>Ga0302325_10029160_pt1 | contig 11403 bp, 12 predicted proteins | sample Palsa_T0_2_FD_201948 | JGI IMG/M metagenome (GOLD analysis project Ga0302325, IMG submission 201948) | Peat permafrost microbial communities from Stordalen Mire near Abisko, Sweden - Palsa_T0_2 | ecosystem: Environmental > Terrestrial > Soil > Palsa > Peat permafrost | place: Sweden: Abisko... | reverse complement strand
GCGGGCCAAAGCCCTCCTTGAAGAAGTCCTCGCCGACGATCGACAGCGGCCCATAGGTGACGCCGTGGTAGCCGCCGTCGGTGGAGAGCAGTCGCGGCCGGCCGGTGGCAGCGCGAGAGAACTTCATCGCCGCGTCGACCGCCTCGGCGCCACTGTTGGCGAAGTAGACGGAGTCGAGCCCGTCGGGCAGACGCGAGATCAGCGACTCGGCGAGCATTCCGGCGAGCGGCGAATACTGGATCTGCACGCCGTCGAGCAGGTCGGTGGCGAGCATCGCCTCCAGTGTCTCCTTGATCGCCGGGTGGTTGTGCCCGAGGCTGGAGAAGCCCTCGCCGCTGTGGAAGTCGAGGTAGTCGCGCCCGTCGATGTCGAAGATGTGGCAGCCTTGGGCGGTCACGTAGTCCTTGTCCAGTCCCAGGATCGACAGCACGTCAACGAGCGACGGATCGAGGTAGCGGTAGGCGAGCGTGACCGTGTCCTCGGCGCGACGGAACGCATCGGACACGACGCCCAGCGCATCGTGGGGCAGGGTGGTCGGGACGTCGGCCATCAGGGAGCGGAGGACTCTACGACAGCGCGCGTCGGGACCGGCGGTGGGTCAGGGCTTCGGCAGTGGGCGGCGCGCGACCTCGGCAGCGTCCTCGGCACCAAAGGCCCGGACGGCGCCCGCGTGGGCTCACAGGAGCCGCGCTCACGCCCTCCGGCGGCTCGATCCTCGCCCCAGTCGATGCCGGAGGAGGGACTCGAACCCCCGATACGCGGATTAATGATTCCGCCTGGTTTCCCAGTGTCTACGGGGCGATACGGGGATTGTTGGACGGGAAATTGGACTGTTTTGTCAGGTGACGTGCACGTGTGGGGCGCTCATTCGGCGAGCTCGGCGAGCGCTCTGAGCGCGGGCAGAATGATCGCCGTGACGCGCTGCTGACTGATGTCGTCGGGTGGAAGTGCGGCCGCCAGACCGTCGAGCATCCGATCCTCGGCGAGCAGTCGTCCGGCCTCACCGGCCACGAACGCACGCAGCGGCGCATCGGCGTCGCGTACCTCGCCGATGATCTCGGCGCGGCGATCGAGCAGCGTGGCGATGTCCTCGAAGTCGCGACTCCCGATGAAGTCGCCGCGTCCCCTGCCGCCGAACGCCTCGAGCTTCATCGCGAGCAGATACGGCGGCGGGGCCGCGCGGATCCGCGCACCCGACGGCAGCGCCCGCTCGACCGCGTGCGGAAGCGCGTCCGCCTGCCAGCGATTCTCGAACCCGAGGATCTCCGCGGGAGCCGGCATTGCGTCGAGGGTCAGACCCGAATCCCTATGGCGCCAGCGGCAGATCACGCGGCTGTCCCGGTCCTCAGCGAACCCATGCTCTCGTAGCTTGGCCTCGAACGCGTGGAACGCGGTCCGGGTCGTCACCCCGACGACGACGTCCACATCCTCGGTGGCCCGGACCTCCATCGTGCTCAGGCGTGTGAGCCAGAGCTCGACGGTCGCGCCACCGACGAACATCACCTCGTCGACCAGCTCGCCGAGTGCCTCGGCGGCGATCTCAAGCAGCTTGATGTTCACGCTGCGACGGCGCCAGCCGCGGAATCAGAAGCTCGGCGGCGACCCCCTTCACGCGCTGGCCGCCGACCCGAAGCGCATCCACAAGCGCCAACCGCTCGCCGAGCGGAGGATCCCGCCGGGATGCTTCAACGGCAGAGCCGTGCAGCGGAGGTAGTGCGAGCCCACGCCGCTCGCTGAGAGCGTCGGGCCAGACCGGCGGCAGCTCGTCACGCGACGACACGATGTGGCTGGCCAGCGGCTCAGCTGCCCACGCGGTCGGAACCCCAAGCGTCTGGCCCTCGAGCCTCGCCGGGAACACGTACCGCAGGCCATGGATCAGAAACTCCTCAGACTGGCTGACGTTGACCCGCCGCAGGCGCTCGTTGAACAGCCCGGCCTCGCCGAGCCGCTTGACCGCGCGATGCACGACGCTACGCGGGATCGTCGTCTCGTCTGCGATCGTTCGGACGGTCCAGTCCAGTGGCGCGTCGACCAGCTTTAACAACACCACGATGTCCTCGCCCTTCAGCATGGGGCAAGCATACCATTTGTCCCTAGTCCCGCGACATGGGACAGATTAGGCGGGGTCAACTGGCGGGTCGGGGAGCTGCCAGCCTACGGGGCTGCTACCGGGGCTCGTCTTCGTGCTTCACAAATTGGACCGGGCAGACATCGGACGGCTCCCACGCCGGAGAGTCGGCGGTTGATTGAGGAGAGGTTGGCCGCACCGCGAAATCCGTCAAACCACAGGACTTTCCCGCAAACCACGCCATGCCGGAGGAGGGACTCGAACCCCCGACACGCGGATTATGATTCCGCTGCTCTAACCGACTGAGCTACTCCGGCGGGGCCGCTCGGGGGCCCGTACCGCGGGCGCCGAACAGGTCGACGAGGCTAGCACCGGCCGGGTCGGCGGACGGGGTCGATCTGGGCCCAGGCCAGAGAGAAGAGGACTTTGCCCTGGGGCCAGGTGGGGCCGCCGCGCTTCATCACATTCACCGGCCAGGTGCCGTTGCTGACGGTGCGCAGTCCGGTCACCTGGTAGGTGCGCGGGTCGAGCAGGAGCTGCTGCTCGTCGCCGGTGTCGGAGAGCCCGATGGCCGGGCGCCCGGCGGCGTCGGCGATCCCTCGCTCTGCGGTCAAGCCGGGAATTCTCGACAGCGCCCGGATGGCGGCGGCGTCGGCTCGGGCGGGTGATGCTTCGGCGGCGTTCCACAGCAGTCCGGTCAAGAACTCGAACTCGAGCTGAGCGCGCGTGGGGTGGGGGAGCGGGGACGCCCCCGCGCTCGCGACCGAGCTCGGGTCGGCGACGGCGACGACCACGAGCCGCCCTTCAGCCGGTAGGCGGTGCCTGCGCCGTCGAAGCGGATCCAGCTCGCGTTCGCCGTGACCCCCTCGCCGACGCCGTAATGAATGAGCCGGGTGGAGAACCGGTCCTCGATCTGGTCGCGATCGTCCTCGGCGACCGGATCGGTGCCCGTGCGCGCGAAGGCACGAAGCATGCGTAGCTCGGACCGGCGGTGGTTGCCGACCAGGTTGGTCGCGATTCCGCACCGCCACGGCCGGGCGTCCGCTCGGTCCACGTCGTAGCGATCGCGCCGCCGGAACGCGGCCAGGAAGGTCTCGGCGACCACGTCCTCGGCCGCCTGGTCGCCGAGTCGCCGGGCGGCGAAGCGGAAGATCGGCGCCGCGTGGCGGTCGTAGAGGACGGCGAAGGTATCGGGCTCTCGCCACGAGCGCTCGATCACAAGCGTGCGTCGGAGATCGAGTTCATGTGGAGCGCAGGGCGTACACGGTGTCAACCGTTATCACCCGGAGGGCCGAGCCCGGTTCTCGGGCGCGGCACCCGTGAGGTGTGTGAGCTTCAGCGAACCGGGCAAGATAAGGGCATGACCTCTTCCACGAGCAGGATTCCCAATGTCGCACTCAACGATGGTGAAACGATCCCCCAGCTCGGCTTCGGCGTCTTCCAGGTTCCGCCGCAGGACACGGCGGAGGTGGCGACGCGCGCGCTCCTCGCCGGCTACCGGCACATCGATACGGCCGCCGCCTACGGCAACGAGGCCGGCGTGGGCCAGGCGATCCACGCCGCGGGACTCGAGCGCAGCGACGTCTTCATCACGACCAAGTGCCCCAACGACGACCACGGCTACGAGCAGGCGACGCGGGCGCTCAAGGCCAGCCTCGATCACCTCGAGATGGAGCACGTCGACCTCTATCTCATCCACTGGCCGGTTCCCGCGCACGACAAGTACGTCGAGACCTGGCGGGCCTTCATCGACCTCCAGGCCGAGGGGCTTGTCCGCTCGATCGGGGTCTCGAACTTCCAGCCCGCGCACCTTGAGCGCTTGATCCGCGAGACCGGGGTCACTCCCGCCGTCAACCAGATCGAGCTCCACCCGCGCCTCCAGCAGACGGGGCTGCGCCATGAGCACGCCGAGCTGGGGATCGCCACCGAGGCGTGGAGCCCGCTCGCCCAAGGTCAGGTTCTCGACGATCCGGTGATCACCGGGATCGCCGAGGCCCACGAGAAGACGCCCGGGCAGGTGGTGATCCGCTGGCATCTCCAGATCGGGAACATCGTCATCCCCAAGTCGGTCACGCCCGAGCGGATTGTCGAGAACTTCGAGGTGTTCGACTTCAACCTCACTGACGCGGAGATGGCATCGATCGAGGCCCTCGACGCGGGCGAGCGCACCGGACCCGACCCCGACACCTTCATCAGGCCCTGAGCGGCGCGCGCGCCGCGACCACCGACCTGTCGATCCTCGAGCGGCTGGTCGCGCCGGCGGGCAAGGACGTGGTCGACATCGGGTGCGGCGGCGGCGCCCTCGTGCGCGAGCTCGCCGCGCGCGGCGCGCGGGTGGTCGGGGTCGAGGTCTCGGACGAGCAGCTCGCGCTCGCGCTCGCCCGCGCCGACACTGACGCCGGCACCGACGCCGGCACTGCCACCGCCGCGCGCTATCGCGTGGGCCGCGCTCAGGCGCTGCCCCTGGACGACGCCTCGGTGGACGTGGCCATCTTCATGCGCACCCTGCATCACGTGCCGCCCCCCGATCTCCTCGCGGCTCTGCGTGAGGCCCGTCGCGTCCTGCGCCCCGGTGGGGTGGTCTACGTCACCGAGCCGCTGGCCGAGGGCGACTACTACGCGCTCGCGAGCCTGGTCGAGGATGAGGTCGAGGTGCGCCGAGCGGCTCAGCGCGCCCTCGGCGAGGCGTCCCGAGCCGGGCTCGAGCGCGTGACCACGGTCGAGTACGACGTCGGCGTGAGCGTGCGAGACCTTCCCTCGCTGCGCGCCCGGATGGTGAGCGTCGACCCGGGGCGCGCGGAGATCTTCGACGCGCACAGGGCGCGGATCGCCGAAGCGTTCGAGCGTCTCGGCCGACCCGGCGAGCTTCCCGGCGAGCGGCGCTTCACGGTGCCCATGCGGGCGGACGTCCTGCGCGCCGCGGCAACTCAGGGCGGCGACGCCGATCCGGCATAGTTATCGGCATGAGCGTGAGCACCGAACTGCGCGACATCGAGAGTCGGGCCGACTGCGAGCGGCTCGTGCGGGCGTTCTACAGCCGGGCGCTCGAGGACCCGATCATCGGCTGGATCTTCGTCGACGTCGCCAAGCTCGACCTCGAAGCGCACGTACCGCAGCTCGCGTCCTTCTGGGAGACCATCCTCCTCGGGGCCCGCTCCTACGCAGGCGGAGCGTTCGCTCCCCACGCCGCCCTGCACATGCAGACTCCGCTGCGGGCCGGCCACTTCGAGCGCTGGCTGTGGCTGTGGTGCGGGACCGTCGACGAGCTCTTCGCGGGCGAGCGAGCCACGCACGCTAAGAGCCACGCCGAGCGCGTCGCCCACGCCTTCCATAGTCGCCTCGACGCCATGTCCGCCGCCCTCGAGGCCGCTCCGGAGCCCGGCGCGTTAGCGATCACCCACCACGGGCCGCCCCGCCGTGGCTGATCTCGCCCCCGCCGTGGCGACGGTGATTCGCCGCTGCCTCGAGGTCAAGCCCGGAGAGGACGTCCTCGTGATCACCGACGCGGGGGTTCGCGCCCTCGGCGAGGCTCTGCGCGACGAAGCCGCGGCGGCGGGCGGCGACGCAGTGCTCGCGGTCATGGACGAGCGAGCGACCGACGGAACCGAGCCGCCCCCCACGCTCGCCGCGGCGCTCGCCGCCTGCGACGTGTTCATCGCACCGACGTCGCGCTCGCTCAGCCACACCACGGCACGCAAGCGGGCCAGCGAGGCCGGCGCCCGCGGGGCCACCATGCCGGGCGTGACCGAGGACATGCTCGCCCGGGTGATGGCGGTCGACTTCGACACCATGGCGGCCCGGAGCCGCGCCGTAGCCGAGCTTCTCTCGCGGGGTGCGACCGCGCACATCACCTGCCCGCGCGGGACCGACCTCGTCCTCGACCTGAGCGGACGCGAAGGGATCGCCGACGACGGCAACCTCACCGCCCGTGGCGCCTTCGGGAACCTCCCGGCCGGCGAGGGCTTCATCTCGCCGGTGGGCGGCGAGGGGACGGCGGTGGTCGCGAGCCTGGCACCGCTGGGACTGAGCGAGGAGCGGGCCACCATCATGCTGCACGGCGGCCATCTTGTCGGTGCCGAGGGCGGCCTCGGGCCCGAGTACCTGGCGCGCCTGACCGCGCACGGCGACAAGGGCACCAATCTGGCCGAGCTCGGGGTGGGCACCAACGACCGGGCGACTCTGACCGGCAACGTCCTCGAGGACGAGAAAATCCTGGGCACGGTGCACATTGCCTTCGGGGCCAGCGCTGGGATCGGAGGCAATATCTCGGTGCCCATCCACCTCGACTCCGTGGTGCTCGACGCCACTCTCGAGGTCGACGGCGTCCGCGTGCTGGACGCCGGGCACTTCGTCCTGCCCGCTGCGTGAGCGTCCTCCTCGCCGTACCCAACGTCTCCGAAGGGCGCGACCACGCCAGGATCGCGGCCCTCGCGGCGGCCTTCGACGCCCGGCTTCTCGACGTGCACACCGACCCCGACCACCATCGCAGCGTCTACACGCTGGCCGGCGAGCCCGGCACTCTCGCTCAGAGCGTGCTCGCGGGCGCGCGCGAGGCGGTCGCCCAGGTCGATCTTGACGCCCACGGCGGCGAGCACCCGCGCGTCGGCGCGCTCGACGTCGCCCCCATCGTCTACCTCGACGATGCCGCCCGGGGGGCGGCGTGCGCCGAGGCGCTCGTGCTCGGCGACCTCCTCGGGTCAGAGCTCGAGCTCCCGGTCTTCCTCTACGGCGCGCTCGCGCAGGGGCGGACCCGGGCCGAGCTTCGCCGGGGCGGGCCGCAGGAACTCGCGCGGAGGATGGAGAGCGGCGAGCTCACCCCCGACTTCGGGCCGCGCCGGTTACACGAGAGCGCCGGCGCCGTGCTCGTGGCCGCGCGGGCGCCGCTCATCGCCTTCAACCTCGAGCTCGAGCCCCCCGCGACGGTGGGGCACGCGCGCACGATCGCGGCGCTCATCCGGGAGGGCGGGGCCGAAGGGTTGAGCGGCGTGCGCGCGATCGGGCTGTGGCTCGAGCACCGCGGCGTGTCCCAGGTCTCGACCAACATCGAGGACCATCGCGCGACGAGGCCCGCCGACGTGCTGGCCGCGGTCGCGCGCCACGCCCCCGTCGGGCGCGCCGAGCTCGTCGGCCTCGCCCCGCAGGAGGCGTTCGAGGGCTTCCCGGGCGAGGTGCCGATCGCCGGGTTCGACCCCGAACGCAAGCTGATTGAACGTGCCCTCGCGAATTCCCGCCCGGAACGGCGCGCGGACGCGTAAGCTAGATATCGATCATGGCTCAGACCAAGCGCAAGCGCCGCAGCAAGCATCGAGGCACGGCGGCGGGAACGATCGAGACCCGGGGCCGCACCGGGCGCCCCCTGACCACCGAGGAGAAGAAGAAGGACGATCGGACCGCGGCGCGCGAGCGGCGCTTGAACACGCCGCCGACCTTCAAGGGCTCGGCGAAGCGGGCCTCGATCCCCGCGGCGATCATGTTTGTGGCCCTGATGATCATCGAGACGAAGCTGTCGATCTCTGCGCGGATCGTGTCCGCCGTCGTCTTCTCGATCGGTGCCTTCGGGCTCTACGTGGCCCTCGGTTACTACCTGGATATGTTCCTCTACCGCCGCCGGATACAGAAGCGGGACGCCGGCAAGTGATCGACGTGCGCATGTTCACGGTCGGGCCGCTGGCGGAGAACTGCTTCATCGTCCGGGCCAAGGGCGCCGAGAAGGCGGTGATCGTCGACCCGGGCGAGGAGGCCGAGCGGCTGCTGGCGGCGACCAAGGAGCTAGGGGTCAGCGTCGAGGCGATCCTCCTCACCCACACCCACTTCGACCACATCGGGGCCGTCGCCCCGCTCGCCAGGGCCACGGGCGCGCCCGTCTACTGCCCCGAGCTCGAGACGCAGGTGCTCGCGAACATCATGGACTACGTCCCCTGGCCCGGCTTCGGCCCGTTCGAGAGCTACCACGCCGACCACGAGGTCAAAGGCGGCGACGAGCTCGAGCTCGCGGGCCTGGCCTTCGACGTGCTCTTCACCCCCGGCCACAGCCCCGGCCACGTGACCTACTCGGTGCGGGGCGAGAACGCCCTCCTCTCCGGAGATGTCCTGTTCCAGGGCTCGGTGGGCCGCACCGACCTTCCGGGCGGCGACTGGCCGACCCTGGCCGCCTCGCTCGAGGAGCTCGTGAGCTCGTTCGCAGGCGAGACGGTCGTCTATCCGGGACACATGGGCATCACCACGCTCGGCCGCGAGCAGGCCACCAACTCGTTCCTGCGCGAGCTCGCACAGCAGCGGTGATCCAGGCCCCCCGCGGCACGTTTGACGTGCTTCCGGACGATGCCGCGCGCCGCGAGGTCGTCGAGGGGCGCGCGCGGCGGATCCTCGGCGCCGCCGGCTACCGGCGGATCGAGACGCCGGCCTTCGAGGCGACCGAGCTCTTCGCGCGCGGGGTGGGGGAGGCGACCGACATCGTCCAGAAGGAGATGTACACCTTCGATGACGGCAGCGGGCGCTCGCTCACGCTCCGTCCCGAGGGCACGGCACCGGTGTGCCGGGCCTACCTCGACCACGGGATGCACAAGCTGCCCCAGCCGGTGAAGCTCTGGTACCTGTCGAGCTTCTTCCGCTACGAGGCGCCGCAGGCCGGTCGCTACCGCCAGTTCTGGCAGATCGGGGCGGAGACCATCGGCGTGGGCGATCCGGCGGCCGACGCGGAGCTCATCCTCCTGCTCGCGGAGCTCCTCGACGTGATCGGCGTGCGCGAGCGCCGCCTGCGCCTCTCGAGTCTGGGCACGCCGGAGACGCGCGCCGAGTACCGCGACGAGCTCCAGCGCTACCTGCGCGCGCACGAGGACGAGCTCAGCGCCGAGGTCCGCGGCCGGATCGACGCCAACCCCCTGCGCGCGTTCGACTCAGCGCACCCGGGAACGCGCGCGGTGATGGCGGGCGCCCCGGCCCTCCTCGACCGGCTCAGCCCCGATGACGCCGAGCATTTCCACCACGTGCGCGAGCTCCTCGACGACGCCGGGCTTCCCTACGAGATCGACCCGACCCTCGTGCGCGGGCTCGATTACTACACGCGCACGGTGTTCGAGTTCGCCAGCGACGCGCTCGGGGCCCAGAGCGGGGTCGGCGGCGGCGGTCGCTACGACCGGCTCATGGAGCAGCTCGACGGCCCGTCGACCCCTGCCTCGGGGTGGGCCGTGGGGGTAGAGCGGATGCTCCTGGCGGCGGGCCAGCTTCCCGTCGCGCCCGACCTCGTCGACCTCTACGTCGCCGTCGCCCCTGGCGGTGAGCGCCGGGCCGCCTTCGCGCTCGCCATCGACGCCCGCCGGGCCGGCCTCGCCGCCCAGCTCGAGCTCGCCGGCCGCTCGCTCAAGGGTCAGCTCCGCCAGGCCGACCGCATCGGCGCCCGCTACGTCGCCGTCATCGGCGACCCGATTACGCTCAGGGAGATGGAGACCGGCGAGCAGCAGGAGACCGAGCTCGAGGCGATCATCCCGACCATCCTGCGCGGGAGCCGCCTCTCGTGAGCATGAAGCGTCCGCCGCGACCCAACGAGTATCGCGACGTCTGGTGCGGTCAGCTCACGGCCGAGCGGGCGGGCACTCAGGCGCGCGTCGCCGGGTGGGTCCATCGCCGGCGCGACCACGGCGGACTGATTTTCATTGATCTGCGGGACCGCTCGGGGATCGTCCAGCTTGTCTTCCATCCCGAGACCGCGCCCGAGGCCTTCAGCGTCGCCCACGGCCTGCGCTCCGAGGACGTCCTCACCGCTGCCGGCGAGGTCGTCATGCGCGACGCGAAGAACGTCAATCCGAACCTCCAGACGGGCGAGATAGAGCTCTCCGTGTCCGACGTGGAGGTGCTCGCGGACGCCGACACGCCGCCCTTCCCCGTCGACGAGGACGTCGACGTCGACGAGAACCTGCGCTTGCGCCATCGCGCCCTCGATCTGCGACGGACCCCGATGCGCGAGGCGCTCGAGCTCCGCCACGACGTCATCGCGACCATGCGCGAGGTCCTCAACGAGCGCGACTTCCTCGAGGTCGAGACCCCCTTCCTGACGCGCTCGACGCCCGAGGGCGCCCGCGACTTCCTCGTCCCGGCGCGCACGGCACCCGGCTCCTTCTACGCCCTGCCCCAATCCCCGCAGCTCTTCAAGCAGCTGCTTATGGTGGGCGGGCTCGAGCGCTACTACCAGGTCGTGCGCTGCTTCCGCGACGAGGACTCCCGCGCGGACCGCCTGCCTGAGTTCACCCAGCTCGACCTCGAGCTCTCCTTCGTGGAGGAGGAGGACATCATCGAGGTCATGGAGGCGGTGATGGGGACCGTGTTCGAGCGGGCCGGATTCGGCGTCGCGCCGCCGCCCTGGCCGCGGATGACCTACGACGAGGCGGTCGCGCGCTTCGGCTCTGACCGCCCCGACACCCGCTTCGGCCTCGAGCTCAGCGACATCTCGGTCGCGCTCGCGGGCTCGCAGTTCAAGGTGTTCTCCGGGGCGGTGGCGGCCGGAGGCATCGTCACCGGTCTCAACGCGGGGGCGCGCGAGCTCCCTCGCTCCGAGCTCGACGCCCTCACCGAGGTGGCCCGGCAGCATGGGGCCAAGGGACTTGTGTGGGCCTTCGTCGAACCCGACGGCTGGCGCTCGCCGATCGCCAAGTTCCTCGCCCCTTCGGAGATCGCCGCGGTCGGCGAGCGTCTGGATGCTTCCCCGGGCGATCTGCTCCTGATCGTCGCGGACGCGGCGCCCACGGCTCGCCAGGCGCTCGGCGCGCTGCGGCTCGAGCTCGCCCGGCGCTTGCACCTGATCCCGGAGGGGCGTCACGACATCCTTTGGGTGGTTGAGTTTCCGGCCTTCGAGTGGCGCCCCGAGGAGGGTCGCTGGGATGCGACCCACCATCCCTTCACGGCGCCGACCGGCGATCTCGACGATCCGGCGACGGCGAAGTCGCGCGCCTACGATCTCGTGCTCGACGGTGCCGAGATCGGCGGCGGCTCGATCCGTATCAACCGGATCGAGACCCAGCACCGCGTCTTCGAGCTCCTCGGCATCGACCGCGAGGACGCCCAGGCCCGGTTCGGCTTCCTCCTCGACGCGCTCCGCTACGGCGCTCCGCCGCACGGCGGGATCGCCATGGGCGTCGACCGGATCGTCGCCATCCTCGCGGGCCGCGACAACATCCGTGAGGTCATCGCCTTCCCCAAGGCGGTGAGCGGCGCCGATCCCCTGACCGGCGCCCCGGCGCCCGTCGACCCGGCGCAGCTCCGCGAGCTGGGGCTGCGGCTGGCGTAGCGCTTTCGGCCCGCGGGGCCGGGGTGGGTTAAAGGCGCCAGGGGGGCGGGAATAA
>Ga0302325_10029159_pt1 | contig 11403 bp, 14 predicted proteins | sample Palsa_T0_2_FD_201948 | JGI IMG/M metagenome (GOLD analysis project Ga0302325, IMG submission 201948) | Peat permafrost microbial communities from Stordalen Mire near Abisko, Sweden - Palsa_T0_2 | ecosystem: Environmental > Terrestrial > Soil > Palsa > Peat permafrost | place: Sweden: Abisko... | reverse complement strand
GACGCCGCGCCGTCGGTGACGCAGAGCTGGTCGGCGCCGACCTTGACCAAGGGATCGCCGGCGGCGTTGGCGAAGGAGGCGGCGCCCATCAGGGCGGCGATAGAACCGAAGAGGCGCCAGCGCATCATCGCCATCTCACCGGCCAGGGCGGGTTCGTTGTCTGGCCTGTGTTGGCACGTGGGCTCGGCGACGACAAGCGCCCGGCGGATGCAGATTGGCCCCGGTCGCGTGCTCCTTTTCCTTGCTCGTCGCGGCCCGCGTTCATAGGTTCTCGCCGCGCAGCGCGAACGGGCGCGGCGAACGGCGCGGGCCTCTCGTTCCGGCGCAATGAAGGACCTCCGATCATGGCTTCACAGGGTTTGCGCAATCTGGGTCGCTCGGGGCTGCGGGTGTCGCCGCTCTGTCTCGGGGCGATGAACTTCGGCAACGAGCAGTTCGGGTGCGACGAGACCACCTCGATCGGGGTCATCCACGCCTATCTGGACGCGGGCCACAACTTCATCGACACCGCCAACGTCTACTCCGCCACCAGGTCCGAGACGATCGTCGGCAAGGCGGTGAGGGACCGCCGCGACGCCGTCGTCATCGCGACCAAGGCCGCCTCGCCGCTGGGGCCAGGCCCGTTCGACTCCGGCTCCAGCCGCAAGCACGTGGTGAAGGCCTGCGAGGACAGCCTGCGCCGGCTGGGGACCGACTACATCGACCTCTACCAGATGCACCGCTACGACGACGCGACGCCGCTCGAGGAGACGCTCAGCACCCTCAACGACCTCGTCCGCCAGGGCAAGGTCCGCTACATCGGCGTCTCCAACTGGACGGCGTCGCAGATCGTCGAGGCCTGCCTCACCATCGAGGCGAAGGGCTGGGAGCCGCTGGTGAGCCTGCAGCCGCAGTACAGCATCCTGGCGCGCGACATCGAGGTCGAGATCCTGCCGGCCTGCCGCAAGTTCGGCCTGGGCGTGATCCCGTGGAGCCCGCTGGCCGGCGGCATGCTGACCGGCAAGTACAAGCCGGGCGAGGAGCCGCAGGAAGGCACCCGCTTCGCCGCGCCGGGACCCTTCCAGAGCATTTGGCGGACGCGGTCGATGAGCGAGCGCAACCATGCAATCGTCGCGGTGGTGCTCGAGGAGGCGCGCCAGCTCAACGCCTCGCCGATCGCCGTCGCGCTGGCCTGGAACCTGTCGCGGCCGGGGATCGTCTCGCCGATCATCGGGCCGAAGACCGAGCAGCAGCTGAGCGACAATCTGGCCGCGCTCGAGGTCGACCTCCCGGCCGAGGCCATCCAGCGCATCGACGCCGCCAGCGAGCCCTACCTCCCCTATCCGCACGACTTCATGCGCATGGCGCGCCAACTGACGTCGATGATGGTCCAGCAGAACGCCCCCGCCGCCCGATCGCCCGCCACGGCGTGAGCCCGGCGGCGCCCGTCTCAAGACGTTAGAGGGTTCTGGCGACGCGGAATCCGATGTCGACGAGGCGGGCGTCGGTCGTGACGCGGTCGCGGTTGGCCGAGCGGAGGATCCTGGAATCGTAGGTCCAGGAGCCGCCACGCAGCGACCGGCGGCCACAGTCGCCGGCGAGGTTGGCGGACCCATCCGTCGGGGCGCCGGCATAGCTGTCGTTCCAGCAATCCGCCAACCAGGACCAGACGTCGCCCGTCATGTCGTAAAGTCCGAAGGCGTTGGGCCTGAAGCTGCCGACCGGGGAGGTGAACACGTAGCCATCGTGGCAGCTGATCACCGTCCGATCCGGAAACCTCGCCGTCCAACCCGTACTGGCCTTGGCGTCCAGGTCGGCGCCGTTGGCGTAGCCGCAGGCTGACGTCGCCGCGTCGCCCCACCAAAAGGCCGTGGTCGTACCGGCGCGCTCGGCATATTCGTATTCGGCTTCCGAGAGCAGACGGTATGCGTGACCGGTCCTCCGCGACAGCCAGGCCACATAGGCGCCGGCGTCGTCAAAATCGACGCAAACCACCGGGTCCCTAGCGGTCTGAGCGAAGCCGGGCTGGCGCCAAGTTGCCCCGGCGTTGCGCCGGGCAGCCGTGCCGGATGAGTTGACGGTGAAGCAGCCGGCGTCATCGGCCCGGTATCCCGTGGCCCGGGCGAAGGCGGCGAACTCCCCGCGGGTGATGTCGTATCTGCCCACCGCCAGCGCATAGCCGATGGCGACGCGATGCTGCGGGCTTTCGCTGTCAAACCGCCCCGGCTCCGTGGGCGGCGATCCCATGGCGTACTCGCCCGGCGGGACCATTACCATTTCGGGACAAACGTCCGGGCAATCGCGGAACACCCTGCCAGGCGAATTCAACCGCGCGGCCGGGGTCGTGGCATGGCGCAGCGCGGGCGCCGCCGCGGCGTCGGCCGAGCCAAGTCCGAGGACGAAGATCAGCCCGAGAGGACTCAACCAGCGCATCCGCCCACCTCGGGCGCCGCCGCGGCCTAGTCCGGCCACCGGGTGGTGATCTCGGAGTAGGGCGCGCCCTCGCGGATGGTCTTGTTGCGATAGATGATCACCCCGATGCGGTTGGGCGTGCGGCCCACGGCTTCGCAGAACGCAGACCAGTGCTCGGCGGGAACCCAGAGGCACCGCGCGCCGCGGTCCTCGTCGATGGCGATATCCACCATGTCGCGGATAGCCAATTCGTCTCTGTTCCGCAGCTGAGCCCGATCCGATGGCCCCAATCTAGGCCGCGCCCTCGGTGACGAACAGCTTCTTCAGTTCGTTCTTGAGGATCTTGCCGTTGGCGTTGCGGGGCAGGGTTTCGGGCCAGAAGATGATCTTCGTCGGCACCTTGAAGGCCGCCAGGCGCTCGGCGACGAAGGCGCGCAGCTCGCGCTCGGTGGCCTGCGCGCCCGGCTTCAGGGTGACCACCGCCGCCGGCTCCTCGCCGAGGGTCTTGTGCGGGATGCCCACCAGCGCGGCGTCCATCACCGCCGGATGGTCGTAGAGGACGTTCTCCACCTCGATGCAGTAGATGTTCTCGCCGCCGCGGATCAGCATGTCCTTGGCCCGGTCGATGATGAAGCAGAAGCCTTCGTCGTCCAGCCGCGCCAGGTCGCCGGTCTTCACCCAGCCCTCGTGGAAGGTCTGGGCGGTGGCCTCGGGCTTGTTCCAGTAGCCCTTCACCACCTGCGGGCCTTTGCACCAGAGCTCGCCGACCTCGCCGATCGGCAGCTCGCGGTCGCCCTCGATGGTCATTATCTTCAGGTCGGTCACCGGCACCGGCGGGCCGCAGCTGTCGGGGCGATGCTCGTAGTCCTCGGCGCCGTTGCTGGTGGCGGTGGCGGAGGTCTCGGTCATGCCCCAGCCGTTGCCGGCCTGGGACTTGGGGAAGGTTTCGAGAATCTTGCGCACCAACTCCGGCGCCGAGGGCGCGCCGCCGTAGGAGACGCTCTCCAGGCTGGAGAGGTCGTAGTTGGCGCGCAGCGGATGCTCGATCAGCTGCCAGGCGATGGTGGGCACGCCGCCGGCGGCCTGGATCTTCTCGCGCTCGATCAGCTCGAAGGCGCGCACCGGGTCCCAGCGGCGCATCATCACCAGCTTGCCGCCGCCGGCGAGGATCGGGTTGAGCACCGCGAAGCAGCCGGTGGCGTGGAAGAACGGCACCGACAGCAGCATCGAGCGCTGCGGCGCGTTCGGGTCGGGCGCCGGCGGCGTCTCGCCGCGGCGCAGGAAGCTGCGCTGGCCGGCGCTGGCGGCGGCCATGATGTTGGAGTTGATATTGCGCTGGGTGGCCAGCGCTCCCTTCGGTTTGCCGGTGGTGCCGGAGGTATAGAAGATGGTGGCGTCGTCCTCGGGCAGGATTTCCACCGTCGGTAGCGCGCGATCCGGCAGGTCCTTCCAGACCGCCGGCGCGCCCAGCACGTCCTCCAGCTTGGCCACCAGCGGGTTGGCGACTTCCTCGTCCTCGCGGGCCACGTAGATGCGCTTCAGGTCCGGGCAGCGTTCCAGGTGCTCGTTGATCCGCTCCAACCGCTCGGCGTCGACGATGGCGACCTTGGTTCCGGAATCGACCAGGCCGTATTCCAGCTCCGGGCCGGTCCACCAGGCGTTCAGGGGGGTGACGATCGCGCCCAGCGACGCGGCGGCGTAGAAGGCGACCGGCCACTCGGGCAGGTTGCGCATGACGATCGCCACGCGATCGCCCTTGACCACGCCTTGCACCGCCAATTCGTGCGCCAGCGCCGCGACGGCGCGGAAGAAGGCCTCGAAGCTGACCCGCTCGTCCTCGTGGACCAGGAAGATCTTCTCGCCGTGCGCGCGGCCAACCTCGGCCACGGCGCGCAAGCTGGGCGGCAGGTTCTTCCAGACCCGGGTCGGCACGCCGCGGATCACCAGCTCCTCCATCTCGCAGGGCATGCCGGGACCGGTGATGATGCGGTTAGCCTCGGCGATGGACATGGCCGGCCAGGCCTTGGCGGCGACTTGTGGCTCACTCATGGGACGCGTCTTCCTCCTCGCGGGGCGCGCTGCCAGGCGCCGGCTCGCGGATGGGTGAACAAGCATAAGGAACACCGGGATGCAAACGGGGCCCGGCTCGGTGTACGAATCGCCTAGTTCCGGCTCGGAATGACGACCTTCATCTCCTCGTAGCCCTTGATGAAGATCGAGTAGCTGCGGCGCGGCTCTTCGAGCAGGCGGATGTCCGGGAAGCGCTTCAGGATCTCTTCCCAGATGATGGTCAGCTGCAGCTCGGCCAGGCGGTTGCCGACGCAGCGGTGGATGCCGAAGCCGAACGACAGGTGGGTGCGCGGACGTTCGCGGTCGATAATGTACGCATACGGATCATCGATGACCTCGTCGTCGCGGTTGCCGGAGACGTACCACATCACCACTCTGTCGCCGGCCTTGATCTGCTTGCCCCGGAACTCGAAATCCTCGGTCGCCACGCGCGCCATGTGGGCCAGCGGCGTCTGCCAGCGGATGGTTTCCGACACCATCGAGGGGATCAGCGCCGGATTGGCGCGCAGCTTGGCGTACTGGTCCGGGTTGCGGTTGAGGGCGAAGATCGAGCCGGAGATGGTGTTGCGGGTGGTGTCGTTGCCGCCGATGATCAGCAGGGTGACGTTGGAGAAGTACTGGTCCATCGAGGAGCCACGCGTCTCCGGACCATGCGCCAGCATCGAGATCAGGTCGCCGCCCGGCTCAGCGTTCACCCGCTCGTTCCACAGCCGGACGAAGTAGGCGCGGCAGTCGGCCAGCAGCTTGCGCCGCTCGTCGTAGGTGTTCCACGGGCCGTGGCCGGGCGCTGTGGTCATGGTGTCCGACCACATCGTCAGCTTGCGGCGTTCCTCGAACGGGAAGTCGAACAGCGTGGCCAGGGTCATCGTGGTCAGCTCTTTCGAGACCAGGTCGACCCAGTCGAACGGCTCGCCGATCGGCAGCGAATCCAGGATCAGCCCGGCCCGCTCGCGGATCTGCGGCGCCATCTCGGCGAGTCTGGCCGGGGCGACGCCCGGGCTGACGGTCTTGCGCTGGATGTCGTGCCCCGGCGGATCCATGTTGATGAAGCTGTTGGCGTCATCGGTCGTCTCGCGCTCGATGAAGGCGTCGGGTGGCAGCACGCTGGGTTTAGGCGGCAGGCCGATCCCCTTGGCGGACGAGAACACCTGGTGATTGGTGTCGATGGCCATGATGTCGTTGTACTTGGTGATCGACCAGAAGGCCCCGTAGTTGCTGTCGGGCGTCCAGTGCACCGGGTCCTCGGCCCGCAGCCGTTCGAAGTACGGCCAGTGAGCGTCGTCGCGGAACGCGGAGGCCCAGGCGGGATTCAGGGTCTCCAGCGGCGCCTCGTAAGCCCGCCGCCGCGCCAGGGCGCGCTTGTCGCTGAGGATATCCGCCACGCCGTCGGCCATCGGGCGCTCCTTCCGTATGATTTGTCTCAGCGGATCATTCGCGTCCGGCCACCGAAGATCAAGAGGCGCGACCGGTGCAGAATTCCTCACTTCCGCGTCGCCGCCCGCGCGAGTAGGAAGGCGGCTTCACCGTGGCGGGCTGGTCCCGCGTCCTCCCGGGGGTCGAAGCTCCAATGAATTCCAAGGTTTCCGCGCTGGCGCTCGGCGCCGCCGCCCTGATGCTGGCCGCGTCCGCCGGCTCGCAGACCCTGCCCACCGCCGCGCACGACTACAAGGCGGCGCCCGCCGGGACCTACGCCGTCGACGCCAAGCACACCGGCCTCATCGCCCGGGTGCCGCACGTCGGCTTCTCCTACTCGATCTTCCGCTTCCAGACCGTCGCCGGGACGCTCGCCTGGGATCCGGCCCATCCCGCCGCCGACAAGCTCAGCGTCACCGTCGATCCCAAGTCGATCATCACCGGGCCGGTCGATGGCTTCTCCCAGGAGATCGGCGACAAGTTCCTGAAGGTGACCCAGTTCCCCGCCGCCAGCTTCACCTCCACCGCCTTCCACCCCACCAGCCTGACCCACGGCACGGTCGAGGGCGACCTGACCCTGCTGGGCGTCACCAAGCACGTGGTGTTCGACGTCGACCTGGTAGGCGCCGGCAAGGGCTTCCGCGGGCCGGTGATCGGGGTCACCGCCAAGACCACGCTCGATCCCAAGCTCTACGGCCTGCCCGGCTTCATCACCGGCCCGATCGAGTTGATCATCGACAGCGAGTTCGACGCCCAGGCTTAAAGGCGCCCCAAGCGACGGCACACTGCGCCGAAGCGTAGGTTGCGTGTGTTCGATGGGTGACGCTTGTTGACGCCGATGCTAGCTTGACCGTGGGCGTCCAAGTCGGGCGCGGGTGGGACGTCGCTTCTCTTGCGTAAGGTTTGCGCCATCGCGATCGTAGCGACTGCGTGCGGCTGGCTTGTCGCTTGCGGGCCCGGCGAGGCGCCGCAGACGCCGGGAACCCCGGTGAGCGAGACCGCGCTGCCGCATCCAAGGGCCGGGCTCTGGGAATGGGACTCCAGGGCCGCGGGGCGACGGCAGCTTTGTCTCTCCGGGCAAGTGTTGAGTGTGCTGGCCAAGCGGCCCGGCTGCCCGGTGCGGCGGCGGGTGAAGGCGACGGACGGGTCGTACGTCGTGCAGGCGGATTGCGCCGACGGGCCGGTGAGACGGACCTGGGCGCGGGCCCAGGGCGACTTCAGCTCGGCCTTCTCGGCGGACATCCAGCTCGGCGACGTCACCGATCACGCCGACGCACGTTACCTCGGCCCCTGCCCGGCCGGCCGCCATCCGGACGACCAGCCGTAGCCCGAGGGCTTCAGGCGGCTTTGGCCAGCGCGTCCCAGGTGGTGGCGGCGAAGCTCGGACGGGCGCGGACGCGGTCCAGCCACGGCAGCAGCGGCGATCCCGCCAGGATCTCGGCCGCCTCGGGAATTTCCGACAGCATGTCCAGGTGGACGCCTGCGTGGATGTCGGCGAGCGAGAAGGCCTCGCCGCCGAAATAGGGGTGGCTCTCCACGAAGCCGCCCAGCACACCCACCACGTGGCGGGTGGCCGGGATCGCCGCCACCGCCGCCGCGTCGTTCACCGGCACGCCGATCTTGGGCGCCACCAGCCGGTTGAACACCAGCGGCACGGCGCCGGCCTGGCTGAAAAAGTACCAGTCGATGATCCCCATCACCTGGTTCATCCGCGCCGCGGCCTTCGGATCGGCAGGGACCAACGACGGCGCGGCGCCGACGGCGTCGAGGTAGCGCAGGATCGCCTGGGTCTCGTAGAGGACGAAGCCGTCGTCCTCGATCACCGGGATGCGGCCGAAGGGGTGCAGAGCGAGGTAGGCCGCACCCTTGTGCTCGCCGGGCCTGACCGGCGCCACGCGGTAGGACGCGCCCGTCTCGAGGCAGCCGACGATGGCGGCCCGCCCATAGGGGCTGCCGATGATGGTGTGGACGGTGATCATAACGGTCTCTCCCCTTACGTTGCGGATTTGGCGTCGGCGACGTCGGCGAACAGCCTCAGCAGCATGCCCCAGCCGCCATCGCTGTCGAACTGGGCCCGCGCGCCCTCAGCGCCGTCGCCCATGCGTTCCAGATGGCGATGCTCCAGCTCGACGCGGGTGCGCTCGCCGTCCGGGGTGAAGGTGACCTCGACCTCGGTCAGCAGGTCGGGCTCGTAGGCCCAGCTGGTCCCGATCCGCCAGGCCAGCACCACCCGCCGCGGCGGCTCCCACACCAGCACGTCGCCCCATTCGGCCTGGCTGCCATCCTGCAGCAGGCCGTACCAGCGGCCGCCGACCCGCGGCTCGATCACCGCGGTCTTCAGCGGCGCCTCGCCGATGGAGTGGCTCCTAGGCCACCAGCGATCGAAGCCGGCGGTGAATATTTCAAAGGCGTGCGCCGGGGTGGCCGCGACGGTGACGCTCTTGCGCACCGGCGCGGGCTTGATGGCGAGGTTCATCGGTCGTCCTTTGCTGGCGGTTCGAATTCGGCGGCGAAGGCCTCGAGCGCGCGCTCCCAGAACTGGTCGAGCCAGGCGCGCATGGGTCCAAGGCCACTGGGGTCGATGGCGTAGATGCGGCGCGCGCCCGCCGCCCGGTGGCTGACCAGGCCGGCCGCCTTGAGCACCTTCAGGTGTTGCGAGACCGCGGGCCGGCTGACCGGCAGCCCCTCGGCGATCTCGCCCACGGCCTTGGGCCCGGCCGCCAGGCGCTCCATCACCCGGCGGCGGGTGGGATCGGCCAGGGCGGCGAAGGCCTGATTGGCGTAAGTCATAACTTACCGTAAGCTGCTGCTTACCCTCCTGTCAACCCGACCCGCCTCGCGGGGTCGCGCGGCCTGTGTTACCGGTCGGCAAAGCAGGGCGAGCGCCCTGGCGGGAACCGGCGGATGACACCCACTCGATGGACGGGCCTGGCGCTGATCGCCCCGCTCGCCGTGGCCGCCTGTTCGCAGAACGGCGCCAACGCGACGTCGGGCGGGGGCGCCTCCGGCGGACCCGAAACCACGATCACCACCGCCGACCTGCCGCACGTCAGGGCCGGCTATTGGGAGCGGGTCGACACCAGCAACGGGCAGCCGCCGACGACCTCGCACTTCTGCGACACCGGCAAGCCCATCGACCTGAGTTCGGTCACCAAGAACTGCAGCACCTTCACGCTCAAGCGCACCTTCACAGGCGCCCTGGTGACCGACGCCAGCTGCGTCAGCGGACCGGTGTCGTCGACCATGCACATGACCATCAGCGGCGACTTCGATAGCAGCTACACGTCCGACGGCCAGATGACGATCACCCTGCAGGGCAAGCCGCCGCAGAACTACGCCATGCATTCGGTAACGCGCTACCTGGGCGCCTGCCCCGCCGGGCAGACCGCAGACGGCTAGGGCTTAGCTGGCCAGCTATAGGCGGCGGCGTGCGCGAACAGAGCTGATTTTGGCGTTCGGCTGCCAATTGTCCAAAGTGCACTGGAGTTGAGGCCACGCTTGCCTCTACATGTCTTGTAGGACGTTTTGTCGCAGCTGAATTGCTCAGCATGAACACTTTGTTCAACTCTGCGAAGGCAAGCTCAAGCTTAAACGTCATAGAGGTTGCGACCGATGATCGCTCGGTGGGATTTGGCGGCGCGTCCGCCGCTGGCGAGCCCAAGCTGGGGCGAGTGACGACGCCATGGCCGTTAGCTCCGACTCGCGCGCACGCTTCAACCTTTCCCGGACCGTTGTGCTGCTGTTCGATCCCACGGCGATGGGATTGGCGATCCTTGGCCAGATCCTCTCCGGCTTCGGGGCCAGATCCATCCACCGCTGCCAGACCATCGATGAAGCCAAGCAAGTAGTCGCCGACTTCGAGATCGATCTGATGATCGTCGACAGCATCGCCGAGTCCGGCGAGGGCTACGAGTTCGTGCGCTGGCTGCGCAAGTCGGCGCCCGAGCCCAATCGGCACGCGCCGATCCTGATGACGGCCGCGCACACCCGCGGCCACGACGTGAAGAAGGCCCGCGACTGCGGCGGACATTTCATCGTCACTAAGCCGCTGGCGCCGATCGTGGTGCTGCAGCGCATCATCTGGATCGCCAGAGAGGGCCGCGCGTTTCTGCTCTCGGAAAACTACGTCGGACCCGATCGCCGCTTCGGCAAGAAGGAGCCGCCAGCGGACCACCCGCGCCGGCGGCGCGAGGACGCGGCCGCCGCGAGCCAGGACGCCGATGACGCGCCGACGCTCGCGGTTGCGGATCTGCCTTTTGTCGATCGACCTTTGAAAGCCGCGTCATGAGCAGCGTCCAGTACACGTTCCCCAAATACAAACTGACCAACCAACTCAAGCAACCCGGCGGCATGGCGGTGGCCGACGCGGTGGCCGCGGCCCAGTCCAACCTCGCCGAGTTGGCCCCGCCGTGCCTGATCGAGTTGCGGACCGTCACCGGCGAGACGCTGGCGGCGTATCGCAAGTTCCCCGGCACGTTCAGCCGGGAGGCGCTGGATGAGCTCTACGCCGGCGCGGCGCGGGCCATCGGCCTTGGCGCGGTGTGCGGCTTGCCGAGCGCCGACGCCGCGTTCTCGAGCCTCTGCGACCTGGTCGACCGCTTCTGCATCGCGGGCTGCTGGGACCTGCAGGCGATCGAGGTGCACTTGTCCACGGTGCAGCTGTTGGTATTTGGCGCCACCCTGGACTCTGCGTCGGCCGAGCCGCTGCTGGCCGGCCTCAGGAAGGTGAGCGCGCGCTACGCCCAGCTGCAGACGTCCCGGGTCGCTGCGGCGTCCTAGCCAGCGGGGGCGCGCGACGCAGGCTGCGGATGCCTGCGCAACCAGTCGACCGCGTAGCTGCAGATGGGAACCAGCGTTGCGCCCTCCATCCGCGCCGCGGCGACCAGCGCCTCCATGAAGCGGCCCGCCGCGCCCGTGCCCCGCAGCGCCGGCGGCGCCTCGACGTGGTCGATGAACAGCCGGCCCTCGTCGCGGCGATAGTCGGCGAACACCGTCTGGCCTTGCTCGATCATCTCGAACCGGCCCAGCGCCAGGTTGTCTTTCAGTTCAGGCATGAAATCTCTTCCGTCTCGCGCCGTGCGACGATCACGACTATCCTTGTGTGGAAGATAGAGGCTCGAGGACCCGGCCGCCATGCGCGCACCTTCCCGAATGCTGGCGCTCCCGATCCTGGCGCGCCCGATCCTGGCGGTTGCGGCGCTGGCCGCCTTGGGCGCCTGCCACAGGACCGAACCAACCGCCACCGCCATCACGCCGATCCAGGCGTCCAGCCCCGGCCCCGCCCAGACGCCGGGCCTCTGGGTCCAGCGCGTCTCCGACCGGCGCGGCGCGCGGGTCACCAAGATCTGCCTGGACGCCGGCGCCGCCGGCGCCCTGGCCTCCTTCGACCAGGGCCTGAGCGGCCACTGCAGCCGCCGCGACATGGCGCGCGCCGCCGACGGCAGCTGGCATTTCTCCACCAGCTGCGACATGGGCCCCTGGGGCAAGGTGGCCACCGAAGGGGTGATGCGTGGCGACTTCGCCAGCCAC
>Ga0302325_10029158_pt1 | contig 11403 bp, 14 predicted proteins | sample Palsa_T0_2_FD_201948 | JGI IMG/M metagenome (GOLD analysis project Ga0302325, IMG submission 201948) | Peat permafrost microbial communities from Stordalen Mire near Abisko, Sweden - Palsa_T0_2 | ecosystem: Environmental > Terrestrial > Soil > Palsa > Peat permafrost | place: Sweden: Abisko... | reverse complement strand
TGGCAAGAGAAGCTTCCAGTTGTCCGGGAGCCTGGCTGCAAAAGACCGGATTGTTGACCCACCAATCCATGCCCATTTCCTTGGCTTTGTCCACCGAACAGATCACCAGACGGATCTGTATGGAAAGCAACTCAATGTCTACCAGCTTGATCTTGATATCGCCGGCGATGACAACTCCTTTGTCGAGCACGCGCTCCAGGACGTCAGATAGTGTGGAGCTTGGCACATTGTGCGCAACTTGTTGCTGTTGGGGCATAAGAAACTTCCTCTGTTAGAAAAGCGTTCCGAGTGCCCCGAGGTCGAGATTCAGGTCCTGTTCTTCTAGGCCGAACTCTTTTCGCAGCCGATCGATTTCTTCCGCTTGGCGCATCAGGGTGAGGCCCAGCCGCTCGATCTGTTCCTCAGTGAGCGAGCCGGCATCGATGCGCCGTAGCGCCTGACGCTCCAGGACCTCGTGCAACAGCTTGATGAGGGTGAGGACCAGCTGCCCGAGTCCATTTTTCAAACGCTCCGGATCCAGATCCAGGCGGCGGGGGCTTCTAGTTGCATGGTTCGGCGCCCGGGGCCGGATTCTGTCATCCTGCTGCATCACGAGAGCAAACTCCCCGATCGATTCCGACTCTACTCGTGTTGTTCTCGCCTGTTGCATTGCTAATCTCCCTTGCATTCTTGCGCGCCGTCTCGATAGAGGTCAGGACCAGATTCAGGCCCAGGTACAGCAGATCCACCCCGGCCACCGAGATAGTCACCTCGCCTGCCACGACGACACCTTTGTTCAGCACGCGGTCGAGCACTTCGCAGATCGAAACGCGCTCGCTTTCTTCCAAGGCGCACAGCTCCGGCAGGAACCTGTTTTCGCCAAGCTCGGCTTCAACGAGCTGGGCTTCAAGATGCTGCACTCAGTAATTCCTCTTCACTCGGTAATGACTCTTCATTCAGTAATTCCTCTGAGGCCGGCCGATACAAATGGCGCCCAAACTCTTCCAGCCGCCTTAGCCCGGCAATCTCCGGCTGCCTATAAACCATCGTCTGTTGTTTCTGGGGGAACATCTGGCGGAAACGTTCCGCCACTAGCAGCTCTCGTCGGCGCAGGCTGGAGCACAAGCGGCAATCGCCCGGCGGCGTCATCAGATTCAGAAACAACCTCGGGACAGCGATGCCCATCCGATCGCACGCTGCCGCCAGGTCCACGGTTTCCTCCAGCGCCATTACGGTCGGGATGCTCACTGCGTACAGTACCGACTGGCGCGGATTCCGCAACAGTTCCCGGAGCTTTTTCAGGTTCCTTGAGATGCCCACGAGTTCTTCGGCAAACCCCGGCAGACGGAGTATGCGCTCGTATTTGAGGAAAAGGTTGAAGAAGGCCTTGAGCCACTGGTTGACGACGCCCGGAAGTTCCAGCAGCCGGATCAAGTGGCCAGTCGGCGCGCAGTCCAGAACGAAAAGATCGTAACTGTCGCGGGCCAGAAAATCCAGGATGCGGGTGAGCGCCATGACTTCATCCAATCCTGGCGGCGCCATGTCCATCAGCTTCTCGAGAACCACGCGGTCAAAAGTCAGGTCGAAGCCGCGTGATACGGTATCGAGGAAGCGTTCCAGGTCCTCAGCATAACGCGCCTTGAGTTTCCCGAACTCCGTCTGCGGATCGATTTCCAGGGCGGTCAGGTTACCGAAAAGCACGGTTGGGCGGGGGCCGATTCTCGCCTGCAGGCAGGGGGACAAGGAATGGGCCGGATCTGTCGAGAAGAGCAGAATTCGCTTGTCGGGTAGATCGCGGGCTAGCCGCACGGCGGTAACACAGGAGAGCGTCGTTTTGCCCACGCCGCCCTTGCCAGCAAACAGAACGAACCGCATTTCGCGAGACGCGGGTGCGGCCGGATGCAGCACGACCGGCCTAGAGGACAAGCCGGACCGCGACGAACTTGCCACGGTCCGAGAAACCGGACGGGCGTGCTCCCAAAATTCGGATAACGGCTCCACTCCCCGAACCTCTTCGCCGAAGAGCTCAACTGCCCAGGCCAAACAGGGGGCCCCAATACCGTCGAGGAGTTGTTGGATCTGGAACTCTTCAGCCGACGACGCCGCCGAGCAAGCCGGGCAGCTGTTAGCGAAGTGCAGCCGGTTCACGATTACATCCGACACCGGTATCTTGCGGTTCACCAGATCCTCCAACAGCGCCAGTGTTACATTCACGGCCAGCGGCTCGGCAATCGTGACGGGCACGAATTGACAACGGAGGGGATCGCGCAGCAGGGTTTGCATTCGCTCGATCGACGATTTCCATTGGCCGACAAACAGATCCAGGCGGTCCGGGCTGCGATCGCGGCCAAACACCCGTCGCATGTACCGGCGTTTGGCCAGCAGAGTCTCGAGCATGCCGAGCCAGCGCCAGATCAGCTCAGGCATCGCCAGCAAGCGAAGTGTGTGTCCGCTGGGCGCCGTGTCCACAATGATGCAGTCGTACCGGCGCGCCTCCACCCAGGAGGAGATCTCAAAGAAGGCCATCAACTCATCGAGACCGGGCAGGGATAGGTTCAGGAATCGATCGATATCCTCATCGTCGAGAAAGGTGCCGGCGGCGGCAATGGATCCGAGCATCGGGCCGTTCTGCTCGCGAAACGTGCTCAGGCATCGCTCTGCGTCCAGCTCCAGCACTTCGAGATTGCCTGCGGGGACATGACCCGCCAGGCTGTCGCGTAAAGAGTGCGCGGGGTCGGTGGAAACCAGCAGCAAAGAACGGTTGGGATGGAGCGCGGACATGCGCAGCGCGGCCGCTGTGGCACAGGTTGTTTTGCCCACTCCGCCTTTACCGCCGAATAGCAGAAGCTGCAGGCCTGGTTGGTCGAAAAATGGTGGCTTCGGCGCGCTCGTCACGGTGCTTAGGCGCCCTTTATCGTTTGCCAACTTCGTGCTCGGTCTCCGCGCGACTTTCGATTGCATCCAGCCGGTCCAGCAAGATCTTCTCTTCGGCATCGAACTCGGGCTCGGTAATTCGGTCGGTCTCCAGCTGCATGTATAGGTTTCTCAGTTGTTCCGAGATCGATTCGGATTCGCCATCCAGTTCTTTCTGGGCGATCTTGTTAATTTCCCGGAAGATCCAGAAAATGCCGTGTACCGGGGAAGTGAGAATATCATCGATCAACAGCATTTCATTTCTCCAGATCGAGTTCCAGTTCGACGAAGTTGTGCGGCGCCCAAGGTCCGTTATAGTCGAAGGTGAAATTGTCGTCGAACAGCTTGGCTGCCGTTTCGACGGCTGCGGAAAATTCCTCCTGCGCCTCGCGCCGCACCAGACACGCCACGTTCATCACCTCGCGCTCACTCCGGCACGGATTCACCTTGAACTCAGCGCATACCGAGGTCAGCGCGCGCCGCACTTTCCGCATGTGTCCCTCCCGTTGTTCGTTAAGCCGGTGCTCGAACGCGCGCCCCAGTTCGATCTTCTCGTTGCGCGTGCATTCGCCGCCGGCGGCCACCAAGCGGTCTCGCCCCGCGCGCAATTCAGGGTCCGCGCCGACGAAATATTCGAAAATATTCGGAGCGTTCCAAGCCACGCGCAACCCCATTTCCACTTTACCGCCCACTCTTCGGAGCTGCTCCTCAAAAGATCGCCGGTTCCGGACCAGGATTCGGTGGATAGCCTCCTCGCTGGCGGCAATGGAGCCGAAGGCCATCGGAAGCGGCGTGGTTTCGGTCATCAGACGTTTGAGCACCGCCTGATGGGCGCTGAGATTGGCCCGCGCCGGCCGAATCTTGGAGCCAGCCAGACCACTCACCACTGCGGCCACCCGGCCATCGGTTACCAGGTACACGTCCTTCCCCTCGATGCCTAACGACCCTTCGATGCCCAACGAACCGCCTGGTACGATGGCGTAAATGTAGCTCTTTCCGCCGATCGCGGCCGCCTGTGGGGGCATTGTCAATTGCATCGGCCGGTCCTTATTCGCGTGGTTCGCGCCTCGAATCCGAGACGCCGCGACTCGGCTTTTAAGAGCCGGATCCACTCGTCAAGCATACGCGCGGCGCCCCATGGACCCAGCCGAGCACCGGCGGACTGGGATCCCTGGCGAAAGATCGCGATGCGGCGGTTAGTAGCAATGTTGGCGGAGGTTTTCATGGACGGCATAGTCAATAACGGATCTTGAATCCTTGCCGGGGGGGCTTCAGATCGAGTCTGGAGGGCTGAGGAACAGTCACCCCCGCAAGGATCTCTTGCTTGGCCTTCTCGATATCCTCCAGGCGAGCGTCGATCAGCGCCATCCGCTCGCTGATGCTCTTGCGCTCCACGCCTCGGCGGGCCTTCTCCATTTCCAGGCAGCTGATTTGCATATAGCTTCGATAGGGCATAGAGAACTGATTCACGCGCGCCGAGAGCGTGCGAATATTCTTCAGACCTCTTTTGACAACGGGCATGGCATCACTCCTAAATGGTTTCCGTCACTTTTCCATTTCCATTGTTCTCAGCGCTGCTGCGGTGGTTGCCGCGGCGCGGTTTCAGGGCGGCACCGCAGATCTTCGCCATGCTTGCCTCGATCTTTTGCCCCATCAACGAAGACCCGTCTCCCAAGATATTGGCCGTGACGTTGCCCGTCTCGGTGCCGAGAACATCCTGGCAGACCCATTGGAAAACGGGATCGTCCAGCCGGGCGTGCGCCCGCCGGTGGGCTAGAATTTTGGCGATCACGATGGTGGCTCGAATGGTCGGCCGGTGATGGTTGAAGCTGGACCCGCGCAAGTCCCGGACCACATCCACGATCACTTCTGCGTCCTCACGCGGCAAACCCGATTTGGCCATCCCGATCTGGATCTCTGTCTCGCGGTCGAAGTTATTCAGTTTGAGCGTGATCAGCCGGTCCATCAAAGCGTCTTGGGTCTTATGAACTCCGGCATACTCCTCGGGATTGGAAGTGAAGATTGCGCGGAAGTTGGGATGCACTTCCAGGTACCCCGCGCCAGTGGGACGCAGAGCAGGGAGATTCAGGATTTTCTCTTCCAGCACGCTCAAAAGGGCGTTGTTCGCTTCCGGGCGGGAGCGGTTGAATTCGTCGTAAATCAAGGTATTCCCGCCGGCACAGGCCGTGGTGAGACGATTGTCCATCCATACCGCATTCATGTTCTCCTCCGTCTTTATTACGGAATGAATGTAGTTGTCGATCAGCTTGGACTTGCGATAACCGGTATCCTTACCCACCAGGTCCGAACTTCCGAACTCGTCGTCGCCGTGGATGAGAGTGACCGGACGGCCAAGTTGCGCCGCCACATGAAAGGCCAGCGTCGTTTTGCCGGTCCCCGCAGCGCCGGCGAAATGGACCGCATAACCTACCTCCAGATACGCCAGCGCCCGGTCGGCCAGAGCCTGAATCTGCGGGGTGGCAACAAACTCGTCACTGGGTTCGGGCTGAACATCGTCCCCTGTGGGGCGCAGTCTCACCACCACCGCGGAGAAATCGCTCGTAACTGTATTTACCATCTGCTCACCTTTCTGCGCTCCAGACTCTGCTCTGCGGACTTGCTCTGCATACACTGCTCTGCATACAAATGATCAGTGCTTCTTGGGTGTTTTGGCTAAGGGCGACGCTTTGAACGAGGGCGTCGCCTTGAAAGACGCCGATGGCTTGAATGACGGCCGCTGCCCCTGCGCTTGGGATGGCGCAACAGGCGGCCGCGCCGCGCTGTGCGATGGAGCCGCGGTGTGCGGCGCCGCTGCCCGCGGCTCTGGCTGCGCCGCTACGCGCAGTTCCTGTTCTTGGCGCGGTTGTCTGGCCGCAGAAGGCGCGGGGGCCGGCCGCGCTGGACCGGATCGCGCTGGACCGGACCGCGCTGGACTAAACCAGGCGCGGTGTGCGCCCGCACGGTCGCTGGCAAAATCGGCGCGCAAGGCGGAAACCTGGCGGACCAAGTCGCCTCGCCACGCCACTCGAGCCTGGCGCAAAGACACAATCTCGTCTCGCAGCCGCGTCATCGCTTCAGTTAATACATCCACGGTCGATACACCCACTTCCGCACTCCCTTTCCAAAGACCAACTGATTCGGCCCGCTAGCCGCCGCTCCGCTCAAACACCTCCACCACCACAGGCAGCGACATTTCCTGGACGGACCTGACAGCTTTGACCGCGCCTTCCTCGGTTGCAATCTCCATGAGGGCGCCGCAGGCGAAGCACTTGATCTGGCCTTCGTAATCGTCATATCCCTCAGTGGGGAGATCCACCTTATACCCACAACCAAGACAGTTAATTTGCACTTTAGTCTCCTCGTTCGCTAACCCGCTCCCATCGGCGCCCACACCTGACGCTGTACCCGGCAGTCGCCATCAACTCTTGCCGGCCCAGGCTTTTTGGGCACCCGCCAGATCGTGTCTCATGTGACGGCGTTGCGTCGCCACCGAGCGCTTCAAATGATTCACAAAAACCACGCGTTCATGCTTGGTTCGTTCCGCCATCGTGGCGCGCGCGTGCCCGAACCGCGCCATCAGCTCCGCGACACCGTGCCGCAAGTCGACCACCATCTTGGCGCGCGCGCCGTGCAATGCATCGATCTCGCCGCGCAAATGTTTCATATCGGCTGTCAACATAATCTTCAGCTCCTTTTTTCTTGAATATTCTTCTTTGAACCTCTGACCGGACACTCGCGATTCCCAAGCCGGAAGAGGCCTGGTGAGGCCTCCCACCGGCGCCGGGAACTTTGCCGCGCTGCTCTAGGCCGGCGCCGCAGCGGTGGCGGTTAAGCCGATGGCTTCGGCGTATTTCAAATACGTCTCAACCGAAGCGATTACAACTCGGGCTTCCACCGTAAGCAGTTCAATGCCCACCAGCGATACTTTGACCCAGGCGTCGATGACGATACCTTTGTCAAGAATGCGATCGACAACTTCCGCCAAGCTCGATGAGTCCGTGGATTTGTTCACTTTTGCCATGTTTCATTCTCCTTTTGTAGCGTTCTTTTACTGGAAAGGGCCGCACTGTTTGTGTCACCCTCGCATATTCATAAGGCACGCGAAGACCCACTGGCACGCGCTCGGAGAGCACCGATAACCGGTTGTCCCCTATAAGAATTCGCGGAAGAGCGCGAGGGATTATCGTACCAGTACGGAACAGATTCCATAGAAGCAATTCCACAGAATTAATCCCCCAGCGACGTGAAATTGTAGGGCGGCCAAGGACCGCTGAACAACAGTTTTGCTCCGTCCGGAGCGCCAATGTGCCGGGCTTTATTCTGAAAACGCTCCACATCGGTTTTTGGCGTAAGAAAATAAAGCGATAATAGACGTCCCTGCGCGGCCGGCGCGCTCTCTCTCCGCTGCTGGGTGAAACAGCCGGAGAGCAGGTGGCCAATCCGCCCGGCCAACTGACTCTCTTGGGGAGCAAGGCCGTTTTCAGAGGGGTAGCGATTTCGCAGGGCCGCCAGATACGCGGCACCGGCGGACACCCCAGGAGACACCCCAGGAGAAAACGGAGACGCGGCGCGAAACTGCGGGCGAAGGCCACGGCCATCCTCCCACAAAACGCGGATTCCCATCTCAACCATGCCCCGCAGCCGATCGAAGAGCGCTTCGTACTCTTGGCGGCGCTCTGCGAGCAACCGTGAAATCGCCGCTTCACTTTCCAGCGCGCAGCCGTAGCGCAGAGGGATCACGGCCTGTCCGGCATGAATCTTCTCCACTGCCTTCGCAAAAGCCAGCAGGGTGGAAATGCTGGGCGCCGAACTTGAATCCTCTATCTTTCTGGCCACCGCCGCTAATCCTGGCCCCGCCACGACACACATTTCGGACTCTGCCAGCGGCTCTACCAAGCCTTGCTCGATGAAGCAGTAAAGAAGGTGTTTCATGCGGTCGCGCAACGAGACAGGTCTGGAGCAAAACTGTAGGGCGGCCATGGACCGCTCAGCGTGAGGGCCAAGCCGGAAAACACTTCGCCGGCATTCAACCGATCCAGCTTCGCGTGGAATTCATCGAGCGCCCCTGGAGCGAGAAGAAAGGCCCAGTTCAATACCACTTCCACTCCCGTTCCTGGCTCACCCCACAACGCCACCTTGCGCTCCCTGAATCCGCCGGACCGGGCCGCCAGCGCTGCCGCGGCGCGCCGGCAGAAATCTTTCAGTTGAAAATTGAAATCCCGTTCCAACTGGATCTTGGCGCGCTTCTCCTCAAAATATCGGGATCCGGCGGAAGCCAGCGCTCCTTCTTCCGGGTGCGGCCGGCGTGACGCACCCAGCAAGCTGAGCGCGCCGGTGCGGTCCAGAATCCCTTTCACGCCCCACTCCTGTTTGTCTCCGAGCTCGGCGAAGAATTCCGCGATGGCCGCCTGGTGTTCAGCAACGGATTCAGCGATGCGCTTGACGGAAGTGAAAAGCGTAGCGAAACGCGCCGGCAGCACAGGCGCGCGGCTCATGAATTCTTGGATGACCGCTTCATGGCGCAAAACCCGCGGTCCCAGCCAAGTTAAGTCCTGTAGCCGCGCTTCCGCCGATTCACCGCAGAAATCTCCCAACTCCACTTGACTCACCACTGCCCCAATCTCCCCGCAGGCGTGCATGGAAACAGCATGCTGCCCATCCACTCCGACCATCGAAGTCGGAAGGCGGCATTTCGAAGGCGTGAAGCAATACAGGTAATATGCAATCTCGCTCTTACTCATTGATCACAACGCATTCATCACAACGGATTCACGCCAGGCTTCTCTCAGGCGCACCCTTGGCTTCTTCGAGCGCGGTTTCCAGATCGTCGGGCTCGATGATCACCACCGCCTCATCGGCCGGGTTCCCGATCCGGTGTGTCACCGCGCGTCGCACCGCGCGCAAAGCCGCGTGGGTGCATACGCCTTCGATTTCGGCGCCGCTGAAACCATCCGTATCCTTGGCCAGCCTACGTGAGCTGATCCCAGGCCCCAGCGGCTTCTTCCTGAGATGGACCTCAAAGATCAAGCGGCGTCCCTCCTCGTCGGGTAAGGGAATCTCGACGATCTGATCGAAGCGCCCGGGGCGCAGAATGGCCGGATCCATCATGTCCGGCCGGTTGGTCGCGCCCAGTATGAGCACCCCATTCAGCTCCTCGACGCCATCCAGTTCGGTGAGGAATTGACTGAGAACGCGCTCGGCAACATGGTCGTCAGAGCCGCCGCCGCGGGCCGGCACCAGCGCGTCGATCTCGTCGAAGAAAATGATGCAGGGCGCCGCCTGCTTGGCTTTTCGAAACATATCGCGCACGCCCCGTTCCGACTCTCCAATGTATTTGGAGAGCAGCGCCGGGCCTTTGACGGAAATGAAATTGACTCTGCTTTCTGTAGCGATGGCTTTGGCGAGCATGGTCTTCCCGCAGCCCGGCGGCCCCGTCAGCAGGATGCCTTTGGGCGGACGGATGGAGGCCTTGCTAAATAGATCCGCGTATTGAAGCGGCCACTCCACAGCTTCAATCAGCCGTTGCTTGACGTCGGAAAGACCGCCCACATCGTCCCACCGGACGTCGGGAACCTCCACGAACACCTCGCGCGTCGCAGACGGCTCCACCTCGCGCAGCGCGTCCATAAAATCTTCCATCCGGACTTCCAGCTTTTTCAGTTGTTCGTAGGGGATGCGCGCCAGCGCGAAATCGATATCGGGCATGATCCGCCGCAGGCAAATCATGGCAGCCTCGCGACAGAGCGCTTCCAGGTCGGCCCCTACAAAACCATGCGTAATCTCCGCCAGGTGACCTATGGCCACGTCTTGCGCCAGCGGCATGCCCCGGCTATGCACGGAAAGAATCTCTCCGCGTCCGATGCGGTCCGGAATGGGGATTTCAATCTCCCGGTCGAACCGGCCCGGCCTCCGCAAGGCCGGATCCAGCATGTTGGGAAGATTGGTGGCGGCGATTACGATCAAGTGCTGCCGTTTGGCCAGCCCGTCCATCAGCGCCAGCAATTGCGCCACCACCCGTTTCTCCACTTCGCCGACCACATTCTCGCGGCGCGGCGCAATGGCGTCGATCTCATCCAGAAAAATGATGCTGGGACTCTTGCGCGTGGCCTCCTCAAAGATCTTTCGCAGATGCGCTTCACTCTCTCCGTAGAACTTGTGGATGATCTCCGGTCCGCTCACCGCAAAGAAGCTGGCCTCGGTTTCGTGCGCGATCGCGCGAGCGATCAAGGTCTTTCCGCAGCCGGGCGGTCCGTGCAACAGCACCCCCTTGGGCGCGCCAATTCCCAGTTGTTCGAAGACCTCCGGATAGCGCAGCGGCAATTCGATCATTTCGCGGATGCGGTGCAGCTGCGGCTTCAGCCCGCCGATGTCCTCATAGGAGGTAGAGCGCGCCGCCACTTCCTCGGCCTGCTGTGGGTTGCCAATGGTCAGTTGGGTAGTGGGATTGATCAGGACCGGCCCTTTGGGCGTTGTGCTCTCCACCCGGAAGTCCGCCCACCGGCTGCCGAAAAGCGTTGCGCGAATCCGGTTTCCCACCTGCACGGGCAGGCCGTCGAGCAGACTGCCGATATAATCCAAGTCGCGCTCCGATGGCCGGACATTGGCCGGAGCCAGCACCACCGTCACGGCTGGACGGCAACTGGTCTTCTGCACCTGCACGAATTCATCCAGCCCCACTCCGGCGTTTTCACGCACCAGTCCGTCGATCTGAATTCGCGACTGCCCGCGGAGATCTTTTTGGGCGGGCATGGCCTTGCAGACCGTCCCGCGCTTCCCGGTGACTTCGACCATGTCTCCGAGCGCCAATCCGAGCGCTTCCAGGTCCGCCGGACCCATGCGAGCGATTCCCCGTCCGACGTCCTTACTCAAAGCTTCCGTCACTCTCAGCTTGAGAGCCGGCTTTTCCGGTTGCTGCTCCGATTTCATTGGGTGTCTTTCATTTCATGCACTTGATTTCAACCACGCCGTTGTTGCAAGTGAACTGCGTTCGGTCGCGAGCGGAGCTCGCCGGAAGCAGCACCTCCTTGCGATACTTCTTATCGCCGCGATTGGCTACGATGGTCAGCAGGTCATCCTCGACTGTAATTTCCACGTCTTTCAGGCTGATGCCCGGCATCTCTGCCACCACCAAAACATGATCCTCTTCGTCGAAGATGTCCACAGCGGGTTCGCGAACCTCCTGGACGACGGTATGCCCGGATTCCGGATCCTTGCGAATGTTGCCAAACGGCTCAACGCGCGGTCCGTCTTCTCCCAGTATTCCCGTCTTGACGGTGAACCCGTAGATTCCTTTCATTCCTTTGCCCGTCTTGTAGATCTCACCCGTTTGCGACAGATTCTCGCCCGTTTCAGCCAGTTCCCCGAGTTTCTCGATCAGATCCCCAAAGCCTTTGAGAAATCCGCCCAACCCTGGTTCGGACTCGTGCTCGGAAGTTTTCTCAATACGTTTCTTGGCCATTCAGCTTCTCTCCCTCGGTTTGGATTCCATACTCTTTCACTTTCGAATGCAGC
>Ga0302325_10029157_pt1 | contig 11403 bp, 7 predicted proteins | sample Palsa_T0_2_FD_201948 | JGI IMG/M metagenome (GOLD analysis project Ga0302325, IMG submission 201948) | Peat permafrost microbial communities from Stordalen Mire near Abisko, Sweden - Palsa_T0_2 | ecosystem: Environmental > Terrestrial > Soil > Palsa > Peat permafrost | place: Sweden: Abisko... | reverse complement strand
TCCGATCTATTGGATGGTAGGCCCGGCCAGCGCATCGGTGATCGTGCTGGTCGCCGTGGGCGAGTGCAGCTGCGCCCGGCTCGCCGAGGCTGGCGGTCAGGCCTTCCAGGCCTTTGAGCAGCTCAAGCTCACCGCCGCGCTCACTTCCCTCACCAGCATCGCGCGTATGCTGACCGCGGCCGCCATGCTGCTCGTTCTCCGTCATGCAACCGTGCGTCAATGGGTCATCGCTTCGCTCTGCGTCTCTTGTCTTTCCGCTACCGTGGCGCTGGTGCTGGTAACCAACCGTCTTGGCTGGCCTAAGGTCAACCTTCGATTGCTTCGTCAACGGGTCCTGGAGGGTGTTGGTTTCTCCTTCGCTGCCAGCACGACATCGGTTTACAACGACATCGATAAGGTCATGCTCAGCCGCTACGGCATGCTGGCCGCGGATGGGATTTACAGCATGGCCTATCGGGTCATCGACATGAGCTGCACGCCGATCCGCGCGCTGCAGTCCGCCGCGTTCCCCCGTTTTTGTCAGTCGGGCCGCAATGGCGCACGGGGCTCCATCGCGTTCACCGGCAAATTGCTGGGTAAGACTTTACCTTTCGGCCTGCTGGCTGCCGCAGCCATGTTTCTGGCTGCGCCGATCATTCCTCATATCGTAGGTCCGAGCTTCACCAACAGCGTCTCCGCGCTGCAATGGCTGTGTCTTTTACCGGTATTTCGCAGCCTCCACCTGGGCGCGGGCGACACATTGACGGGAGCCGGCTATCAGCGTTACCGCACCGCCGCGCAGCTCGGAGCCGCCGCTCTGAATTTCGCTCTCAACCTCTGGCTGATTCCCGGTTATTCCTGGCACGGAGCAGCCTGGGCAAGCTTGCTCACCGATGGCAGCCTTGCCGCCGGCAACTGGATCATCCTCGGTTGGTTGATTCGACGGGAGAGCAAGCCCAGCCTCAGAAACCAGGTTGTCGCCGTATAGCCACGCCACATCACCCAGAACCGCAGGTGCCCCGGCGCGGAATCCCCGGTTTTGCCCGGCCCGGGCTGCGCGTTCCGGACAAGGGAGACGGATCAGTATGATATGGGGATGCTTTTCAGGAAAGGTTGCATTCGATGCGCATACCCTTGATCACGGCGGCATTCCTTCTCCTTGGTGTCTGCGCAAACGGCCAGAGCGTGGAGCAGAAGGCGGCTGGGAAGACTCTGGCGCGTAAGGCACAAGCCGACTGCGAGGCACAGACCGCGAGAGTCGCCCGGACATTCACGGCCGTGGTCAAGGAAACCCGGGTGTACTCTGTTTTTTATTCACCCAAGTATACGAAGTGCCTGGCAGCAGTTTACCTTCCGATCAATAAGGAGCTCATCGCGGCCAGCATCATTAATCTGGACAGTGCCGGCGGGGCGCAACATATCGTTTGGGAAAATTTATTTGGGAGGCCGTTCGATGCCATCTCGGAACTCGATCGACAGATCGACAGGCTGGGCAAATGAAAAATGCCTTGCAGGGTGCTAAACACCAAACAAGTTTGCGGGGTCGCCATCACAGGCCTCTGCCTGGTGGCGCTGGCGGTGGGTATCGTCTGGAATGGGCTGTTCGCGGTCGGTGACCTTTCAGCCCGCCGGAATCAAACGGACAGTACGCGTTTGGCCATGCGTTTGATGCCTGCGAACGCGGCGTACCCCGCACAACTTGCCGATGAGCTGTATGCCAGCGACCCTTCGGAAGCGAAATCTCTGCTGCAGAGGGCAGTAAACCTCAACCGCTTTGACGCGGCGAGCTGGATCCAGTTGGGCCTGTTATCCGAGGCAGGGAACGATCTACCCCAGGCCGAAAATTCGCTGTTGCAGGCAGCGGGTGCGGATTCCACCTTTCTTCCCAGCTGGTCATTAGCAAACTTTTACTTTCGCCAGCAGAATGCTGCCCGGTTCTGGTATTGGGCGCAGAAGGCTGCGCAGATGGTCCCGGACGACGCGACCCCCCTTTTCCGCCTGGCTTGGTACGTCAATCCCAACGCGCAGGAGATTGAAAACCGGCTGCAAATGAAAAGGCCGGTCGTCGAAGGCCAGTTTGTCAATTTTCTGCTCACCCAAGGCGATCCGGAGGCAGTGACGGAAGCAGCCTCACACCTGCTGCAAACCAGCGATCAGGGCACCGAGACTTTGCTGGGAGCTTGCGACTGGCTGCTCGCACACAAGCGTCCCGATCTGGCCTTGGGGCTGTGGAATGGCTTGGCGACACGGACATCCTACCCCTCGCTGGGAGCGGATTCCCCCGTGACCAACAACGACTTTGGGAAATCGCCCCTGTCCCACGGCTTCGATTGGCATCTCCCAACAGTAGAAGGGGTAAGCTCGTTTCTGAACGCGAATCCAAAGACCCTGGGCTTCGAATTCTCCGGGGAAGAGCCGGACAGTTTTCTGCTCCTCAGCCAGACCGCTCCGGTGCACGCGCAAAAAACCTACGCCCTGACGGTCGATTACGGCACTTCGGGCATTCCCCCCCGCAGCGGGATTGAGTGGCAAGTGACCGATGAGCAAACGGGCGCCGTCTTGGCAAAGACGACGAGCCTGTCGTCGGAACAGGCAGGGGAAAAGGTAGGGGAACAGGGAGGGGAGCAGGGAGGCAAAGTGACAACTTGCTTCACCACCCCGGCGAACGCGGCATTCGTGAATCTATCGCTGCTTTATCAGCGGCAGCCGGGCACGGTCCGGGTCGAGGGAAAGCTTGCCCTGAAAGCAGTGAGGCTCTTGGCCGCGACTGCCGGAGATTGCGCGGCCGAGAAAATCTCCGATTCCAGGGCTGATTCCCCGGCATTGTGAGACTACACTCAAGAAACCAGCGACTGGAGGGCAATCGATCGTCTACCGGCGGACGGACCGAGAGGTGACATGCGGCCCCACGAGGCGTATAAATGCGCCAACCGGTACCGGCAGCTTGCCAGCGGCCCGCCGCAGACCGGACTAGACTTCCTCGCGCATCCGTCATGACGCACAGCAAAACCATCCAATCTGTCTTCCACGGCTTTGATCCAAGCCGGTGGAGCCGTTTGGCGGCGCGAACAGGCTGCTGCTGGGTGGTATTGGCAGGGTGCGTGTATGCCCAGCAACCTGACCGGGCTCTCGCCACGGGCGGAAATTTGGATTACGCCTACTCCAATTTGCCTACTCAGCCGGTTGGCCCCGACGATCTGCTAGCTGTCTCCGTCTATGATTCTCCGGAGCTGACGCGCACCGTGCGGGTGGATGCCAACGGCAACATACGCCTGCCCATGCTCAAAGACCCGATTCCGGTGCGGGGCATGGTTCCGTCCCAGGTAGAAACCACGATCGCCGGGTCCTTAACTCAGGGCAAGGTTCTGGTCGACCCCATCGTGACCGTAACCATCGTCGAGTACCAGAGCCGGCCGGTCAACGTAGTGGGGGCGGTGAAAAATCCGTTAGTTTTTCAGGCTACGCGGCCCATCCCGCTGCTGGATGCGATCGCGCGCGCGGGAGGGATGAGAGAAGATGCCGGCTCCGATATTGTCGTCAGCCGAGAAGTCGTGCAGAACGGAATACCGGCCCGGATGACCCAAACCATACCCGTGCGAAAACTAATCGACAATGCTGACCCCGGCGCCAACGTGATGCTGCATGGGGGCGAAGAAGTTCTGGTTCCCGAGGCGCTCAAGATTTACGTGGTTGGGAATGTCAAAAAACCGGGAGCGTACGCGGTAAGAAACGACGAAGAGACCACGATTCTGCAGCTGCTGGCTCTCTCGGAAGGCCTGACCCCCTACTCAGCCAAGGTGGCCTATGTATATCGCAGGTCGCCTGGGGGCACAAAGACGGAACTGCCCATCGCGCTGGCGAAGATCATGAAGCGCCAATCGCCCGATGTGCCTTTACAGGCGAACGACATCCTCTACATTCCGGATAACAACGGAAAACGTCTCACGGCAGAAACGATCGACCGGCTCGCCGGGTTAGGAACCGCAACCGCTACCGACTTAATTATCTGGCACTGAGACGGGCAATATGCGTAAAGAAGAGATCGCGATCCCAAATGGGACGACGGATGAGAGCGCAAACGGTTTGGAGCGCAGCCCGTTTTCGCCGCGTATCGTTTTCCCTGCGATCGAAAAGGAGGCGCCGCTCCCTGGGCCCTCGCTTTCGCAGTATCTGTGGATCATTAAGCGCCACCGCTGGAAGCTGGTTGCGTTCATCATCTTCTCTGTCATCGCAACAGTGATTGTTTCCAAGCGTTTGACTCCGCTGTATGAATCGACAGCGGTCATTGATATCGACCGGCAGACGCCGGCCGCGGTGCTGGGCGCTGAGAGTACGGCCGCGGTCAACTCGGCTGATGTGGAGAACTATCTCACCACGCAGGAACAGATCGTGCAATCGGACGCCGTTTTGCGCCCGGTGGTCGAGAAGTACCATCTCATGGCTCCGGCTCTTAGTAAGCTGGCAAACGATAAACTGCTCTCCTCGCGGATTAAGGACGCGCCGACGGAACTCCCCGGGCTAAAAATCACCCGCCCGCTGCATACCTTTCTGCTGCTTATCAGCTACCAGTCTCCGGATCCGCAGCTTTCCGCCGATGTGGTCAATGAGGTCGCCCGGAGCTACATGCGGCACACGTACGACATTCGTTTTCAGGCCGCGTCCCAGATGACGGGGTACATGGAGAAGCAGCTGGAAGAACTGAAGGCCCAGATGGAGCGCTCCGCCGGGGCCTTGGCTAATCTCGAGAAAGATCTCGATGTGATCAATCCGGAGGAAAAAACTAATATATTTTCCGCCCGGCTGCTGCACCTGGATAACGACCTGACGGCGGCCGAGGTGGACCGGGCAAGTAGGGAAGCTGCGTACAACGCGGTGAAAGACGGCTCGTTGCCGGCAGTGGAAGCTTCCGACCAGGGGGAGCAATTGCGCGCCCTGGAAGCGAAGCTGAACGAGGCGACGGAGAGGTTCGCCGAGACGCAGACACAGTTCGGCTCCTCCCATCCCGTATACAAGAAGGCGGCCAGCCAGGTAAACGAATTGCAACGGGAAATCGACGCGCTACGGCGCCGGATCGTGCAAAGGGTGAGCGTCGATTACCAGCAGGCCGTGGATCGGGAAAGCCTTCTTCGCCGGGACGTGACACAGGCCAAAGCGGAATTCGACCAAATGAACGCGCGATCCTTTGAGTACAAGGCGCTGAAGCAGGAAGCGGATACAGACAAGGCGCTCTATGAGGAGCTCATCCGCAAAATTCGCGAAGCCGGCATCAACGCCAGTTTCGAAAGTAGTTCGATCCGTCTGGCCGATGTCGCTCGTCCCGCCCTGTATCCATCGTTCCCCAAGACCAGGCTGAATGCTTTACTGGCGTTACTGGGCTCCACCATCATTGGCCTGAGCATTATCTTCCTCATGGACGCTTTGGATACGACCGTGGTGGACAGCGAGCACCTGCAGCGGGAACTGCGCGTTCCGCTGCTTCCGTCACTGCCGGTAGGTAAATTCGGTCAGGGAACGCTGCCCATGCAAGCGCTGCCTGGGGACCCGGATGCAAGGTTCAACGGCATGTCCGCAAAGGACATGCTGGCGGCGCCGAACGCAGCCTTTGATGAGGCCATTCGTACGCTAAGAAGTTCGATCCTGCTCTCCGCCGGCCTGGAGCACCACCCCAGGAGCATTCTGGTGACATCGGCGTCGCCCGGCGAAGGAAAATCGACCATCGCGCTTTACCTGGCCGCGGCCCACAGCCAACAGCAACGGAGAACGCTACTGATTGACGGCGACATGCGCCGGCCGGTGATCAAGCTGGGCGTGTCTAACGACCGTGGCCTGTCCGATGTGGTCAATGGCACCATGCATTGGCGCGAGGCCGTGCAGACTCCTTATGCCTATCCGGATCTGGATATTCTGTCGGCTGGCCCCTCATCGCGCCGAGTCGCGGACCGGATTGGGATTGTGTTGCGGTCGATTCTCGATGAGGCCGAGCGGGAGTACGACCTGGTGGTGATTGATTCGCCACCGTTGCTTGGATTTGCGGAACCCCTGGAAATTGCTGCGCTCGCGGACAGCGTAATCATCGTAGCCCGAGCGGGGCGCACCAACCGCAGCGCGGTAGCCAGCGTGGTGGAACAACTCAAGCGGGTGCGAGCCAACATTATTGGAATCGTGCTGAATGGGGTCAGGGCAGATATGAGTTCGCAGTATTACTACTATAGTCCTCGCTATTACAGTCACTACACGACGCACAACCGGTCGTAGACGGAGCAAGGGATCTTATGATCCTCCCAGCCGCCAGCACAATCTGCAGGATACAATTTGATAAAGATGGCTGAGAGTGTCGCTTATCTGTGTGTTTGGTCGGGAAACGCGAAACGCGCGCTCGACCTGACAGGCAGCCGCTTTCCGGGGATGGAGATTAGGGAGTTATCTTATCGCGGGCTGAGAATCAGCGGGTTCATGCAGCGTATTCGTTTGCTTCGCAGCATTCGTGGCCGCGCCATCATCTTCTACTTCGCGTCTCTCGACGACTTCAAGCACAGACAAGTTCTCGTGTGCTTCCATCTTTTGCACCGATGCCAGGAAACTGTGCTGTGCGATACGAGCGGACGCTGGGAGTCAATTCGAAGTATTGATATCGCCCGATGGGCTCCTGGAATTCTGCTCAGCCTGCTGCTTGACGTGAAGACCGCGATCTTCTGGTGGTTTTATTTGCACTTATGGCTTAAGCGTTCAACGCCCCAGAGCCATGTAGACCGAGGTGACCCTGAGATCGCTTATTTGATTCCCAGTCCTGCAAGTATTGGCTCGGGCGGAGGCGCGATAAGTCACATTCGCGGTTTCCTCTACGGCCTTCGGGCCGCCGGAGTAACCTGCCGTGTCTTCAGCGGCACAGCATTGGCACAGGATGCTTTCAGGAACGAGATCATAGCTGCGGCAAGCCGTCCTTACTTCTTTTGGGGCGCCGTGATGCTTTCCTACAACTTCGCATTTGCCCGAGGAGTTCAAAGGCTTGTTGCATCCAGGCGCCCGCGTTTTCTTTACCAGCGACATCTCGCCTTCTCCATCTCCGGCGCGATCCTCTCGAAACGCTTGAAGGTCCCGTTAATTCTTGAATATAACGGTTCCGAAGTATGGGTGGCGGACCACTGGGATCCCAACCCTCTGCGGAGCTGGATCAGACTGTGCGAGGAAGTGACGCTACGATGCGCGGCCAGGATCATCGTGGTTTCCGAAGTGCTCAAGGAGGACCTCCTCAAGAGAGGTATCCAGGCTGATCGTATTCGCGTGAATCCCAACGCCGTAGATCCAGACTTTTTTTTTCCGGGACCGGGCAGAGCGCCGGGACGCAAGCAGCTTGAAGTAGCACCCGATGACGTGCTGATCGGTTTTGTGGGTACATTCAGCCTGTGGCACGGAGTAGAGATATTGCAGCAGGCAATCATCAGGTTGTTGAGCAAGGGATCTCCCTGCCATTTGCGCTTTGTTCTCATAGGCGATGGTCTGCTCCATGGGGAAATGCGCGCCGCACTCGCAGCTTACGAAAAGACTGGAGAGGTGATCTTTACTGGACTGGTCCCGCGGGAAAAGGTCGCCGAGTATCTTGATTCCTGCGACATCCTGGTATCGCCCCACATTCCTATGCCGGACGGGAGCAGGTTCTTTGGGTCGCCTACAAAACTTTTTGAATATATGGCGATGGGCAAGGGCATTGTAGCCAGCCGGCTGGATCAACTGGCCGAAGTTCTGGAGCACGACCGCACTGCATTACTCGTGACCCCGGGTGATGCTGGCGAACTGGCTGAAACAATTCTGCGACTTGCCGCGGATCCGGTGAAACGTGAGGCGCTCGGGGTCGCCGCCAGGCGTGAGGCAGTCGAGCACCACAGCTGGTCGCGCAATGTCTCCTGGGCCTTGGGCGACATGCCCGCGCAGAATGGAAATAGCCGGTCCGTCATAGCCTCTGCCGGTGGCACAACCGTGGCGCCATGAAGCTGCGCAGGCTCGCCACAGCCCTTCGCCAGGAGGACCTTCCGACGCTGGCGGGGGAAGCCGCGTGGCGGGTGATCGGATCCATACGCAGATCAAGGTTCAAGATCACAGTACCGGGTGACGCTTGCCCGGTACATTTCCATCCCATCGGCTATTTCCGGTCGCAGAAGCAGCTTGTTTCTGAAGAAGCCCGTGAATCGCTGCTTGGTTATGCTGATGCGATTCTGCGCGGAGAATTTCCACTGTTGGGATATGGGCGCCCCCATCTCGGGACGAACCCGGACTGGCAATGCGACTGGGTCTCCGGAAAGCGTTGGCCGCTCAAAGACTCGACCAGGATGTGTCTTGTTCGCCACGACGGATCAGACGTGAAGGCGCCTTGGGAGCTCTCCCGCTTGCAGTGGAGTCCGGTGGTAGCGAAGGCGTACGTACTGACCGGAAACGATAGATATCGGGAGGCTCTGCGAGGGTTGTTGACGGACTGGATCGTGCGCAATCCGATATGCCAAGGAGTGAATTGGACGGTCGCGATGGAAGCGGCAATGCGCGCCATCAGTCTCTGTCTGACCATAGACCTGCTATGGCCCTTCACCAAAGAGGAGAATCCCTGGCTTGATCTGATGACCGGTTCCCTCTGGCAGCATCTCCGGTTCATCGAGGCACATAACGAGTTCTCCTTCCTGGTGCGCAGCAATCACTACCTGAGCAACCTTGCCGGCTTGACCACCCTGTCTGCATATCTTCGCGGCCCCGGCCAGCAGCGGCGGCTGAGAAAATACGCCCGCGCCGTTCAGCGAGAGATTTTGCTGCAGACCTACGCGGACGGAGGCGATAGCGAGGCTTCTACCGGCTATCACGTTCTTGTCGCACAGTTGGGCCTGCATTCCTTCATAGTGCAGCAACGAAGCGGATGCACGATCGCACCGGCATTCGAGGCTCGGTTGCGCGGGATGTTCGCGTGGATGGCGACCCTGGCTGATGACGCGGGAAAGCTGCCGCACCTTGGAGATTGTGATAACGGGAGGGTCGAACTGCTCCCCGACGATATAGCGCAGGCGGCGCAGCCGGCCTGCCAGCGCCACTCGCTGCGAACTGGGTCCCTTTATGCCCTGGCATCCCATCTGCTCCAACTGCCGGCGGGTGCGGGCGAAGGCGCACAGAAGCCAATCTCGCTGCTGCGTGAATCCGGGCTTGCCGTGCTCCGCGCGGGGGACGCTTCGGTGGTGTTTTCCGCGATGCCGAATGGACTTGGAGGAAAGGGCAGCCATACCCATTGCGACAAATTGTCCGTTGTCTTGCGCCTTGGGGTCGACGAGGTTTTCTGCGATAGCGGCAGCCGGTGCTACACGCGTTCGGCGAACCGGCGAAATCTTGATCGCTCCACACAGGCGCACAATACGCTGGTGATCGATGGCGCGGATCAGAACAGGATTCCCAGCGGTCCTCAAATGCTGTTCCAATGCGGCAACGAAGCGGCGGTGTCAGATATCACTATCACGCAAGGCGATGAGATCTCGGCGCGGGCGTCGCATGCGGGCTATGCGCGCCTGGGCATTGGGCACCAAAGGACGGTGCAACTGAGCGGGGAGTGCCTGCTGCTCATCGATGAGGTGAGCGGGGCCGCCCAGCACGCGCTCGATCTGCGCTTTGTGCTCGGCCCCGAGTGGCGCGCCTCTTCTGAGGTGACGAGTGGAGAGACCGTCAGCTGTGTAATCGCTGGACCCCGCCGGGTGACACTGGTGTGTGAGACTGAGAGCCGGTTGGCACTGAGCATTCTACCCACGGAGATCTCGCGAGAATACGGCGCCGCGCTCGCCGCGACCTGTATCCTAATCCACACTACAGCTTGTTTGCCGGCGAGACTACGGACGAGAGTGCGATGGGACTGAGATCATGAGCGATCGATTGGAAGGAGAAAGCATCGTTTGCTTCGCGGGCGAGGACTGGTGGTACCACCATCCTCACTCCAAGAATCATCTGCTCAAGCGCTATGCTCGGGGCAACAAAGTGCTCTTTGTCAACTCCATCACCATGGGGCTGCCCTCGATGGCGAACCCCGATTTCTTCCTCAAGATCAGGCGGAAGCTCAAGAGCTACACGCGCTGGTTGCGCAAAGTTCCCGAAGGCCTGTGGGTCATGACGCCGGTCAACATACCGCTCTATGGATGGAGAGCCGGGCGCTGGCTCAACCGGATTCTGCTAGTCGGGCAACTGCGCCTGGCGATGTTGCTGCTGCGCATGTCGCGGCCGATTCTCTGGGTGGCCATCCCTACAGCGGCCGAGATGGCAGGGCGTCTGGGTGAGAAGCTGCTTCTCTACCAGGTATCAGACAAATACGATGCGAACGAGGATAGCGCTTTATCGGTAAGGGTCATCCGCGAATACGACCGTCAATTGAAAGATGCCGCCGACGTGGTGTTGTACTCGGGCCGCAAACTATTTCAAGAAGCGACGGAGAACCATCGATTCTTTCTCGAGCAGGCAGTGGATTTTGCACATTTCTCCGATCTGACTGTCGAACCCGCTGCGGAGCTTGATGGTATCCCGCGTCCGATTCTGGGTTACTTTGGCGCCATGGATTATGTGATGGACACCCAGCTGATCGCCGAGGTGGCGCGGCTGCGCCCCGGCTGGCATTGGGTGCTGCTCGGCTTGAAATCGAACCTGGTGCGTATCTCAGCACCGAATATCCATTTCCTCGGCTCGAAACCCTATAGCAGCCTGCCGCGATACATCCGGCGATTCGACGTGTGCGTTCTGCCCTGGCGTGCGAACAACGCCTTTACCAGCTACGGGAGCGCGATCAAGGTACGCGAGTATCTGGCCACGGGAAAGCCGGTGGTGATAGCGCCAGTTTACGAGTATCTCGAGACCCCCGGCCTGCGTTTTTTCCGCGGCACGCAGGAGTTCATCGAGCAAGTCGAGACCGCGCTCGAAAAGGATACCCTGGCGCTGGCGGCGCAGCGCCAGGCGGTGGTTAGGAATGGCACCTGGGACGAAAGGGCGCGGCAGCTGGCGACGCTGATCAATTCTCTGCTGCAAGGCCAGCCATATTCGCGGCCTGCCGCAGAGTGAAGGGAGGCCCGGTGCGCGCTTTGCTCGAAGATATGAAGTCGGGGCAGGTCGCAGTTCATGATGTGCCTGCTCCCGAGCTTCAGCAGGGAGGCATCCTCGTCCGCACAGCTTTTTCCGCGATCAGCGCCGGCACGGAAAAAGCGTCGGTGGAGGCTGGCCGGAAATCTCTGCTCGGGAAAGCGATGGCTCGCCCCGATCTGGTGAAGCAAGTGCTCGAGTACGCGCGCTCGAATGGTGTGAAAGCTGCCCGCCAGAAAGTGCAGGCACGCCTGGAGACGCTCTCTGCCCTGGGCTACTCCTGCTCCGGCTTGGTGCTGGAGTCGGATGCGGCCGGCTTCAGGCCGGGCGACCGCGTGGCCTGCG
>Ga0302325_10029155_pt1 | contig 11403 bp, 8 predicted proteins | sample Palsa_T0_2_FD_201948 | JGI IMG/M metagenome (GOLD analysis project Ga0302325, IMG submission 201948) | Peat permafrost microbial communities from Stordalen Mire near Abisko, Sweden - Palsa_T0_2 | ecosystem: Environmental > Terrestrial > Soil > Palsa > Peat permafrost | place: Sweden: Abisko... | reverse complement strand
AGACGTACGACTCGCTAGTCCACGCCGCTCAGGAATAGTCTCGATGAGACCGTGATGCGCGGCGAACCGTACATGCCTTTCGACGCCGAGAACATCTCCGTGACCGCTTTGTTGATCTAAATAAATAACCTCAGAGTTCCCTGTAGTCTCAGTAACTTCTATAGCCCTGGACCTGGGCTTTCCCCGCTTTAGCAAGGCCGGTCTCACTGTTGAGGAAGTTTCAGGGAACGTGAGAGATCATCGCCTGAGCTGACCGTCTTGCAGTTCTGGTGAACCCGTGCAACCGCGCGCCCGGAGCCGGCAGCGCCTGTCCAGTCTTCCTCCCCGACCCCGAAGCTGGCGGGCCTGCGAGTAGCCGGGCATGTCAGGGGTCACGCAGCGATCGCGGAGCAAAGCCGCGAAGTTAAAGGGTCTGTGGTCATGTCAAGGGCGATTACCTGACGGCATGCGTGACAGGAAGACGGGACCTCTGGTAGATCGGGGTCAATCTGTCACGATCGTCCCGGACACCGGAGGTCCCGTTGCGTACTCAGTCTGCCACCACCACGATCACGCGCGCCGTCACTGTCGCCGCGAGGATATTCGCTCCGGGCCATCTGGGCGAATTAACGCAGTTCCTTCCGTTCGAGCTGATCGATGACATCCTGGAGCAGACGAAGACGGTGCAGCGCCAGCTCCGCGATCTGCCGTCCCGGGTCGGGGTGTACTTCCTGGCGCTTGGGGATGTACCGCGGCTGACCGCCGGACTGGCGGGGATGGCCGTGCCGTGTCCGTCGGAGAAGGCGCTGCGTGACCTTTGCCGGCGGCTCGGCCCGGCGCCGCTGAAGGCGCTGTTCGAGGTGGTCGCCGGGCCGCTGGCCAGCCGGGCACGCCGGGGGTGGCTTCGGCGGGCTGCGCACGGTCGCCTTCGACGGCTGTAACTCGGTGAAGGTCCCGGCACCGGCCGCAACCTCCGATGGCTGGGCCGGATCAGGTACCGGATGGGCTTTGCCGGGTATCCCGCGCTGTGGCTTATGGCCCTAGCCGAGACCGGCACCCGCGGCCTGCTCGAACTCAGAAACTCGGACTACTGTGCGTCTGGCGCTGGGCCATACATTTCAAGGTAGCGTTGTTTTTCCGCTGCGACCTCCGCTGCAAAGGCTTCCTGCCGTATCGTTTCAATTATGTGCTGCGCTGGGATGACGATGGCGATGCCTTTGTTGATTGTTTCCTGCTCGCCCGCGTCCGCCGGGACTACGTCCCCGCGTGCGGCATCCCAGTGGCCATGCACCATGCCCAGCAAGAAAATGGCGAGCTGGTCTTGTGGCTGCAACTCCCTGCCAATAAGCCTGTACTGGCCAAGGCTGACGAAACAGGGTGATCCACTAAGGCCGCCGATAGAACGTGCCTCGATCAGGAACGCTTCCATTGGCCCGACTTCGGTTGCAACTGGTTCCTCAGGCATAGCAGCCAGGTTTCCGCAGCGGACTATAGGAAGATTCCTATCGCGCCCGAGATGGTTAACGAAAAGACCAGTCAGGAATACGTCGTCACCTGGGGCTATGGCATATCTAGTGATTTTCTCGTCGTCTACGAGTACGTCAGTGCGCACTGACGTAAACTGAAATCTTTCGGGGTCGGGCACAAACAGGCACGCCGCTACATCGTAGTAAGGGTCGTCACGGTAGCCCGTACGGGCGGTCGCATCACCACTAGGATGCCATCTCCACATGCTGAGCGGGAGATCGAACCAGTCAGATCCGCCAGCCGATGTATTGAGTCGCAGCCATACGCGGTCGCCGCTACCAGCCGTGGCGACCTTGTCGATTACATGACGGGCCGTCACCGCGAAGACCGGGCCTGTGGCTGGCCCCAGGTCAGGGTCATCTATATCCACCACAAAGAACACGGTCCCAGCTGGCTCCCTGAAGCCGGTCGCTCTGTTCCTGTAGTAGGCGAACGCCACACACTGCCGCAGTTCCTCAGATACAAGCATCGGCTAGCCCGCATTCTTGCTTAAACGCCAGTGCGGCCCGGCACCCCTAGCCGCCTATCAAGTATCTAACATCAATGGCCGAATAGGGGCCGTTTCCTAAGGTCCAGGGCACCGGTTTGGCGCGTTCTCCTCGTAGGCTAGCTCCTCGCGGACGGGCGGCAGAGCAGGGCGGTAGTGCCAGTTCGTGCACGGGGGGTAGATGCAGTGGCTGGAAACGGACAATGTACCTTCTAGAAAAACGGCACGCGCAAAATCTCTTACCCAGCGGTCAAGCGTGGCTGATCAGTGCCACCATCGCCCGTTAGGCCAGGCGCGCGCCGGGCCGAGTTCGGTGCTGGTGCGTCGATCTAGCAGCAACCGTCTCCTTGCCGCGCCTGGCGGCCTTCCTAAGGCAGACCACACGGGATGCCCTGGGCGATGACCGGATCGATAGGCCATCCGGCAGGCCAGATGGCGACGACGGAAGAGTTCACGGGCGTGTCATTCACCCCCGAACCCGGCGAACCGCTAATCTCCCGATATCTCATCCTCGGGTCAGGTCACCGTGCGCTCACGGGGGTGAGATACGGGGCAGGGTCAGGATAGCCGCTTGCGTACCGCTTCCGAACGGTAGCTAAACGTGAGACGATGGCTGTCTCCGTGATGATTCGGGGGTAAAGGTGCCTAGTGACGCAGATCCCAGCAAGTGGGCTTGTCCGCCACATACCAGGGCGAAGCATGACATGCTAGCCAGGTACCTGGACGGCTGGTACCCGATTATGTCGAGCTGGAACGGACGCATCGTCTTCCTCGATGGCTTCGCCGGCCGCGGTCGTTATACCGACGGTTCAGAAGGATCACCGATTATCGCGCTCAAGCGCCTGATCAATCACAGATCTTTCTCTCAGCTGAGTCACCGGGAGTTTGTTTTCTTCTTCATCGAGGCTAATCCAGACAACGCAGCCTCCCTCCAGAAGGAGATCAACGCGCTCAAGGAATCCTCCGCCTCGTGGCCGCCTAATATCAAAGAATTTGTGATAAACGCCAAGTTTGACCAGACGGCCGCCCAGATGCTCACGCAACTGCGCGAGCAAAAGAAGAACATGGCTCCTACCTTCGCTTTCATTGATCCATTCGGATACAGCGGGCTCCCGATGGACCTGCTCGCCGACCTCCTTGCGTACCCCCGGTCAGAGCTGTTCGTCAACTTCATGGTGGGCCACGTCCAGCGCTTCATCCAGCGCGACGGCCAGGAGCGGGCGATGAGCTCCCTCTTCGGAACGGACCTACACCACGTGCTCAGCGGTTACGACGGCCAGGCCGACCGGGTGCAGCACCTGCACGACGTGTACGTGCGCCAGCTGACGGAGCGCGTTGGCTTTAAATACGTGCGGTCCTTCGGAATGATCAATAGCACGGGAAACATCGGTTATTACCTATTCCACGGAACCCGTCACCCCAAGGGCGTCAAGCTGATGAAAGACGCAATGTGGAAAATTGATCCCGTAGGGGACTACATGTTTTCCGATCGTCTGGCTGGCCAGGATGTCTTGTTCACCCCGGAGCCGAATCTTGCCCTTCTCCGTGATAACCTTCTCCGGTTCTACGCGGGTTACGGCGGCATATCAGTCGACGACATCGAATGGCACGCCGTACTCGAAACCCCGTTCCGTGAGACCCACGTCAGGCCGGTGCTGAAGAGGCTCGAAGCCGACAAGATCATCCGCGTGAACCGGCCTCCTGGGAAGAGGCAGTTCGCGACCGGAGTGACTATCGACTTCCCTGGCCAGCGCTTACAGGCTCCGGTATATCGTCCCACGTACGGCCGTCCAGATCCCGTCCTCCGGCTTTCGGTGTCCGGCCGCCCCACTGCTTGAAGAAGAACGGGACGCCCTGAGCTGTGCACTTGTCCCGCAGCGCTTCAACCCAGGCGCGGTCTACAGGCCGGGCGCTCCGGCCGCTCTCCCCGCCCGCGATCACCCAGTGGATGCCGTCCAGGGACAGCTGAGGCAGAGGCCCGAGCAATGGCTCGCAGGACAAGAACCTGATAGCCGCTGGCACCGCGCGCAGGTCGTCCACCCGGTCGGTGACACTGGCATCTTCCACCGAAACGCCCATCCAGACATTAGACGGCCAGTTCAGCTCCGGGGCCAGCCGCCGCAGCCGTCGCGCCCGCTTGGTAAGTATCTGATAGGTATGCTGCGGTGTAGCCGCCATGACGGCAAAGACCTCCTGGACAAAGGACAGCGGCACCTTGGCGTGAAACAAGTCGCTCATCGAGTTGACGAACACCAGCCGTGGCTTGCCCCAGGCAAAAGGCAGGCGGAGCGCGTCAGCGTGATGTGTTACGCCGAAGCCCGGACCGCTCGTGCGCGGATCCCCGTCTTGCTGATAGTGCGGTTGGCCCATCGCCTTTAGCCTCTTCGCAAGCGTCAGCGCATAGCAGTTATCGCAGCCGCGCGAGACGCGGTCGCATCCTGTGGTCGGGTTCCACGTAGCCTCTGTCCACTCGATCGAGCTGCGATCTGCCATCAGCGCTCCCAGCCTCGGCCCTCGTCTCGCGCAGTCTAACGCAGATCGAACGGAGATTCGACTAAGCGGGTCCGGCGTGTCCTAGCCGGGCGTCGCTCGCGGATCGTCGCTGGTCATAGCCACTGTCCCATGTCATCTATTTCGATAAAATCTCAGTACCTGGGGTTCTTGAAGATCGAACAGCCGTTTAACGGTACCAGGGGCCCGGCTTCTACGAACTCGCCCAGCGCAAGAAAGTCCTCCGGCCGCGCCCCCTCTCAGGGCGCAACACTGACCTTCTGGATCCGTCACGTCAAGGCCGTCTGCGCAGACCGCTGGTAACCGCCGACCCCTCGCGGTCGGCGAGCGCGCATTCCCGGCCGCGAGGTCCACCGAAGGTCCATACAAGTCCTGTTTCGCCTGATTCCTGAGGCTCACCCTTCGAAGCGACACCGCTCCAGCAGCACAGACCTGGCATGTTCCAGATCAGCCAGCCGCGCTGCCAGCGTGGCCTCGGCAAGATGACGCGGCAGCGCTTCAGAGAATTTCAACCCCGCTAGGGCCTTCTCATCGACCTCCGGCAGGCACAGCCGGTCCTTCACCTGTTCAACCAGCGAGCGCCAGGTGGATGGCCGCAAGTCGCCGCGGAGCCGGATGCTGACATCATCGACTCGTTGCACCTCGTCGGCCAGCTCGCCGAGCGTCGCCTTCAGCGTGGCGTTCACCCGGTACCCGGCCCAGGTCCACCAGCGGAGATCTAGGTCGCCTCGGCTGATGACCATTCCGTCGGCGCAGACGCGGCCGATGGCATCGCTGCGGAGCCCGGCGAGTACGCCGTCAGCCCGCTGCGTGACAGACACCGGCACGTCGGCGCCAAGCAGCACTTCACGCATTGATCGTGCGATCTCGTAGGACAGTCCGCCGACCCCGTCTGACAGCCATCGCGCACGGCCACCGGACTCCGCCGGTTCCACGAAACACCTCCGCCGTTTCCAGTCTGTCCAGGTGACCCGCCAGTTCCGCCCGCCGAGCAGCAATAGCCGTGGTCCTTCCACGCGGTCGGCGAGCAGTGAGGGGTCGGTCCGGCCGATCTCGTCGCGGCCGTGCAGCACGGTGAACTCGGGTGGCGCGGTGAATACCGCCATCAGGTTCATGAAGTGCCGGTGCCCGAATCGCCGCTCGGCTTCCGGCCCGATGAATAGCATTCCGTTGTCGGTGTCCAGGTATCCCTGCTCAACCAGGTACGACGCAATCGGCTCAGCGTCGACGGTCAGCTCAGGCAGCGGCAGCCACTCCTGCCAGGTCCGCATCCCGACCCGGCCTTCTTGCAAGCAGAGCGCGAGCAGTTGCTGGGCCGTGATATGCCGGGGCTCCGGTGGGGCGATGACTTGTTCGACGAACCCACTGGACCAGGCGAGCAGCAGCCCTGCGGTGAGCAGCAAGTGATCTTCACGAAGTGCCAGAAACAGGCAGTTGCGCCGTGTCCCCGGTCGCCGTCCGCTGCGGCCTAGCCGCTGCAGGAACGCGGCCACGGCCGGCGGTGCGTTGACCTGGATCACCCGGTCCAGGTCGCCGACGTCAAGCCCGAGTTCAAGCGCCGAGGTGGAGACGATCACGCAGTCCCTACCCTCGGCGAACGCGTGCTCGGCCCGGTGCCGCTCGTCAAGCGACAGCGAGGCGTGGATCAGGTACGTCGTGACGCCGAGTTCCCGGAGCTGCGCGCCGAGTTCCTCGACGAGCTGCTTGGAGTCGCAGAAGACGAGGCGCTTCTCTCCCCGGTACAGCGCGCCGATGACCTTCGCGGCGTTCGCCGTGCTCCCCACGTAGTCGAGTTCGATGTCCGCGCCCGCTGCCGGCAGTGCCGTGGTTGCTGTCCCGGATTTTTCGGAACGGACCCGGCCGCCTGGGTCAGGCAGGCTGGCTGTCTCAGGTGCGACGACCACGCCGGATGTCGTGCCCGCAGCCGACCCCTGAAGCCAGCGAAGCAGTTCGGCGGGGTTGCCGACGGTTGCCGACAGTCCGATCCGCTGGATGGCCTGGCCGCGGATCCTGGTCAGCCGCTCAAGCACGGCGAGGAGATGCCAGCCGCGGTCGTCGCCGCCGAAGGCATGCACCTCATCGACGACGATCGCCCGCAGATCAGCGAACAGCCGCCGGTGATCGACGTGCGTGCTGACGAGCATCGACTCCAGCGATTCCGGCGTGGTGAGCAGGACATCGGGCGGCGCGGTGAGGATAGCCCGGCGCCTGGAAGGCGTTGTGTCTCCGTGCCAGAGTTCTACGCGGCGGCCGAGCCAGGCGGTGTAACTCTCCAGCCGGGGAAGCAGGTTGTTGAGCAGCGCCTTAAGCGGGCAGACGTAGATGACCGACAGTCCCTGCCACCGCTGCCGGTCCATCGCGGTCAACAGCGGGAACATGGCCGCCTCGGTCTTGCCTCCCGCCGTGGGGGCAAGCAGCAGGGCGTCATGCCCGTCCAAGACCGGACCGACCGCTTCATCCTGCAACGGGCGGAGCGTCTTCCAGCCGAGGCTGTTGACGAGGTGATGAACGATAACCGGGTGCAGTCGGTCAAGTCCCGGCTCACTGGTCATCGCCGTGCTCAGGACAGATCCAGGTCGATGTCGCCGGCGCTCACTGGCGGTGCACTGGAATTCGCCGCAAGGGCTAGGGCGGAGTTGCGTTCCTCGGCGGAAAGCTCGCCTGCCGTCAGGGTCAGTGCGTAGTGCCGACGCGGATCGAAGTCCGCGAACTGGTCGACCCGGTCAAGAACGTCAGCGACGAGCTTCTTGAGGAAGATGCGCGGCGCGATCCCGACCTTGCCGCCGAGCGCCCCACTAACCGCGCTTGCCAGGTCGGCGATATACGCGTCGTCCACGGCCGTCTTGATCCTGTCCGGTGCTTCGGCTCCCGCCGCATACAGGTCGCGGACCTTGCTTCCGAGTTCGAGCAGCGAATCCCGGTTGAAGCCAGGCAGCCGGATTTGCACGGCACGAGGATTGTCGAATCGGGGGTCCGTGGAGAAGTCGGTAGCCAGGCGCTGTGCCAGGGGTGGCAGCCGCGAGACGCCGCTCGGCCCGTCGTAGAAGGCGGTCGTTCCGGTGATGACCAGGAAGAGGCCCGGATACCGGCCAGCGTCGATCTCGTCGAGCAACTGACGAAGCGCATTAAGCGCCTTGTCACGGACGTCGCCACGAACCCTCTGCAACGTCTCTACCTCGTCCAGGACGAGCAGCATCCCAGGATGGCCAGCGTCGCGGAGCACTTCGAGGAGCCCCTGCAAGAACCCCATCGCGCCGAAGTGGTCGAGGTCTCCGCGGATGCCGGCCCCCCGCTTGGCTGCGGCACCCACGTGCGGCTGGCCGCCGAGCCATGCTGCCAGTGCGTCGGCGGTGGCGTTGTCGCCTGCCTGCGCTGCCGCCCGGTACGCGCGCAGCGCCTGGGCGAAGGCCGGGGTACGGACCGACACCGAGGCAAGCCGCTGCTCCAGCAGCGTCTCGGCGGCGGCATCCACAGCAGCCTGCCCGCGTTCGGCGAGGCCCGGATCGGTGGCGATGGCGTCGGATTCAAGGGTGAACAGCCAGGAGTCGAGCACGGGACGGAACGCGCTCGGCGGAAACGACGCCGTGCGCAGCGACTCGGTGATCCGCCGGTAGACGGTCTCCAGCTTGTGGAGCGGTGTCTCGGTCTCGGAGATCTGGACCTCGGCGACGGCGAAGCCGCGGCGCAACGCCCGTTCGGCCAGGTACCTGGTGAGGAAGGTCTTGCCTGCGCCGTACTCGCCGCGTACCGCCTTGAAGGCCGCCCCGCCGCCGTCGGCCACGTCGAGGTCGGCATCGAGGGCAGGCGTGAACCGGTCGAGGCCGACGGCGAGGAGATCGAGTCCGTTGGCGGGCACGGTACCGCGCCGCAGCGCGTCGATAACCTCGCGGCGGCGGCGCGGAGATGGCTGGCCGGTCACGTTCCGATACCGTACTGCTCCCGCAGCAGTGCATCATCCAAGATCAGCGTCGCGCCGTCCGCATCGACGCGCAGCACCGCGTAACCCTCGACATTGAGCAGTCGCTGGACGTGCAGCACCGCACCGCGCAGCAGCACGGGCGAGACCTGCAGCGCGGTCGCGGCTGCCGCAGGGGCGAGCCGGCGGCCCGGCGCGGCAAGCAGTGCCGTCAGCAGCGCGGTGACCTGATCGTCGGTGACCGATACCCGGCCCGCGATCTTCTTCTGCGCCGTGTAGACCGTGGATCGCAGGACCCGCGCCGATGTGGTCTCTGCGGCCGTCGGCGCTGGAGGCTGTTCCTTCACCGCTGATGGCGACCGGGTTGCCGGGGCGTCCTGCGCGCTGGCCGACGCGTCTGTGTCGAGTTCGTCGAACAGGGTTGGCATCGTCTCGCCCGGCCGCTTGCGCGGAGCCGGTGCCGTCCCCTGGCGGTGGATAGCGCGCTCCGCAGATGGCGCAGGGGCCGTCGACGCGGGGACTGCCGGCTCGCCCTTCGGGCTGGGCGTGACTGGATCGAGCCACCAGGCCGGCTCCTGTGGTGGGGCGAGCCGCAGTTTCTCCGCGGCTTCGGCCGGGACGGCACCGGGAACCAAGATCGTTACCGGAACCACAACCTCGGCGGGTGAAGCACCACCGTGGTAGCCCGACTTCATGGGACCGTACCTCAGGTTCTCGTCCACAGCCAGTACGGCTGTGCCGTCGTGCAGCAGCACTCGTCTGCCGGTGACGAGGATCTCGCCGTCACTGGCAGGAGGTGCCGCGGGCCGAGACCGGCCGCTCGAGATCCCCGGGTACTGCCGCTGGCTGCTCTGGCGACGCTCGATGACATGCCCGTGGTCGGCGGTGAGTATCACGATGCGCCCAGCGTGCCGTGCCCGGTCCAGCAGCGGAGCCAAGTGCTTGACGGTGTCGGTGCCCCATGCGATGCCAGCGGCATCGGATCGGTCGAGCGCGTCATCGACCGTGTTGAGCACGCAGGTGACAAGCGGGTGCCGGGTGACGTCGCCGATCGCGGCCTCCACGTCGTCGGCCAGCGCGTAGCCGGGCCGCGAGGAATCCAGGGGCTTCTTGTGAAACAGCGGCGCGTGCGTCAGCCCGCAGGCAAGGGCTAGAGCGGTGAACCCGCTCCGCTCTACGTCCTGCCCGCCGGTGCGGAGCCCCCCTGATAGCAGCGAGGCCCGGCTTACCTCCGTGAGTGTGGGCAGTACTGCGATTGCCGCAGCGCGGTACTGCTGCCCGGTCAGTAGTGCTTCCGTCCAGCCATCACGGGGCCGCGCGAGGATGCTGGCCGTGACCTCAGCGCCGACCCCTGCGCTCATCCCATCCAGGACGAGCAGCAGCACTGGCGCGAGTCGCGCGAGCGGCATGACTACGTCCGGCAGCAGGTCCTCCACCCGCAGGACCTCTCTAGTGGCCGGGCCAGGGTCAGGGTCGTCACGTGTACACGTGACGAGCGCCGCCGCGAAGGCAGTGTCGTGGGCGGCCCGCCGCGTCCGCACAGCGGCCAGGACGGACGAAAGGCCGGCGCCCATGTCAGGATCGCTTACCCCTGCGGTCGCGTCGTTGACCGCTGAGTCCACCCACGCGTCCTGGTCTGCGTGCCGTCGCAGTATGGCGGACATGGTACTCGGAGCTGACGACGTGGTGGCTAGCCAGCGCGTGAGCCGGACGGCGGCGTGGAAGGGCGGTGTGCGCCGGTCACCGGTCCCGGCAAGGTGGTGGGCCGCCGCCCATGCCCAGGCGCGCTCGATGCGTTCCAGCGCGTTCTGGGTAACGAGCGCACGGTCTGGATCACCCTCTGCGATGCCGGAAGTGGCAGACCGGAGTCCGCCGGCCAGGTCTGCGAACCTGATGGTCAGGCCGGAGGGCAATAGGTCCGACGCGCCTGCCAGGCCGCCAGCCCGGACAGCTGTGAGCAGGTCGTCCGCGCGGGCGAGCAGGCCTTCGGCGACGGACTGCCGGCCGGGTGCCCGGAGCATCCCGGTGACGACGGCGGATGACTCCGCAGCCCACGAGATGAGAGCCGAAGCGGAAAGGGCGGTGCCGCCGGTCCGGGATTCCATGCGGATTAGCGCGTCCCGCGCGACCCGTGCGTCGTCACCGGTCCCGTTGTCCCGGGCGTCGGCCAGCAGTCCGGCGATCAGCCCGAGGGGCACGGCGTCGCGCGCTTCGCCGCCGCGCAGCAGGTGCAGTACTGCTGGGCCGATCGCACCGGTGCGCCCAGCCGCCCAGGCCAGCGCCGCATCGGTGACCGCGTCGCCGGCCAGCGAGCGCAGGTCCGAGATCCGCGTGGCCAGCTTCGGATCAGCGGTCCACGCCAGGATGCTCGCGATGTCGATCACCGGGTCAGCGAGGCCCAGGTGCGCGACGGCGACCGCGGCGAACGCGTGGTCGCGGGTGAGGACGCCGCCGGGCGCGGGCGGCCAGCTGTCCGGCGGCGTGGCCGCCAGAAGCCCGATTGCGACATCCCGGTTCCCTGCGGTCGCGGTGAGCGCGGGGTCAAGGCCTGTCGCCGCGAAGCGGTGCCGGACCGCTGCCCATGGGTCCGGTGTCCGCAGCCGGTGCCCGATGAAGTGGCTGAGCACCCCGGTCCCGAGATCCTCGTCGCTGCGGTCGGTGAGGACGATCAGCCACTCGCCGTGTGCCCGGGACAGCAGCGCCTCGCGCACCGCGAGGGCCGACACGCACGGCTCGACCCGCACCGGCACCTTGCCGTGAGTGAACGTGCGCGCGCCTGGCGGCCAGTCCGGGTCCGCCCGGACCCCAAGCACCCCGTGCTCGTAGTTCTTCCCCTGTGCCTCGTCCAGAAGTTCGCGCAGAACCGGGAGCGAGGCACGAGCGGTCATCGTGCTCAATCCTGAGCCCGCCACTCGACCACGACCCGCTGGCCGTGGTGCGCCCGCAGGAACTCGCCCAGTAGCGTGAGCACGTCGGCGTCCCT
>Ga0302325_10029153_pt1 | contig 11403 bp, 9 predicted proteins | sample Palsa_T0_2_FD_201948 | JGI IMG/M metagenome (GOLD analysis project Ga0302325, IMG submission 201948) | Peat permafrost microbial communities from Stordalen Mire near Abisko, Sweden - Palsa_T0_2 | ecosystem: Environmental > Terrestrial > Soil > Palsa > Peat permafrost | place: Sweden: Abisko... | reverse complement strand
TCGCCCCGGCCGGCCGCAGCCGCTGCTGCTCCCTCACGACAGCGGGGCGCTCCAGCTCCTCCAGCGCATTCGCGACGAAGCCCACCGGTTTGCGAATGGCTACCATCAACTGCTCATGAAGCGGCGCGTCGCCGAAAGCATCCTGGATGAGTGTCCGGGCGTGTCACAACACCGCAAGCAATTGCTCCTGCAGGAGTTTGGCAGTGTGGCGCGCCTGCGCCGGGCGACCGTCGAGCAAATCGCCGCGACCGAGGGGATTGGCCGCAAGCTCGCCGAGCAGGTCGCGCAATTTCTCGCCGGGAGGCCGTAGCGCTACGCCTTGTTCTTGATCTTCAGCCAATGCGTGAGATGCACGCAGATCGCCGCTTTGTCCGCAAAATGGACCGGCTTGGTTTTCGGCTCGAGGAAACCAAAGCCGCCGCCATAGGCCGCGCCGTTCATGACGCAGGCATCGGTCCGGCTTTCGGCAAGCTGGCGAATGGCTGCAGCCAGCACGTCGGCGCGGCTGCCCACGAGTTCGTACTTCCAGCCCACGATGCGACTTGCCGGGAAAAGATCGCGCAAGCCCAGGATGACCTTCGAAGTGGGCTCCAGGCCCAGCACCAAGTCCCCGGCCCGGCTGGGAATCTTCATCGCCGCGACTTGCGCACCGGCGCTGGTCAGGACGCTTTTCACCCGGTAATCGCACAAGGCGGCGGCGTGAAACACCGCGGCGATTTTTTCCCGGTTCGGCAGTTCTTCGAGGGCTGACTGGAGGTGCTGATTGGTGCCAAACGGCACGAGTTTCGCGCCGGCTACGCGCTCCTGGCTGGTCGCGCCCACGCCCCGGAAACAGACCACGTCACAACCCGCCTTCGCGAGGTGATTGGCGAGCATGGTCCCCAGTCCTCCCGTGGAAAAGTTGGTAATTCTGCGTACTTCATCGATCGGTTCGTAACTGGGCCCACACGTGACAACGACTCGCATATACTTCGTCTTCGGATAGTCTCAAGAAGGCGCTAGGCTTGCTCTCCGGCTGCCGCTCCGCAACCTTTTCTTCATGGATCGCCCCACCGCCATCACTCAAATCCGCGCTGCCTGCCAGCAAATCGCCACCAGCGTGACCGGTATTCACCCCCTTCTGCCGGCGCTGGCCGACGAGCCGGTCAAGGCAGAGATCGTCAAGGCGCTCTTCGAGCTGACGAAGAACGTCGAGATCATCAAAAAGCAGGTCATGCGGCTGGAAAAGCGGGACGACAGCTCGCTGCTCTGACGGTCTACCCTCCCGGCGACGCCTCGCCCCACGGCTCGAAGACCACGACGCGGGTCTGGTCCGTGCGCCAGCCGAGCAGGTAGCGAAAGACACCCGACGGGCTGCGCTGGAGCGGCCACGTAAAGGTGCCGTCGTCATGCCGCTGGAGCGCCTCGAATTGCGGAGCGAGCGGATCGTTTGATTCCGTGAAACACACGATCTTGCCGGGCGCTTTTCCGTCGAACTTCGGCTGGACCACGATGTCTTCGTGCACGATGCGCACCGTCGCGGTGAGCCGCGGCAGACTCGTGACGAATTGCTTTTCTTCCTCCATCGTCGACGCGCAGGCCGCGTCGTAAGCCGCGGCCACGCGATCAAAATTCAGGCTGGCCGCCTGCATCGTGTCGCGCCAAAAGGCCGCGCCTTTCAATCCGTTCGGTGCGTCTTTGCGGGCCATGGCGCGCAGCAGTCGGGCCGGGGCGTTGCGCCCCTGCGTCTCGATGAGGACACGGGCAAATACCGAGCCCAGCGGATACACCAGGTACGGTTCGCGTTTCCTGCCGAGGGCGGCGTCATCGGTCAGTTCTTCCAGCGGCACCTTCCCGCGCGACCACGCGCCGGCAACTTCGCGGCGGTTCCTGGTGCGATCTTCGTCCGTGCCGAACAAGGTCAGTTCCACGTGAGTGGCGAGGCCCTCGTGGAGAAAGCGTGTTTCGTTGAAATGCGTCGTGGCGCGTCCCTCGCTGAGCTGTTCGATAAAGACATGGGCCGTTTCATGCCCGAGGATCATTTGCAGGTCGCGGAACGCGCTTTCATTCGTCAAGGGGATGCGGATCTTCGTCCAGGTGGTCTGGCCGGAAGCATGGGTCATGACCGGGCTCGCCAGGTCCACCACGATGCGGGTGGGGGTGTCCGGAGCGTTCAGGAACGTGGCCACTTTGGCGTAGATCCCATCGGCGGCAGCGATGACTGGTCGCGCGGCATTGAGCTGCGCGGTCCGAAAAAGGAATTCATAATGTTTGGATTCGCGCTTGGAGAAAGCCTCCTCGCCCACGGGCGAATCGCTGTCGCCCTGTCGGTCGCCGGCCGAAGGTCCCGCGAGGCGCACGAGCGCGGCGATCCAGACGACGGGCGCCAGCCAGCGGATGCCGGCGCCAATGGCGGCCAGCCAGCGCAGGCGTCCGAGTCGATCGGCGGCATATTGCACGCGGTCGCCGAGGCTGAGAAAGCCCAGCCACCCGGCGCCGAGCAAGCCGGCGGTGGCGGCAGCCGCGCTGGCAACGTGACGCCAGGAAACGAGCACCCGCGATCCCGCGAAGGCCGGCCCGATCAACTCATAAGGATCGAACAGGGCCAGCCAATCGAAGCCGCGCTGGCGCAGCCAGAGGTACGTCCACAACAACAGGCCGGTGACCAGCGCAAACCACGCGCGCATGAAGGAAACCAGCATGGCCAGCGCGAGAAGATACGCGCCCGCGAGAATTTGCAGCGCACTGACAGCCCCGGCAAACGCCCACGGGAACGGCCCGTCGACCGACGTGCGTGACAGGCGATCGAACAGAATATCGCTGCTGATGTCGACCAGCGGCACCAGCGAGACAACGAGCACACCGGCCAGTGCTTTCATCAGGAAAACACGGGTGCGAGAGAGCGGCAGGCCATCGAGAAAGAGCAGCGTGCCCTGCTCGCTCTCTTGCATCAGCACACCCGCGCCAGTGAGCAGGCAGAAGAGCGCGAGGACGACCAACGAGCCGCTGCGCGACGAGTCCAGCCACTTTGCCGGGTCGTAGCGCTGCAAGTCGGGCGCGTCGGTGGCCAGCGCATAGGCCTGCCCAAGGGCAAAGAGCGCGAGGATGCAAACCGCGTACGGTCGCAAAGCCCGCAATTCCTTGGCCAGGAGAACGCGGTTCATGGCGGCAGGGCGATGGCTTTGCGCCATTCCGCCGCAAGATCCTCTTCGCTCAAGCCGGTCGCCGCCCGAAGCCTCACGGAATTGGGCCGCAACATATCGTGCAGCCAGCCCCGGGCATCCAGCGGCTGAGCCTCGCCAAAGCGATCGGCCAAAAAACGGCGCAGACTGGCCGTGCCATGGCGTTCGGCGAGCAAGGCGAGAACGCTGCCCGCCAGCACTCGTGCCTCGCGCGGTTCCAGGTTCTTTCTGACGGTGTACCAGCGGTGCAATTGCTGCGGGGAAATATTCAAAGGCTTCGCGGCCGCGTGCACGGCTTGAAGGGCGTCGCCCCATGCGGAAATCTCGCCGTGCTTCGAGCGCGGCCACCACCACTCGAATCCATCGAGGATCCAGTCATTGCGCTCGCGTTCCGCCAGGCCGTTGGTGTGGGCGACCAATGTTTCGTGCAAGAGCCATCCGGAGAGTTCCTCCACCTTGAAATCCGGGACGGTAAGATTCGCCCGTACCAGGACACCCTGCGAGGCCTTCAAGTCGCCATTTGAGAATTCCCGCCACTTGAGATCGCGGCGGTGCACGATAAAGACCGGCGGATACGAACGGCAGCCGAGATAGATCGTCAGTGCGTCCAGATCCACCGCCACGCCGGACACGGTGCGCTGGAGAGCGGCTATTTCCGCCCGGGTGGGCGCATCCACAGCGGCGGAGGCGAGGACCCGGACGACGCTCCGATCGGCCTCCGTCGCGCCCGGCATTTGGACCGGAGTGGCGGTCTTGCGATGCTCGCTCACTTCCCCGCTCACGATCAAGAGCACCAGACTGAGGAACGTGAAGAACAGCTTTTCGCGCGCCGACATTTTCTCGGCAAGGATCGCCGCCACGGTCGAATCGCGCACGAGCCCGACGAAAAAGCCCATCCCGGTGAAAAGAAGGATCAGTCCTCCCGTGACCGCCAAGGCGTCTCCCGGCCAGACGAATCTTTCGTAAGCAAACCGTGAATCCACGAGGGAAAAAGGTCCAAACTCGGACAGCGGCACATCGAGCGTCGACATCCCGTAGAGGCCAAAGGCGACCGCAACACCGAAGAAGACGCGATAGCGCCCCAGAAAGGCATGGGCAAAGCAAAAGGTGTAAATGACGAGCGACCAGCCGGCCGATTTCAAGGCGAGCAATTCGGCAAAGCGCGGCGTCATCGCCTCGGTCCGGCGCGCGTTCCAGCCGACATAGACCAGCGCGACGGCGGCCGCGAGCAGGATCATCACAAGGCCCAGCCCGAATTTCACCGCGAGCATCCGCCAGCGCGGCAAGGGGAGCCCTTCGAGGAAAAGCTGCGTCTTGTGGCGGAACTCCTGCGCAATGAGCAATTGTCCCAGGACCAGGCAGGCCAGCGGGACGAAGGTCAGGAGCAGCAGGCGCACCGATTCAAATCCGCCACCGCTGGCGCGCCGGAGAAGACCATGGCTGGAGATCAAAATGAGCCCGGCAAATGGCAAAAGCAGCAGGAACCCGAGCGCAAAGCCGTGCTGGCGCAGTTCCTTGCTGATGAGCGCGCGGATCATAGCGCGGCGACGCGCGCCCCAACGCACGCGATGAAGGCGTCTTCGAGCGAGAGCGGTTCGACGACCGCGCCGTCCGGCAGGACCAACGCGCTCCACGCTTCCTCTGGCGCCCGCAGGACCCAGAGTTGCACGCCGTCGAGGGGCTCTTCGTGCCAGCGCTCAAATTCAGCGGGAGGCGTGAATGCCGCGCCACCGGCGACACGGACGCGTCGCACCGTCGCCCGCAAACGTTCCAGCGAACCTTCGAAGCGCATCCGGCCATCGTGGATGATCCCGACGCAATCGGCACAGCGCTCCACTTCGTCGATAAGATGCGACGAGAAAAATGTGGTGCGCCGGTGCTGGCGCGCCTGGGCAACGATGAGTTGCATGAATTCCCGCCGGGCCAATGGGTCGAGTCCCGCGGTGGGCTCATCGAGGATCAGCACAGCCGGCCGCGGCGCCAGGGCCAGGGAAAGGGCGAGCTTTGCCCGCATGCCGCCGGAAAGTTGGGAGACGCGGCGGTCGGCAGGCACTTCCAGGACCTCGAGCAGGCGCTTGAATTCCGTGGCGTCCCAGGTCGGATAGAACGCACCGACAAACCGGCCCAGCGCCTGGCCGGTCATCCACGGGTAGAAATTCTGCTCCTGCGAGACATAGCCGATGCGCCGTTTCTGGGCGACGGAAGTGCGCCGCGTTGTTTCACCGAGCAGCGAGATCGTGCCCGCCTCCGCCGCAATGATCCCAAGCAACAGGCGGATGGTCGTGGTCTTGCCGGCGCCGTTAACGCCGAGAAAGCCGTAAATCTGGCCCTCGTGAACGGTGAGATCGATGCCATCCACCGCCGGCACTTTGCCGAAATGGCGGCGCAGCCCACGCACTTCGAGCACGGTCGGCGAGGGCGCTGGCTGGGCGGGAATTTCCATCACTGCGTGCGACTCTCGCAAAGGGCGGTATGAATTGCCAGCGCACAGACCACGCGAGGTGTTCAGGGACAAGACCACGAGCACTCGTTTGGCATGAGTCTGCCGCCGGTGCGGTTTCACCGAGGTTTATGCGGAGAATCCCTCTTTGCTCAAGGACCCGAAGGCTGGATTGGCGGTGGGCCGCCAACCGCCGTACCGGCGATTCGGGTACCTGCCACCACCTTACCAAGTGCGCCGACGGTCCAGATCAGCGGGTAGAGACGTTCGTAGTACCAGAGTTTGGCGAAGTAGAAGCCGATCGGCGCTGGCTCGCGCCACTCGCCCGACTCGACGCGATCGACCAGCCAGGCGACGCCGCGATCCGTGGCGGCGACATGCTCCGTGCCGGCGAGCGCTTCCACAGCGAGCGCGGTTTCTTCCACGGAGACCGGGCCATCGGGGGCTCCACTCCAACCGCCGGATTTGTCCTGGCGTTGCACCTGCCATCGCAACGCCCGCTCCAGCATTTCCCCGGGAAAGGCAAAGCTGCGTTCCCGCAATTCGCGCAAAGCGATGACGACCTTGGCGGTGCCGTAGAGCGGATTCTCGTCTTCCAGGGCGTGCTCGTTGCCAAACCAGAGCGGCAGCCAGGAACCGTCGGACCTTTGCTGCGCGGCAAGAAAGTGAACGCCCCGGGCCACGGCGCGCAGGGTGCGCTGTTTCAGCGGCTCGTCGAGTTGCGGGAGCCAGGCGGTCCAGGCGCGCAGTGTGTGCGCGGTGAGATCCGGCGAGCTGCGGTCGAACGGCAATGCGCCCCAGCCGCGGCAAAAGGTCGGGATGCCGCCATCGCGGTTTTGCAAATCGAGCAGCCAGCGCACGCCCATTTGGCCGGCACGGCGCGTCGGCGCATCCACGACGCCGAGGCGCAGCAGCGCGAGGAGCGCGCCGGGGGTGTCGTCGGCGTCGGGCACGCCACCGGGAAGATCGGTCCACGCCCAGCCACCGGGAGCAGCGTGGGTGTACGGATGCTCGACCCGATATTGCTGGCCGAGCAGCCATTCGCGCAGGTTGGATTGTTGCTCGGGAGACAGGGCGCCCGATCCCGCGGTCGCAGGAGCGAGCGCCTTGATCGCCAGGGTCGTCACCCACGTGGCAAGATTCGTGTCGATCGGCCAACTACCATCCTGGTGGGCGCTCGCCCGCAGAAAGGCCGCACCCCTTTTCGCCACGGAATGGCTTCCGTGCCCTGCCGAGGCGAGAGCCATCGTGACGAAACTGGTCAGGGGCGTCGCCTCGAGAAAACCGCCGTTCTCCGGCTGGATCGTGTCCAGGATGCGCAGCGTGCGCCGCCGCGTGGCGTTTCGGATCGCATCCAGCAGCAGATTTCGCGGCGGCGCGTGATGGTGAATCGCCTGGCCGATGGCGATGAGCGCGGGCAGCGCGTAACTGACCACCGGCAATTGCAGCGCGCCAAAGACTTGATGCGGAAACGCCGCCAGTTCGAAGGGGAGCGCAGGCACGCAATCCCAGCCGACGCGCCCGCAGATGGCAAGGTGCATGAGGATCGGCACCGAGAAGGTGCGATCTTTGCCGTAGCGGCGTTCGATGGCCGGGACGATGCCGGCCAGTGAGCCGGCCGCGCCCGCCAGCCAGGCTTGGGCCTGCTCAATGCTGGCGGAGAATTCCGCCTCCTCCAACGCCCCGCTCAGTGCCGCCCAGCACAACGCCGTCGTGCTGATATTGCTCCGGCTCTTCACCGTATCGCCCCATCCGCCATCGGCGTTTTGATGCCGGGCCAGCCAGCGCAACCCGGCTACGATCAAGTCCCGGTGCGGTGCGCGATCCACGGCCGACAACGCGACGACCGCCGTGGCCGTCGAGAGAGCGCTGCTCGAAAGTTCGCCGGCCCAGTGGCCATGCGGGCCGAGTTCCGCAAGGAGGGCGTGCGTGGCCTTGGCCAGCGCCGCGTCGAGACGGGAACACGCGGACGTTTCCAAACGATCTAGGCGAGCTTGTCTTGCTCGCGCTTCTTTGCGGGGAGGATGGCACACGCATCCTTGCAGCCAAACAGACGGCTAAGGACGAGCCGATTTCGACTGACCCACCGGTAGATGATCTCGGCAATGAGGATCACCCCTGGAAACCACAGAAAAAGCGCCACCGGCACGAGCAGTGGAAGGCGCATCCCGACGAAGCGAATCGCCCGCGCCCCGCGATAAATCCGACCCTGCGGGGTCACGCAATGAATCGCCTCCAGCAAATCTTCGCGGGTGAGCTGCGGGGCGATCTCCTGCGCGTGCGGATCACTGAGCGGCATGAGCGCGAGGACCCCAAACCAATCGAGCCAGCTCAGCACCTTCATCTGGAAGACACACATCGGGCATTCGCCGTCGTAGAGGATGATGTGCCTGGTCATGAATGCAGCTTAGACGCTGAGATGCCCAAGCGCCAGCAGGCCGTAGAAGGTGTATTCGGCGTCGAGATCGTCGTCGGCCCAGTGGCCGTGGAAGCCGCCCTCGGCGTTCCAGAGGGTGTCGATGAAATCGAGGGAACGCTCGCGCAGGCGCGCGGGAACTTCGCGTTCGAGGCAGGCCAGGGCGTGCAGGGCGGTGGCGGTCGAGAGCAGGTCGGGCATGGGCGCCTGCGGCATTGCGAGAAAGCCTCCGTCCGGGTGCGCCTGCGCCAGCAGCCAGTCGCCGACGCTTTGATTGATGGGGAGGCCGAGCTGGTGCAGGAGCGTGACCGCGGCGGCCGTGGCGTTGGTCGAGCCGACTTTCAGCCCGCGCGCATTGGCCCACCCGCCGTCCGGGGTTTCGAGGAACTTCAGGCACTGCACCATACGCAGCGGCTCTGGGAGATCGTGGCCAAGGTCCTGATAACCGCCCAACGCGACGAAACAGCCGTAGGCATTGCCGTGTTCGGCGCCGGGATCGGCGTCGTAGCCGCCATCCCGTGACCGGTGGGCGTCGATCCGCTGGAGCAGGGCTTCCGTCACACCCGGCGTGGTGTCCTTCAGACCGAGCGCGGCCCGGCACCGGGCCAGCGCACTCAGATGCACGAAATCGAGACCGGCGCCGGAGCCGAAACCGGCGAGCCAATTTTCGATTCTCGATTTTTGAGTCTCGATTTCCGATTCCGCTTGCATCGCTTGCAAGCCGGCGAGGGCGAAGATGGTGTAGTAAAGGTCCGGACGTCCGGCGCGGTCCATGGCGCCGCCTTCCGCGGAGAATTGGCGGGCGAAGAAGGCGCGCACCAGGTCGGCGGAGTCGCCGAGGACCTTTGGCGCGACCCGCGCGATTTGCAGCATTTGCAGGCGAAGACTCATGAGAGGGACGATTGAAAGTCACGAATAGCGAGGCGGATTTCCGGACGAATGACAATACTTGGGCGCATCCGGCGGAGTTGATCGAAGGCATCTTCCGGGCTGGTGGCGCGATGGGTCGCCAGAAGCCAGGCGACGACCACGCCGGCGCTGCGGGAGTAGCCGGCCTTGCAATGGACGTAGACGACGCCGGCAGGCGTCTCCCGCTCGATGAATGCCACGGCGTCCGCGAACTGGCCTGGCGACGGGGCCGTGAGGTCGAGGACGGGCAGGTGTAAATAGCGGATCCCGCAAAACGCCTTCGCCTCCGAAAACTCGACGGTGAGGTCAAGAACGGCCGTGACGCCCGCGCGAATCGCCGCGCGCGCTTCCTCTTCCACGAGAAGCGCGCCGACCCAGACGCGGGGCGTCACTTCACTCCAGGCGGTCGATCGCCGGCGATAGTAGCGCCAGGAAAGCCGTTGCCCGGCGAGCAGCGGCGCGAAGAGCACCCAAGTCGCGCGGGTCAAGCGGCCATCGCGCTTGCGATAGATCGAACCATAGCCGGCATAGCCAAACGCCGCGGTACCGAGGGCGAACATGGGCCAGACAAAGAGGAAGGTCCACGGCCAGGAGAGGCGGGCGAGTTGGGAACAGGCGATCGCCGCCACGGAGTAGAACACCGCGACCGGACGGTTGGCCGCCGGCTGCGGCAGCGGAGTGTGGAAGGTGAATAGGTGCAAAGCGATGGCGGCGATCCAGAAGCCCCCGAAAACATCGACGATATGGTGCTGCCAGGTCAGCAGCGTCGAGAGTCCCACGAGGCTGAACCAACCGTGGACCAACCAGTTCCACAGGCCGCGCGTCTTTTGCGCGTAGAGATGCGTCAGGAGCGTCCGCAAGGCGATGTGGAGCGACGGGAAAAGGTTGTGCGGATAATCGAAGCTATAGAGCGCCGCAAACCATGGCGCGAGGCTTCCGGTGATGTGCGGACGCGGGAAGGCGAACCGCAAGGGGATGAGCAGAAAACCAAGCGCACCGGCGATGATAACGAAGACGATCCGCCGGCGATGGATCGCCACTTCCTCGCGGGTCGCACAAAAGAAGGGCGAGATGACGAAAAAGAAATCGATCGACCAGTACGGGATGATCATGACCGGAACGACCGGCCAATATCGTTCCCAAGCGAACGCCCAGACGCCCACGTCCGGGCGGAGATGGGTCAGCCGATTGCAGACATTGTAAACGACGATGAACAGCAGCGAGGTGAGTGCCGCGGTGGATGCGGCCGCCGCCCACGGTCGCTTCATGGGCCGACCCGGACGGCGCGCGACACCGTGAAAATTCCCCAGCGGTCCGCAAGCTGGGCCTCTTTCTTGAAACCCGCGGCGCGCACGAGTTCATCCATCTCTTCCTGGGTGCGCCGGCGCATGATCCAGGGCCGGCCTTCGCGGTTGCGCAGGACACCGGCGATGAACCGAAGCTGCGGGTGCCACGGCTGGTTGGTGTAGATGAGTACGCCCCCCGGTTCGAGGAGTTGGGCAAAGGTGGCGAGGAGCGTCCGCGGGGCCTCATTACTCGGGAAGAGCTCGAGCAATCCGGAAATGATGCCGATGTTGGGCCGCGGCTCCATTCCCTGGAATGAAGGAGGATCGAAGGCGTTGCCGAGGACGAATTTCACGCCCTCGAGCTTCAATTTCCGGCGAAGCTCTTCGGCGACGTCGAGATTCTGCTGTCGATAGTCGCGCAAGAGCGCCGTCGCCGGGATCTCCGGCAACGTGGCCAGCGTTTCGAGCACGTACCGGCCGCCGCCGCACGCGGCATCGAGAAGATGGATCTTCCGGCCGGACGCGTGCAGTTCCTGGATCGCGCCTCGCAACGTCGTCTCGAGATTCTGGCGGCGCACGCGGATGCCGCTCCAGCCAGGGCTCTCGAGATAAGTGCGATCGAACCACTGGCCGACCGGGGTCCATCCGTGCGGCTGGTTCTGGTAGACATAATCGAGCGTTTCGCCGGAATCGAATCCTGACCGCAAACCGAGCGCGATGCCGTGGCTCAGCCGGCCGACAGTCGCGAAAACCGACCGGCGGGCCGTAGCGGAAATTGAATGTGGTTCGGAAAGGAGCGAATCATACTCCGCCTTCGTGTAACCCGCTTTGTCCGCGTCGAGGAGGCTTGGCGGGCGGCCTGGCGGCGCGGAAAACAAGCGGCCGACAAAGGTCCGAATGTGATCGACCACGAGCCGGCGCTCTTTTTCGTGAAAGATCGCATGATGAAAACCGGGCAGCAGGTGCAGGGCCTTGTCCGAGGCGCCAAGCCGCTGGATGAATTGTTCCTGGATGGAGTTGTCCACCACCCAGTCCTCGCCCGCCGAAAAGAGCAGCGTCGGAACACGGATGGCGCCGGCATCAGCCGCCAGCCGCTCGCCGGTATCGTGCAGGTCGAGGAGAATATTGACGGCGATCTGACGGAAGATGCGCTCGTCTTCCGAGTACCGCCGGGCCTGCTCGGGATCATGG
>Ga0302325_10029152_pt1 | contig 11404 bp, 7 predicted proteins | sample Palsa_T0_2_FD_201948 | JGI IMG/M metagenome (GOLD analysis project Ga0302325, IMG submission 201948) | Peat permafrost microbial communities from Stordalen Mire near Abisko, Sweden - Palsa_T0_2 | ecosystem: Environmental > Terrestrial > Soil > Palsa > Peat permafrost | place: Sweden: Abisko... | reverse complement strand
ATGTACCAAAGGATGCTAACGAAATATGCGCTGTACAGGCACTAAGGCGATGCCTTGAATTCGGTACCGATATCGTCGGGGCGCATTTCTACCACCTAATCTTTGATCAAGGGGAACCATTTCGTGGATACATTGAGGATCGCCGCAGGAATGGAAAAGTAAGAAAAGAACATCCACTCCTTGACAGGATAACTTCCGTGACAGATGCCGATATGCGAAGTGTCCCGGCACTTCAAGTCGCTGATCTGTTTGCATGGTCAGTCAGTCACAGAAATCGGAAATCATATTTCTCTTGGCAGAAAAGAGTGTTAATGGATCTCGATTGGATGGATGACTTGATGGATAGTAAAATTCTCTCAAATCCAAACCAGCAGTTCACTGAGTCCGTGAATCGCTGGAGACTTCCGCGAAGAAGGCCTACTCGGTAATTGCTCCACACGCAGGTGAACACCTGTTAGGCGTTCGGCGTGGTGTGCGCTTTCATAATCGATCTCCCGACTGGACTGTCAATCGGAACCAACGCATCTGCCTCGCAAGCGCGACACACCAATTTCCTGGCCGATAGCCGCCATATGCCGTAAATCAGGCCGGGAATGATGAGAAGCAGAAACAAAAGTAACTCGACACCGAAACTACCCGGCGTGTGCTTCTTCGGCAAGCCGACACTGCCACAACGTGTACAAACCATCTGAAGTGCGGCCATTGCGAGAAATAGAGCATATCACGAAGCGCATGGGCGTATCGACGGCGCTATGATGTGAAAAGAATGAAGCCACTACCCGCCCCGAGCGTTCCCGGCGACAGCGATGCGGCCCGCATGGATGCTGCCGTTCGCAAGATGTTCAGCGTATCGAAGGATGACTTTCTGAGAGAAGAATCGAAGTACCAAAAGGTTCAAGCGCGAAAGCGACGGGCGAAAAAGCCGGTTTCCTGATTCGCCCGATTTTCCGGCCTGTCACGCCATGCCTAGCCTAGCCCCGTGACCTGATTTTGTCAAGTAAGTTATTGCCCTCGTTTGAAGTAGCGACGATCAGCAGCTTGGGTTGATGTTGGTGGCTTCGAAGCGCCGGTCGAAGTGATTGTCATCGATCACGTTGAGTTGCCTTCTGCGAACTAGCTGTTGGCGATGTCCGGCGCGACCCAGCGCTGGCGAGCCTCACGGCTCTTCAGCACGTTGAAGGTGTAGTAGCGGTCCGCAGCATTCCGGTCGTTGCCGTATTTTTCGACGCCCGGGCTGGTTCGAGACGTGTTGCGTGTCCGCGCACGGCCTCTTCCACCCGCGCGCACCAGAACCTGGTGAGTGTTTCTTGGAAGCCCCGGTCTTCGTTGTTGGGAGTGCGGACGGCAGTGTTGAAGCGGATCAATTCGCGCTTCATGGCTTGCGCGAGATCCTCGCCACGGTAATCGAAGGTCAGCCACGCGCAGGCTGCCAGGTGCGCGGCGTGGGTCCACTCGGGTGAGGGTAGGGTGCCGTCCGTCCAGCGCCGGATTAGTGAGTCTGGGGCGGCTTCATCGGCTAAGAATGGATGTTCGGGCACCACGAGCAACGCGACGATGCGAAACCGGCGCGCCTCTGACGTCGCCTCGGAATCTGCGGCGGACCATTTCCGATCCTACGGCCGAGATCGCCCCCGTGCGCTCCTTCAAGGCTAAGACCGAACGCATCTCCAGAACCCCAAGTCGAGAGATGAAACAAGAACCGGCCGACTCTAGAATTCGCTTCACGGCGTCCGTGCCGGTCTCCTGGTGATAGAGTTTGGCGAGCGCGCTGGTGTCCAGAAAAGCTGCCAAAGCGAACTAGCCCCGAACGTCCCGCTCCGCACGAATGTCATCGGAAAGGTTGCCGGTAATCGTTGACAAAATGCCGCGGACTTCCCCGAGTGTCGGCTCGGGTTCTTGCAACGCGTCAACTGAAGCAATGTACTCGTGGTCGAGCCATGCATCTGCCGGGTCGAAAGCGTCGGAAATGGTCACTCTCACCTGTTGATGCTCATTGAGCAGGAGCGGCTCCAGTGGCCGGAGCATCCCGTTTTCAAATACGGCGGCGACCGTCTTCGTCATACGAACTTATGATACCGCCGAGGGATCGAACGACGGGTCGTTCACTTTACGCTCTTTCGGTTTTAAACACTGCGTAGTGAGGCGGGGTCTACTTGAACGTTGGCGGGCCTGAACCAATTCCCGCTAATTAGCTGTTGTTGATGTCCGGCGCGATCCAGCGCTGGCGAGCTTCACGGCTCTTCAGCACGTTGAAGGTGTAATATCGGTCGGCGGCGTTCCGGTCGTTGCCATATGTTTCGACCGCTGCGCGGGCTGCTTCGAGACGTGTTGCGTGTCCGCGCACGGCATCTTCCACTCGCGCGCACCAGAACCTTGTGAGCGTTTCGTGGTAGCCGCGGTCTTCGTTGTTGGGAGTGCCGACGGCGGTGTTGAAGCGGATCAATTCGCGTTTCATGGCTTGCGCGAGATCCTCGCCGCGGTAATCGAAGGTCAGCCACGCGCAAGTGGCTAGGTGGGCTGCGTGGGTCCATTCGGGGGACGGTAGGGTGCCGTCCATCCATCGCTGGACTAGGGAGTCGAGGGCGGATTCATCGGCCAGGAATGGATGTTCGGGCGGCATGAGCGATTTTAGCTGGGCCGGCGGGCTAAAAAAGCAACTGCACCACCACCCGGCTACGCCATTCCTTGTGAAGTCCCGAAAAAAGCATAAAGGACGCGGATATTTCGGAAGCATGGGTATGATGCTAATACCTGTCGGGAATGCGGCAGTTGCGGATCTCGGCGCCCATGGCGGGGGTGCACTGGGGGTTGAATCGGCGCTGGAACTCGTGCTGGAGGTTCGCGATCTGGCGGCTGCGCAGCGCGACTGGCGCACGCTTTTGGGTCCTCCGGATACTACTACGCAGGACTCGGTATGGCATGTGGGAGCAGGACCGGCGATTCGTCTGGTCGCGGGGAAGGAAGACCGGATTGCGATGCTGAGGCTGAAGGTCAAGTCGCTCGAACATGCTCGCGCTTCTTTGAAAAGGGCGAATTTGTTGGGTCTTGATAATATGGGGGAAATTTCGCTGGAGCCCTCTCAATTGGGTGCGGATGTTCGCCTCGTGGAGTAGTGATGAAGTGCATGAACGGTCTATCGCGATCTCAGATCTGGCCGTTGCATCGATCGCGGTGACACGGTTGACCACGAGGGTCTGGGCGCGCCCGCGAGCCTGGTGTGTGCAAGACTAGCGACTGAACGAAAATACGATCCCCTTAGAACTCTTTGTGTCCGAAAGCTACGGTAACAACATCGTGTTCCGGAAGATGCAGCCGCAGCTTGTGCGGGAGGTTCTCGCCAAGAAGCACCCTCACAGTTGGGGTTGAGGTTTGTGCGAGTGAGCAAACGCGACCAGCTTCAAATGAATGCCGCTAACTTCTTTTCGCGCAGACTGAAGTCCGCGCCACCTCAAAATGTTCAAGTTTCCCGAGACTGGTGACGGGGCCCCAGGCCGTTTATGCTGAAGTCTGCCCCAAGGGCAGTCTACCCGGAAAGTCAGCAGAACTAACCATACTAATTACTACTAAAGCGTGTATTGCGCAACCAACTGTTGGAAGCTATGCTTAGGTGTTCTTACTTAGGCCGACCTAAGTTTCCTTGAAAACTTACGCCGCCCAAACGATCATCTGGCAGGTCGAAACCCAAAACTCCATAGGCCGAGTCTAGGCTAGTTCCGCCGAAGCACCTAACTGCGTCTCATCACGCAACGACCGAGAACGACCCGAGGAGTGGAGTTATGAAGTGTCTTTTTTCGGCATTTATAGGTATGGTTTGCTTCGTAAGTGGAGCATCCGGTCAACAGACCAAATTATCGAGAGATCTGGCGAATCTTCCCGCCAATTCCTCGCTTGAGGTAATCGTCCAATACAAACATGCGCCGGCCGCGGGAGATCACCGCAGGATGGAGACGCGCGGCGGGCGCCTTCTGCATCAGTTCGACGGCAGTAATGCCGCCGTATACCTGATACCGTCACGCTCTCTGTCTTCCCTGGAAACGGACGATGAGATCGTGTATGTAACCCCGAACCGTCCGATCCACGCGATGGCGCCCCCCGTTGTCATCGGGTACGATTACATGCCTGAAACGATCGGCATGTCCGATCTCGGAATAGTGTCCGGTTGGAATGTCGGCGTGGCCCTGATCGACAGCGGAATCACTCCGAACAGCGATCTGGCAGATTGGTTCGGGGTGTCTCGTGTCGTTTACAACGAGAGCTTTGTGCCGGGCACATCGGACGCGACCGATTACTATGGACACGGGACGCACGTTGCCGGAACCATCGCGGGCAATGCGGCAAACTCTTCGGGTATCCGCTTCTTCCACCACATTTCAGGTGTTGCGCAGTTGGCCAACCTGATCAATCTCCGCGTTCTCGATCAGAACGGCATGGGCACGGATGCCCAGGTGATTAGCGCTATTAACCGCGCTATTGCGTTGAAGAATACCTACAACATCCGGGTAATCAACCTCTCGCTGGGCCGCCCCGTGTTCGAGAGCTACGCCAAAGATCCCATTTGCCAGGCGGTGGAAGCCGCGTGGAAAGCGGGCATCGTTGTGGTTGTGGCGGCGGGCAACGAAGGCCGGAATAATTCCGCCGGCACCAACGGCTACGGCACCATCATGTCCCCGGGTAACGATCCACTAGCGATTACGGTGGGCGCTATGAAGACGGAAGAGACCGCGACTCCCACCGACGACTTGATTGCGAGCTACAGTTCCAAAGGTCCCACGCTATTTGACCATATCGTCAAACCCGACTTGGTGGCCCCGGGGAACCGGATCTATTCCGTGATCGACCCGAAGGGTACGCTCGCTGTGACTTACCCCGCGAATGTGGTCGGTTATTCGAACTACGAGTATGCGCCGTATAACACCACGCCTTCGAACTACTTCATACTGAGCGGCACCAGCATGGCGGCGGGTGTAGTCAGCGGCGCCTCGGCCGCGCTGATCGCATGGAATCCTGGCCTTACTCCGGATACGGTGAAGGCGCGGCTCATGATCAGCGCTTCCAAGGCGTTTCCGTCCAGCAGTTCAGTTGCTGTAACTGACCCGGTCACCGGCATCGTGACGACGTACGTCAGCCAGTACGATCTGTTCACCGTCGGGGCGGGGTATCTGAACGTCCCGGCCGCTCTGCAGAACAACGATGTTCCGCAGCTATCCACGGCCTCGCCCACGGCGGTGCGGGATCTGGCTTCGGGTAATATCTATGTCGTCGATACCCTGAGCGCGGTTTGGGGCAGCAGTGCCGTCTGGGGCAGTTCCGCGGTATGGGGTAGCAGCGCGGTCTGGGGATCTTCGGTGTTTGTCAATGGAAATTCCGCGGTTTGGGGCAGTTCCGCGGTTTGGGGCAGCAGCGCAGTCTGGGGAAGTTCGGCAGTCTGGGGAAGTTCCGCGGTTTGGGGCAGCAGTCTGACCAACTCAGCTGAAACTGTCGGTGTAACGATTAACGGCGAGAAATAGGGCCGTCCGGGCAGGCCGTCATTTTAGCGGTCTGCCTTTTTTGTCCCGTCCTGTCGATAGAAGTGCTGGCAGAATGAAGCAGCTCCCGCTAAGAGCCCAACTCTACGTTTATGCAACAACGCTGGCCGCCGCTTACATCGTGGCCAGCTTTTGCCAATGGAAATTGGAGCACCTCTGGCTGTTCCTCCTCTACCTGGTAGCGGGCTCGCTCGCCTCGGCCCTTCGTGTAAGCCTCCCGGGTATCACGGGGACCATGTCCGTGAACTTCATCTTTGCTCTGATCAGTGTCACGGAGCTGAACCTGATCGAGGCTATCGTGGTCTCCTGTGCGGGGATAGTGGGTCAATTTCTCCTACGGCGCAAGCTCTGGCAACCCGTGCAAGTGACGTTCAATATTTCCAGCACTGCGTTAACCACCTCGCTGGCGTATTTTGTCTACCACTCGTCTGCCATACGTGCGATCAACAGCAGCCTGGCGCTTCTCCTTACAGTTACTTCGGCCTACCTATTTCTTGCGAACACTCTCTCGATATCGGGAATTATCGCTCTTTCCGAGAAGAAGACGCTCTGGAGGGTATGGCGCGATAATTACTCCTGGACCGGATCGCACTACCTGGTCGGCGCCGCAATCGCTGCCGTGCTCCACGCGGAGAATCAATATCTGGGCTGGGAATCGACCGCTCTGACCTTCCCAGTAATCTACCTGGTGTATCGTTCCTACGCCTTGCACCTGAATAGGCTCGCAGCGGCAAAGGATCATGCGGCCGAGCTTGGCGATCTTCATTGGCGTACCATCGAAGCTTTGGCGCTGGCGATCGATGCGAAGGACGAGACCACGCACAACCATCTTCTGCGCGTGAAAGTGTATGCGACCGAAATCGGGAAAGAGCTGAAGCTCAACGACAATGAGATGCAGGCTCTTGCCGCCGCGTCGCTGCTGCACGATATAGGCAAACTCGCGGTCCCGGAACATATCATTTCCAAGCCGGGCAAGTTGACGGTCGAAGAGTTCGAGAAGATGAAGGTTCATCCTGTCGTCGGGGCGGAGATCCTGGCGCGTGTAAGGTTTCCCTACCCGGTGGTTCCCATCGTGCGTTCGCACCATGAGAAATGGAATGGCCAGGGTTACCCCGACGGTTTGCAGGGAGAACAAATCCCGCTTGGAGCCCGCATTCTTGCCGTGGTGGATTGCCTGGATGCGCTGGCGTCCGACCGCCAGTATCGCCGTGCCCTCCCGCTCGAGAAAGCGATGGAGATCGTCGCTTCCGAGTCCGGCCGCAGCTTCGATCCGCAGATTGTTCAAATTTTACAACGCCGTTATGTGGAACTCGAGGCAATGGCGCGCGCCACGCCCGAGTCGGACGAACCTGCACTTTCGACGAATGTAAGGTTCGAGCGCGGTGAAGCTCCGGCGGCCGGATTCGAGAAATCGGATAATCCCGGCGCACCAGGGGACCAAATAGACTTTCTTGTCTCGATCAATGCCGCCCGCCAGGAATTCCAAAGCCTTCTCAAATTGACCGAGGAGTTGGGCCACTCTATCGGCCTCGATGAAATTCTTTCGCTAGTGGCCGCCCGCCTGAAGCGCACGATTCCGCACGACGCGATTGCCATCTACGTGACGGAGAACCAGACACTGGTCCCCCGGTTCGTGAGCGGTGAAAATAGCCGCTATTTTTCGGGTTTGCGTATTCCGTCTGGACAAGGCCTCTCTGGTTGGGTCGTCGAAAACAAAGCGCCCATCATTAACGGAAATCCCTCGGTTGAAGCGTCGTATTTGAATGGTCCGGCCATGTCCACCAATCTGCGTTCGGCGCTCTCAGTGCCTCTTGAAGCAAGAGGTGAGGTCTTCGGAGCTCTGAGCCTCTATAGTGCGGCGCCGGACTTTTTCACCAAAGATCACCTTCGGATTCTACTCGCCATCTGTTCCAAAGCCGGCATGGCGCTCGCCAATGCGATCCAGCATCAGCGTGTGGCCAAATCGGCGGTAACAGACGATCTCACCGGTCTTCCCAACAGCCGGTCCCTTTTTGTTCACCTGCAGCTGGAACTGGCTCGTGCCGCCCGCGAGAATTCCTCCGTGGCGGTTGTCGTCGTGGACCTCGACGGTTTCAAGAAAATCAATGATGAGCTCGGGCATCTGGAAGGGAACCGCGTATTGCAACGCGTTGGGGAGGGGCTACGCCAGATCTGTCGCGGGAATGATTATGTGTCGCGCCTCGGGGGCGACGAATTCGTCCTCATCATTTCCGGGATGACCAGGGACCACATTGCACACAAACTGGTACAGATGAATGAAGTGATCGCCCACGCCGTCGACGGCCCTCTAAAACTGGCGGCGAGTGCGGGGGTTGCGACGTACCCGGAGGATGGTCAGGAAGTCGAAGCCCTCCTCGATATTGCCGACAAGCGGATGTATGCGGAGAAAAATGAGCGCCACGGACTGCCTCCCGTTCATTCGGATCCGGAGAAATCTCTGGTGGAAGCCTATTGACCGGCCTCAGCACATTGAAGGTATAGGGGCGGTCCGCCGCATTTCTGTTACTCGGCGCCGATGACCTTGAAGTCCTGGTTGACGAAGATGTGGTGCGGCCAGTTGACGCCGATGTTGTGGACCTCGTATTCGCCAGTGTTCAGCTTCACAACACGGTCGACGATGCCCCCCGGGTAGGCGGCCAACGCCGGCCCGGTCGCCTTGCTCGCTTCCGTTCCGCCGACGATCGTCCCCGACCCCTGAGTGTAATTGGCGGGGATCTGGCCGACCTGCTTTTCCGCGGACGGCGCACCGCGCTGGAAGCGGACCACCGCTGCCGCCGGGGGCGTCGCAGATCCGACCCCGCCAGCAGTTTGCACGATGACCTGGGCGGCCGTGACGGTCGTTCGATTGGCCGCCCCCAGGTTGACCCTTCCGAGTACGAGGACGCTTTCGCCTTTTGTAACGGCACTCGCCGAGGTCGAGCTTGTCCCCTTTCGGTATGTCGTAGAGGACGTCATTTCGACGGTCACCATCACACCCGCCGGCGTCGAGATTGCGAAGCTCGATGGGGACACGCTGTCGACCGTGCCGGCTGTTCCCCCTTCGGCCGGCCCGGAGCGCGGCCCACCGCGAGCGCCACGCGCGGTCGCGTCGGCCGCGGTCGTGACGCCCTTGACACCAGTACCGGTCGTGTCCAGGCCATTGATCGTCTGCTTGACGGTCAGGCCACCGTCTTTCAGCGTCAAGTCCATCATGACCTCGGCCTCGCCGCCACGTCCCATCTGTTTGAACTTGAGGATCAGGTCTCCCGCGGGCATCGTGATGTCGGTAATCGTGACGGGTCCACCGCGTCCGCCCCCGAACTCGGCTGCCACCTTGCCATTGACGTCCTTGATGTAGAGCGGGTGGTCCCGCGGACCTCGTCCAGCCTCAACCGTCAGCGTCCAATCGCCAAGAAACATTTTGGCCTTCGCCGTGTCGAGCGCCGAGGCGCCACTCTGCGCCATCGCGACCGGGACCATCGCCAGCGCCACAATGATGAGCGCTGTCCGCACCACGCGCGAAATCTGCTGCACACTCGTGGCCTCCCTCATAATCTTCTCCTCGGATTGCTCTGGTTCCTCGCTCTGGTTACTAGCATCTTACTTGAGAACGCCGCTCCCAGTCCGCAAACTGCGAGGGGAACGCAGGCTCAAGCGCCATGAGCGATTTTGGCCGGGACCGCGGGCCAGAAGATTTGGAAGACGGAGCCTTCGCCGGGCATGCTCTCTACATGAATCGCTCCGCCATGGCCGCGCATGATGCCTAGGACCGCGGCCAAGCCTAGTCCACGGCCGGTGAACTTGGTGGTGAAGAAGGGGTCGAAGATGCGGTTTCTGGTTGCTTCGTCCATGCCGCAGCCGGTGTCGCGAACTTCGAAGACTATGTAGTTGCCGGGGGGACGCCTTCGATCGGAGACTCGAGGGTGTCTACGTAGTGGGTGAAGGTCGAGACGCGGACCAGTCCGGGCTGGTTGCCGATCGCTTCCAGGGCGTTCATGAGAATGCCGCTGGATACTTGATCCAATTGAAAGGGGTCAGCCTCGACCAAAGGCGGGTCCGGAGTCAGATTCAGTTCGAGAGTCACGTTCGATGCGATGGATTGGCGGAGATCTTCGATCGTCTTGCGCACGCACACGCTGAGATTGATTAGTTCCAGAGAGAACCGGCCCTGCCCGGAATATGCGAGGATCTGGCGGGTGAGGTGGGCGGCGCGCTTGCTGGATTCTTCAATTCCGGAGGCATAACTGGCCACGCGCGAATCCGGCGGAAATTCAGTGCGCAAAAGACTGGCATAGCCGAGGATGCTCGTTAAGAGGTTATTGAAGTCGTGCGCGATTCCGCCGGAGAGTACTCCGAGGCTTTCCTGCTTTGCGGTTTCGCGCAGCCTTTCTTCGAGGCGGCGGCGTTCGGTGAGATCCACAACGATGCCAGCCATGCGGCCTGGTGCGGCTAAACGCCCCATGAGTCCCAGCCAACGAACTTCGTTCTCGCGCAGCAGGCGGAATTCGAGGCGGAACTCATCTCCGCGGCGCGTTGCGCTGGCCAGTTCTTCCTCGAGCGGCATCCGGTCATGCTCGTGGATGGCTGCCAGGAAGGTGGAGAAGTTCAAGTAGGGGCCGGGTTCGCGCAGGCCGATCAGGTCCCGGAATTCCGCTGAGCAGATGATCTCATTCGTCGACTGGTTCCACTCCCAGGCCGCGGCTCCGGCGGCGAGCAAGCTGGAGTGCATCCGCATTTCGCTCGCTTCGAGAGCCTCGTGCGCTTTCTTGCGTTCGGTGATGTCGCGGAAGACGATGACAGTTCCCAACTCGCGGCCGTCGTCGCCCTTGATGACGGAGGTGGAATGTTCGACCGGGATCATGCGTCCATCAGTGGAGGATACGAGCGTGTAGGGCGGCGCGTCGATGGAGTAGAAAACGCGGCTGACGGGCTGGCGCTTGGCTTCCGACTTGGTCCAGCCGGTCAACTGTTCGGCCAGTTGATTCATGTAGGTGACGTTGCCCAACACGTCGGCCGCGATGACGCCGTCGGCGATGCTGGAGAGCACGGAATCCGACCAGTTGCGCTCGCGGTGGCGGGCTACCATTTCCTCTTCCAGGCGTTCGAGATGCTCCCGGGCCAGACCGGCATTGGCTTCGGCGTCGGCGCGCGCCGTCCGTAGATTCTCCATGAACATGGAAAGGCTGGCGCTGAAAATGACGAACAGACTGGCCATCATTACGGCTTCAGGAGGCGGGAAGAGGAGGGGGTGAAGCGGCTCCATAAATAAGAGGCGCCCCAGAACTACGGACAGGCCAATCGAGACGAGGGCGGGCCGGAAGCCGAAGAAATAGGCGATGATCTCAACGGCGGGCAGGTAGGTCAATAAGGGGAACCGCAGGCCGAGCCAGGGCACCAACGCGTACCGCGCCGCCGTGGAGAGGGCGATAAGGAGCGTGGATGCGAGGTACGGGCGTATGCGGCGCATGTTCTTGACGCTATTCAACTTCTACCAATTTTCGACTGTTCATTACTGAGAGCATTCGTTGGGAGACGTCACTAAGTATCTATGCGAGAACCCTTGTTAGCCCCCCTTGTTGCGGTGGCTTGCGGAGTATTTCTCGCTAGACTGGTCACCTTCGGAAGCGCCGAACTGCTGCTTTCATTAGTGGCGTTCACGGTGCTTTCCGTTACAGCGCATTTTCAGACGTCGCGGTCCCTTTCTATTGCGTGCTGCTTCGCTGCCTTTCTGGCATCGGGCGCCTTTCTCGCCATGGCTCATCGACAGCCCGTGCCGCCGGAACTGACTACGGGCGATCTGGAAACCGTTGTCCTCAGCGGTTGTGTTGTTGAACCCGGGTTTCTGGCGCATGAGCGCGAACAATTTACGCTGGAGCTGG
>Ga0302325_10029151_pt1 | contig 11405 bp, 5 predicted proteins | sample Palsa_T0_2_FD_201948 | JGI IMG/M metagenome (GOLD analysis project Ga0302325, IMG submission 201948) | Peat permafrost microbial communities from Stordalen Mire near Abisko, Sweden - Palsa_T0_2 | ecosystem: Environmental > Terrestrial > Soil > Palsa > Peat permafrost | place: Sweden: Abisko... | reverse complement strand
TGGTCTGCGCTGTAAATATATTAGATGGATGTCGAGGTCAACGGCGGCGGTCAATTGGACTGTTTATAGTACGGGTCACAATCTATTGACGCTTTACGTTTTCAGCGTCACCTGACCCAACTCACGTGCCACCCACAATCGCTAGCTAGAGGTGACCACCCTGTCGAAGAAAACCCGTGCATAGACAATTTAGACAGGGACCCAGACACTCGCCGGGATTGAACGTGACGTCTGCAGAAATTTTATGTGGAAATATTTTGATTATTGATTTTTGTTGCATATCGCGATGCTCCGGAGAAAATTCTCCTGACGAAGTGCTTCTCCTTTGCAAACTTCTCTAGTTTTGCAAGGAGAAAGCCTCCGGCTTTGATTCACGTGATTAGCTCTCGGTTCACTCCTTCTCCGTAGGTGAGTCTGTAGGGATCCAAGGGAGCAGCAGGACCACGAGACAGAGTGATAATAATTGGTTAAATCCTTCCTTCCAGCGCATTGCAAGGAGTATGTGATGTAAACTATTTTGCCACCTACGATTACTTCAAATCAAATCAAATAAACAATAAAGCAAAATAAAACATGTTCATTGACCATTGACGTTGTATGACTTGCAATTGTCGAGTACTCCAAGCTAGAATGAAAGAGAATCGCTTAACTGGGAAACTACATTTGATTATCGCTCGTTACTGTCATCCAACCAGCTGAGAATCACAAAGGCGTCCTATCTGTTTCGTCTCCAGAGCCAAGTCTCAAACTTCTCGCCTTCCAACGTCTTTGGAATCATCTTTTCAGACAGTCTCCATCTACTCGACGTCCCAAATAATTGATGCTCTGCTGGCCTTGCGACCAAAGATTGAATACGGGCGGTCAGTGGGCTATCGTCTCCCTCACAGCACAATCTCGCCTCGTACGCCCTCTGAGCAAACACTTTTGCCCTAGCCTAGTCTCCATGCGCGATGGCGATTTGGAGCGCGTCGTAGTACGCCCTGGGTACTCGCGCGTCGGTGATATTTTCGGCTTCCAGTAGTGCCAGCAGAGTGTGGACATCCTCAAGGCATCTGTCTGGATTGGAAAAGAGACGAGATCCATCGCCGATGAGCTCGTCGAGTCGCTTGATCTCGCTCTGGCGATTGTCACTAACTTCTCGTGCAGCTTCTGGCAAATTGCAAAGCTCGCAAGTACAATCGAAAGCAAATGATTTCTTGAGGTGACGACGTCGACTTTCGAATGTTCCTGTGTCTGCGTAGCTGATTGTTATTTCCTCGCCCTTAGATATGTGTCGAACGGCGTGAATTGTTTCTTCTCTAATGTTGTCATTCCATGTGTGTTAGCAGTTTGGGACACATGCGTGATTGATCCTTGATGCTTCAAGAAACAGTCCACCTTCTAACGCACTAGTACCTAGTGGAAGGGCGTTGGTCTTGACGATGCCACTCAACGGGTAAGAATCGCCTGGCGCATTATTGTAGAGGGAAAGAAAAGCCCTTCGGCCGTCTTGCGAGAGTAGACTAAGTTTTCTGTCAATCGCTTTTTCAAGAGCTAGCTGTTCGATCCCGATCCTAGATCTCGGTATCCGGAACAGTGGCTTTTCAGAGATAATCCGCGTGCCTTTTGAGATATCTTGCACTACGATAAGTCCTTGGCCCTTGCCTAGAAGAGGCGTCAAGATGAAGAGTTTCGACGTCGCGTTATCCTTTCTTGGAAATTCCACCTCCTTCTCGGGTCTATCATCAAAATCTATCGGACCCGGTACTAGTGGTTTGAACAATGGCGAGTCAAAAGCGACAGGCGGAGAACGGGCAGTAAGGGGAATGTCTTCGTCGTGATTGATCACGTGAGCATGAACTTTGGAATTAAGATGTTGGCCAAGGGCACGCTTATTGCTAAACGAACGGCTGCAATCCTCGCACTTGAACGCTTTTGGGCCAGGCTTTTTAAACCTGGCTATGATGAATATGTATGCAGATACTAATAACAAAGGAATCTGTTAGCAATAATATAAAGGATGAAAAGCTGATCGTAAGACCTCAACGACGAAAACGACCAAAGCTGCATTGTGACGTGGCACCCCCTTTCTTACGAACCACCAGGAACTATAAGACTGCTTAGTCATCACAATCTGCCTCTCAGGTGAATATGCAAGTAGCCTCAACCGGTGCACAGGTAGCCTTGTCAGAATTTGACCAATCGCAGCCGTGCTGCAGCCTCACCTTGAGATGGAAATTCCATAGGTTAGATTAGACGAAGAGGATTGAGATACGTGGTGATAAACACGAGGGACAATATCACATATAAGGACACTAAAACATTCTAGGAGCCAAACTACTCCTAGAATCTTTCTTCCCGGGAGCTAAAACGATCCTATAAGCTTACAAGCTTCTAGGATCTTTGCTCTTAGAATCCACCATAATCCTAAAAGCCTTCCTCCTAAGAGTCCTGCCATTCTTAGAAGCATATAAGTTCCTAAAATTATCAAGGAGCCGTTTGTGGAGAACGTTATTTTTAAATATAATTAAAGTGCCGATTATAAGAGGTTAAATATAGTTTATAGAGAAGTGAGGTCGTATCACCTACAACTACTCTCATCGAGAATAAAGAGAGAATATCGATTAAATCGTTATCGGCTCGGACAAGAGGGTTCTTAAGATGTCTTAAAGAGAAGGGGGAGTTAGCATATAAGTTTCCAAATAGAAAGAAGCAACGAGATATTACAGACTAGTTTGTAGAGGGCTAGAAGGGGTCTATAGGAGGTTAAACGCTATTTCTAGATAAGGTTAAAATAACGACCAAGTTTTAAAGTAAACCGTGCAACGAGGTGCAAAATCGGCAGCATAGCCGGAACTAAAGCTAACGCCTAAATTAAACTACTAAAATGGCTTTTAAATCCGTTTAAATCAGCCAAAATCTAATTAAGTGAAAAGGCCAAAAGTAAACGAAGAAAGATGTTAGAATTAGAGAAAGATCCACAATCGGAGACAAGTTTTAAGTTAAAAGTGAGTTGAGTTTAATCACGTGACATCTAGCTCTCTTCTCGCAAACAAACTTTCTTTGACGAGAACAACTTCATCAAACTACTTAACTAAAACACAAGCAAATCTAGTCCTAAGACTATCCGTGGATGGCGTAAATTAAAAGGTATTATCCTATACTAGTTGATAGTAGTAGTAATAATAGTATAAGTCGAGAGTTAAGATTCAGCGTCAAAACACCTTTAAGCCTACTCGCTTAAGCCGGAGTCGAAGATCGAAACAACGTCATAAAGAGCATCCCAGCTAAAGCTAACGGTTAAGAAGGCTAATATCTCCTAATGTCTATCTTCTAAATACTAATCAAAGTTAAGAAAGATATCACATCAAAAAGAATACAATCACTCCGTCTATAAGCCGGCCACTTTACCTCCTCTTCTACAAACGCATCACGTAAGCCCGAGCGGATTTAACGTGTGCTTAGCTTATATCCGACTCCGCCTTCTCTCCCAAATAAGCCCTCTAGCTTTACAAAAGCACTAAGACAAGTTATCGATTTGAAAGGCCCGTCGATCGTTAGATTAGTTTCGTGTATACAACGCAAATAACGAGGTGGACTAAGCTAATACACATGTAGCAAAGACTTGGCTATATACACAACAAGATCACAAGGGATAGAATATTTAAAGCAATTTGTAGAAGGCTAATTAAATGTCCAGATATTACTATATTCTAGTTCGGAATTGCCCTCCGTAGCAATCCCCTACTCGAACTTAAATACCCCCCATCTAAAGATATACGGTTTAAGCACATGTTGCCACAAAGTGCCTAACATCAAGAGAAACCTAATCTTTTCTTTAATAATAGTAATGTTAACAACTATAATATTAGCTCGAAACCCGATTATGTTAATTCCTCCAAGTATAAGAATTATTTTAGATACAAGACGTAGTATAAGGATCAAACAAAAAGAAGCATTCCTCGCATTTGCAAGATTTCGAACAAGATCACCATAATATCTAAACACGTCGTCCCGTAAAAAAAAATGCAAGGAGTGCGCAAACCAAGCGGTGCGCGCATCTTATTTAAATGGTCTCTATTAATCAACTCTAAGGGTGGAAATGGTTGGAGATTCCAGTTATGTAAGTTAAGTTACATTTTTCGATGTCTCTTCTGCGAAGCGGTTGCACAACCTGAATTGCTTTTGGAGAAACCTTTGTGAGTTTGATTCGCAGTTCAAATTACTAACGTCTGTCACTGCATGCCGAAACGCACCCCGTAACGAAACAAAACGTAGGTACTTCAAGTTCAAGCGACTCAAAATCTGTGAATTCATTAAAATTTATGTTCATTTTCATTTCAGTGCATTGTATGCCTCCCCTGAACACTCCTAACCCACTAGTTCCGAAAATTATTATCATGTCGTCGCCGCCCCCTTAAATTTACGGAGAGCCTCCTTTTACCCTATAATAGGACCCCTCAACTTGTGACACCACCATTAAATTTTTTCACTATTTAAACACATGAAACGATTAAATATGGATATAAATATGGATATCCAGGTTCTATAATAACACGAAAATGCTATTGCCACTTTTGTGGCGGCCAAGGCGTGCACTGTCAAATGACGTCGCCACATGAGCTGATACCTCCCCTAATCAAGCGAGCAAGGACCCTGGTTAGCTGCGTCATGGTTACAGTAATCTCGGTAAAAATATTATATTAATAATGTAATACAGTAAAAGGCGAATTGGGTGTCGCTTCTTTTTTTAGTTAATTATTTTTACTTCGCCCGAAGGCTCGGCTTCACCTAGAATCGGCCTCTGCCTAACCTTAGCGACAAATGCTCTGCGCACGGACATTTCATCACATTTGACTTTCCATAGATGATCATCATCGGGCTGACACAATCGCTATCATCAAATAGATCACCATCATCACCATCAGACACTTCCGAGTAGGCTACGCTAGCTCTAATGGCGCCGCCACGGTTGTCTTGTCGGCTCATTGGCAGCCAAGCGAGCCAGCCGCAGCGATCGGTCTTTCCAGCTTCGCGCGGCTGTCAACTTTCTTTTACTATCATTACCACTCGTACGAGAGCATCTCTTCCCGCCGAATGCTCATCGAAGCCATGCCTATGAAAGAGTCTGGAAAGCGTGCAAAGTGGTGGAAGAATCCTTTTGGAGATCGTAGCGCAGCCGCCTCGCCAGCTCCATCTCCCTCGTCACCCACAGGTATGTTAAGACGAATGCCGAAGTTGCGAACCTTTCTAGAGACTCATAGGCTCTAGTGAAGGTCCAGTCTCCCAAGCACAGAGATGTAGAACACGGTACGAAAGCTTCCAACGACGCGACAAAACCACATGCTCCTTCCATACCGTCTGCCGCGGATGTTGAGACGACTCGAGCTAGCATAGACGCGAGAGGCAAAGAGCCTCACTATCCAGCTGCGGAATCCACCCTCGAAAGAACCCCGAAATCTCCTGGAAAAACTTCTCATTCGCCTCCACAGCCTTCCTTGCGTGTGGAAGTCCTATCTTGCACCTCTCCTTTCTCGCGAAAGCCTAAGCCACGAACATGATATTCTTTATTTGAAAAGGATATTAGTGAGACGAAGGCTAAGGATTCGGAAAGTAGCTTACTTGCCGGCCGTTTAACTCGTAAATAGCTAATTTTTCTAGCTCTTTATCTATAACGTCTGCATCTCCGGAAGAAGTAGCTGCCCGAGAAAGGAAGTTCCTCTAAACTTGCCTCCTCGCAACTCTATTTAAGCTTTTATATCTTAGTAAGATATAGATTCGGCTTAAAATCGCTTTATCGAATTGCGTTACCCGGTTTATTGTTAAGAATAATATTCCCTTGTAATATTCCAATTTGCAGAGGAACATAGAGATAAGGCCGTTACGAGTTAAATTATTAAGTATACGCCTCTTAAAAAAGATATCCGCTTTATCTAAAAGAAGGATTGCGTTCTAATAGCTAGCGGTTTTAAAGATTCGAGAGAGCTAGTCTTCGAGTTTTGTTATATCGCGAAGTAATTCCTTAATAAAGATCTAATCGATTAAACTTATACTTCGCAAGAAACAAGACAAAAAAACTTATTAAATAAAAGGGCCTCTTTAAGTACTTAAATATTACTTTTACTATAAAAGTTTTCCCGACTCCTAGTAAGCTACTTTTATATATTAGTTTATTACGAGAAAAGAAACGGTATAAAGCCTTACTATAAGAGCATATTAAAACCTTTCCCCTTTCTTACAACAAAGTTATTAAATATTACGCTAAAGTTAAAGCAAGCCTCGACAAGAGCTATAATAATATCTCTTTGCTTATCAAGTATCGACAAGCAAGTATAAGGCAAAGGTAACTATTTAATATCTTCGATATTAGTAATAGCAAATTTTACTATATATAAAAAATTAGTCGAATATATATTATAATATAAGAGGGAAAGGGACTTACCTTATAACTTGTCGCTAAAACTAAAATTGAGCACTATCGGACAACAAATAAGGAAATCGCCCTTTATTAAATCCTCTAATTTAATATCGTTACTTGTAACTTAGTCGCAAGGTAGCTATCTTAAGGGTAGCAGCGGCGGCCCGCTTATATACACTACCGATAAGCTCTTCTTTAGCCTCGTCTTAGCTAAGTTAATATATAGCCGGGAGTAATTTAGATTTATCTTTTAAAAGAAATCGGCATTAATTATAACCCGACTATCGACGGAAAACCTTACCGGTTCTCTTTAGTATATTAGAAATGCTTTACCTTAATAATAATAGTAATAAGTCCCGATTAAGCAAATAAACTTTCAACTACATTTAACAAGGTTAAACTTAACTTGTTTCTTGTTTAAATAGTACTTAAAAGGGAAAGCTAGCAAAGTGTTAATACGCTTCGTCCCCCGGAATTTCGGAATAACTAGCTCGATAGAAGCCTTACTTAATATTTTACTATTAAAGTCGAAAAATTAGTAATTTATACTAAAATACTTCTTTTTTGCCCTATTAATCTTCTCTTTAAAAGAATTATATATAATATATTGCGGTTTTTTCGTACCGAAACAATATAAACCGGGGTATTTAGCTTAAAAAGGGCTTAAAGTAAATCTTACCAAATCTTATTATGCTATAAAAGAGGGAGGAGACGCTCGGTTATAAGAGTATAAATCTTCTTTATATAGTCGATTAACAAATCGAAGTACTTTTTAAGCGTTATATCCGCATAAAGGGTACTTTAATATAATTTAAGTTCGGGGAAGTAATAATATAAGAGATGTCGCTCGACTTATGCTTAGCTTAATAAGAGGTTAATTCTTACAAGAAAAGACTTACTATTAGCTTTTTTTTTATTAAACTTATGCTATAAATATCCTTTAAAACCTCTCTTAAAATGTCTCAAAGCTTATTCGATTTAATATTAATATAAAAGGTCGGGTCTTTAGTATACTTATCTAAAAGCTTATTAATATAAAAGCATATTTAAAAGTAAGTATTACTTGCTACTCCGCATACGCATAATAAACACGTATTTATTTAGCGTATTTACTTTTACTACTAAAGATTTTTAAATCTTATATTTAAACTCTTCTTTATCTTACTTAAATAAATTATTAACTAAAGTCTAATTACTTTATTAGAGATATATACTTTATTTACCGTTTTAAATTTTAGCTTAAAAGCTAAAGTTATCTTAAGCTATTCTCAAGTATTAGTTTTCGCACTTATAACTACTTTAATTAAGTTTAGCGATTTTAGTAAAGACCCTTATTAAGTACTAAAAGACTTAAAAATGTCTAAAAATTGTTAAATATGCTCGGTAATTATAACTTGTGCTAATAGCTAATTTATCGGAAACGCAAAACCGAGAATTAGCAAATAAGGCTCGGTTAAAGTCGCCTTTAAAGCATCCTCGGGGGATATATAAGAGCAAGTGCAATAGGCACAATTAAAGGCGCTCGAGGTATCGAAGCACTTAAAGAGTAATAAATTCGGGCTACTCGGTAGTATAAAGGGCAAAGAGGTTTAAACTATCTCGGTTAAGACTTTCGTCGTTAAAGATTCTTTATTTTACTTAAATAGATTATTAGCAAAGTTTTGTTTACACTTTATTAAATGCATATTAACTAAGTATCTTTAAGCTTAGCATTTTCGGATATCCTTAATAGCTTCGACTTTACTCTAATAAGCTTCGAGATAAGTTACTTTATATTATTAATAGCTTCCTCTAATAATTTCTTATATTTTAAAAGAAACAAGAAAATTTTAGCTAAGCTAAATTTTAACTCCGGCACCTTAATAGTAAACCCTTTTACTAACTACTTAACTCTCTTAGCCTCTTCCCTTTAACTTATTATAGCTTTATAAACTTTTCTATTCTCTCTTAATTAAGCGTCCTTTAAAAGAGTAGCGCCCTTTATAAAAGCGACGTCGCCTTTTATTAGCTTAAAGACGAGATAAAAGATATTAGCTATTATTTTTTTGTTAGCAAGCCTTAGCTTAACTTTCTTATTTATATAGCCAAGTCGTATAAGTGCTTTATTAAAGCATATAATATAATTAGTAGTTATAATTAAGATCCGGCCTTCTTATAACCTTATACTATTAATAACGTTTAAGATAGCAAATAAAGATTCCTTTTTAGAGGCCGGTTTACGCTCTTAAAAAGGAGCTATAATTTAGCAAGAGTTTTCGGTCTTAGCGTCTCGATTCGAACTTATAGCGTTAACATCTTCCAAAAGAATAACGTAGCGACTTAAGAGCTTAGTAAATAGACTTATTAAGTTAGCTTCGTTAATAGTAAAGAGGCTAAAGATATAGATATTTAAACCAAAATTCCTAGCAATAAACTTGCTTAAACTTAATTTTCTAGTCTTTAATAAACCGTATAGCAAGTAACCCCTTTAATATAAAATATCCCGGTTAAAATATTATCTTTAAGATATTAAGTCGAGAAAGTCTTCGATATCTTTTAGTAGCTTCTCCTTTTTACTTTAATTAAAAATAACCGTTTTAATACGTTTTTTGTTTGCTATTACAAACCTCGTCTATTTGCCGTCTTAGTGCTTATAAATACAAGTTTTGTCCCGAATAAGGTTTATATACTTAATATAGCACTTAAAAAGCAATTCCTTAAAAATTTGCAGAAATTTGCTTAAATAAGAAATAAAAACCTCTTCTCGGCTACTAAAATCTCTAATTTAATATTAACGCCGGAACACAAGCAAATAGCCCTTATACTATATAAAAAAGCGTCTATTTTAAAGCATATAATATAAATTTTTTTTATTTGCATCTCTGCTATTTAAAGGATTATTTCTCGAGCGATTTAATAAAGAGGCCAAGTTAGTAGTAACAAGGGAGGAGCAAGCGTTTTAAGCAAAGCTCTAAGAAGATATCTACAATATAAGTATATTATATACATCCTTGTAATATCGAAAATAAATAGTTAAAGCTACTTATTATTAGAAAGTAAGTTCTCTTATTCGGATAAAGGGAGTTCTTATTATAATAAGTCTTAAGCAATCCTTATAAGTACTTGCAAATACGTCTATAACCGAACACAATTAACCCAAAAAAACATAGCAAAGGAATATAAACGTTTAAGTCGATAGTAAAATACTCTTAAATAATAGCAAATATACGAGTAAAGCTTAAAATTAAAAAGTCTAAAATTAAAGCTTAAGCGTCCGAGAATAGTTAAATTAGTAAGGAACTATTTTTAATATATCTAGCTATTATCTTATAAGATAATAATAAGAATATTTTAAAGATTAATTACAAGATATATACTAAGTAAGAAGGTTTAAAGAGACAATTAAAGAGCTAAATGCTAAGAATATAGCAAAGGAGTTACACCCTTATATATCCGTCTATACCGGCATCTAAACTCCCGATAAAGGAAGTCGGATTACCCTTAAATGCACTTAAAGCTTGCAATTATAAAATAATTTAGCGTCTTAAATAATCATTTATTATGCAATAATGTAAAGGAAGCAACGCATTAATAAGATACTCCAAAACACTATACTTTATGCTCTTGTAAAGTAATGCATATCTTTCCACATTAATATTAATAATAAGAATATTCTTCGAGCTTAGTCTATTTTAAGAGACTAACGCTATAAAATATTTCTTATACTAGCATCTTTATTAAAAATTATAAAGTCCTTAGTCTTTACTACTTAGCAATAAATTAATTTTAATTTTAATTAATAAGAGCTAGATTCGATTAAATAAGACGGTTAAATAAGAAGCCGATATATAGTTTATTGCAAGAAAGATATAAATATATAAAGGTACAAATTTCCCTTTAAGTTTAATTATTTGCTTTCTTAATTCTTTAAGCTTCTTTTAAAGCTTTACACTTTTATATATCTTATCTTATCGAGTTATTTGCCAATCCTCCACATTAATAATAGCTTTAATAGAAAGCATAATAACAAGTAGCTCGAATTAGTTATTATCCGAGTTTAAAAGTAATAACAAATTTAAAGAGGCGCCGCTTAAAATAGACCTATCTATTGCCGAGATTCTTAAGTCTACCGTTAATAGATCAGATAAGCTTATAAACCCGTCTAGACGAGCATCTTCGAGGAGCAACTTAAATAAGGGCCATTTATAGTATATCTATATTCTCTTTAGTTAATAGTTAACTTAAATCAAGAATATTATAGCTATAGCACATGTTTTAGCAAGAAAGAAGCCTAGCTATAAAAGAGTAAAAATAGTCCTAAAGTAAGATGGGCACTTATAGCTAAGCTAAGTTATTAATATAAAATCTTAGTTTTTAGTATTTCTAGCTTAATTTAAATGTCCTTTCGAATTTTATAATATATTATAACCTTAAAAGAATTAAGGTTATAGCGTGCCTAAAAACGGCAATCGCTTATATAAAATATTACTTGTTATCTAATTTATTTTTAATCAAGCGGCATAAGCGCAATTAATTAATTTACAAGTAACTTTTTAAAGGCGTTAAGTCTATTATACTATTATATATAAACCGAAGCCTTGTCTACCGAAGCTTTAAAGTGCTCCTTCGGTGTCTTAAGGACCGCCTTATCTACTTATATTTTACAACTATATCGAGCTTATAATTCTCTAAAAAGGGAACGTCTCCTTCTAATACCCTTTAAATTCTAAGATTTTTATCGGGTTAAGGCAATATCGAGATATCGGGGCTTATATACAAGAGAAATATTAATATAGCTTTATAAATCTATTATGCAAATAACGTAGCGTTAAAGTAGTTAATAGGTTTAAGCAAGGACATCTCGTATAACAAAAGCTAATCTATTTATCGCCCGTTTAACTAGCTTTATAAATGCATAAGCTTATTGTAATAATTAAAATTACTTATATATATAATATAATATATAGATAATAGTGCTCTTACAATATCGAAGGACGTTATCTATTTAAGAAAGAGATTTTAAAGTAAG
>Ga0302325_10029150_pt1 | contig 11405 bp, 12 predicted proteins | sample Palsa_T0_2_FD_201948 | JGI IMG/M metagenome (GOLD analysis project Ga0302325, IMG submission 201948) | Peat permafrost microbial communities from Stordalen Mire near Abisko, Sweden - Palsa_T0_2 | ecosystem: Environmental > Terrestrial > Soil > Palsa > Peat permafrost | place: Sweden: Abisko... | reverse complement strand
GCACCGTCGTCGAGCGCCTCGACGACGTGGTCCAGGTGACCGCGAGCGGACTTCACGCGATTGCGTACGTCTTTTTTCCGTTCCGCGTTCAGCGGGCTTCGATGGCGGTCGAGAGTGGCTTGTCGGCGCACGAATATAGCTTCCTGTCCGGCTTGGGTTGTTTGTTCGGTACGGCTACGCTGTGTCTTCAACTTCTCTCCTACCCCACCTGGGGAGGAGTAATGCAATGCCCCGTTTTTCTACGCTCGATCGGCGTTTGCGGCGCCGAAAAGAAGGTATTCTTTTGGGGGCCAGCGAGGCGAACGCGATCGATTAATGCCGCAACACACGAAGCGACGCATTCGCGACAACTAGAACGGCAAAGATGGCCATGATCGGCGTAAGGAGCCCGGCGGGCCGCCCTAAGTCCAAGCGTCGATACGCCGGTGGATCTTTGGGTATGCGGAAAATGTGGGGTTGCGAGTTCGGGGGATCGTCTGCGGCATCGACCGGTGTAGGTCGGTGCGGGTGGACCGACCATCCGATTGAGGTGAAGTGAGCACGCAGGTAGCTATCGTACTTTACGTGCTGGCGATGGTGGCCGTCATCGTCGGTGTGGACGTTCTCTTCTTCCGAAACGCATTCTGGGAAAGGCTCATGGCGAATTTTGGAATAGTCCTGGTGTTCGTAGCATTCTACTTGAGATTTCTGAGGCATCCGTGAACGGCACGTCTTACGATCGACGGCGTCTCATAGGCGCTTTGCGGCGCTATAGCAACCTATCGATTCGAACCCGAGATCGAGTTGCTGGACGGCGGCACGCTTGGTCTGGGACTGATCTCCTATCTATCGGAGACGGAGCGTCTCTTGGTCATCGATGCGGCAACGACAGGGAGCGCGCCGGGATCGGTCGTCGTCTTGCGGGGGCGCGACGTACCGGCGATCCTGCGAGCCACGCTTTCGGCCCATGAGGCGTCGCTCTGCGACCTGCTGGCAGCATTGACGCTCCTCGGTCGCACGCCGCAGGACTTGGTCGCGATCGGCATCGAGCCGCAAAGCCTCGCACCGTCCGTCGAACTCAGCGCACCGGTTTGCGACGCCTTGGCGAACGCGGAGCGCGAGGTGATCCGGCAGCTGACCGCTTGGGATATCGCGTGCACGTCACTCGGCGTCGCACCGCAGTCCTTCCTCACGCTATGATCGACGATCGCGAGTTCGACGCGTTAGCGCTTTGCCGCGGTCATGGGTCCGGGTCGAGCCTGCAGCCGTGACCGACCATTATGACGTCATCATCATCGGCTCGGGGGCCGGCGGCGGGACGCTCGCCCACCGGCTCGCGCCCAGCGGCAAGCGCATCTTGCTGCTGGAACGCGGCGGCTGGCTCAAGCGCGAACCGAAAAACTGGGACGTGACCTCTGTCTTCGTCGACGATCGTTACGTATCGAAGGACACCTGGATCGACAAAGGCGGCAAAGCGTTCCAACCGCAGTCGCATTACTTCGTCGGCGGTGCGACCAAGATGTACGGCGCAGCGCTGTATCGGCTGCGCAAGGAGGACTTTGGGGCGCTCCGTCATTACGACGGCATCTCGCCGGCGTGGCCGATGCCGTACGACGAGTTTGAGCCGTTCTACTCGCGCGCGGAGCAACTTTATCAAGTGCACGGCGCACGCGGAGAAGATCCAACCGAACCGCCCGCCGGCGCACCGTATCCGCAGCCGCCCGTGTCACACGAGCCGCGGATCCAGCAGCTGAGCGACGATCTCGCCCGGGCGGGGTTCCGTCCGTTTCACTCCCCTTGCGGCATCCTGCTCGATGAGTCGAACATGCCGTTCAGTCCGTGCGTGCGCTGCATCGACTGCGACGGCTTTCCGTGCGCGGTCTTGGCGAAGTCGGACGCGGACGTCATCGCGGTGCGCCCGGCGCTCGCGCACGCAAACGTAACGCTCGTGACGGGTGCCCGCGCGGAGCGGCTACTCACGAACGGCGCGGGAACGGCCGTAACGGGCGTAATGGTCGATCGCGACGGAGAGTCTGAGACGTTCTCGGCGGACGTCGTCGTTGTATCGTGCGGCGCGGCCAACACGGCGAAGCTGCTGCTCGCCTCGGCTACCGGCCGGCACCCGAACGGACTCGCGAACGGTTCGGATCAAGTCGGACGCAACTACGTCTTTCACAATAGTCAGGCGGTGCTTGCGATTTCGCGCGAACCCAATCCCACCCAATACCAAAAAACTCTCGGCCTCAACGACTTCTACTTCGGCGCCGGTGATGCGGATTTTCCGCTCGGCAACATTCAGATGGTCGGCAAGACCCAGGGCGAGATGTACCGGGGCGAAAAGCCGCACTTGACCGCGCTCGCTCCCGAGTGGGCGCTCGATAAACTCGCCGAGCACGCCGTCGATTTCTGGCTCACTACCGAAGACCTGCCGCTCGCCGAGAACCGCGTCACGCTCGAGCGTGACGGGAGCATTCGCCTTTCGTACACCGCGACCAACGACGTGCCGAAGCAGAGGCTCTACGAACACCTCAAGGCATTGACCGGCAAACTCGGCATGCGCGACGGCGTCCTCATTCCGCGGACCCTGTACATGAAGAGCGAGGTCGGCATCGCGGGCGTCGCCCATCAAGCCGGAACGACGCGGTTTGGAACCGATCCGTCTTCCTCGGTGCTCGACCTGAACTGCAAGGCGCACGAACTGGACAATCTCTACGTCGTCGACGCGAGCTTCATGCCGTGCATCGGGGCGGTGAATCCCGGACTTACGGTGATGGCCAATGCGATACGCGTCGGCGACCATCTCCTCGACCGGCTCGGCGCAAGCTGAGTACGAGGCCCTGCGCGACCGAGCGTACGTGCCGCGAAAAGCGGCACGCTACTTGACCCCTACCCCTCCTGGGGAGGCATTATAAGAACCGCTATTTTCATTGACGAATCCGTGTTTCACGTTTGCCGAGAATGGGTATGATCTAAGCGGGAGAGAAACCGACCATGAGAGCGAATTTCGCCGGAATGGCGCCCGTCAAAGAGCTTCAAAATCGCGCTCCTTGGAACAACGTCGTGATCGGCATCCTCGTGTTCGTCTCGCGCGGATTCATCCGGCCTTTGCCGGAGAGCGTCGACACGAATCTTTTCGTGACGGGAATTGCCATCGGCGTGATCGCGCTCATTACGATGATCGCGCAGGGAAACGTTAGGCGAAACTACTTTTCGGCGCTGAACGTATTGGCCGGTATCTGGCTCATCGTTTCGGCGCAGGTGCTGCCGGCGGTATCGGAACTGGGTTGGGCACAGGTGTGCTTGGGCGTATTGACGATTACGATCGCCCTGACATCGCTGGCGAACGAGCGGTCAAACACCAGACGCCTGATGTCCGGCCCGGGCCGGTGAAACGCGAACGCGGCTCCCGTCATCGAAGCGTCACGTTTCTCAGATAAGATCGGGTCGCGGCCGAAACGGTTATACACGGCCGGACTCGTTAAGGCAAATCGTTGAAAATACTGTTGATCGAAGACGACATGAAGCTCGCCGGCTTATTGCGGCGGGGGCTTGCGAGCGCCGGCCATGCGGTCGATGCCGAGTACGACGGGGTCGCGGGAGAAGATGCCGTCAAGAATGGCGTCTATGAGGTCGTCGTTCTCGACGTGATGTTGCCGAGGAAGAATGGGCTGGCAGTCTTACGCGACCTTCGAGCTGGCGGCATCACGCTGCCCGTGATCGTACTGACGGCGCGCGATGCTACCGAAGACGTCGTCGCCGGCCTCGACGCGGGAGCGGACGACTACTTGCGTAAGCCGTTCGCTCTCGACGAGCTCTACGCGCGCGTGCGCACCGCGTCGCGGCGCGCGCCATTGCCGCTGCGGTTGGTACTGCAGACCGATAATCTCGTTTTTGACACGTCTACTCGACGCGTGACGCGCGGGGAACGGGAAATATCGCTAACGAGCAAAGAGTCGGCGTATCTCGAATACTTTATGCGCAATGCGGGCCGGGTTATCACCCGCGGCATGCTGGAGGACGCAATCTGGGATAGCGCGAGCGAAATATCGTCAAACGTTATCGACGTCTACGTGGGCCGGCTTCGCTCGAAAATCGAATTCGCCGACATGCCGCCGATCCTGACGACCGTTCGAGGCACGGGGTATCGCTTTGGCTGAAAGCAACGCCCCGGCTTCTCGGCGCCGCGCGTCGCGCGGCTCGCTGCGCGGCCGGTTGACCATGACCTATACCGCCGCGCTGGCTGCCGGTCTGCTCTTGTTTGCCTCGTTCTCGCTCGCGACGATTGACAGAACGCTGAAAAGCACGCTCGACGCGAGGCTGGCGACGACGATTCATGCGTTTGCCGCGACCGCCGGGGGGCGTCTGGGCGGTTCGAAGCTCGAGCCGGCGGTCGTGGGACGGCTCATCAAGGAGCTGGGCATCGAGCAAAACGGGGCGATTCTCTCGCGTGACGGCAGCGATGAAATGGAGAGCGCAGCCGTGCCCGTCGCGGTTGCCCGATTCGCGCGGCAATCGGTAAGTAGTGCGATAAGCTACACGACGATTGGGGGTTCGGCGGGGTACAGAGTGGCGGTGCTTGGGACGTCGGTGAACGGCAGGCCCTCGACACTCATCGTGTGGAGGCCGATCGACGTCATCGGCGACTACGAACGGATTGCGGTGACCGTTCTTGGTGGGACGAGCCTCGCGATCGTCGCGATCGCATTCGTGGTGGGTGGGCTCATCGTAAAACGCGGTTTGAAACCGTTGAAGACGATGGCCGCCGTCGCCTCGGAGATCGAGGCTCGCGATTTGACCCGTCGCTTGAGCAATAGCAGCTGGGATGCAGAGTTGCGAACGTTCGCGGCAACGTTCGATAGAATGCTCGACCGGTTGCAGTCTGCATTTGCGAGTCAGCGCCAATTTACGGCCGACGCCTCGCACGATCTGCGCGCTCCGCTGGCGGTGATGCGCGCCGAAGTCGATCTTGCGCTCGCGCGTCCGAGGAACGGCCGGACCGACGAAGCGTCGATTCTGTCCATTCGCGATGAAGTGTTGGAATTGGATCGCCTGCTCGAGGCGCTTCTCCAATCGGCTCGCGCCGATGCCGGCCCGCTGCAAAAGACCGAGATCGACGTCGTTGAACTCGCTGCCCGGGCGAGCGGGCGGCTCGAGCCCTTCGCGGTGTCGCGGTCTGTGCGGATCGCGAATAGGATCGCCGCGTCGCCGCCGATCGTCGGCGACGTCGACGTCCTCGAACGCGTCCTCGTCTCCCTCTTGCACAACGGTATCAAATTCTCGCCCAAGGATGGGACCGTGTCACTGTGCACGCGCGAGTCGAACGGAACGCTCTCGCTCCTCGTGCGCGACGAGGGTCCCGGGTTCAGCGATGACGCGCTCAAATTCGCGTGCGACCGTTTCTGGAAGGACGACACGGCGCGTGGGCGCTCGGGAACGGGCCTCGGGCTCGCTATTGCGAAGAGTGCGCTACAGCGGGCCGGCGGATCGATCACGGTGCGGAACGCGCGGACCGGCGGCGCCGAGGTCGAAGCGCTGTTTCCGATCGCGACGAGCTAGAATGGCCCCGACGGTCACCTGAAAGTCATGCGCGGCAGGTAGTATTGACGCATGAACATTTACCATAGACACGCGACGGACAAGAAGGCCGCAGCGATGCTCGAGGTAACGCCGTATGGCAAGCTCGACACGGCGCAGCCGCACGTCACGCTGACAAACGTCATCGAGACGTCGTGGATACGATACGATCTGCTTCGTCTCGATCGCGATTGCGTTCGTAAAGAACACGATCGTCGAACGTAAGTGCGAACGTTACCTAACTAATCACAGCGGATGAGAAATGGGAGAACAAATACTAAGAACTGCAATGATCCGAATCCTCGGAGCGAGCGTCGGGAGCATGTCGATGATGCTTTATGCCGGCTCACACTACCCGGCGGAAGCGAGTGCGGAGAACGTCCCGCCCGCGCCCACGGCCGCGCAGATGCAAGGCGGGAGCGATCAGGATCGAATCGTCGGGGCCGTACGGAGAGACGAACCTTCGGTGGTCGCACTCGACGTCGATATCAACGGGCAGCAATTCGTTCCGGCCGATCCGTTTGCTCAATTCTTCAACGCCGCACCCGGAATCGGACGGATTTCGCCATTTCACGAACGGGCTTCCGGATCGGGCTTCGTCTATTCTAAAGATGGGCTCATCGTTACGAACGCGCACGTCGAGACCGCGAGCCCGCACACGTGTTCTCGGCCGACCCGGCCGCCGACTTGGCTCTGGTGAAGGTCGATAACTACGCAAAACTTCCGGCGCCGCTCGAGTTCAGCAGTTCGAGCGACGTGCAGGCCGGTCAGTGGGCGATTGCGATCGGCGAGCCGTTCGCGTTGCAGCACAGCGTCACGGTTGGAGTCGTGTCCGGCTTCGATCGTACGGAGACGATCGGGAGCGACGACGGTTTGGGCATTCGGCGAACGTTTAAGGGGCTTCTGCAAACGTCGGCACCGATTAACCCGGGCAATTCGGGCGGTCCGTTGATCGACGAAAATGGACTCGTCATCGGTGTCAACCAGTCCGTTGCGAGTCCGCAGGCAGGCGCGCAAGGCATCGGGTTCGCGATTCCGGTCGGCACGGTAAAGCAACAGGTCGCGCTGCTCGAACAGCACCCGGGTGAGTTGAGTGGGCCGCCATCCCCGTACCTCGGGATCTCAATGACTCCGGTCGATGCCAACGTTCGCTCGCAACTAGGCTACTCGGGGAACGGCGTTGCGGTTGAAGGCGTCTATCAGGGCGGTCCGGCCGACAAGGCGGGCCTGCAGCCTGGGGACGTGATCCAGAAGATCGACGGAAAAGACGTCACGAGCGACGCTCAAGTTGCGGCCGCCGTGAAGGCGATGAAGCCCGGTCAGATTCTGCGCTTGCAAATCTGGAGCGCGGGTTTCAAGAAACTCGCCGCGGTGACCGTCGGATCGGCACCCTCGGGATTCCAGGTCGGTCAGCTTCAGCAGCCGAGTCTCTTCGGTCCGTAGGGCACTCGATCGGGAACGAAGTCAGCGCGCAAATCGTCCAAGGGCCCGCTTCACACGGCACAGGCGAAGCGGGTCCTTGGCGCTCCAAGTTGTCGGCGCAGATCGCCCGCGCCGTTGCCTTAGATCCGGCGGACTTGCTTCGCGCGGACCTTCGATGCGGTGCCGACGGCAGTCAGGACTTCCGCGTAGTTTTCGACGATGGTCTCCGTCGGCGCGCCCGTGGTGAGGGAGTAGTCCAGCGTCGTCGTCGTGCGCAAGATGCAATCGTTGATGCCGTTCGAGTTGTACGCCTGCTGCGCTTCGGTCTCATAGGATCCGAACACGTTCAACGTCGCGACGTTCGTATCGACCTCAACGATATTGGGTTCTGCGAGCGCACCGGCACATCCGGACGGGAGGGAACCGACCGGGCCCTTCACCGTCAACGTTTCGGTTTCGAGCGGCGAGGGCGGATTCGCGTTCCCCGGATACCAGTCCGCGGCAGAGTACGCCGTGGTCGTCGTTCCGCTCGTATTCGTAACGCTCACTGGGATGAAGTACGTCGCGCCCACGAGCGTCGGCAAGCTGACGACCTCGGCAAACGAATCGTTCGTGTCGGACACGGTCGCCGTGCCGTTGGAGTTCTCGACGACGTTGCGCGCGACGCCGTTCGAATAGTTGCGCGGCTCGATGGTGTAGGATCCGTCGCCGTTATAGGTCTGCACGAGGGAGGTCGTGTAGACGTAACTCGACGGTGGCGTTCCGTTGCCGGAATTCAGGTCGGTTTGGTTTTCGGTGACCGTCCGCGCGAGTGGCTCGTTGATCGAGGAGCCCGTTTGGAGCGGGTAAACACCGTTCGTGAACGGCGTAACGTACTGGGTCGAGTCGTTCGTCGTCAGCGTATATGGGCCGCCGCCGGCGGCTGCCGCGGACACGTCGTTGGCCGTCGTCACCGACGTGTTGGCGGGTTCGCTGATCGTCGTCGTGCTGCCCGACATCGTTTGGTTTTCGAACGTATCGCTATCGCTCGTGAGCGTCTGGGTTCCGGTCGTTGCCGCTTGGGTGACCGTATAATCGACGACCGAGTTGACATCGAAGGTGGCCGGCGCTCCGGAGGCCGCGTCCTGGATCGTCGTCGTCGCGGTGAACGAGCTCGCGGAGGTGTAGTTCGCTTGGCCCGGGCTCGGATTCGCGTACACGTGCGACGTCGTGTCGGTGCCGGTAAACGTGCGTTGACTGCCCGCAACCAGGATCGTGGGAGGCGAAGCGGTCGTGGTCGGCCGCGGCGTTACGCTGCCTCCGGAAGAACCGCCGCACCCGGTCGCACTCGCGGCAAGCGCCGCCGCAACGACGATAAGGGATTGTCGAAAAGAAAACATGGGGAAATCTCCTGCGAAAAATCGCCTGAAAGAAAGACGGAGAAGCTGCGACTTTAAGCGGTTTCGCGGAGATGTCTTTCACGCTACATGAAGACGCGATTAGCAAAAAGCCCGCTTCACCGTAAGCCAGGTGAAGCGAGCCCTCGGCGCTGCCAAATTGACGGTTAAGCGCTTAACGGATGGAGTAGTGGCGCTCGTCCGGACTACGAGCCGACGATTACGGTTACGGGCGATCCGCTCGTGTGCTGCAGCGTGTACGCGGGCTCGGGTCCGGAACTCGCAGCCGCGTGCGGCCGGTGTTTGCCGGGCGCTTTCGCCGTCGGAGGTTCGGGCGCAGCGGCTGCGGTGACCGGGTAGTCTTGTTCGGGCCCGAGACCAGCTGCGGCGAGAATCGCGTTGACGTAGCCTTGGCCCGCGTAGAGGCTGCCCGAATTGTAGGCGCCGAGCGCGCGCCGTAACGCGAACTGGCCGGAGCCGAAGTGGCTGGATGCCGAGCTGTAATCCTCGCCGAGAATCTGCGAACCCGCTCGCAGGTTCACGCACGGGTTGAAGATCTCGTTGACGGAGATCCCGAGGCGCGCGAGGTTGGCGCTGTTGATTTGGCTCAGGCCGAGATCGAGGTTGTCGCCGCGGCGCAGCAGCTGGTTCGTCCAGGCGACGGCCGTCGGGTTATCCGGCGGGTAGTAGACCGTACCCAGGGTGTTGTCCCGCAGGGCGAAGGTTCTGCCGGCACTCTCCACGCGAACGATGGCGGTCATGGTCCGTGGGTCGACGTTGGGCGCGCAGTCGTGCAAGAGCTGAGCGAGCGTAACCATGGCCAGGAGCATGCTCAGAATGTCGGCCCCCCGGCCCCCCTTCTTTAAGATCGGGGCGGCTTGGCCCCCCGATTCCCCCCGGAAGATCGGGGCGGCTTGGCCCCCCGATTCCCCCCGGAAGATCGGGGCGGCTTGGCCCCCCGATTCCCCCCGGGCTCGGGCTCCCGGGCCCAAGGGCTTTCCGTATAAGGCCGCCTCTCGCGGGTCAAAGGCCGGCCGAGCCCTCTGTGAGCCGAATCAACTTGACTTTTCGCAGCCTGTCATTATAATGAACAGTGTTCAGTCACATGAACATTAGGAGGACACTATGAACACCGCAACGACATTTTTCCCGACCGATCGGCTGCTTGCCAAGGGAGCGCGCATCGCGCCCGTGAGCAACGGTTCGTTCGCCGGCTCGCGCTTTTCGGCCGATCGCCTCAAGGCCTTCGCCACGCGCTTCAGCCCCTCGAATGAATCCTGGACGCAGCGCTTCGGCGGAATCGCCCTGACGCTGGGTGCGTACGCGGGCGTCGCGGCTGCGGCGTACGGCCTACTTCATCTGAACGGCGTTTAAGAAACTGGGCGCTTGGGCCCGCGTCGCGGGTATTTTGCGGGCCTTCGGGCAAGAGTTCTTACATGAGTAGGGCCGAGCATGCGTTAGAAGTTCCCGGGAAAGCTTTCCGCGAGCTGGCCAAGGAACGGATGAAGGCAAGGCACCGCGAGGAGGTCCGGGCGCTGATGCTCGCAGCCTCGCGAGAAATCGTCCTCGCCGAGGGCATCGATGCGCTGACCATTCGCCGTGTCGCCAAGGCGATCGGCTACTGCGGCGGCAGCATCTACTCGTATTTCGATTCGCGCGAAGCGATCGCGATGGAACTCGTTCACGAGGGCTTCGATCGCTTACGCGAATTCATGGCGCGCGCCATGCACGTCGTCGATCCCGTCGAACGGCTGACCGCGATCGGAGCCGCGTATCTCGCGTTTGCCGAGCAAGAGCCGGCATCGTTCCGGCTGATCTTCATGAACCAAGCCAAACTCAGCGACGAGTTGATGCACGAAGCGCACGAGCGCCACGGAAAACATATCTACGACTTCCTCGTCGGCGTGATCCGCCAGCTCCTCGAGTCGCGCAACGTTTCGTCCGTCGACCCCGAAGAGATCGCCCAGCTGTGCTGGTGCACGATCCACGGCGTCGCGTCGCTCCGGCTCACGATGCCGACCTTCGAGTTCGCGGACGCGGAGACGTTGATGAATCATTCGACCTCGGCGTTGTTATGCCGGCTCGGTCTCGAACCGCCGCTCGCCGCCGCCCCGTCAGCAGCTCGACTCTGATCTCGGAAGCCCTCGACTTCGCTCCGTCGCCCGCGATGCTCGCGGCCGCGACGGACGAACTCGAAGATCTCGGCCGCCAGAGCGGCGGAGCGATCGACGCGCTCGCGCGCCGGCGCGCGTTCGACGCCTACGTGCGCTTCGGGCGCGAAGCCACGCGCTTTCCGCAGCGTTGGCGGCACGACTACGGGGCGTTGCCGTTCGAGGACCTCGAATGGTCGAGCGGCCGCATGGCGGTCGCGGCAACGCAAAGCGCGGCCGGCCTCGTGCACGCGGGCAGCACGTATCTCGAGCCGCCCGCGGCCGCGGGCGATCCGCGCATCGTGCTGACCTCGCTTGCCGATGCCGCACGTGCGCTTCCGGATCGGGTGGGCGCGGTGCGCGGCCGCATCGTGAAGTACGATACCGATCGTTTCACGGCGCTCGCGAACGCGTTTCAAAATTGCGGCGCATTCGTCGACGTGCCTGAGGGCGTCGAGCTCGACGAACCGGTGCAACTCGTGTGGACGTCGCGACCCGGAGTGGCGAGCGCGGTCTTCCCGCAGACGGTCGTCCGGCTCGGAGCGGGTGCGCGTGCCACGATCGTCGAGCGTCATTTGGGTGAGGCCGAGTCGTTCGTGTGCGGCATCGTGGAAGCCGAGCTCGGACCCGGAGCGCGCCTCGACTACGTCGTCTTCCAGCAAGCCGATGGAGGCGCGCGGATGTTGTTTCGGCGGGGTGCGCGCTGCGCGGACGGCGCCTCCATGGCGTGGCACGTCGCCGACCTCGGTGGCGCGCTGGCGCGAACGGCGCTCGACCTTCACCTCGACGGCGCGGGCGCGCGCGGCGCCGCAAACGCGCTGTTTTTCGCGACCGGCTTCGCGAACGTCGACCTGAGCGTTGACGTCGCCCACGTCGGAGCCGAGAGCGAATCGCAGACGATCGT
>Ga0302325_10029149_pt1 | contig 11405 bp, 8 predicted proteins | sample Palsa_T0_2_FD_201948 | JGI IMG/M metagenome (GOLD analysis project Ga0302325, IMG submission 201948) | Peat permafrost microbial communities from Stordalen Mire near Abisko, Sweden - Palsa_T0_2 | ecosystem: Environmental > Terrestrial > Soil > Palsa > Peat permafrost | place: Sweden: Abisko... | reverse complement strand
AGGAAGGAGCTCCCGCGGACCTTCGGGCGGAGCGCCTGACACCGCGCCCGTCTTGCGCGTGTTCCCTGGAAGACCCGGGCGGCTGGTTTCACTCTGACCGAGAAGATCTTCCGTCAGCACACTGGCTCGGCTGGAATCGGCAATCTCGAGCGCGCGGTTAGCATCACCGTGCTCGATCAGTAACGCCACGTAATCTTGATAGAAACGAATTAGATTCGAAAGGAAAGTGATTTTGTAGTCGCTTTTGAGCTGGTCGGCGCGGTTAGATGCGATGACAGTGAGGGCTTTGACGTAGCCGTCGTTGGCGTTCGCGAAATTCCCTTGCGCGGAGTAGACACCGGCGAGACCGGCGTAGGCTTGCCACTGGATAGAAGGCATTCCGTTTCCGATATTCAGGGCTTTTTCATAAATCGTAATGGCCTGATCGTGGTGGCCGCGGCGCTCGGCGATGGCGGCTGCAGTTATGGTGGCGGGACCAACGAGATTTTTGTCCTTAGGGTCGGCCGCCGCAAAAGCGATTTGGTTGAAGCGTTCCGCTTCGTCTAGCGAACCGATCTGCAGAAGGACGCTCGCGAGATTTGCTGCAGCAGCCGCATACTGAACGGGGGTATCCTTACTTACAACCTCGAAGGCCTGGCGAAAGTAGCGAATCGCTTCCGTGGGCTCGCCTTTGCGCATATGGATCACACCCAGTTCGGAGTAGTCGTCGCTTAGGAATGTTGCAAGCCCGGAATGTTTTTGCTCTACCACGCTGGTTTCTAATACGGCCAAGGCCTGGTCAAAGTTGCCGAGACTTTCGTAACAGTTGGCGAGGTTGTCCAGGGCGGAGGTACTGAGGAATCCGGCACCGGCACGGTCGGCAGTTTCACGCGCCGCCTCTAGCAACGGAATGGCATGAGCGTAGCGTTCGCGTTTTAATTGTATGAGTCCGCGATTCATGAGCGCGGCAGCATGCTGATATTCCAGGCGATTCGCTTCCGCCACCTCCTGGGCACGCTGGAAGTCGGAATCGGCTGCGGCCATGTCGCCATGAGACAGTTGAGAAGCCCCGAGATAGAGCCATGCGTCAGCCAAGGTCTCCGTGTCGCCCACCAATGGCGCTTCGGCGATGGCGCGTTTCAGAAATTCCAGCGCCTCTATATAATGATTGCGGCGCGAGAGTGAGTAGCCGCGCAGCATGTCATATCGCGGACCGAGAGCGGCAAACTTGGCCGGGGGACTTACCGCCGAGAACAAATCGGCGCGGCTGGTATTACCTGTAAGAAGTTGCAACTCCGCGGCTAAAATGGCAAACTTCCAATGCCATTCGGACTGTTTCTGATCCTTGAAGGAGTCATATCCCTCCTCAGCCTTTTTTGAGGCCTCGCCGAAACGGCCTTCTTGGTAAAGCAGTTTCACCGAGTGGTAGAGATCGGCGGGGCGTGGAGCGCACGATGACGTGAGAACGGCCGTCGCAATCAACACTCTCGCAAAGCTATGCTTGTGGCGGCCAGGTATGTCCGTTCGACTGCACTTCCACCACCGATCCATCCGCTCCAGTTGGTGATCCAAGCTGAAAGCGTAGCAAGGTCAGTCGCCGTGCATCGTGATCGTACAAAATCTCCCCGAAGAAGATAGACCCGATGCCGTCAATCTTAAGCCGATTCCCAATGATCTCCGTTCCGGGGGCCGGCGTGGTGGCCCACTTCAGCTCGACGACGATGGTTCCCAGAATCAGGCCGCCCTCATTGGGGATGTGAGATTTCGAAAGCAGGGCGCCTACGCCGGTCTTCTCATTGCCGGTCGGATAAAAAAGCGAGCCGTATTTCTTTCGGAAATCGCTGTCGTTCTGATAGGCCTGCACCAGCTTGTCATAGGTCTCATACTGCGTACAGACTTCCGGCGCAGTAATCACCAGCAACTCGTGCCCGTCCACATTCACTCCCTGAAAGGTAGCTTCCAGTCCGCGGAAGGCGGTTGGATTCACCCGGTCTGACGAACTCTCCAGGCGGGCGTAAAGCTGCTCTACGGAGAAGGTCGTCACATTACCAGCTGTTTGCGGCGGATGATCCTGGGTTACGGTAATTTTCAATCCGCTCAGCTTGCTGCTTACAAAGGTCTGGGTGGAAAGTTCGTTGTCGGCGAAATTGCCTTGCGTGAAATCAACCGCCCGCCGGGTATCGGCATAGTCGCCCAGCGCGCTCGTTGAAGCGGACGTGAACGAAATGAGGTTGTCATAGCTTTGCGGTCCGGAAGTGGCTTCGGCCAAACCGCCCGTCACCGGCAGGCAACTGCTGGCGACGGCCTTGAATTGATGATCCGTGGGCCGGCGAATGTGGGCCGCAAAGGCAACGGCGTTTCCAAAGAAGATGAAGCGCTTTTCAATTGGCTGGGGAGTGTCCATTATCGATCTACTTGTCCTCGTTCTTGACGGCAAATGAATAGCGGCTGATTTCCGTCTGCTTGTCGGCAGTTGGCCGCAGGATCATAGTATATCCGCCCGGTGGGAACTTTGGCGCCGGCAGCAGCAGGCTCAAAGTGAATTCGGCCGTAGCATGCTTCCCGCAATCCACCGTGGTGACTATGTTTGTTCCTTCCGCGCGAAATTCACACACATAACCCGGGTAAAGCGCCGGCGAGGAAACTTCGAAGCTCACGGCGAAGAGGGCCGTGCCGGGTTTTATCGTGGCGATCTGGCTATTCACGCCGCGCGTGGTCGCGACCATCGGCGTGGTATCGAGCACCTGCGGTTGCAGCATGCCTGGAATCGATACCAGATTTTGATAGCCGACCACTACCGCCAGCGCCAGTGCCGCGAACGCCGGAACAAAGGTAACCGGCCGGAACCAATCCCGCCAACGCGTTTTAGCTTTCGCGGCCTCCGCCTGCTGCGCACCGGGCGCAGGCTCTCGTAAGACCGCCTTCAAATCGGCGATCATATCGTAATCTTCCTTAACCTTTGCCGCGCACTCCGGGCACTCGAACATATGGTCTTCGAAAGCCAGGCGCTCCTCGTGAGAGAGTTCGCGCATGAGATATTTGTCGATTGTGTTGGTCTGATGTGCCAATGTATGTTCCATAGCGTCTGGTAAATAGTGAAATGCGGAGCGCTAAACGTTTCACCCGGCGGCTGCACTTCCTCGTGAAAAAGGATTAGTTTGCTTCTGAAGCGAGCTGCGAAAGCGCGCTAAGGCGCGGTGAACCCGCACTCTCAGATAATCGCGATCAATACCCATCTCCTTGCAAATCTCGTCTTTGTCTTGTTCTTCTAAAAAAACCTTGCGCAAAATCTGCTGGTCGGGATGCGCCAGGGTGATCATCACCCGCCGAATGATGCTTTTGCGCTCCTCACTCAGACAGTGGGATTCGGCGCTGGCGTTTTCATCGGCCTGCTCCACGGCATTCTCCGGCACTTGCTGAAAGCGGCTGCCCGCGCGAAACGATTCCGAGAGCACGTTTTCACAAACTGAATTTACGAAAGCACCCAGGCGCTCCGGGTGCTGGACGCCGCCTTTTTTGCGCAGGACGTTCAATACCCGCAGGAACGTTTCCTGGCGCACATCTTCTATCAGTTGGGGCGAACGCAGCCGGCCGCGCAGTTTGATGAGCAAGAGCGCGCCGAAGTAGTCTGTAAAGTGAGCTTCGGTCTCCGGGTCGCCTTCCGTAAGCCGGTTCACATATTCTTGGTCAAACACCTTACGCTCCAGGCCCCTCCCGACGCGGCTGACTCGATGGTACAACGGCGGCGCGCTGCTGAGCGGGGCTGAGTTGGCTGGAAATTGGCTGGGGGCGGCTTGCATTGGCTCGGTTAAGTCCTTGAAAAGATTTGGACTGGCAATTTTGCTTTTACCAAGTGTATTGTGCATGACAGATCGGAAGCGTTACACGGCAAACCAAAAATTTTCGGTCGATAAGGTCTGTAGGAGTTGAACGACAACAGCCATGAATCATCGCTATAAGATCCGGATGTATGAAAGTGGAGATGGTGACGGCAGTATCGCGGATGGCACCATTATTTTGGCGGTTGATCGCGGTTTTTCGCTTGACGCAAATTCAGCCGACGATGCCGAGCGAACCATACGGAAAGATGTAGCTGCGGGCAAGTTGGAGGTAGGGCGCGTTTACGAGATTTCGCCAACGGCTGGCGATTCTGAATTGACGCGCGCGATTGCTTTTAGCCCGGATTCTAACGCGCGGCGGGTTACTTTTGAAGCGGCCAAAGGCATGTACTCGGAATTCCGCCGTCTGCGTTATGTGGAACCGGTTTCAGCGTAAACTAGCAACTGAATCTGTAAGCCCCATCTGCAAATTACTGATATGCATGGTAGGCATGGTGGCGCAGGCGGTTCCGCCTGCGGTTTTCCACTCAGCGTAAAATACACGCTTGGCCCGTACACTGGCAGTCATCACCGGCGCATCAAGCGGAATAGGCGCTACCTTCGCACGCAAATTAGCACCCAGTTATGATCTACTCTTAGTCGCAAGGCGCAAAGACCGACTAGAAGAACTGGCGTCGCAGCTGTCTGCCGCCCACCAAGCGGCAGTGGAAATCTTTGTCGCCGATCTCTCGATCCCGGTTCAAGTAGAGTCGCTTGCCGAGAAAATTGCATCGGAGCCGCGCTTAGCTTTGCTGGTGAATAATGCTGGTTTTGGCACATTAGGCAGGTTTTGGGAGGCATCCCTCCATAGCCAGGAGCAGATGCATCAACTTCACGTCATGGCGACCGTGCGGCTCACGCATGCGGCGCTGGGAAATATGGTGCCGCGCGATAGCGGCGCGGTCATCAACGTCGCTTCGGTAGCCGGCTTTGCGCGCAGCCAAGGCAGCGTGAGCTATTGCGCCACCAAAAGCTGGATGAATATATTCAGCGAAGGGCTCTATCTTGAATTGCGCGGCATGGGTTCGCACGTCACCGTGCAGACGCTGTGCCCCGGCTTCACTTACTCCGAATTCCACGACACGATGGCCATTCGCCGCGAGAAGCTGGCGTCAAAAGCGCTTTGGCTCACTGCCGATCAGGTGGTTGACGCTTCTTTGCAAGGCCTGAAGAGCGGTCAGCTTTATGTCATTCCCGGCTGGCGCTACCGCTTGTTGACCGCGCTTCTCTCCAAACTGCCATCCCGTGTCAGACTGGCCTTTGAACTGGCCAGGGGCAGCCAAAGAGTTCAGGCCTCCAACTAGCTGGTTTCTCTCGCAAAATCAGTGGCTCGCCGAATCGCTATCATCAAGTATTGCGGGAATTTCACAGGAAGCTTAAACTGCCATGGCAAGCAACAAGGGAACACCGACAATGCTCAGAGCTTATACGGAAGACTACGCCGGCTGGGTCGAAGACACCGCACGCGCCATCGAAGACGGCCGTTTTGACGACATAGACCGCGCCGCGCTAGCGGACGAGGTGAGGGACTTGGGCAAGAGCGAGAGAGCGCGGATCGAGAGTGCCTTGCGCATCCTTGTCATGCACCTGTTGAAGACGAAGTACCAGCCAGAGAAGCGGACCCGCAGTTGGGAGGCTTCGATTCGTGTACAGCGCAAACACGCCGCCCAGTTTTTGTTGGAGAGCCCCAGTTTGCGCCCGGACCTGCCGAAGCTGCTGTCAAACGCTTACGACGACGCCCGCATCGACGCGGCAAACGAGACCGGGATCGACATCGACACATTCCCGGAGACGTGCGAATGGACAGTTGAGCAAGTGCTGGTAGGAAAATAGGCCTGCGGCCGTGGGCCCCATGGGCCTCGCGTTTTGGGGCGTAGGGCGGCCATTCTTGGCCGCGCGGCGGCTTTCCAGCCGCCGCCAACTGATACCTCAACCCACAGTCACAGCCTGTTTAATCCGGCACCGCCGGAGTCTGGGCTGGCCTGCGGCTGACCTCCCGGTCAGCCCCCCGGCGGACTCCTTCGGCCCACCAATGAAGGTGAAAAACAGTTTCTCCACCCTCGCGCGATCAATCAGTTACGTGGTTTTTCTGGGGAGCGCCAACGGGAACGAATTGAAAATCCCTCTTGTCGGCGTCGGGACCATTGACGCTGTTCGCGCTATCCAGACTGACCCGCAACTCGCAAACCGATTCGGGAATGCATCAAGGAACGTCAGAACTCCTGGTCCCGCCCAGTGATTCTGAGATCCGCCCGGAAATTGCTTTGACCAAATTCCGACATTCCACGCCGGCCAGTCGGCGAACCACTCAGAACAAGTACCTTGCAAACGGACCCGGAAGCGTAAGCACCCCCAAAAACCGCGCGCACGAACTCCCGGCAAACGATTCACTGTACGCTCAAACCCTCAATCTGAATTCCTCGAGATCAGGGGAGCAGGTCTCACCCGATGTGTTCGAGGTGCTCGACCGCGGCACACGAATCAAACCTCTGCTCACCCGCGCCATGACGCTGCCTCGCGTACTTGGTGTTTTGAATTCTTCACGATCTGCGCCATTCACCAAGTCGAGCCACAAAAACGTTGTTCCGAGTGTGGTGCCCTCATCCGGCTCGAGCAGGGGTAGATCAGTCACTCGCTACCTGTCATAACTGCGGCTCTGACCTTGCAAGGCGCGGCTTCTACCTATGAACCTTCAGACCACCACTTTCCCGGAGCGTCAAGGAAGGAACATTTCGCCTAAATCAGCTGCCGCCGTCTCAACCGGAAACGAAAGAACAACCAGAGGCCGCTTGCCAGCGCCATCGGCAACGAGGTGCCCGGCTCCGGTGTCACGGTACTGCCCCCCGCCGCCACTATAGTCGTCTGCGCCGACGAATTCGTTACCGTAGTTGTTCCGTTGAGATTGACATCCACTGTAAACGCAAACCCATCAGTCGTGTCGGTTGTCAGCGCCGGCATCGTTCCCGCCGCGTCGGAGAACATGCCGAAGGCGAACGTACTGCCCGAAGTTGAAACGCCGTCCGGCGAACTCAACGCTAGCCCGAACAGACTAACTTGGAAGGCAAGAGTTGTGCCGAAGGTAAACCCCTCAAAGTAGTCGTTGAATCCGGCCCCGTTGTCGAAAGTCAGCGTAGCGGGCAGTGCTCCCGCAACGTCCCCGGTCAACGGTGGGCTACCGGCCAGCGTAGCGTTCGACGTGAAATTGAGTATTTGAAGCGATGCGGATTGGGTCACCAACGGGCCGGGATTGAAGTTGAAGTCGAGCGATCCCGCCCTACCGGATATGGAAGACGTGTTCACGGTCACGTCGCAGGTGATCGGGCCAGCCGCCGCAAGTGAGCCAAAGCAAAAGAGTGATGCGAGCAGAAGCGGTAAATGTTTGCGCACGTTAATTGATGCTCCCCGAATAAATCGCGGGCGTGAAGTTGGTCGTGTCGTTCGAAGGATTCTTAAACTGCACTCGACGGTGACCGACTGGCCGGGGGCAAGGGTGGCCACGGAGGGAACCGTCATGTAAGGTGTGCCAGAAAGATCGCCGGTCTCATTTGCTAACGTCACGTTAAATGGCATTCCCGTGAAAAGAATCTGCAAGGGGCCGCTAATCGCGCTGCTACTGATATTCGTGAGGGTCACTGTGCCATTGAAGGTTTGACTGACCCGGCTGTAGGCCAGACCGGAGGCTGTCGTGGCAACCTGACTCGACAGTATAGGAGTCGGCAATTGAACACCATTGATGCTTGTTATCGTTACGCCGCCGGTTCCGCTACCGGGATCTGGTGGAAGGAAATTCGCGGGTCCCTCTGCGTAAATCCCGCCGACGCTCCCGTTGAAATTGGTGTACCACGTCCATTGAAAGAGAGGAGCGCTTGGTCCAGGGGAGCTGCAAGTCGGAGAGGGAGCCTCGCAAATCCCGACAAGTTGAGTTCTGTACCCGATACACGGCGCGGGTGGCGAACAAGAGGAGTTATGCGGGGAGTCGTAGAAATTGAGCGTGTTATTACCAACGACAATAGGTATGTCACAGGTGACACTGTACAGTGCACAACCAGAACCAGAAGCGACGTCGAGTGGGCTGTAATAGAAGGGATATGCAGCTGCAAAATTCGGCTGAAATTGCAAGAGGAGTGGGTATTCGGAAGGGGCAAACTCGTACGTGTATCCGCCCAGGGGGGGATCCGAAAACGGCGGTATTAGAGGGGCAACAGCAACACTGCACTCGCCTTTAACTGTAGCGACGCCACCTGCATTGACGCAAGCGGGTTCCGAAATAGCTCTAGCCGTTACGTCTTCGATGACGGTTTGCGTCCAGTCGAACCCCACGTAGCCGCATGATTGGGCGTACTCGGGCAGTGTGCTGTTGGCCGGGGTGTTAAAGGTCGCAATCGCAAACATAGTTACCGGAAGCCCAGAAAGAGACAAGTACCGCTCGACGTGGTTTAGCTCGACGTCCGCTTGGCAGGCGGCGGTCTCCGTGAACGCTACGCTTGGCGGATTACAATTGATACAGGATGCCGTGACCTGGTATTGGCCCGGCAAAGTTCCCAAGGTCAGTCCTGTCGACGCAGTTCCGCCAGCCCCAGTCGCAACGCTGTCTGTGGTGAGAGAGGTGCCGCTCGCACCGGCAGGTTGTTGTGTGATCTCAAAAGTGATCGGGACACCGCTCTCAGGGTTGCCAAATGAATCGGTCACCTTGACCGTCAGCGGCGACTTGAGCGCCTTCCCAGCACTGCCACCAGGTTGTTGATTGCCGGACGAGATGACGATCAACGGCGGCACCATCTTTAATTGAGCCTCCGTAAGCGCCTGCGACCGCTGAGGACTTCCGCAACCCGGATCGGTTCGACCGTACCCCGTAAGCGTCGTTATGCCGGGCGCCACCCCAAGAAAAGTTCCCGTTTGTCCATTGTCTTCCATGATCAGCGTCGACCCGTCGTAATAACAAGCCTGCAGATTTGCGTTCTGCACCTCTCCGCTAACGCTGTCAGTCGCGCAAAGACCTAACGCATTGGATTTACATGCGAAAAAATTCCACTGTAGCGGATATGTGAATGACCCGAACCCAGGCAAGCCAGTGAGAGTGCCGGACCACTCGGTATTAAAAAGAAAAGAGAGAGGCGAACTGGCGCTCAAATTTGCGGTGCTCATAAGCAGCCCGGCGAGGAGCGAAATTGTTTGAACGGCCGGCAATTTGTAAAGACCGCCCTGGCCCAACTCCGGCAATGGGCACCTGGGACTGAGAGTCTTGGCGGAATCTAAAGTCGACGAAATCATGACAACCCAGACACTTTTTTGAATTAAAAGCTTCCTTGGCATCGGTTTACCGCGCCCAAGGACTCCCACAATAGTTGGCGTAAGAATTCGCCAAATCACGACACCAACGAAGAAATTTTTCTTATAATTCGTCTAAGAAGGGATGATGCAGACAATCGCTAAAGCTGGAAACATCACGCTCCTTTTGCGGCAAATGCAGAGTGGTGAGCCCTCGGCAAAGGCAGTTCTGATGGAGGTCATTTACCCCGAGTTGCGCCGTATCGCTCGCGAGCGCTTTCAGGGCGAGCGGAAGGAACGCGTTTTGCAGCCTACAGCGTTGGTCAACGAGGTCTATTTGCGCTTAACTCGGCACCGGGAACACAACTGGCGCGACCGCACACACTTTTTCGCCGCCGCATCCAAGTTAATGCGCCTTATTCTCACCGATAGCGCACGAACGCGGCTGGCGAACAAGAGGCGTGGACTGGATCTTCCGATGAATGAGGCGTTTGGCATTACGGATGACCGCTCTGGCTTTCTATTAGCGCTGAACGATGCATTGAGCGACTTGGCCAAAGCCTTTCCCCGACAAGCGGAGGTCGTGGAAATGCGCTACTTTGGCGGCCTCAGTGTTGCGGAAACAGCCGAAGCTCTTTCGCTGACCACCCGAACGATTGATCGCGACTGGGACTTTGCTAGGGCATGGCTCAGACGCTACCTTGAGCAATGAGCGAGGAATGGGATCGTCTGGCGCGCGCATTCGAAGCTGCTCGTGTCTTAGAGCCGGCCGACCGGGCTGCATTTATCGCCGCCGTGTCGGATGCAGCCTTCCGTTCTGAGTTGGAAGCTCTGCTCAGGAATGACAAGCCGGATGACTTCCTCAACTGTGGTTCTGCAATATCCATATCCACGCTGTTTCGAGAATTACCAATCCCTCCCCGGCCAGGTGAGGTTTTGAAGAACCGCTATCGTCTCGAAGAGCGTATGGCAACAGGTGGACAGGCTCTGGTCTATCGGGCAACCGATAATTTGCTTTCACGCCCCGATGGTTGTGAAGCTGCTCCGCATGGAGGGTCGGGAGAATGGTTGGCTTCAGACCCGTCTGCAAGAAGAAATGCGTCTGCTGGCGCGCATCGATCACCCTTCGGTGGTTGGGATTCTAGACACCGGAGAACTGGCGGACGGAAGCCCTTTTTTGGTTATCCAGTATGTCGATGGTGAAAGCTTACGCGATGCACTCCGATCAGGGCCGCTTGAGCGTAAACGCGCGGCCGGGATCGTAAGGCAAATTGGCTCAGCCTTAAATGCAGTTCATGCTTTGGGAATAGCCCATCGCGATTTGAAGCCGGAGAATATCATGTTGCAGCGTCTTGCCGACGGGGCTGAAACGGCTAAGCTAATCGACTTTGGTATTGCCAAAGTTGACCGGTCTGACCACGCCCCTGAAACAACAACCATCGCAATCGCTGGGACTATACGTTACATGGCACCAGAGCAGTTCGAGGGAAAGAATGGCCCAACTTCAGACCTTTACTCGTTAGCACTGATCGTCTGTGAGCTGCTCTCGGGCCAACCCGACATTCGAGCACTTTCTTCCAAAGACCGCCGAGTTCACCGTGCAATCGAAAAGGCCCTGGCTTTCTTGCCGGCAAACAGGCCGCCGAACGTACGGGCTTGGTCGGAGGAGTTGGCGAACGAACTCAGTTGCTCGACCCGAAGAATTTTCGTAAAGGAAGCGGGGATGGCGGTCGGCTTATTAGGTGGTGGGGCAGTTGCAGCGGGAATTTGGTTTGACGGCCAGCGAGACTTCTCCCGAGTTGTTGAGCATACCGGTGCTTTTGACCCGCTGGGTGAAGGTTTTCAAATCCACAACGAGTTGGTTGGAACCGTCGCCGAAAATTCCGAACGCACTGGCTATGATGGCTGGCAGATCACGTCGACCCGCCAAGGCGATTATTGTCACCGGCTTACGGGGCGGCAGAAGCGAGCCGCAATCGAACGAGGGTGGAAGTTGAGCGCCACGCTGCGCGCAGATCAAGGTTTAGCGTATCTTGGAGTCGATTTGGCGGGGGTCGGACCCCGTTTTGATATTGGCGTCCAAGTCAGGCCGGACGGAGATTTGGTCCGTCTGAACACTCAGATCGTGCCGATTGTGGAAGGTCTGGATATTTTGATACCACAATTCCAGTCTGCCTATCGACAATATGCACTCGTCTTCGACGCAGGACTAGGCTGTGCGACGCTCTTTATAGATGGAAGGCGCACTCTAAGTGGCTACCAGGGGCATCGGCAATTTCA
>Ga0302325_10029148_pt1 | contig 11405 bp, 8 predicted proteins | sample Palsa_T0_2_FD_201948 | JGI IMG/M metagenome (GOLD analysis project Ga0302325, IMG submission 201948) | Peat permafrost microbial communities from Stordalen Mire near Abisko, Sweden - Palsa_T0_2 | ecosystem: Environmental > Terrestrial > Soil > Palsa > Peat permafrost | place: Sweden: Abisko... | reverse complement strand
GAGGGAATGAACATTTCGTCTTGTTTGGGAGTGCGTCGTCCAATTGCCATGACTATCTGACGCCCCAACCTGAAAATTGTTCAATCAAATATACAGTGAAACTGTGTTTTTTAACGGGCTGCTAGGGACAACAGGTGGGAATTCTTTAGTGATCCGGAACTCCATGCTTTCGAAGTCCAGGCTGCCGCCGCGAATCCGGAACTTAAAGCGGCTGTTGCCCGCTTTGCAGAGGCAAGGGCGACCATGGACATTGCCCGCTCGGGCCTATTCCCAATCGTTGGCGCAGGTTTTTCGGCAACCCGGCAGCAGACTTCACCCAACGCCCCCTTGACGACAACAGGGATGGTCAAGCAACTTTTCCCAACGGCCTTCATCAGCAGCCCCAGACCGCGTGACTGGCGACGGGCAGGGCGCAGGCGACGACTTTTTGACGGGATGTCAATGACCTGTCACTTGGAACATGGCTCGCGGGCTTCATCTGACATGGGTTTGGAAGGCCATTTCATGTTTAAGTCCTTGCTGGAGTGATGGATACCGCGAAAGCGTGCGAACGGATCACTGGTTGGCATGGCGCGTGCATGAACTCCTGCGTATGAATGACCAAGAGTTATGCGGGTTCCCGGTTAACGCCGATCAGACAAGTCGGCCAGCAGGGGCAACCGAGCGTCCGATAAAAATCAGCATTGTCTTCGATGATGATGCCAGCGCCCAAAGTGCCGAAGGGCTCGTCAGGCACATGGCCTCAGATTACGAATGCGACCGGCAATCGTTCAGCTTCGATGAATTGGATTTTCTGTTGCCTGGTGTGGCGGCGGCTCACAGCGCTTGCAATTCGGAGGTGTTCGTGCTGGCAGTTCGGGACGACCGACCGTTGCCCAGTCATGTAAAGTCATGGCTGGGGCTTTGTATCGGGTTACGCGATGAAGACCAGGACGATGCGCTCGTGTTGCTGGTCGCTGAGATGGCGCAGACATCCAAAGCTGGATCATCGCTCTTGGGGTATTTGGACACAGTAGCCGTTATAGGGAGAATAGAGTTCTTCTCCAGACAGCGGGACATTTGCGAGCGCGTGAACCCAGCTCACAAACATTTGGAAATGGAGGATACTGTATGTGGATCGTCCGATTAGCCCTTCGCCGCCCCTATACGTTTGTGGTGGCGTCCATCCTCCTTCTGTTGGTGACGCCATTTGTCCTGCTGCAAACGCCCACGGATATCTTTCCGTCCATCAACATTCCCGTGGTGAGTATTATTTGGCAATACGCTGGCCTTACGGCGAGGGACATTGAACAGCGCCTGAATTATTCCGAAGAACGCGCACTGACCACGACGGTAAACAATATTGAGCACATCGAATCGACGGCCTACGATGGCGTTGGCGTCATCAAAGTGTTTTTCCAACGGGGAGTCTCTCCGGAAGCAGGTGTGGCGCAAATTACCGCCGTTTCGCAAACCATTCTGAAACAGCTTCCACCCGGCACCACTCCGCCACTCGTCATCGAATACAACGCCTCCACCGTGCCGATCATGCAATATGGCATCAGCAGCAAGACACTTTCTGAGGAGCAAACTTACGACGTCGCCCTAAATACCATCCGAGTAGGCCTCATCAGCGTGCCTGGCGTGGGCATTCCCTTGCCTTACGGTGGCAAGGTGCGTGTAATTTCGGTTGATCTGGATCCAAAGGCGCTGGAAGCACAGAACCTTTCTCAACAGAACGTGGTTGATGCCTTAAGCTTCCAAAACCTGGTGTTTCCCAGTGGCACCGCCAAAGTGGGCGCCAACGAGTACCCGGTCGATCTCAACACCAGCCCCAGCCTGATTCATCGGCTCAATGAAATGCCGATCAAAACCGTGGGAGGAGCGGTCATTCGCGTTCAGGACGTCGCCCAGGTGCGCGATGGGTTTATGCCTCAGGCAAACATTGTTCGGCAGGATGGCGTTCGCAGCACGCTCATTAGCATTCTTAAACACGGCGACGCTTCGACTCTCCAAGTCGTCGCCGGCATTAAGGCCGCCATGGCCAAGGTGATGAACACGGTCACGGAAAATCTGGAGGTCAAGACATTCGCCGATCAATCTATATTCGTGAAATCCGCGATTACGGGCGTTGTTCGCGAAGGCGTCATTGCGGCCAGCCTGACCGCCATCATGCTGCTGTTGTTTCTGGGTTCATGGCGCAGCACGGTCATCGTCGCGATCTCGATTCCGCTTTCCGTTCTGGCCTCCCTCGCGATCCTCAGCGCGCTGGGGGAAACGATCAACCTGATGACGCTGGGCGGGCTGGCTTTGGCGGTGGGCATTTTGGTGGATGACGCCACCGTCGAGATCGAAAATTGCCACCGCCAGATGGCGCTGGGCAAACCGGCCATTCAGGCGATTCTGGACAGTGCGCAGGAGATTGCCCTGCCGGCGTTTGTCTCGACACTCTGCATCTGCATTGTGTTCGTTCCGATGTTCTTCCTGAGCGGGGTGGCGCGCTTCTTGTTTTTGCCATTGGCGGAGGCAGTCGTCTTCGCCATGCTGGCCAGCTACGCGCTGACTCGAACGCTGGTGCCGACTCTCTTGATGTGGTTCTATCAACACTTGCAATATCACGGCCATGGCGCCGATCCCGCCACGGTCAGGTGGTGGGTGCGCCCCTTCGCCATAGTGGGCAATGCATTCGAGCAAAGCTTCGATCGTTTCCGCGAGCGCTATCGAAGCTTGCTGGGATGGATCCTGGCTCGCCGGCTGGCCTTCGCCGGGACTTTTCTGGCCTTTTGCGCGGCCTCGTTGCTGCTGATCCCGGTCCTGGGACAGGACTTTTTCCCGAGTGTCGATGCGGGCATATTCCGATTGCATGTACGCGCCCATACCGGCACTCGCATCGAGGAGACGGCCGTGCTGATCGATCACGTCGAAGCGGCCATTCGCCGTGAGATTCCCCTGGCGGAACTCCAGGGTATTATTGACAACATCGGCCTTCCCGCTTCCCAGATGAATCTGAGCTATAACGACAGCGGCGTGACGGGCACGGCCGACGGGGACATCATGGTCTCCTTGCGCAGCGGGCATCGGCCCACGCCCGACTATGTGCGGAATTTGCGCCTCTCACTCAATCGTGATTTTCCCGGCGTCACGTTCTACTTCCTGCCGGCGGACATCGTCAGCCAGACCCTTAACTTCGGGCTGCCTGCTCCCTTTGACATCCAATTGTTGGGTCGTAACCTGGCAGACAACCACCGAATCGCCGACGAAATGGCGGACAAAATCCGCCATGTGCGCGGAGCCCTTGACGTGCGGGTCCAGCAACCGTCTGATTTGCCGCGATTTGAGTTCGCCATTGACCGGACGAAGGCTTCCGAGCTTGGCCTTGCCGAACAGGATATCGCCAATTCGGTTTTGCTCAATCTGAACGGCAGCACCCAGGTGCGGCCCAACTTCTGGCTCGATTCGTATGTGGGGGTACAATACTTCCTCAACGTTCGGGTGCCGGAGTATCGGATGACATCGTTGTCCGATCTCAATTCCATGCCCGTGACCGCAGGTCAGGCTGGCCTCGGCAATGAGCAATTGCTGGCCAATCTGGCCTCTTTCAGCCGCACGAATAGCCAGCCGGTTTATTCGCACTACAACCTTGTGCCGGTGGTCGATGTTTTCGGCGGAGTCGGCAATCGCGACCTCGGCGGAGTGCTTAAGGATATTGATCCGATTCTTGCGCAGGCGCAAAAATCGTTGCCGCGCGGGAGCACGATAACGATGCGCGGCCAGGCGGAAACCATGCGTTCCAGCTTCCTGGGCTTGAGCGTCGGCCTGGTGATGGCGATTGCGCTCATCTATTTGTTGTTGGTGGTTAATTTTCAAAGCTGGCTTGACCCGTTCATTATTCTGACCGCCTTGACTGGGGCGTTGGCAGGTGTCGTTTGGGGACTTTACCTCACCGCGACGACCTTGAGCGTTCCGGCGATGATGGGCGCCATCATGTGTCTAGGTGTGGCCACGGCCAATTCCGTGCTCGTGGTCACTTTCGCGCGGGAGCATCTACAAGAAGGAATGAAGCCGCTGAATGCAGCCTGGGAAGCAGGCGTCGGGCGTCTCCGGCCCGTCCTCATGACTGCGATGGCAATGATTATCGGGATGGTGCCGATGGCGCTGGGATTGGGCGACGGCGGCGAGCAAAACGCGCCTTTGGGCCGGGCTGTGATTGGCGGCCTTGTGTTGGCCACCGCCACCACCTTGTTCTTCGTTCCGGTGGTGTTCAGTGTCTTGCACCGAAAAGTGTCTGTGCCAGAAAAGCGCCCGTCCGACCAGCCCGCACCGGCGCAACTCACTATCCCGGCTCCGGCAAACGCGAAAGGATGACTCCATGAACCGAATTGAACTTCAGAATAACGGCGCAACAGAATCACCTGGCGAACGAGCGGCCACGCCGCCGGTGGCTGATCAGGAAACGAGGCCTGAGCCTGTCCCAACATCTTCGTCAAAACGAATGCGAATCCCATTCATCATCATCCCGCTGATTATCATCGGCGGTCTCCTGCTTGGGTTCTTTCCGCGTTGGCATGAACGCCATACTGCCATCTTGGACATGGACCAACTTGCGATACCAACAGTTTCGGTCGTCTCGCTCACACCGCTCAAGATCGTGGACGGGCTTATTTTGCCGGCGGAAATCCGGCCCTGGCGGGAGGCATCCATCTATGCTCGCGCCAATGGTTACCTCAAAGACTGGGTGGCGGATATCGGGGCGCATATTCAAGCAGGTCAATTGCTGGCTGAAATCGAAACACCGGACCTGGACCAACAGCTCGACCAAGCCAAAGCTCAATTGGTTCTGGCCCAAGCCAACCTTCACCTCGCCGAGACGACCGATGCGCGGTGGCAGGCATTGCTTAAGACCGCGTCGGTTTCCGAACAGGAAGCGGCGGAAAAGGCGGCTGGACGCGAAACGGCGGCGGCCAGTGTCGAGGCCGAGCGCGCCAATGTGCGGCGCTTGGAAGAGTTGGTGTCGTTCCAACGCGTCATCGCTCCTTTCGACGGCACCGTCACCAGGCGTGAGGTGGATATTGGCGACTTGATCGTCGCGGGCAGCGGCGGCCAGGAATTGTTCCATGTGGCTCAAATAGGAAAACTGCGCGTCTATGTGCATGTGCCGGAACCGTACGCGCTGGACATTGCGCCCGGTCAAACAGCCACCTTGGCCACTCCTGAAAGCCAGGGCGTGGTGTTCGACGCAAAAGTTATAACCACATCGGAATCCATCGCGACGGCTTCACGCACACTCTTGACGGAATTCGAGGTGGACAATTCTAAAAACCAAATCCTTCCTTACAGTTATGGCGAGATTAACTTTAAGCCCCATAATAGCAATCCACCCCTGACGTTGCCTTCCAATGTATTGATCTTTCGTTCGCTCGGTTTGCAAGTCGGTGTGGTTCGCCCGGACGGGACGGTTGAATTGCGCCCGGTCAAGGTTGGTCGCGACTTCGGACAAAACATCGAAGTCCTTGGCGGTGTGACTTCCGCCGACCGTGTCATTGCCAATCCCACGGATTCGTTGGTCGATGGAGTTAAAGTGCGCATCCAAGAAGCGGCCAATCCTGTGGCGGCAAACTGACTATGAATCAGTCCCCTGCCAGCCCGAATGCGATATGGAAACTTCTGGGAGTTCCCATCGCCGCCCTCGCGGTTTTCGCGGGATGCGCTGTCGGGCCGAATTACAATCGGCCCGAGTCGACGACCATTCCGGCTGCTTACGCCAACCCAACCAACGGCTGGAAAGTCGCCCAGCCGCAAGGACATTTACCCAAAGCCAACTGGTGGGAAGTCTTTGGTGATCCCGAACTCAGCGGCCTCGAGTCCCAGGCAGCCGCCGCAAATCAGCAGCTAAAAGCGTCAGTGGCGCGGTTCGCAGAGGCCCGGGCCACCATGGATGTCGCGCGCGCGGGCCTGTTTCCAAACGTGGGCACAGGTTTTTCGGCCACCCGCCAGAGAGTTTCGCCCAATGCTCCCGTGACGACCACAGGACAAGCTATCGGGCAGCCGAGCACCTATAACGATTTCACGGTGCCGTTGGATCTCAGCTACGAAGTTGATCTGTGGGGTCGTGTGCGGCGTAGCGTTGAATCGGCCCGCGCCCAGGCCCACGCCAGCGCAGATGACCTTGAAGCGATAAAGCTAACCATCCAGGCCGAGGTGGCTCTCGATTATTTCACGCTGCGAGCCTTGGACTCGGAGCAGGCTGTTCTTCGCTCCAGTGTCAAAGTCTTCAGCACATCTTACGATTTGACCGTGGATCGACGAGCCGGCGGCGTGGCGACCGATCTGGACGTCGCGGAGGCGAAGACGGTGCTGAAAACCACCCAGGCCCAAATCCCGGCCGTGGCGCTCCAACGCGCGCAATTGGAGCATGCCCTGGCGCTGTTAGTCGGACAGCCCGCCGCGACCTTCCGCATTCCGGAGCGCTGGCTTTCCGCCGCGCCTCCCTTGATTGCGTCGGGGCTGCCTTCGGAATTACTGGAGCGAAGGCCCGACATTTCCGCTGCCGAACGTCGCATGGCGGCGGCCAACGCCAGCATCGGCGTGGCCAAGGCCGCTTTTTTTCCAACGATTGAGTTGAACGGCCTGGCTGGCCTGGAGACCGTGAATGCGGGCACATTGTTCAATTGGTCCAGCCGGATGTGGGCGGTGGGACCGTCATTAACCTTGCCCCTTTTTGAAGGCGGCAGACTCCGCGCTGGACTGCGATTCGCCGATGCCACTTACGAAGAAATGGTGGCCAATTACCGCCAAAGCGTGCTGGCAGCCATCTCCGAGGTTGAAGACAGCCTTGCGGCCCAAAGTCTCCTTGCCAACCAATACGATGAGCAAAGCGATGCCCTGATCGCGGCCCGCAAACAACTGGAAATCGCCAACAATAGATACCGTGATGGTCTGACCACGTATCTCGATGTGGCGACGGCGGAGAGCACAGAGCTTACCATCGAGTTTAGCACGGTGCAACTGCGGGGCCAACAGCTCGTGGCCGCGGTCACGCTGGTGAAATCACTCGGCGGAGGCTGGCAGGAATCGAAAATGCAATGAATGAAACTTTAGAATTTGGCGCCCTCGTGCCAAGGAAAGGAATTATGAAAACAAAAATACTAAATGGAATGACAACGAAACAACTTGGAAATTCGGATATGTTTATCACACCCGTGGGTTACGGATCGTGGGCCATCGGAGGCGGAGGATGGCAATTCGCCTGGGGACAACAAAATGATGACGATTCTGTCGCCGCGATTCATCGCGCTCTTCATTTGGGCGTGAACTGGATTGACACCGCCGCTGTTTATGGCCTGGGCCACTCCGAAGAGATCGTGGCCCGCGCCTTGGAAAGTTGGCCTGGCCCGCGGCCTTATGTGTTTACGAAATGCGGTCTTCGTTGGGATGCAAAAGGCCAAACTCGTCGCGCGCTGAGGGCGACTTCCATCCAAAAGGAATGCGAGGATAGCCTTCGCCGACTCAAGGTGGAGGCCATAGACCTCTACCAAATCCATTGGCCCGTCGAGGACACAAGGGAACTTGCAGAAGGGTGGAGCAGGATGGCCAAATTGCAACGCGAAGGCAAAGTGCGCTGGATTGGCGTCTCCAATTTCGATGTCGCTCAGATGGAACAGGCGCTCGCGATCGCACCGATCACTTCCTTGCAGCCGCCATACTCGCTGGTGCATCCCGAGGTGGAGACGGAGATACTGCCCTTTTGCCTGGGTGCGGGCATCGGCGTGATCGTCTATTCACCCATGGCCTCGGGGCTGTTGACGGGCGCCATGACGCAGGAACGGATTGCCAGCCTGCCCGAGGACGATTGGCGCAAGCACCATCCTGACTTCAATGAGCCAGAGTTATCGTTTAACCTCGCGTTAGCGGAACGGTTGCGCGCGACGGGCCGGCGCCACAACGCATCACCTGGCGCAGTCGCCGTGGCGTGGACACTGCACAACCCCGCCGTGACCGCTGCCATCGTTGGAGCGCGCAAACCGGAGCAAGTGAACGAGGTGGCTGTTGCCGCGGAAATTCGCCTCACGCAGTCGGAAATCAAAGAGCTTGAAACTTTCCCGCAACTCGCGGCTTGAACCCTGGGAGGAGATATGAAAATTGGTTTTATCGGTCTGGGCATCATGGGCAGCCGCATGGCGGCAAACTTGCAAAAAGCCGGCCACTCGCTGGTCGTTTACAATCGGACACCTGGAAAGGCGGAGGAGTTGCTGGCTGGAGGCGCTGCCTGGGCCGCCTCCCCAGCCGCCTTGGCGACACAAGTGGAGATCGTTTTTACCATGCTGGCTCACCCCGAGGCCGTCAAGGAAGCGGTCTTGGGCCAGGACGGATTTCTCGCAAATCTTGCGCCTGGCCGATTCTGGGTGGATTGCAGCACTGTCAATCCATCCTTCTCGATGGAGATGGCAGCACACGCGCGCGCGCTGGGAATTCATTTCCTCGATGCGCCCGTCACTGGCTCCAAGGAACCAGCAGCTCTGGGCCAGCTCATATTTTGGGTAGGCGGCGAGCCGGCCGACTTGGAAGCATGCCGCCCGCTTTTCCAATGCATGGGCAGCAGGATTGTTCACGGCGGAAGGCAAGGAAGGGGCGCTTCACTAAAAATGGTCATGAACCAATTGCTTGGGACAACCATGGCCGTGTTCGCAGAAGGGCTGGTTCTGGGCAGATCTCTTGGCCTGCCCCTTGAGATTTTGTTTGACGCAATACTGGGCGGGCCTGCGGCGGCGCCATTCGTTGCGGCCAAGAGGGGGCGAATCGAAACCGGAAATTTTGACGACGCAGACTTTCTCCTGCGTTGGTTGCAAAAGGACTTGCACCTTGCCTCGGTCAGCGCCTACGAAACAGGCGTGTCCCTGCCTATGACAAACGTCGCAAAGGAGATCTATCGCTTCGCCATTCGGGAAGGAGATGGTGACAAGGATTTTTCCGCCATCTACCACTTCCTTGCGCGGAACAATGACTTTAAGCCGACTGGCAATGGACATGCTGACAAGCAAGGTGACGCCGCTGGCGTCGAGGAGGAACGTTTATGTGCGGTGACAGTTGACGAAACAAACCGATTCGATCCGACGAACCAAATAGACGCCGTGTTGAGCAGGCGCTCGTTCGTGAAGTCGGCGCCCTAGCTGTCATTTCAAGCGGCGCACGTCCAGAAATTGTGATGGCCGAGACAAAGGAGGTAATGCCCCACCGCGCTCTGGGGCGGACTGGCGAGAAAGTCTCGGCCATTGGCCTGGGAGGGTACCACATCGGCAAACAGGCTGATGAAGAGGAGAGCATAAAGATTATTAGGAGCGCCATCGACCGGGGAATCACCTTCATGGACAACTGCTGGGATTATAACAATGGTGTCAGCGAAATCCGCATGGGAAAGGCTTTGCGCGACGGCTACCGGCGAAGAGTATTCCTTATGACCAAGATCGACGGCCGGACCAAGGATGCCGCGGCCAGGCAAATCGACGACTCCCTGAAGCGCTTGCAGACGGAACAAATCGACCTGATGCAGTTTCATGAGGTCATCCGATTAGAAGACCCCGACCGGATCTTCGCAACCGGCGGCGCAATCGAAGCTATGGTGGATGCCAAACGAGCCGGGAAGATTCGTTACATTGGCTTTACAGGCCATAAGGATCCTTTGGTTCACCTCAGGATGTTGGAAATCGCCGCGGCCCACAAATTCCGCTTCGATACGGTGCAGATGCCCCTGAACGTCATGGACGCACATTTTCGCAGTTTTGAGCACCAAGTTCTCCCTCGCTTGATCGCGGACGAAATCGGAGTTCTGGGGATGAAATCGATGGGGGACCCCTTTATTCTCCAAAGCAAAACCGTGACCCCTATTGAATGCCTGCATTACGCGCTGAACTTGCCGACCTCGACGGTGATAACGGGCATCGACAACATGAAGGTCCTCGACCAGGCGGTCGAAGCCGCCCAAACGTTTAAGTCGATGAGCCAGGAGGCTATGGGCGAACTGCTCGCGCGTTCCGCGACGGCAGCGGCAACTGGAAATTATGAAGTCTTTAAGACAAGCAGCCGTTATGATGGAACGGCACACAATCCGCAGTGGCTGGGTTGATTTCTTCAGCAACAACCCAATTCACAACCATCCCCCGACGCTGGCCAAAAGGTTTCGGTGTTGTAAAACATTTAACCAGGGCGTTATTCTTCCCGCGCGTCATGAGCGCCACCTTACTCAGCGCCGAACAACGTGAATCGCTGGCCCAAAGCCCGCTATTCAATAACGACCTCGCTCCCGTCCGACTAGAACGACGCCGATGGCGTTGGTGGAACTTCGCCGCTCTCTGGATTTCCATGGCCGCCTGCATCCCCACTTACATGCTGGCTTCGGGGCTTATTGACGGCGGCATGAATTGGTGGGAGGCCGTTCTGACCATTTTTGTGGGCAACCTCATTGTCCTCATCCCCATGATCCTCAACGCCCACGCGGGTACCAAATATGGCATCCCGTTCCCGGTCTATTGCAGGCCGGCCTTCGGGCCGTTGGGGGCCAATGTGCCGGCCATGCTCCGCGCGCTGGTGGCCTGCGGATGGTTCGGCATCCAAACCTGGATCGGCGGGCAGGCCATCCATAAAATCCTGGCCGTCTTCTTCCCCTCTCTCGGAGGCGAGGCGCACCATGTTCTCGGCATCACTCTGCCGCAGTTTCTGTGCTTCATGTTGTTTTGGGGCATCAATATGTTTGTCATTTATAAGGGCATCGATTCCATTCGCGTGCTGCTCAACATCAAAGCGCCCCTGCTGATCGCTTTGGGGTTGTTGTTGCTGGGTTGGGCCTGTCAAAAGGCCGGCGGCTTCGGGCCGATTTTGTCTCAACCAGCCGCCTTCGATTCCGGCCAACCCAAGGCCGGACAGTTCTGGAGTTATTTCCCTGGAGCGTTGACGGGGATGATCGGGTTCTGGGCCACGCTGTCGTTGAACATCCCCGATTTTTCCCGCTACGCGCGCGGGCAAAAGGACCAGGTCATCGGGCAGGCGCTGGGGCTGCCTGCCACGATGGCGCTTTATTCGTTCATCGGAGTGGCGGTGACTTCGGCGACGACGATCATCTATGGAAAAACGATCTGGGACCCGGTGGTTCTTGTGACGCACTTTAAGAATCCAGTCGTGCTGATTGTGGCCATGATTTCGTTGTGCATCGCCACCCTGGCCACCAACATCGCCGCCAACGTGGTCAGCCCGGCCAATGATTTTGCCCATCTTGCGCCCCGGAAAATTTCCTTCCGGCTCGGCGGTTTCATCACGGGCGTGGTGGGAATTGTGATGATGCCTTGGAAACTGCTGGCCAATCCATCCATATACATTTTTGATTGGCTGGGCGGTTACAGCGCATTGCTGGGGCCGATTGGAGGCATTCTCATTGC
>Ga0302325_10029147_pt1 | contig 11405 bp, 12 predicted proteins | sample Palsa_T0_2_FD_201948 | JGI IMG/M metagenome (GOLD analysis project Ga0302325, IMG submission 201948) | Peat permafrost microbial communities from Stordalen Mire near Abisko, Sweden - Palsa_T0_2 | ecosystem: Environmental > Terrestrial > Soil > Palsa > Peat permafrost | place: Sweden: Abisko... | reverse complement strand
CCAGCGCCAGCGCCTGCGCCTTCGATCGATCCACCTGGTGAGCCGGCGGGCTCCATTGACATCGGGCGCATCGTACCGCCACCTTCGGGTGGCAACCCTGCGCCCGCTGGTCCTCCGGCCGCTGGTCAGGCCGGCAGCGGCTCGCAGATCACCACCGGGATGTCCCGCCCGGCCTTCTTCTGATAGCTGCCATAGCCCTTGTAGACAGCGACGATGTCCGGCCACAGCGCCGCCTTCTCCTCCGGTGAGGCCGTCCTGGCCCGCATGGCACGGGTCTCGCCGCGCATGGTGACCCGCACATCGGGGTGCGCGGTCAGGTTCCGGTACCACTGCGGGTCACGGCTGTCGCCTCCCTTCGAGGCGATCAGCACCACCCGGCTCTCGTCGTGGATGGGCGAGGTCAGCATGACGGTGCGGGGCTCACCCGACTTGCTCCCGATCGTCTGCAGCTCCACACCCGGCATGCCGAAGAGATCCTTGGGCCAACGACCTCCGGTCAGACGCAGCACCGCCTTGTGGGTGAGGTTCAAGAGCTTGAATCCCGCATCGACGACGGGCTTGCGCTGTTCGGTCATTGTCGTCCTTGCCTCAATCTCGTTACAGATTCCCGACGCATGCAACCAAATCCGGTCCCGATGCGTCTGTCCCTCGTGTGCGCTGCGTGTGCTCTGTGTGCCTCTCCGCTCGCCCCGCCGACCCGGTCGCTCCAGACGAACCTATAGCGAACGGGCGTGGAGGTCGTACGTCACGGCGTGCCGCGCCGGGCACCGGCCGGGCACACGCAGGCACGCCGTGGGCACGGCAGGAGCTTCCTGTGAACGCCCCTGCCCGCCCCCTGGCGCTCGAGCCCGTTCTGTACCATGGGGCGCTGGCGCCTCATGCGGCATCGGTTGGGAACGGCGATCACGATCCGATAGGGAGCACGATGACCTTCTCACCCACGTCTATGCGACGACATCTCTGCGCCGGGTTGCGGACCCTGATCGCCGTCCTGGGGGCGCTTCTGGTGGTCGTGGGCGGGGTGGCGTCCATCACCCTCGCGGCCGCACCACCGGCCAACGCCGCCAACTGGGCGCCGGTCCATGCCGGCGACTTCCCGGACCCGAGCGTCCTCCAGTGGGGCGGCGTCTACTACGGCTTCGCCACCCAGAATTTCGCGGCGCCGAGCCAGACGATCAACATCCAGGTCTCGACCTCGCCCAACGGGGTCAATTGGAACCAACAGAACGGCGTCGATGCGCTGCCGCACGTCGGCTCGTGGGCCAAGCCCGGAAACACGTGGGCCCCCAGCGTCGTGCGCGACACCACCGACAACGACTTCGTCATGTACTACACCGCGACAGAAACCCATACCGGCGACCAGTGCATCGGTGTGGCGACCTCCTCCCTCCCCCAGGGCCCCTACACCGACAACCAATCCCAACCCATCGTCTGCCAGACCGGCGTCGGCTACAGCGACCCGACCGTCGACAGCACCCAGAACCTCGGCGGCAGCATCGACCCCGACCTCTTCACGGACTCGACCGGGAACAACTGGCTGATCTGGAAGAGCGACGGCAATCACCTGAACCCGGCGGTGAGCACCTTCTTGTGGTCCATACCGCTGAATGCCCACGACCTGCCCACGGGCAGCGACCAGGCGACCGAGCTCATGCAGGACGACGCGTCCTGGCAGAGCGGCATCGTGGAGGGCCCCGACATGGTCGAGAACACGGCGACCGACACCTACACGCTCTTCTATTCCGGCAGTGACGAGGGTGCCTCCACCTATGCCATCGGCTGGGCCAGCTGCCCCTCGGGTCCTGCGGCCCTCTGTACCGACAGGTCGACCTCGACGACCGGACCGCTCTTGACCTCGTCCTCGGGGATGTCCGGCCCCGGCGGTCCCGACGTGTACTCACTCCCCGCGGTGGGCAATGCGTCGCCGCAACTCGTCATGGCCTTCGCGGCCTGGCAGGGGTCGACGATCGGCTACCTCGACTGCGGCATCCGGCCCATGTACCTGGCCGATCTGAGCGTCAACCCGAACAGCGGCCTGCCGGCACTGGCGCCCGCCAACCCCGGCGCCACTCCCGCCGCGAACCCGTCCTGCCCCACTCAGGCCAAGCCGGCACCTGGATACTGGCAAGTCGGCTCCGACGGCGGCATCTTCAGCTTCGGCGCCGCCCAGTTCTACGGCTCGACCGGTTCGATGCACCTCAACAAGCCGGTGGTGGGCATGGCGGCGACGCCCAACGGCAACGGCTACTGGCTCGTGGCCAGCGACGGCGGTGTGTTCGCCTACGGCAACGCGCAGTTCTACGGCTCGACGGGCAGCATCACGCTGAACAAGCCGATCATCGGCCTGATACCCACCCTCGACGGCGGGGGCTACTGGCTGATCGCGAGTGACGGCGGCGTGTTCGCGTACGGCGACGCCAAGTTCTACGGCTCCGCGGCGAGCGATAATCTGGCCTACCCGGTCACGGCGGCCGCAGCGAGCTTCCTCAGCGGCGGCTACTGGATGGTCGATGCCAACGGTCAGGTCTTCAATTTCGGCGACGCACCGAACGAGGGCCAGCCTCCCTACGCACCCGGCGGCTACCGCATCACCGGGATGGCGGGGACGGACAGTTCGAACGGCTACTGGCTGGCCAGCGCGAACGGCAACGTGGCCGACTTCGGCGACGCGGCACCCTACGGTTCCATGGTCGGCACCAATCTGAACGCGCCGGTCGTGGGAATGGCAGCGAACAGCGGTGCGAACGGCTACTGGCTCCAGGGCGCCGACGGCGGCATCTTCACGTTCGGCCAGGCCGAGTTCTACGGCTCAATGGGGGGCCGTCACCTCAACGCGCCCATGGTGGGCATTGCGGCCACCTGACGCGCCCCGGCCCGACGCCTGCGCCGACCCCGGCGCCCGCGCCACTCCCCGCGAGCGCAGCACGAGCACGCCCAGCACGACCGCCAACACCAGCGCCGCCACGGCCTGCACGAGAAAGAGCGCTCCCAGCGTCGCCACGTGCCGGTAGGCGATGCCCCACAGGTGGAGGTGGATCAACCCGGAGCACACAATGAGGATGGCTGCCGCCGCCACCGCCCCGAGCGCCACCACGTCTCCCCCGCGGCCCTGCCACCGGTGCGACCAACCAACGGCCCAACCGACTATCCATGTGCTGCTCCCATCAACTCTCGGAGGCCGGCCCTGTCGACCCGCCCTGCTGGCGTTCCACTCCCCCGGATGGGCCACCACAACTGGCGCCCCATGGTCCGGACCATCGCGGCTCCAGCCACCTGCTCGACGGGCAACGGCCTTCCGGCCAACCCGGTCGGCACTGGCACTGGCACTGGCACTGGCACTGGCACTGGCACCGATCCCGGCTCACGCCGACGCGTCGGGAACACGGCGAGCCCGCCCAGCACGTCCCACAGCACCAAGACGGTGCCGAGGTTGACCCCTCGCCGGTCGTCGCGGTCGTGGTGCAGCCGGTGGTAGGCGGGGGTGACGATGACATAGCGCAGCGGGCCGAAGCCCCAGTTGACGTTGGCGTGCGGCATGGTGCTGAGAACGATGTAGCCGACGAGTACCGAGGTCGGGACGGCGCCACCGGTGCCCAGCGCAATCAGCGGGACCGCGGTCAGCTGGAAGCTCGTGTGCACGAAGGGGTGGGCGCGGAAGGAGGTGAGGATGCTCATCTCCTCCTGCGAGTGGTGCAGCGCGTGAAAGCGCCAGAACGCACGGACGCGGTGGTTGTACAAGTGTGACGTCCAGTTGCCCAGGTCGATGAGCACGAGCACGACGGCGATGAGCGCCCAGCGCGGCAGGCGCCAAGGGATGCAGGGTGAAGCCGCCGTCCAACCGCTCCAGCACGGTCGCGGCACCGGATCCGATCAGCGTCACCGCCGGCACGGCCACGGCGACGTAGAGCACGAGATACGCCGCATCCTGCCGGTGACCGGCGGCGCCCACAGGTCGCGCCACCGCCGGCCAGAGCCGCTCGGCGGCCACGGCCAGCACCACCAGGGTCAGCACGGCCGGCCCGATGAGGACCACCCCCTGCGCCACCATGGCCTGCCACGGCCCGCCCCGGGGCGGTGGCGAGCGCACGCCACCCCACTGCGGTGAGGATCGCCCTGGCGCCGACGACAGCCCAGGTCCCGAGGGAACCCCGCGCAGGCCTAGTAGCCATACCCTCCGCCACCGACGGGGGTAGTCGGCGGCGGCGAAGACGTCGGCGGCGTGGTCGGTGGCGCCGTTGGCGTCGGAGCCGAGGTGACCGGGGTCGGCGGCTGGGTCGCCGGGGTCTGCGCCGGTGTCGGGGTCGGCGTCGGCGTCGGCGTCGGCGTCGGCATGGTCGCGTTGTCCCCCGTGCCGGCGTTCGAGTGCGCGGGCGGCGTCGTCGGCGTCACCGGCTGCGTGGGCGAGGCCCCGGGCGCCGTGGTCGGCGTCGCGGCAGGGGCAGCGGCCGCACTGGCCGGGATGCCACTCTTCAGCACGGCGAACCACGCCCCTCCCGCGTCCTGTCCGCGCGCCTGCCCCTTCTTCTTGTCGCCCCCGAAGCGGTACAGCGGGAGCTTGTCGAAGGCGACCTGCCAGTGGCCGTTCCCGACCTTGAGCAGCGACAGGCCCTTCACGCCGTGGGGTCCCGAGAGGTGCGCGCCCTTCGGTGCCAGAAGCGGCGGCCAGATGGTGGCGCAGGCGCCGGTGCACGTCGACGTGCCCGGAGAATCCTTCGTGAAGCGGTAGAGCGTGAGTCCCGACACGCTGGTGAGCACGGTCCCGACGCCGGTCACCTTGGCCGTCGAGATCTTCACGGTCTTGCCGGTGGTGGTCTCCGCCCCGGCGGACCCGGCGGGCGCCGCCAGGACCAGGGCGATGGAGAGGGCCGCGGCGGCCATCCCGGCGGTGGAGAGAGCCCCGGCAACGGCCTGGCTCCAGACACGTCCGGCCCCGCCTGCCGGGACTCTCTCCACCTTCCAGCCACCCTGATCTTCTTGGCCACCGTCCCCGTGCCCGCGGTCGTCCGTCCGTCTCGTTGGCGCCATGTCCAGTGGTCCTTTCGTGGTTCGGATGCCCGAGGGTCATACGCTCTGAGGGTCCGGCAGGATTGCGGCCTATCCTGGGCGGGAGTCGGCGGCGCGGAGGGAGGGCAGGCACATGACGAGCAGTGCGGGCGGGGACTCGGGGGGATTCGAGCTGCGGGGTATCAACCATCTCGCTCTCGTCTGTCGCGACATGGAGCGAACGGTCGACTTCTACACGAACGTCCTCGGCATGCCGCTGATCAAGACGATCGAGCTGCCGGCCGGCATGGGACAACACTTCTTCTTCGACTGCGGCGGCGGTGACTGCCTGGCCTTCTTCTGGTTCCCTGACGCGCCCGACGGTGTGCCGGGCATCAGCGCGCCGGCGGCCCGGCCCGATCAGGGAGACCTCACGAGCGCCGTCGGTTCGATGAACCATGTCGCCTTCGACGTGGCGCCGGAGAAGATCGAGGAGTACCGCGACCGCCTCGTCGCCGCCGGCATCCCCTGTACGGAAGTCGCCAATCACGACGACTCCGAATGGGGCATCAGCGAGGAGTTGCACGAGGGCGTCTTCGTGCGCAGCGTCTACTTCCAGGATCCTGACGGGATCCTGCTCGAGTTCGCCTGCTGGATGCGCTCGTTCACCCCATCCGACGTCGCCCACGCACCGGCCAAGGCGCCGGCGAAGGCCAAGGACGTCGACCTGGCCGCCGAGCCGGAGCTGGCCGCCCCCGCCGCCCGCGCCGCCCGCGCCGCCCCCGCCGCCCGGCCGATCCGAGTCTGAACCGGGCCTGAACCGGATTCGCGCCCAATCCACAGATCGCGCCCTATCAAGAACATGCCCCGCCTCCGCCAGGTCCCCAAGGACGAAGCCACCGCTCCCATCGTGACCACCATGTACGAGTGGCTCTTCGAGGGCCGCGACCCCGTTGCCGAGCCGGGCCGCTGGGATGGCACCACGGGCGACTGGTGGACCGTGTTCGCCAACAGTCCGGACATCCTCGACCACTGCGTCAAAGGGTTCGGGCTGTACCAGTCACCCGACCGCACCCTCGACCCCAGACTGCGCGAGCTCGGCCAAATCCGCGCCGGATACGCCGCCGCCAGTCAGTTCGTCTACAGCCAGCACGCCAAGTCCATGCGCGAGCTCGGCATGCCCGAGGAGCAGATCACGCACATCCCGGCCTGGAGCGTCGCCCCCGAGGGCACCTACAACGCCGCCGAGCGGGCCGTCCTCGCCTACACCGACGCCCTCGTCTACGACCGCGGCCGCGTCCCCGACGAGCTCTTCGCCGAGTTGCGCCGCCATCTCAGTGACGTCGCCATCCTCGAGCTGACCTACATCACGACGCTGTACTTTCAACACGCCGTGATGTCCAAAGCGCTGCGCACCGAGTTCGACGACCGCGACGACCCCATCGTGGAAGTGGTTGGCCCTGAGGGGGCTTCCGCCATGCATCCGGGACGGACCCGGTGACGGCGGAGCACGTCGTCCTGCCGGACGACGAAGCCCGGCACACGCCCGACGGCGACGACCTGTGGAACGAGTCCTATTACTGCGACTTCGTGCGCGGCGACGGGTCCATGGGCGGCTGGCTCCGGTTAGGCCTGTACCCCAACCGCCAGGTGGCCTGGTGGACGACCTGGATCGTCTGGCCCGACCGTCCCGGCGTGTGCTCCGTCGACTACGGGGCACCGGTCCCGCCCGGTGACGGCCTCGTCTCTGCATCCGCCGTCGCCACCGGTACCGGCGACGACGCCGCCACCGCCCGCATCGAGATCGACCTGCGCCGCCCCCTCGAAGAGTTCCGCCTCGCGGCGAGCGCCCCCGCCCGCATCGTCGACCCGCCCGAGCAGGTCTACGCCCAGGGCGAGCAGAGCGGCACTCCGGCCCAGCTCGACCTGGACCTCACCTGGACGACCGACGGTGTCCCCTACCACTACGACCTCACGACGCGCTACGAGATCCCGTGCCTCGTCTCGGGAACGGTCACCGTCGACGGCGAGACGTTCACGGTCGACGGCCAAGGACAGCGCGACCACTCGTGGGGCGTGCGGGACTGGTGGGCCTTTGGATGGTGTTGGTGCTCCATGCGTCTCGACGACGGCACCCGGGTCCACCTGGCCGACATCCGGATGAACATCGGCACCCCGGTCTTCTTCGGATATATCCAGCAGCCCGAGCACGGACTGGTGCTCCCGGCGACGGCCCTGTCGGTCTCCGAGGAGGTCGGGCCCCACGGGTTCCCATCCAAGGCCCGCATCGAAATCGCCGCCACCGACTCGAACCCCGAAGCCGGCTCCGACCTGATGCAGATCGGCCTCGACGTGACGCCGGTCGCCTTCGGACCCGTGCTCCTGCGCAATGACGACGGCCGCACCAGCCGGTTCCCCCGGGCCATGGTCACCTGCCGGGCGGACGACGGCCGCACCGGCGCCGGGTGGATCGAGTGGAATCAGCCCGACCCAGCCCCCGCCGCCGGCACCAGCTGACCCATAGACACCTGTCGCAAAGACGGGGTCGCCAAAAACAACCGCAAAAACACCGGATACACAACATCTGCATCAACGTTGGTCCCCAGACCGCCATGTTCGGCGTGGTGGGGGGTTTCCGTGCTGTGGATGGATCCAACGAATCGCCTGTCGGTCCCGCGCACTCGTCTTGGTGGGGGGCCCACCGCCTTCGCCCGCTGAGCTCCCTCGCCGCATGCTCCACCCTCGCCACGCTCACGGCCCTCACCGTCAGCCTTCTCTGGATCGGGACCACGGCAGCACCCGCCGCCGCCGCCCCATCCGCAACCAAACCGACAACGACGACGACCACGACCATCCCCGCCGACACATGGGTCCTCAAGGCCGTCGCCGCCGAGCAGCACGTCGGCAGCGTCCAGGTCGCCGGCAAGATCACCCAAGGGAAGTCACAGATCCTCCTCCAGCTCCTCGTCAACGGGGACGGCGAAGGCGGCGGCGAGTTCGTCCAACAGGGCAGCCTCATCAAGATCGAGCGGGTCGGGCCCCTCCTCTACTTCAACGCCCCGGCCACGTTCTGGGCCAGCCACGCCAGCGCGGCGCAGACCAAGACGTACGGCGGGAAGTGGATCGAGCTCTCGGCGGTCGACCCACGCTTCACTTCCTTCGACCAATTCCTCACTGCGGCCGACCTCGTCGTCGCGGCCTTCCAGGGCCACACGGCACTGCTCACCGTCAGCCGCCCCACCACGTTCGCCGGCCACGAGGTGGTGGTCGTCAAGGACACCGTCACGAGCAAGGGGAAGACGAGCACGGGCCTCATGTACATCGCCGCCAAGGGCCCGGCCCTCGTGTACAAGATCGTCGACGACACCCCGGGCAACGTGAGCACGGTCGTCTTCGACCACTACGGCAAGGGCGCCACGCTCACCGTCCCGCCCAACGCCATCAACTTGTCTTAGGTCGCTCTCCGGCACCGCCCATCCGGGCGGCTCGCCGAGGTCTCCCTGCCGGACCGATTCCGGCGGCCGGACCGCAGCCCGCCCACCCTGGGGAAAGGTCGCGCGACTACTTGAACATGTCGCCGAGGACCTTGACCGCCCCGACGCCGGCCGCCGCGCCCTCGGCGCCGTGGTGGTCGTCGCGGTCGGGCATGTACTCGCCGATGACGCCGGCGAGTATCGGCAGTGGCATCGACTGCAGCCAAATGCGACCCGGGCCCGTCAGCAGGGCGAAGTGGTGCCCGTCGGAACCCATGTAGCGGTTGGCGATCCCCGGGACCTTCTGCACCGAGAACGTCACCGAGGCCTGGAAGAGGCCGGCGTGGCCGGGGTGCACCCGCATCGTCTGGCCGGGCGCCAGGTCGTAAATGATCACCTCGCCCGAGAGGTCGATGAAGGCCCTGCCCTGGCCGCCGACCTTCTGCAGGATGAACCCCTCGCCGCCGAAGATGCCGCCACGGAACGACTGCTGAAATCCCATGGACAGCTCGATCCCGGGCGTGGCCGCCATGAAGCCGTGACGGTGCACCATGAACTCGTTCCCCGGCGCCACGTCGATCGGCAGGATGTGCCCGGGGAACTTCGAGGCGAAGGCGATGGAGCCGGCGCCACCCTGGGCGGTGTAGGTCGTCATCATGAAGCTGGCGCCGCTCACCGCACGCTTGACCGCACCCATGATGCCTTTGCCGCCCATGCCGCCGCCGGTGTTGGTGGCCATTTGGACGGCGTCCGACATCCAGCTGAATTCGCCGGCTTCGGACACGACGGATTCGCCGTCGGCGAGCGAGAGCTCGAGCACCGGCATCGTGGTTCCGTGGATCGTCTCTTCCATGGTGGGCCTCCTCGTATGGGTCTGGTATCTGGGTAGGTGTCGTTCCTGCGGTGGTGGTTACGTCAGCTGCTGTGGTTGCGTCGGCTGCTGGTTACTTCGGCCGCTGTGAGTACTTCGGCATTTTCGGCCGCTGTGATTACTTCGGCTGCTCCACGTCCGCCGACAGTAGGCCCTGACCGGGCCTCTGCGCTCCCGTCACGAGCCGCTCGGCCAGGGTGACCTCCATCAGGCCCAACGCCATGCCGAAGATGTCGCCGAGGATGAAGTTCGTGAGGAAGACCGCCCAGATGTGCTCGTGGGGTATCAGTTCGGCAACGAACACCACGACCTCGTGCTCGACCGCCAGCGGCAGCGTGATGATCAAGAAGACCAGCATGAAGTGCGGCCACACAAGCTGCAGCGACCGCTTGAACGCCTGGGGCACCGAGGAGTCGAGCAGGTTGATGAGTGGACCGACCAGGGCGAAGATCGTCCCCACGATCAGTCCGGGCACGACGAGGGCCACCGAGGCCACTGCGCTGACCACGATCAGGATGGCCTCGGCCAGCAGCAGGCGCCCCCAGGGCAGCGTCCGCAGCACCGTGAAGACGGGCTGGGCGGGCTCGCCGCGCTCCACGGAGCCGACCAGACGCTCGAGCATGCCGGCGTAGAACGTCAGTCCCAGCGCGGAGGCGCCGAAGAGGACCGTTCCGATGATCGACTCGACGCCCAGGTGGTCGACGGCGATCTCGGTGTAGACGGTGCCCTGAATCGCATCGAGGCCGAAGATGACCAATCCGGGCACGATGACTCGGGCCGGCTCCATCTTGGCGGTGCGCCACGACGTCGCGGCGAGCGTCAGGGGGTGCAGGCGGTGGCGGGGCGGCCTCCGCTCGTGCGCCGGCGCCGGCGCCGGCGAGCTCGGCGGCGACCCCGAGTGCGCCGACGCCCCCGGGCCGCTTGTGGTCATACGGGGTTCCACCCGTCGCCGACGAAGTCGAAGAGCTGCTGGTCGGGGTCGAAGGGGGCCGTCGCCCCGTCCAGGCGGTGGTGGCCGATCGCCATCACCGAGCCCTCGGGGGCCTCGAAGGCCAGCTCGGTGAACCCGGCGGCGGCCAAGTCGGCCCGGACCGTCGGCGTCAGGTCCGGCTGGCGCCGGTGCCGGGTCCACACCACGTGGCCCCCCTGGACGCAGAAACCCCGCATGGCCTGGATGGTGCGCGTGATGTCCGCCGGGCTGATGTTCCCGAACACGCCGCACACCAGGACGATGTCGGCCGGCACGTCGTCGCCGTAGCAGTGGGTCTGCGACGCATCCCCCTCGACGATCCGGATCCGCTCGGCCACGCCGGGGCCCGCAGCGGCGGCGCGTTCCCGGGCGAAGGCGACGAGGGCCGGATCGAGCTCGACCAACATCGCCGAGACCTCCGGACCCCTTGGATGGGTCGCCACGACGTCGATCACGTCACGCCCCTGGCCCGCACACAGGCTCACCATCCGGATCGGCCCTGGATGGGTAGCAGGACCGGGGATCTCGTCGAGCGCCGCGCGCACCATGGATTGCACGGCCGCCAGCCGCCGCGACAGCATCGACGAAGGGTCCTCGTACGGCGCATGCCAGCGCACCCAGTGCGAAGGGGCGGCCGACTCCGCACCCCGGTCCCCACCCATCCCGGCCGCTTCTCGATGGTCCCCGAGCACCATGACCGCCCCTCGTAGGGTGGTCCGCCGTGACCGCCGTGAGCCCACGATGATCAAATACATCGGCTCGAAGCGTCGCCTCGTCCCCGTCCTCGCCCGGATCTGCCAGGTCTCCGGCGCCCACACCGCGCTCGATCTGTTCACCGGCACCACCCGCGTCGCCCAGGCCTTCAAGGCCCAGGGCGTACACGTCACCGCCGTCGACAGCGCCCGCTATGCGCACACCTTCGCCCGTGCCTACATCGAGACCGACGCCGCCGCCACCGATGCCCGCGCACTGCAGGCGGCGGTCACCCACCTCAACGCCATCCCCGGCAAGCCCGGCTACGTGACCGAGACGTTCAGCCATGAGGCCCGTTTCTTCCAACCGCACAATGCCGCTCGGATAGATGCCGTGCGGGACGTCATTGACTCGG
>Ga0302325_10029146_pt1 | contig 11405 bp, 13 predicted proteins | sample Palsa_T0_2_FD_201948 | JGI IMG/M metagenome (GOLD analysis project Ga0302325, IMG submission 201948) | Peat permafrost microbial communities from Stordalen Mire near Abisko, Sweden - Palsa_T0_2 | ecosystem: Environmental > Terrestrial > Soil > Palsa > Peat permafrost | place: Sweden: Abisko... | reverse complement strand
ACGATCCGCTGAAGCTGCCGTGGGTTCCCTCGCCGGGCGATGCCTCAGAGATCGCGGCCACCGCCGAGCTGCTGCGGTGAGCGCTGGCGGGCCGGTCAGGCTGGCGCGTGACGGCGCGCTGGCGATCGTCACGTTCGATTCGCCGCCGCTGAACCTGATGGATCGCCCGCTGTTGGACGGGCTGCTGGCGGCGGTCGACCGGCTTGAGTCCGAGCCGGCCCGCGGGGTCCTGTTCCGCGCCGAGGGCCGCGCGGTCTCCGGCGGGGTCGACGTCTCGATGTTCGCCGCGATGGACGGTGCGCAGGCGGCGCAGCAGGCGTTCGACGAACTGATCGAGCTCGCCCGGCGCGTCGACTGGCTGCCGTGCCCGACCGTGTTTGCCGCGCACGGGCTGTGTCTGACCTGGGCGTTCGAGCTGGCGTTGGCGTGCGATCTGATTCTCGCCGCCGAGTCGGCCTCGTTCGGTCTGGTCGAGCGGGTGATCGGCCTGACTCCGGCGATGGGCGGTACCCAGCGCCTCGCCGAGCGCGCCGGCACCGGCCGCGCCCGCCAGTTCGTGATGGAGGGCCGGCCGTTCCCGGCGGCCGAGCTGGAGCGCTGGAACGTCGTCAACCTGGTGCTGGCCGAAGATGGCTTCGACGATGCGGCGCGTTCGTACGCGGAGAAGCTGGCGTCGGGCCCGACGCTCGCCCATGCCGCCACCAAGCAGGTGCTGCGCGACTACGTGGAAGGCGGCGTCGAGCTTGCCAACGATCGGGTCGGTGCGGTCGCCGGGCGACTGTTCGACAGCGAGGACCTGCAGGGAGCGGTGCGCTCGTTCCTGGAGCAGGGCCCGGGCCGCGCCACGTTTCACGGCCGCTGAGTCAGAGCCGATCTCCACCGGATCGGTCGCCAACGATCCCCGCAGCCCGCAACTTGGTAGCTTACGCCCGTTCGCCGGGCCCCCGCGGACCCGGAATCACGCGTCAGAGCATTCCCCGGAGGAGTCGACACATGGCAACGGGTACGGTCAAATGGTTCAGCGACGACAAGGGGTTCGGGTTCATCACCCCGGATGACGGTGGTCGCGACCTGTTCGTGCACTACACGGGGATCGGTGGCGACGGCTATCGATCGCTTCCGGAAGGCGCGAAGGTCTCCTACGAGGAGGAGACCGGCGACAAAGGCCCGAAGGCCGTGAACGTCACCAAGCTCTAGAAACGTCCGTCCTCTTCGGAGGACGGTGAACGGCGGATCGCAACGTCGGCCCGCCGTTCGTGTTCAATCAGAACGATGCTGAAACGCTTTTCGCTCACCGCTGCCCTGATCTGTGCGGTCCCCGCCGGTGCCCTGCTCGTCGCCGCGCTCGCGCTGCCTGCGGCCGCGTCGGCCTCGGTGGTTCAGATCGGGCAGACCAAGACGCCGCTCGTCGCGCCGACGTGCCCGAAGGGGACGTCGACGAGCTCGTGCAAGATCGTGCTGGAGCGCACGACCGCGATCCAGACCAAGTCAGACGGCGTCACGAACCCGACCGTCATCAAGCACAACGGCTGGATCGTCGCCTTCACCGTCGGTCTCTCGCGGCTGTCGACCAACGCCACCACGGTCCACAAGCTGCTGCACGGGCTCGACACCGCCTACGGCGGCGTGCCGCAGCTGGCGTTGACGGTGCTCAAGCCGGGCCCCAAGGACAGCTACACGCTGGAAGCGCAGAGCGGCAACTACCACCTGATCCCGTTCCTCGGGCAGATCCTGACCGAGCCGATGTCGCTGCCACCGAACTTCAGCGCGTTCACGGCGCTGCCGGTCAAGGCGGGCGACGTGCTGGCGCTGACGGTCCCGACCTGGGCGCCGGTGCTCACCTACGATCTGACGACGAGCCAGTTCAGCTACCAGCAGAGCCGAACCCGCAACTGCACCAACGCGGCCGGCGGCCAGACCGCCCAGATCAAGGTCGGTTCGATTGCGAGCTACGGCTGCGCATACACCGGTACCCGAGTCCAGTACTCGGCCACCGAAGTCACCAACGTCCCATACCCCAAGCATTACCCCCACTGAGGGTCGCGGCGCGCGCTGGTCGCTAGCAGGCTCCGGGATTTTGCTGGCAGAACGCCGATCCGAGGTTGGCGCCGCCGGTCGTCGAGGTGCCGTTGCCCTGCGCGGTGGCGGTGCCGCCGGCACTTGGTTGCGTCGACGTCCCGGCCGAGGTGGTCGTATTGGCTGGCGTGGTGGTCGGGGCCGGCGGGGAGGTCGCCGTGCTCTGGGTGCTCGCCGGCGTCGAGGTCGCGCTCGTCGTCTGCGACGCGTCCGTGCTGCTCGTCTGGCTGGTGGCCGAACCTGACGACGAGGTGACGCCGCCGGCGGGCACGGTGAACGCCGGCGCGCCGGACGTATCGGTCGAATTCGAGTCGCCGCCGCCGCAGGCCGCAAGCGCCAACGGCGATGCCAGCAGCACGCAGCACGACAGCGCCGCCACGCGCCGGCGGGTCCCCTTGATCCGCGCCACGCGCATCCCTAGGGGACGTCGGGCGCCAGCGGCTCCATCCGCCGGCCGCACACCGGGCAGTCGTTGAGATCCTTCTGCGAGAGCTGGTCGCACCAGTTGCAGAAACGGAGATTCTCGACGGCCCAGGGGAGCTCCGACGGCGTCGGCGCCAACGGCAGCAGCTGGGCGATGACCTCAAGCGCCTCGCCGCTGTCGCGATCGAGGTACTGCTCGCCCGGGAGCGCCTCCACGATCACCTCGCGTCCGCTCGAGGGCGTCCGCATGCGGTACTTCTGACGATTCCTCATGAAGTCGCGATCCTACCAGCGGCGGAGGCGGCAACGACCCGCCCGGCGGGGTGGGCTGCGCCGCTCGCCCGCCAGCTGCGGACGATCCGCGCCGCTCAGTGGGCGTGGTGATCTTCGGGCAGGTCTTCGACGTCGCGACGGGTGTCACGGATCCAGATCACGGTCGTGACCACGAACAGGATCACGCCGACGATCGACAGCCACCAGCCGAGCGTCGTCCCGATCACCATGAAGGTGATCCCGAGCGCCGACAGCAGCGGGAGCAGACTCGGCCCGGGAAGATGGATCTCCTCGCCGGCCGGCGGCGTCTCGTCGTTGTCGTAGTCGGACATCAGTGCACGTAGATGGCGGCTGCGAGGAACGTGATGCCGAACATGAAGAAGCAGACCATGCCGGCGATCATGCCGGCGCGGATGTTCTTGCGGGCGAGCTTTCTATCCATGGGGTCAGGATCCTAACTGAGGTTCTGCTCGGCCGCTTCAGACCTTGGCGGCGAGCACCATCGTGGCGAACAGCAGGGCGAGATACAGCATCGAGAACAGGTACAGGCGCAGTGCGGTACGGCGATCGGCCCGGCGGTACAGCAGGAACGCACCGGCGACGAACGCCAGCCCGAGCACCATCGAGCCGACCAGGTAGATCACGCCGAAGCCGCCGGCGCAGAACGGCAGCTGCGTGACCGCGTAGAGCAGCAGCGAGTACAGCAAGATCTGCCGGCGGGTCTCACGCTCTCCGCGCACGACTGGAAGCATCGGAATCCCCACCTCCGCGTACTCGTCCTTCATCAGCAGGCTCAACGACCAGAAGTGGGGCGGGGTCCAGTAGAAGACGATCGCGAACAGATAGACGGCGGTCCAGGAGACGCTGCCGCGGGTCGCGGCCCAGGCCACCAGGGGTGGCATCGCCCCGGCGGCACCGCCGATCACGATGTTCTGCGTCGAGCGACGCTTGAGCCAGATCGTGTAGACGCCGACGTAGCCGACGAATCCCGCGAACGCCAACGACGCCGACAGGACGTTGATCGTCGCCGACATCAGCACGAACGACAGCGCCGCCAGGACGATGCCGTAGATCAGCGCGGCGCGCGGGCTGACCCGGCCCGATGGGACCGGCCGGTCGGCGGTGCGGGCCATCTTGGCGTCGATGTCACGGTCGTAGTAGTGGTTGACCGCGCCCGCGCCGCCGGCCGACAGGTAGCCGCCGACGCATGTCAGCGCGATCCGGCCGGCGGACGGGTTGCCCGCCACCTCCATCGTCGCCACCGTCGTGAACAGCAGCAGCGACTGGACCTTGGGCTTGGTCAGCTCGACGTAGTCGGCGAGGATCTGCTGCGCACGCGACCGTGCCGCGGCCGCCGGCGCGGTGGCCGTCCGGGCGCTCATCGGGTCAGCTGCTCCGGGCGAACTGCTCGGAGCCGCCGCCCTTCTGGACGACGCCGGTCTGGCGCTCCACCTGGCGGCGGATGTCACGCATCGGCTCGACCGAGCGGACCCGCGGAATCTCGTCGAAGTTGTTGACCGGTGGCGGGGAGGTGGTGAACCACTCCAACGTGTTGCCCTTCCACGGATCGGGTCCGGCGATCTGGCCCTTGGTCAGGCTGCGGTAGATGTTGATGATCGTGAGCAGCACGCCGACGCCGAGAATGTAGGAGCCGATCGTCGAGATCAGGTTGTACGTCGACCAGCCCAGGCCTGGCTGATAGGTGTAGATCCGCCGCGGCATCCCCGACAGACCAAGCGCGTGCTGGACGAAGAAGGTGGCGTTGAAGCCGATGAACATGACCCAGAAAGACGCCTTGCCGAGCCGCTCGTTCAGCAGCCGGCCGGTGATCTTCGGGTACCAGTAGTACAGGCCCGCGAACACGGTGAAGACGGCGCCGCCCATCAGCACGTAGTGGAAGTGAGCGACGACGAAGTACGTGTCGTTGAGCTGCCAGTCGACCGGGAACACGGCCAAAAAGATCCCAGTGATCCCGCCGATGATGAAGATCGCGATGAACCCGATCGTGAACCACAGCGCCGTGGTCATCACCAACGACCCGCGCCACAGCGTCGCGATCCAGTTGAAGATCTTCACGCCGGTCGGGACGCCGATCAGGAACGAGCTGAGCATGAAGAAGCCGAGCACGACGATCGGGAGGGGCGAGGCGAACATGTGGTGGGCCCAGACAAGCGTGGCCAGGAACGCGATCACCGCGGTGGCGGCAGCGATCGCCTTATAGCCGAAGATCGGCTTGCGGCTGAACACCGGGATCACCTCGGACACGACCCCGAACCCGGGCAGGATCATGATGTAGACCTCGGGGTGCCCGAAGAACCAGAACAGGTGCTGCCATAACACGGGCGAGCCGTGCGCGGTCGGGTCAAAGAAGTGGGTGCCGAAGTGGCGATCGGTCAGCAACATCGTGACCGCGGCGGCGACCACCGGCAGCGCGATGATCAGCAGGATCGCGTACACCAGCAGCGACCAGATGAACAGCGGCAGCCGGTTCCAGCTCATGCCGGGGGCACGCATGTTGACGATCGTCACGTAGAAGTTGACTGCGCCGAGCAGCGACGAGATGCCGGTGAGGTGGATCAAGAAGATCCAGGCGTCCTGACCGCCTGACGGGGAGTACAGCGACTCCGACAGCGGCGGGTAGCTCCACCAGCCGGCGTCTGGCGGGTGGAAGAACAGGGTGGCGTAGAAGACGATGCCGCCGAGCGCGAGCAGCCAGAAAGACATCGCGTTCAGGCGTGGGAACGCCATGTCCCGGGCGCCGATCATCAGCGGCAAGAAGTAGTTGCCGAATCCGGCCCAGACCGGCACGACGAACAGGAAGATCATCGTCGTCCCGTGCATGGTGAGCAGCTGGTTGTAGTGCTCGGAGGTCAGCAGCGTGTTATTCGGGACGCTGAGCTGGGTGCGCATCATCAGCGCCTCGACCCCACCCATGCAGAAGAACACGCCCGTCAGGACCAGGTACATGATCCCGATCTTCTTGTGGTCGGTCGTCAGGACCCAGTCGACCCACTTCTTGGTCTTGCGCGGGGCGACGACGTCGTGGGCGAGGATCTGGGGAACCGGCCGGACGACGGGGTCGCTTGTGATCGTGGCCATCGAACTCCTAGTTGCCTAGCTGGTTCTCTGAAGTGAGGATCTTCCGGAGCTGCTGGACCTGGTCGCTCTGAGCGGTGATCTCGGATTCCTGCTTGCCGAGCCAGGTCTCATACTTCTGCGGCGAGACGACCCGGACATACGCGACCATCGCGGCGTGGTTGGTGCCGCACAGCTGGGCGCACTGGCCGTGGTAGAAGCCGATGTGGGTGGCCTTGAACCACGTGTACGTGGTGTAGCCGGGAACCGCGTCGACCTTCCCGCCCAGCGACGGCACCCACCAGGAGTGGATCACGTCCGAGGACTGGATCGTCAGCACGACCGTCGTGTGGACCGGAACGACCATCGTCGTGAACGAGTACGGCTCCTTCTTGACGAACGTGTCGTTCTTGCAACCCGTCCCGTACGTGTAGCGCCAGATGTACTGGCGTGCCTGGACGCACACGTCGAGCTTCTTGCCGTTCGGCGGCGAGGGCTCGGAGACCGAGGCGGTCAGGTTCAGCCCGTCGGCATCGGAATTGGGCGCGTTGACGATGCCCGGCAGCTTGATGAACGTCACGACGGTCAGGATCAGCAGGATCACCGCCGCACCGGCCGTCCAACCGATCTCGAGCTTGGTGTTGCCGTGGGTCTGGTGCGCGACGGGATGCTTCTTGGCGCGGAACCGGAACACCGCGACGATCAGCGCGCCCTCGACGGCGACGAACACGATCGCCGCGACGATCAGCACGATCACATAGAGCGTGTGGATCGAGTTCGCGTTCGGCGACCCGCCGGCCTTCGGCGTGATGAAGTTCGCGAACGCGTCGGGGACGAAGAGCAGGCTCGAAGCGACGACGGCCAACGCCGGCATCACGCGCAGTGCCGCAATCCGTACGAGTCGATCCCGCCGCTCGGCCTGGCCGCTTCTTACGTTGTCTTGAGCTGCGATCAAGGCGGAGCGGCATTCTATATGTCCGTCGGGTCGAGTGAGCCGGGGAAGCCGGTACACCGCCGCGCGGATGACCCGGGCGGCCCGGAACCGGGCCTGCCGATTCTTATACTCGCTCGCGTCTTGTCCGTGCGGAGGGCCATCAGAGCGGGGGCCTGGGCCCTGGTCGCGGCGGGGGTCGCGGCGCCTGCCGTGCGCCGCCGGTGCAAGCTGCCGGGCGGTCTGGTGCTCGGAGCCGCCGCGGCCGCGCCGGTGGCGCTGGTGGTCGCCGTGCCGCGCAGCCGGGCCCGCGACGTGGCGTTGTGCGCGCTGAACATGTGGGCGTACGTCGCCGCCTACGAGATCCCCAACGACGACCACGAGGCGCTCCAGCGGCGGGTCAGGATCGACTATCCGATCGCCTGCGACCGCGTCCTCGGGCTCGGCGTCCCGCCCACGGTTCGCCTGCAGCGTCGGTTGGCGACCGCCGGCTCGATCAACCACTTCGAGCGGGCGCTGGTCTGGTGTCACTGGATCTGGTTCGCGGTCCCGCACTGCTCGCTCGGCTACGTCCTGCTGCGCACGCCGCGGCGCTTTGAGTCCGCCGCGGTGCGGATGTACGCGGTGTTCGACACGGGCGCGGCCTTCTACTGGGCGATCCCGACCGCGCCGCCCTGGTACGCGGCCCGCCACGGGCGCTTCGGGCAGGGCGAGCCGGTCGCCGTGCGTCGGATGATGATCGAGTACGGCGAGCAGTTCTGGGGCGAGCGCTGGCCGGAGCTGATGGACGTGCTCGGCGGCAACCCGCTGGCGGCGATGCCGTCGCTGCACTTCGCGACCTCGCTAATGGCCGCGCATCTGCTGTGGGACACGGGTCCGGTCGCCGGCGCCGTCGGCTGGTCCTACGCGGCGACGCTCGGGCTCGCGCTCGTCTACCTGGGCGAGCACTACGCGACCGATCTGCTGGCGGGCGCGCTGCTGGCCGAGACCGTGCGCAAGCTCGCGCCCCGGCTGGCGACGCCCGTGCTGGGGATCGCGGGGCGACTCGAGGGACTCCGCGGCTGACGCCGGCGGCGGCGCGGGCCCCGGCGCCCGCGCCCGCGCGGGCCCCGGCGCGGGCCCCGGGCGCGGGCCCCGGCGCGGTGAGGCTATACTTTATGAAGTGACCCAACAGAAGATCGAGAACGTGATCATCATCGGCTCGGGGCCGGCCGGCTACACCGCGGCGCTCTACACCGCGCGGGCAAACCTCGAGCCGTTCGTCGTCGAGGGCTTCGCGTGGGGTGGACTGCTTCAGCAGACCACCGATGTCGAGAACTATCCGGGCTTCCAGGACGGGATCATGGGTCCCGAGCTGATGACTCAGATGCGCAGCCAGGCCGAGCGGTTCGGCGCGCGTCTGGAGACCGACGACGTGACCGCCGTGGAGTTCAGCCGCGACGGGTCAGAGCCGCACAAGGTCTGGCTCGGCGACGACCTGCACCTCGCCAAGTCGGTGATCCTGGCGATGGGTGCCCAGCATCGCAAGCTCGACGTTCCCGGCGAGGAGGAGTTGTCCGGGCGTGGCGTCAGCTACTGCGCGACGTGCGACGCTGCCTTCTTCAAGCAGGCGCCGACGATCATCGTCGGCGGTGGCGACTCGGCGATGGAGGAGGCGATGTTCCTCTCCAAGTTCGCTTCCAAGGTCGACATCGTTCACCGCCGCGATGAGTTCCGCGCATCCAAGATCATGCTCGAGCGCGCCCGTGAGATCCCGAACATCGAGTTCCTGACGCCGTACGTGATCGACGAGTTCGTCGGCAAGGACAAATCGCTGACGCTCGCGCGACTGCGCAACACCGAGGACGGCTCGATCAAGGAGCTCATGATCACGGGGGCGTTCATCGCGGTCGGCCACGATCCCCAGTCTCAGCTCGTGCGCGGCCAGGTCGACGTCTCCGAGGAGGGCTACGTGCTCACCCAGGGCAGGTCGACCCTGACCAACCTGCCAGGCGTGTTCGCCTCCGGCGACCTCGTCGACCACACCTACCGCCAAGCGGTGACCGCGGCCGGGTCAGGGTGCCAGGCGGCGCTCGACGCCGAGTGGTACCTGCGCGACACCGCGTTCGGATTCGACTCGGCAGAGCGCGTCGCCGCCGCCTGAGCGGGCGGCGCGCTGCTCAGCGGTAGGGGCAGCCGGCGGCCGGGCCGGTGTTGTCCGACGAGGGTCGCTGGCCGATCGGCAAGCCGAAGTCCTGGGTCCAGGTCCCGGGCGCCGAAGCGATCGCCGCACCGGGGCTGAGGCCCGTCCCAACGTCGCGATAGCTCGGATCGAGGATATTCTCGCAGTGTCCTGCACTCGCCATCCAGCCGCGGACCACGGACGCCGGGGTCGGATACCCGGCGGCGATGTTCTCGCCGGCCTGTGACCAGTGGAAGCCCGCGGCCGTGATGCGGCTCGCGAAGTTGCTGCCGTGCGTGAACTCGTGGTGGCTCACCATCTCGAGAGTCCAGCGCTCGGCGGAGCGATCGAGATCCGTGTTAGCCCGAAGCGCCGGCAGCCCACGACCGATCCGCTGCCGGTTGATCAGACAGACGACGGCGGCCCGGAGAGCCGATGAGCTCGATGCGCGGATCGCGCGGTGGGCGTCCGCGCACCGCCCCGCGGCGCGGCGACGCTGGGCATGCGGAATTGCCGCACTGGCCGCGGCCGTCAGCGCCAAAGCCAAGGCCAAGGCGACGGCCACGAGCGCGGCGGCGGCCGACTCTGGGCGCCGCCGTCCGGCGGCGCAGGTTCGGACAGAAATTGTTGTCATTACACCAAGACCTCGGGACGAGGCGCGTCGTTGGACACCTTTTGGACGTCTGAATACAACAGACGTCCACGGAATCCGCTCCGACGGCCATTGAGGGGGGGACGCGGCACCCTAGCGCGTCACCTGTCGCGATGTAGCTCAGCCGTCGTGGGCGAAGAACCCCTCGCCGGTCGCCTGCCCGAGTCGCCCCGACAGCGCCAGACGCCGCAGCGCCGGCGCGGCCCGGTAGCGCTCCTCGCCGTACTCCAGGTTGAGCGCATCGAGCACGCCGAGCACGTGATCGAGGCCGATCGCGTCCGCCCAGGCGAGAATCCCGCGCGGATAGTTGAGCCCGTGGACCATGCCGGCGTCGATGTCCTCCCGGCTGCCGACCCCCTCGCCGAGCGCGAACGCCGCCTCGTTGATGACCTGGCAGATGATGCGCCCGAGGACCAGACCCGCGCCATCGGAGACCCAGTCGGTGTGCTTGCCGAGCGTTCGAAAGAACCGCTCCGTGGCGGCGACCGCCGACTCGGCGCTGTCAGCGCCCGCGGTCAACTCCACCAACCGGGAGTCGGCGAACGGGGGCAGCGCATGAAAGCCGACCGCGGCACCGCCCGGATCCAGCGCCGCCAGCGAGCCGGCATGGAGGCAGATCGCCTGCGGCGCCCCCTGCAGCGGCGCCTCGGGCTCGTCGCCTCCGGTCAGGTCGAGGATCAGGAACGGGGCGTCGAGCTCCTCGGCGGCGGCCGGGCTGGCCACCGTCCAGCCGGCCCCATCCGCCGCCTGCGCGATCTCCATCGCCAGCTGGGTCTCGCCGGCGATCACGACCACGCCGTCGCCGCCGCCGGCCGCGGGTGGCTCGCCGTCGTCGGGACGGTGACGGCCGCCCTCGGGATACTCGTAATAGCCGCGACCGCGCTTGCGGCCATAGCGGCCCGCGGCGACGGTCTTGACCGTGATCGGCGACGGCCGCCAGCGGGGCTCGCCGAAGCTCTGCTCGTAGAACGAGCGTGAGATCTCGAGGCCGACATCGACGCCGACGAGGTCCATCAGCTCGAACGGTCCCATCCGGAAGCCGCCGCCCAGCCGGCAGATCCGGTCGACCTGCTCGAGCGTCGCAATCCGCTCGGACACCAGGCGCAGGCCCTCCAGGCCGAACGGGCGATTACAGCGGTTGACGAGGAACCCGACGCCGTCGACGGCGTCGATCACGTGCTTGCCCATCGCCTCGCCGGCCGCGTGGGCCAGCGCCACCGCCTCCGGCGCCGACGCGACGCCGGCGACCACCTCCAGCAGCGCCATCACCGGCGGCGGGTTGAAGAAATGCATCCCGACCACCCGCTCGGGGTGCGGCAGCGGCGCCGCGACCGCGGTGACCAGCAGCGACGAGGTGTTGGTCGCGAGCACGCAGTCGTCTGACACGTGGCGCGCGATCTCGCCGAACAGCTCGCGCTTGATCTCAAGTGACTCGGGCGCGGCCTCGATCACGAGCTCGCATTCGGCCAGCCCGGCCGGCTCGGTCACCTGGTGTAGGTTGGCGATCGCCCGCTGAGATTGCGCCTGCGTCAGCCGTCCGCGCTCCGCGCGCAATTGCGCCTCGATCCGCTCGGCGCCGCGCTGCAACGCCTGAGGATCGGGGTCATAGAGCAGCGTCCGCGCGCCCGCCTGGCATCCCAACTGGGCGATGCCGGAGCCCATCGTGCCGGCGCCCGCGACGCCGATCGTCGTCGGAGGCTTTGAGTCGGTCACGCGGCGGGACGCTACATGAGCGTCCCGCCCCGGGGCGTGGCGGATCTGCCCGAGGTGTGCCGGATCGGCCGCCCGCCCGCCGATCCGGCACAAGCCACGGC
>Ga0302325_10029145_pt1 | contig 11405 bp, 7 predicted proteins | sample Palsa_T0_2_FD_201948 | JGI IMG/M metagenome (GOLD analysis project Ga0302325, IMG submission 201948) | Peat permafrost microbial communities from Stordalen Mire near Abisko, Sweden - Palsa_T0_2 | ecosystem: Environmental > Terrestrial > Soil > Palsa > Peat permafrost | place: Sweden: Abisko... | reverse complement strand
ATCGTCTCGACTGAGGGAGTCCAGATCCGCCATAAAAACATTATGGTCCGATTCTGTTTTGGAAGTCCACAGCTTTTAAATCCGGTTGCAGGATTCCATGGCCGACTCCCGCTAATCAATTACATTGCAGCAAAGTATGCGGCATGCCGCGTCCCGACTCGCCGGAACGCCCTGCTTCGCTGTCAATTACCGTCCGCCGGATGCGGCGGCGACGCCCTCGTGGGCCTCTCGCGATCGTCGAGAGTCGTGATTTTTCGGACGAAAGGGCGGGTCGAGGGGGACCCGCGCAGACCAGGGGGTCTGCCCCACGAATTTCTCCACGCGCCTACTTCCCTGCTGCCGCCTTCTTGAAATCGCCCGCCTTCACTATCGAAACCTGGGCCAGGTCGATATTCCGCCGCACCGCATTGGTTATCTCTTCGGGCGATAGTGCGGAGACTTTCTTCTCGAGTTCCGCATCCCAGGCCATGGTGCGGCCGTCGTAATCCCTGGATGTCAGCGTACGCACCAGCGAGTTATCCTCCGACCGGTTCACCTGCTGTCCCTGGAGCCAGCCAGTGCGGTCGTCGTCCAGTTCCTTTTGCGTGAAGCCGTCGGCCAGCGCCCTTTGCATCTCCTCCTTGAACGCCGCTTCAACCTTCAACACATTCTGCGGAGCGGCGATGGCGAATGCCTGGAACTCGCCGTCCTTCTCATTGGGCTTGGCCGAAAGGCTCGAACCCACGCCATAGCTCAAGCCGTCCTTCACGCGGATGCGCGTGGCCAGCCGCGAATTGAGGAATCCGCCGCCCAGCATATAGTTGCCGATCACCAGCGCCGGATAGTCGGGATCCTGGTTGCTCAGGTTGAGCCGCGTGGCCGCGATGAACACCGCGTTCTGCTTGTCGGGCGTCTCGATGGTCTGGTTCACGGGTGCAATCTTTTGGAACCCGTATTTGACGCGCTCAAACCGCGCCGGGCTCTTCCAGTCGCCGAACTGGGTTTCGATTTCCTTCTTCACTTCGACCGGATCGAAGTCGCCCACCACCGCCAGTTGCCCGTTCGATGCGCCGTAGAAGTGCTTGTAGAAAGCCTTCGCGTCTTCCAGCTTCACGCTTTTCACTTCTTCGATTTCCTCGGGGATCGCCAGCGTTGCACGCACATCGCCCTTAGGGAATGGATACATCGTGCGGCTGATCTCGGTGAAGGCCAGGGACTGCGGCTCGGTCTTTCCGAAGTCGAGTTGGGTCAACTGTTCCTTGCGGATCTCTTCGAATTCAGACTCCGGCAGCGTGGCGTCTTTCAGAATTTCGCCGGCCAGCCGCAATACAGCGGGCAGATTCTCGTGCGTGGTCTCGATGTTGACAGTCGCGCTTGTTGCGCCGCCGTTCACGTTGAGCTGCGCTTTCAGCTTGTCGATTTCGTCCTGGATCTGCTGCCGGTTCTTGTGGGCCGTGCCGCGGATCAGCGTGGAGCCGGCCAGTCCGGCAGTGGTGTCTTTGCCCGCGAGGCTCTCCAGTTCGCCGAAGTGCAGGCTGATAACGGCGTGCACGCTGGCGCCGCGCGTGGTCTTTTGCAGCAGCGATACCTTCATGCCGGAGGGCAACGCGTAGCGCTGAATCCGCGACTCGATGTTCTTCGGCGACGGATCGAATGCCTCGCCCGCGGCCATGGCCACTTCGCCCTTGTAGTCTTTAAGCACGGCCGCGACGTCGGTCTTGGCGGGTATCTCGGCCCGGTCGGGCTTCGGATCGGGGATAAACTCGCCGATCGTTTGGTTTGAAGTTTTCAGATAGGCCGTCGCCACGCGCTGCACATCCTCCGGCGTGACCTTTTTCAGCAGGTCGCGGTCGTGGAATATCAGCCGCCAGTCGCCCTGCGCCAGATACTCGCTCAGGAACAAACCGACCTGTTCGGAGTTGCGCAAGGTCATATCGACCTGCTTTTCCAGGCGGGCCTTGGCACGATCCACTTCCTCCTTGCTGGGCGGCTCCTTCACCACGCCGTCGATGGTCGAGAGCATGGTGTTGCGCGCGTCGTCCAGCGAATCGGTCTTATTAAGGATGGCGCCGAACATGATGAGTCCCGGCTCGTTGTATTGCATCGCATTGCCGAACACCTGCGTGGCCTTTTTGTTATCGACCAGCGCCTTGTACAGGCGGCCCGACGACTGTTCACCCATGACGTTCGCCAACACGTCGAGCACGGGCTGGTCCGGGTGGCCACCGTCGGGCGTGTGGTAAACGATGAAGATCCCCTGTATTTCGCCGACTCGGCGCACCACCGTGAGCCGCTCGCCATCCTGCACGGGTTCTACGGTGTAAGTCGGCGTGAGCGTGCGCGACGGCCGCGGGATCTTGCCGAAGTACTGGTTGACCAGCGCGACGACCTTCGGCTCATCCACTTTGCCGGCCACTGTAAGTACGGCATCGTCCGGCTGATAATACTTGTGATAGAACGCCTGCAGCTTATCCATGGTCACGCGTTCCACATCCGACTTGTTCCCGATCACCGGCCGGCCATAACTGTGCGCGATGTAGGCGGCCGCCATAGTGTGAATGTACAGCACGTTGAACGGGTTGTTTTCGCCCATCTCGAATTCGTTGCGGACCACCGAGAACTCCTTATCGAAATCCTCTTTCTTGATGAAGGAATTCACCATGCGGTCGGATTCCATGTCGAGCGCCCACTTCAGGTTTTCATCGCTGGCCTGAAATGTTTCGAAGTAGTTAGTGCGATCGAAGTCGGTGGAGCCGTTCGGCCGGCAGCCGTGCTCGGTGAGCTCCTGCATGATGTTCAGGTGGTTGGTGCTGCCCTTGAACACCATGTGCTCGAGCAGGTGCGCCATGCCGCCTTCGCCGGAGCCTTCCTGGCGCGAGCCGACCAGGTAGGTGACGTTGACCGTGATGGTGGGCTTAGACGGATCCGGGAACACCAGAAAATGCAGCCCGTTGGGGAGGCTGTACTCCGTGATGCCCTCGACGGAGGTCACCTTTTTCACGCCGGAAGGCAGGTCCTGAGCGGGACACAGCGCCGGCGCGAGGAAAACGGCGGTTACCAGAAAGAAGCTATGCAGTCTTTTTTGCGCGTTCATATATTCTCTCATTCTATTTTGTACACACCAAGAGCGGGTCCTGGAGGACCCGCGCAGACCTAGAGGTCCGCCCCACTTACTTTAATTACCAGCTTGCCGAAGTTCTCGCCCCGGTACAGTTTTTGCAGCGTCTCCGGGAAAGTCTCCAAACCTTCGACGATGTCTTCGCGCGCCTTCAGCTTACCGGAGGAAAGCCAGCCGGCCAGCGCCTGCATGCCTTCGGGATAGCGCGCGGCGTAGTAAAAGACCACAAAGCCCTCCATTCGCGCATGATTGATCAGCAGCGAGAGATAGTTGCGGGGGCCTTGAATCGACTCTCGATTATTGTACTGCGAAATCGCGCCGCAAATAACCACGCGCGCGCGTTTCGCCAGCATGGATAGCGCGATATCCAGAATCTCGCCGCCAACATTGTCGAAATAGACGTCGATGCCCTTGGGACAGTGCCGCGCGAGCCCCGCGCGCACATCCTCGTTCTTGTAGTCGATGGCCGCATCGAAGCCAAGATCTTCGACCACGTACTGGCACTTATCCCGACCACCCGCGATGCCGACGACGCGGCCGCCTTTGATCTTTGCAATCTGTCCGACGACCGCGCCCACGGCGCCCGCCGCGGCCGAAACCACTACCGTTTCGCCTTCCTTTGGCTGGCCGATATCGAGCAGGCCGAAGTAGGCGGTGAGGCCGGGCATGCCGAGCGCGCCCAGGTAGCGCGGCAGCGGCGCCAGGCGCGGATCTACCTTGGTCAGTTCCTTCGCCTTGACGACCGCGTAATCCTGCACGCCGGTACCGCCGACCACCGTATCGCCCACGGCGAGGCTCGGGTCGTTGGAGGCTACCACGCGGCCGACGCCGCCGGCGCGCATCACTTCACCCAAGCCGACCGGCGGAACGTAAGACTTGCCTTCGTTCATCCAGCCGCGCATGGCGGGATCGAGAGACAGGTATAACACCCTGACCAGCGCTTCGCCGGGGCCAGGTTCGCCGGCGGGCGTGGTGACGAATTCGAAATCGCTGCGTTTGACCATGCCAACGGGGCGGGAGGTCAACTTGAATTGGCGGTTTTGCAGTGTGCTCATATCCAGTTCAGGTTCGCATATCGCAAGACCCGCTTGTGGGGCAGATTCACCGAGCCGGGCTCAGCGCAGGTCAGGGGACGTTCTTGTGACCAAGACTGGGTGGCGATGACGTGGCGCACGCACTCGTGCGTGCCGCGTCGGCACTCTTGCCGACGCCCGTTCTCGGCAGGCTGCCCGTGCCCGGGCAGGGTGTCGAGATGAGTCTCGACACGGCACGCATGAGTGCGTGCGCCACGTCGGTTCAGGAACCCGCCAGGATTTTATGGACAAACTGAACGGCCATGGATCCTTCGCCCACGGCAGAAGCTACCCGCTTCACGCTGCCGGCCCGGATATCTCCAACCGCGAAGACGCCGGGCACGCTTGTCTCCAGTAGATAAGGCGGCCGGCTCGCCGGCCAGTCGGGTCCCAGATCGGCGCCGGTCTTGATGAAATGTTTTTCGTCCAGCGCCAGGCATCCCCCAAGCCACTCCGTGTTGGGGTTGGCGCCGGTCATCAGGAAAACGTGCTGAATTTCATGCGTCTCGGTTGCTTCTGTCTTTGTATCCCGCCAGCGAACACGCTCCAGGTGCGTGCCACCGTCGAGTGCCTCAATCTCCGTCCCTGTCTTGAGGGTGATCTCCCGGCGCGCTTCAATCCGGGCGATCAAGTATCGCGACATGGTGTCGGCCAGCCCCGGCCCTCGCACAAGAATATAGACATGCTTGGCCAATCCCGAAAGGAAAAGCGCCGCCTGCCCGGCGGAGTTCCCTCCGCCTACGACGGCAACCTCGACATTCCCGCAGAGTTGGGCCTCGACCACCGTAGCGGCATAGTAGATCCCAGCGCCTTCGAACTGCGCGATGTTAGGCAAATCCAGCTTGCGATATTGGGCCCCGGCCGCCACAATAATGCTGCGGCCCCGCACCGATCCTCCATCGTCCAGCTTGATCGTGTAGGGCGGACGGGCGCATTGGAGCGCACGGGCGGTTCGCGCGATTGCAATTTGCGCGCCGAACTTTTCCGCCTGGACGAATGCGCGGCCAGCCAACTCCTGCCCCGAAATACCGGTTGGGAATCCCAGATAGTTTTCGATGCGGGAACTCGCGCCGGCTTGTCCTCCGGGGGCGGTGCTCTCGAGGACCAGCACCTTCAATCCCTCCGACGCGCCGTAAACCGCGGCCGCCAGTCCGCTGGGCCCCGCGCCGACTACAATCAGGTCGTAAACATCGCCTTCGTCGATTCCCGCATTCAAACCGAAGCGGGCAGCCGCTTCGGCGTTGCTGGGATTTCGAAGCACCAAGTGCCCGCCGCACATCAGCACCGGGACATCCGTTACGCGGATTTCGAATTGGTCGAGTACAGCCTGCACATCCGGGTCGTTTTCCACATCGACGTAGGTGTGCGGATAACCGTTGCGCGTGAGGAACTCCCGCAGGCGCAACGTATCGCCCGAGTGGCTGGATCCAATCAGCACCGCCTCGCCAACGGAATGCGCGATCAGATACACACGCCGCAGCAGGAACGCGCGCAGGAATGTCTCCCCGAGCGCGGCGTCGGTCTGCATGATCCGCCGCAGATTGGGCCGGTCGATTTCGAGCAGTGCGCTGGATTCCTGGGCGCGGCAGCGCACCAGACTTGGCCGGCCGGAGAGATGCGTGATTTCGCCGGTGAACTCCCCGCACGCCAGCACGCGGAGTATGGACTCGTTCCCGCTGGCGACACTATCGACTTCGATGCGGCCGGCGAGCACCACAAAAACACCGTGGTCCGTATCTCCCCGATCGAAGAGAACTTCACCTGGTTCAGCGCGCCGCTGGCTACCGAATTCCGCAAGGCGCGCGATTTGCGCATCTTCCAGCTTCGGGAACATGGCTTCAAGTTGTTCGGCGGTTTCCGGCATCTCTGTTTCAGAATAACTTCATCCGGATGAGAGATCCAAATCGAGATCTGCTAGAATTGGCTTCGCAGGCAGAAGGGGCAACCATGCGTTGGTACCACTGTGTGGCGTACTTCTTTGGGGGCGCATTCCTGGCGAACTCCCTGCCGCATCTCGGCAATGGGATCTCCGGGCATGCCTTCCAGAGCCCCTTCGCATCGCCACCCGGGGAAGGTTTGTCCTCCTCGACGGTCAATGTCATGTGGGGCCTCTTCAACCTTGCCATCGGTTACCTGCTGGTCTGCCGTGTCGGAAGCTTCGATCTGCGCAAGACCCAGCACGTGCTGGTTCTCGGGGCCGGCATCCTGAGCATGTCGCTAATGCTGGCCCACGCATTCGGACGGTTCCACGGAGGGTTGTGAGCCGAATGTCACTTACAGCAGCCCGTTTTGCCGCGCGTATTGCAGCGCTTCGATGGCCGCGCCGCGCGCGCCCGCGGTATCGCCGTTGGGCATGATATAGATCGGGATGTCCGCCTGTTCCTCGCGCTGCGGCGGCATGCCCGCGTGAATCTCGCCGACGAACCAGCGCTGAAATTCTTCGCTGGTTTCGATGGCGCCTCCGCCCACTACCAGCGCATCGGGGTCGAACGTGTTGATCATCTCGTCGAAGAATACGCCGAGCGCATGCGCCTGTACGCGGAAGATTTCCTTGCACATGGGATCGCCTTTCTCCGCTAGGCCGCGCACCAGTTTGGCGGCCTGATGCAGGCCGAGTTGGCCCAGTTCGTGATCCGGATAGCGGGGCAGGAAGTACGGCAGAAAGGATTTGCCGATGGCCGTGAGAGAGCACACCGATTCGAGGTCGCCGATGCGTCCGCAGTTGCATTCCGGGACTAGCCCGGCGATGCCGCGGATATTCTGATACGGCAGGAGCACATGTCCCAACTCTCCGCCAAAGCCCTTGCGGCCCTTGACGTCGCGGCCATCGATGATGACGCCGCCGCCCAACCCGGTGCCGATGACCACCGTGACAGAGGTGGCATCCCGGTTGGTGCCGAAGATGTTGAAGTGACCCCAGAGGGCGCCGGCGTTTCCGTCGTTCAAATAAGTGACGGGGATGCCCAGCCGCGCGGCCAGGTTGCCGCGGATATCGAACCCGCCCCAGTCGCGATGCACGAAGTTCGTGGAACCTTCGGCGCTGAGCACGCCCGCCGCGCTGGCCGGGCCGGGGGTGTCGAGACCGGCGACGGCTACATCGGCATCGCACAGGCCCACCTGTTCGACGGCGCGTTTCAGACCGTCTACGATCTGCTGGAGGCACACATCGGGCCCTTCTTTCGATCGGGCGGGATGCTCGCACAACCCTTCGATTAAGAACTGCTCTTGCGGGGTCACTAATGTATAGTTGACGGCGGTTCCGCCAAGATCCACTCCGGCCACTACGCGCACGGCGGTTACCTCGATTTAGGACGATTTCCGATTCCCGAAGCTCCCAGGATAGCAGGGGACGACCCCGTTACCGAGCCGCGACCGTGTTACCGAGCCGCGACCGTAAGGAAGCGCTGGTGATTGGTAACCCTTCCGGGCCGCCTCGCGTCTCACGCGCTGAGCAGGAGGGTTCCATGAAATGTGACGGGAAATCCCGGTAGTGGTTGACATGTTTCGCATTGACGGCGCTAGCGCGGAGCCGGGACAAAAGCTGGTTCTATGCGCGGCAATATCGGCACGGGCAAGGTGGATGACGCTCGAGTTCATCAACGTCAAGACCGGCGGGTAGTGGCGGAGAAGACCGTGAGCCTGGAGCCGCTCGGTACGGGCGCCGCGGCGCAACCGTGCGTGACCACGGCGGCGGAGGCAGTGGGCGCGCCGGTGAATGCGCCTGCCTCGTCGTCCAGCGGGCATCATAAATAGCGATCTACGTCAAAGAGGCATCCCCCGCTCCTACCCTTCGGCATGGCTGCTCGTCTAAAATGAGTCACCATGACCAAGACTGTATCGTTACTGCTGCTGGTTCCTGCGCTCCTGCCGGCCCAATCCCCCACCGTTACCGGACGATGGTTCGCCGTCGCCGATTTCTACGGCACAGCCATCAATTTTCCGATGGATCTCAGCCAGGAGGGAGACAAGCTCACCGGCAACTTTGACGGAGACAAGCTGGAGGGTACTCTCTCCGGCGATTCCCTGCACTTCCTGGCCAAAGACGAACGTGGCGGCACCGAGGAACTCACCGCCACCCTTCAGCCCGGCATCATCTCCGGGACTATCGTCTTTGTCGACGGCGACGACAAAGAGCATCCCACCACACACCAGTTCAAAGCCACGCTGGTTCCGCAGCGCCGCACCGGAGCGCCGCAACACTTCGACTTCACGCCATCCGCGTTTTATCGCCAGTTCTCGGCCGCGAACAAGCCCGTGCTCACCGTTTCTCCCGGCGACACTGTCCATACCACCACCGTGGACGCCGGCGGGACCGATGAAAAGGGTGTCACGCGGGTGCTCGGCGGCAATCCTGAAACCGGGCCTTTCTACATTGAAACCGCTACGCCTGGAGATACTCTGGTGGTGCACCTCACACGCTTGCGCCTCAATCGCGATTGGGCCATCAGCGACGACGGCATCGTAGGTCGAGGTCTGGACGGCGATCTGGCCGTGAAGATGAAGGACGGATTCAAGAATGTGCGCTGGCATCTCGATCTGCAGAGCGGCGTAGCCACTTCCGAGAAGCCCGGCGAGCACCTGGCCCGCTACACGGCGCCTCTGCGGCCCATGTTGGGATGCGTGGCGGTTGCGCCGGGTTCCGCACAAGCGCCTCCGGGTACCGGCGATTCCGGGCGCTGGGGCGGCAATATGGACTTCAATGAGATCGTGGAAGGCGCGACGGTGTACCTGCCTGTGAGTGTGCCCGGCGCTCTCTTATATGTCGGCGACGGCCATGCGGCGCAAGGCGACGGCGAACTCAACGGCAACGCGCTGGAAACATCCATGGATGTGGAGTTCACCGTGGATGTGGTTTCGCACAAGTCCGTCATGAGTCCGCGCGTGGAGTCCGCCACGCAGATCATGGCCATGGGACTGGCCGGCTCGCTCGACGATGCCTTCCGCGCCGCCACGGCCAACATGGCGCAATGGCTTGCCGACGACTACAAGCTGACTCCCTCGGAGATCGCGCAAGTGCTGGGCACTGCCGCCGAATACAAAGTGAGCGAAGTCGCCGATCGCAACGCCGGGATTGTCCTGAAGATTAACAAGGACCGTCTGAAACCCCTGCCCGCCGCCGCGAAGTAATGTTGAACGGAAGACTTCCCTTGACAGCAAGTGACCATTATTGCTCTACGTTGTGTCCTGGAACGCGACGACCGCAGCGGGATTCGCGGCGACCTGTTGGACATGGTTGAGGATATTCTTGCCCGCCTGGATGACGCCGGCACGCCGCAGGCTATGAAAGGCGACCTGAAGGGGTTTTGGTCCGTCACGATGCGGGTCTTCCACTAGCAGAAGGAGACTCTATGCCCATGAAAAAACCGCCGCATCCCGGGCGCAGCATACGGACCGCCTGCCTTGAACCACTGGGCCTGTCCGTTACGGAGGGCGCAAAGGTTCTCGGCGTCACCCGCCAGGCGCTCAATAATGTCGTGAACGGCAAGTCGGGCATCAGTCCGGAGATGGCCATCCGGCTGACCAAGGCGTTCGGCAGCACACCAGAGACGTGGTTGCGAATGCAACTGGCTTACGATCTCGCTGCAGCCCTCAAGAATGAAAGCAAAATCAAGGTCCGGCGTCAGCGCCTGGAGGAAGTGCACTCGTATTAGTTGGCCCCGCCTGGATGGGATCTCGGCGCCGCTGGTCAAGCGTTTCCAGTTGGCTGACCGGGACATCCTCTCACTCTGGAGCAAGGAGCACCGGGAGCAAAGGCTCCGCGATGCGCAGCAAGGTATCGCACAGGGAAAAGTTAACGAGTACGCACGCGTCGAGGACGGCCGAGGGCGCTGCGGTCACTCGCGATCTGGCATGAGCACGCACGTGTAAAGGCCGGCTTCATCGACGGCTTGAGCGACGCGGCGAAGCGCCTGCACCCGGCCCTCCTCGCGGTGGAGCCAGTCGAGAGAGCGTCGCAGCGCATCCTCGATAAGCTGATTCCCGTCGCGGTACCTGCCCCGCGGACACTTCGTTTTTGATTCGCTCCTCAATATCGGGGGACAGTATCACGTTCATGGCCGCACTTGGCCGCACTCCCTTACTATTGTACCCGTAAGGCGATGGCGGATGGCGTCAACACTTCTAGCGGATCTCGAGCGGCGATACTTTCGAATTGGGACCTACGCAACTCGTTCGGCGCCGACGGGGCACGTTTCGCACTCAGGAGGTCGTAGATTGCTTGGTGAACCGAAGATAGCCGAACCTGCCAACCGCGCATTACAAATAAGTTCGGTTGTGGGTGATGGTTGTGGACCGGCCCCGTCCGGCGCGGCCAGGTACGGACTTGGTCAAGGTGTCTCAGGCATTAAGCCGAGATCGTGCTTTTGGGGTTGCCTTGGAGCCGTTTGAGAAAGCCGGACTAGGTCGGCTGGAAGCGGATTGGCGATGATCTTGCGCAACCGGCCCGGTGCCGTAAATTGGTTGCCCACTGCGCGCAAGTGTGTGTAGCAACGGGGGTGAATGCGAATTCCCCTACGCTAAATTGGGCCCCGCGACAAGACGGGCAATCCATTGGCAGAACGCGATTCTTGAGGGATGGCAGGGTCATTTGCGCCATCAGTGTACGTACCATCGCGGGGTCGAGGTTCACTCCATCAACAGCGACTTCAGAATACGTTTCATCCAACTTGGGCTCGTCCCCATCTTCACGGAATGCGTGGACATGAATGCCCTCCTCTTCGGCGACATCGCTGGTCCAAATGAAGGCTGGGTTCGAACCCCAGATCTGAATCCCTCCTGGGAATTCTGCCTGTCGAATGTGTACTTTTTTCTTCGACGGCCTTGGGTGGAGCGTCTTAACGCCACAGGCACCGCGGACGCCGCAAATCGGATTCCCAATACCGATCTCGCTGTCCGGAAAGTGCCTGCCACACCCGGCACAGAGATGCCGACGATGGGGATGGACGCTAAACCAGTCGCGGTCCAGGTGCGCCTCGCCGCAGTACGGACACGTGATGTGCCTCATCTCGTATCCGAATATCGAAGTTGCCATGTAATAAATGGCATCGAGATCTGAGACCGGGACGCCCGCCTCGGGAAGCCGCGAGCCGAAAACTCGCACAGCGCGAAAGGTGCGGTCAATTTCTTTCTCCGCACCGGGCCTAGCGCGCGCGTGAACGTGGATGCCCCGATCCACTGGTAGCCTCGTTGTATCGTAGACCGGTGGGACGGCTCCCCAGAGGGCGATCCCACCCGCG
>Ga0302325_10029143_pt1 | contig 11406 bp, 10 predicted proteins | sample Palsa_T0_2_FD_201948 | JGI IMG/M metagenome (GOLD analysis project Ga0302325, IMG submission 201948) | Peat permafrost microbial communities from Stordalen Mire near Abisko, Sweden - Palsa_T0_2 | ecosystem: Environmental > Terrestrial > Soil > Palsa > Peat permafrost | place: Sweden: Abisko... | reverse complement strand
CCGGATCGTCCCCATCTATCCGACGTCGGAGAAGACGGGGATCGCCGGCTGGGAATACGGCGAGTGGATCGCCGAGGCGTTGCACCGGGCCGGCCCCTTCGACGACCCGTTGCCCGAGGCCTTCCGCAAAGAGCTCGACCTCATGGACCGGACCACGGCCTTCGGGGCCATCCACGCCCCCGAGACCTTCGACCAGAAGAACGAGGCCCGCCGACGGCTGGCCCTCGACGAGCTGCTGCGGCTGCAGCTGGAGATCGTCACCCGGCGCCGGGCCGACGAGCGCGACGCCCGGGGGATCGGTCATGTCACCACCCCCGCACCGGCCGACGATCTGGTCGCCGCCTTCCTGGCCCGTCTCGGTTTCTCCCCGACGCGATCCCAGCGCCGGGCCCTGGCCGAGATCATGGGGGACCTGGCGGCACCGCTGCCCATGCACCGGCTGCTCCAGGGTGACGTCGGTTCGGGGAAGACGGTGGTGGCCGTGGCCACGTTGCTGGTCGCCGTCCAGGGAGGCCACCAGGGCGCCTTCATGGCCCCCACCGAGGTCCTGGCCGAACAGCACTTCCTCGGCGTCTCCGGCCTCCTGGCCGGCCTCGAGGTCCCCGATCCCCGGACCCTCGGCGGGTCCCGTCCCCTCACCGTGGCCCTCCTCACCAGCCGGACACCGGCGGCCGAGAGGAGAAGGAGCCGCGACGGCCTCGCCACCGGCGCCGTGGACATCGTGGTGGGGACCCACGCCCTGCTCACCGAGGACGTCGGTTTCCACAGCCTGGGCGTGGTCGTCATCGACGAGCAGCACCGGTTCGGCGTGGAGCAACGCGCCGCGCTGCGGGCCAAGGGTCGTGACGTCACCAGCGGCGCCGGCGCCGACCCCGATCTCCTGGTCATGACGGCCACACCCATCCCCCGGACCGCGGCCATGGTGGTCTTCGGCGATCTCGACGTGACCGAACTCGACGAAATGCCGGCGGGCCGGGCCCCCATCGTGACCCGGTGGGCGCGGGCCGAGGCCGACGAGGCCGGGGCCTGGCAGCGCGTCAGGGACGAGGTGGCCGCCGGGAACCGGGCCTACGTCGTCTGCCCGCTCGTCGAAGGGTCGGAGAAGAGCCAGGCCAAGTCGGCCACCGAGGAGAAGGAGCGCCTGGAACAGACGATCCTGGCCGGCCTCCCGATCGGCCTGTTGCACGGACAGTTGAAGGCGTCAGACAAAGAAGGGGTGATGGCCGACTTCCGCGCCGGCCGGCTCTCGGTGCTGGTGGCCACGACGGTGGTCGAGGGGGGGGTGGACGTAGCCGAGGCCACCGTCATGGTCATCGAGGACGCCGAGCGTTTCGGGATCGCCCAGCTCCACCAGCTGCGGGGTCGGGTCGGCCGCTCGGACCGGCCCTCGTGGTGCTATCTCCTGAGTGCGGGGGCCACCCCCGAGGCGGTGATGCGGCTGGAGGCGCTCGAGAAGTCGACCGACGGGTTCGAGCTGGCCGAGGTCGACCTCGAGCTGCGGGGGGAGGGGACGATCCTGGGGTCGCGCCAGAAAGGCCGCAGCGACCTGAAGCTGGCCTCGTTGCGCCGCGGCGACCGGGCCCTCGTGGTCGAAGCCCGCCGGATCGCCGAGTCGCTGTTGTCCGATGACCCCGTGGCCGAAGCCACCACGGTGTTGGCCGACGAGCTCCGGCTCTTCGTGGGCGACGACGAGGCCGCCTATCTGCTCAAGAGCTGATCGGCGCCGGCGGTACGCTCGTCGGCGTGGGCGTCCGTGCGTGTCATCGCCGGCAGTAGCCGGGGCCGGCGCCTGCAGGCACCGGCGGGGGACCTCACCCGGCCCACCGCCGACCGGGTCCGGGAGGCGATCTTCAACGTGCTCGGCGGACTCGTCGACCTCGACGGGGCCACGGTGGCCGACCTCTTCGCCGGGAGCGGGGCCATGGGCATCGAGGCGCTGTCGCGGGGGGCGGGCTCGGTGGTGTTCGTCGACCACTCGCCCGCCGCCGTCGCCGCCGTGAAGGCCAACGTCACGGCGACGGGGCTCGATCCCGGGTCGACCAGGGTCGTCCGGGCCGACGTCGTCGACTGGCTGGAGCGACCCCACCACTTCGATCTGGCCCTCTGCGACCCCCCTTATGTCTTCGACGCCTGGGAGGAGTTGCTCGGACGCCTCGACGCCGACACCGTGGTCATGGAATCGGACCGGCCGGTCACGGTGCCCGGGACCTGGGAAATCATCAGGAACAAGCGCTACGGCGGTACGCTCGTCACGGTGGTCCGTTCCCCGAAGACGTCGCATCCGGCCCCCCCGACGCACCAGAGAGGCACCTCGTGACCGTTGCTCTCATCCCGGGTTCTTTCGACCCCTTCCACAACGGCCACCTCGAGGTGGTGGAGAGGGCGGGGCGGTTGTTCGACGAAATCGTGGTGGCCACCCTGCGCAACCCCCAGAAGGCCGAGCCCCTGTTCAATCTGGAGGAGCGGGAGGAGATGCTGAAGGAGGCCCTCTCCCATCTGGAGAACGTCAGGATCGTGTCGGTCTCCAAGCTGGTGGTGGACGTGGCCCACGATGTCCGGGCCACGGCCATCGTGAAAGGCCTGCGGGCCGTGTCCGACTTCGAGAACGAGCTCCAGATGGCCCAGATGAACCGCCAGCTGTCGGGGATCGAGACCCTCTTCATCCCCACCACCTCGACATCGGCCTTCGTGGCCTCCCGGCTGTTGCGCGAGGTGGCCCGCTACGGCGGTGACGTGTCGGCCTTCGTCCCCAAGGTGGTGTGGTTGCGGCTCCAGGAGAAGTTCTCCAAGTGAGCGACGACATCTTCGTCGACGATCCCTTCGAGGAAGCGGCGCCGGTGGTCGAGGCCGACGCCCAGGGCCTGCTCCGCCAGGCCGTCGACGTGGTGGCCACGGCGCGGACCATGCCGCTGTCGGCGTCGGTCCTGGTGGCCCGCGACGAGCTGCTCGATCTGCTCCAGGGGGCCCTCGACCTCTTCCCCGACGAGTTGCGCCAGGCCCGCTGGCTGCTGCGGGAACGCGACGAGTTCCTGGCCACCCGTCAGCGCGAGGCCGACAACCTGCTGGAGGAGGTCCGGGCCCAGGCCGAGCGGATGGTCCAGCGCACCGAGATCGTCCGCCAGGCCAACCACGTGGCCCAGCGGATCCTGGACGACGCCCGGGAGGAGGCCCGGCGCTTGCGCCACGAGGCCGAGGACTTCTGTGACCAGAAGCTGGCCTCCTTCGAGATCGTCCTCGACCGGACCATCAAGACCGTCCAGGCCGGCCGGGAGAAGCTCCAGGCCACCCCGCCGCCTCTCCCCGAGGACACCGGGGCGCCCTCGGCCGGTGGCGAGGTGGGCACCGGCGCCGACGAGCTCGGGTTCTTCGATCAGGACGACGCCTGAGGCCGGCCGTGTCGTCCCGTCCTTTCGTCGTCCATGTCGCCCAGCTCCGGCGCGTCCCCGGCAGCCGGTGGCACGAGATCCGGTCGGGCACCATCGACGACCTGGCCTGCTCGGGCAGCGAGGTTCCGGGCGGGGCCGAACTGGGCGCCGACGTGACCCTCGAGTCGATCGTCGGGGGGGTGAGCGTGACCGGCTGGGTGACGGCCCCGTGGACCGGGGCCTGCCGGCGCTGCCTGGTGCCGGCGTCGGGGACCCTGAAGCTCGGGGTCCGGGAGCTCTACACCGAGGACGGTGACGGCGAGGAGACGTATCCGATCACCGACGACGTCGTCGACTTAGAGGACCTCGTCCACGACGCCGTGCTCCTCGAGCTGCCCCTGGCCCCGCTGTGCCAGGAGGGTTGCCGGGGCCTCTGCCCCATGTGCGGGACCAACCGCAACGAGCGGGAGTGCCGGTGCGAGGCGCCCCGCGACGGGCGCTGGGCCGCCCTCGACGTGCTCCGGGTCCCCGACCTCGGAACCGAGAACTGATCCACCGGGTATCGTGGACCGGCCCCCCGACCCGAGGTGACCGACGATGGCCGTCCCCAAGAAGAAGACATCCAAGGCGAAGAGCCGTAGCCGGCGCGCCTCGAACTGGGTCCTGGGCGTCCCCGCCCGCAGCGTCTGCCCCCAGTGCCAGCACGCCAAGGTCCCCCACGTGGTCTGTCCCAACTGCGGCTGGTACAAGGGCCGGCAGGCCGTCGAAGTCGACTAGTGCCGGCCACCGGGCACCCTCTGCCGGTGGCGGTCGACGCCATGGGCGGCGACCGGGCGCCCACCGAGATCGTGGCCGGGGCCCGTCGGGCGGCCGAGGAGCTCGGCATCCCCGTCGTCCTCGTCGGTCCTCCCGACCAGCTGGGTGACACCGGCGGGCTCGAGGTTCTCCCCGCCTCCGAGGTCATCGGCATGGACGAGGACCCCGGTCAGGGGGTCCGGCGCAAGAAGGACTCCTCCCTCGTCCGGGCGGCCGAGGCCGTCCGCGACGGGCGGGCCCTGGCTATGGTGAGCGCCGGGAACACGGGGGCCACCATGGCCAGCGCCCTGCTGCGGATGGGCCGGCTGAAGGGGATCGTCCGCCCCGCCATCGCCACCCCCATTCCCCAGATCGGCTCCCACCCGGCGATCCTGCTCGACGCCGGGGCCAACACCGAATGCACGCCGGCCATGCTCGTCCAGTTCGCCCAGATGGGCTCCGCCTACTCCTCGGCCCGCTACGGGGTGGCCGAGCCCACCGTGGCCCTGCTCTCCATCGGCGAGGAGAAGTCCAAGGGCACCCCTCTCGTGAAGGAGACCCACGCCCTGCTGGCCGCCACCGCCGGGCTGCGCTTCGTGGGCAACGCCGAGGGCAGGGACCTGCTGCGGGCCCCCGACGTGGTCGTGACCGACGGCTTCACCGGCAACGTGGCCCTGAAGACCCTGGAGGGGTCGCTCCGGTTCTTCATGGACACCCTCCTCGAGGTCCTCACCACCAACGAGGACACGAAGAAGGCCTCCGAAGCCCTCCTGCCCTACCTGGCCCCCCTGGCCGCCGAGTTCGACCCCGACAACACCGGCGGGGCGGCCCTGCTCGGGGTGGACGGGGTCTGCGTCATCAGCCACGGCTCCTCGTCGGCCCAGGCCATGGTCTCGGCCGTCAAGGTGGCCTACGAGGTGGCCACCGCCGGCCTGGTGGACCGCCTGGCCCAGGCCGTCACGCCGGCCTGACCATCCCCGTCACGTTCCGCGGTGGCTCGAACGGGGTCCGTGGGACGACGGTCCGCCAAGGGCCGCGGGGTTGCCGGCCGGCGCCAGAAGTAGCCTCCGACCTGGGACTCCGTCGGTGACGGGGGCCCGGTCGGGTAGGATGCGGGCGAAAACTTCAACCCGCAGGAGACGACGTGCCCGCAGAGACTCACGTGGAAAAGGGTCCGCTCGACCGCCAGCAGGTTTTCGAGCTCGTGCGCGACCAGCTGGCCGACATTCTCGAGGTAGAGCCCTCCACCATCAGGGAATCCTCGTCCTTCGCCGAGGACCTCGACGCCGACTCCCTGGCCCTCATCGAGCTGGTCGAGGCCCTCGAAGAGGAGCTCGGGGAGCGGACGGTGGGGTTCCGGATCGAGGACGAGGACCTGGAAGACCTCAGAACCGTCCGTGACGCCGTCGATTACGTGGTGGCCAAACTGGGAGCGAGCTGAGACGGCCAACGATCCCGCCGCTGTGGACGGCGCCGGCGGCGCCGGATCCGAGGTGACCCCCTCGGGCCGCTCCGCGCCTTCGGGTGCGGGGCCGGGGGTCGCGCCGGGGGAGACGGTGGCTCCGGTCCCCGCCCGCCCGCCGGCCGCCCCCGACGTGGGCGATCTGGTCCGTCGGCTGGGGCGACCTTTCGGCGACGAGGCCCTGCTCGTCCAGGCCCTCTCCCACCGCTCCTGGTGCGCCGAGGCCGGTGGCCAGCCCTCCAACGAGAGACTCGAGTTCCTGGGCGACGCCGTCCTCGGCCTGGTGGTGGCCGAGCACTGCTACCGCACCTATCCGGCCATGCCCGAAGGGGCGCTGGCCAAGGTCCGGGCCGCCGTGGTCAACACGGCCGTCCTGGCCGAGGTGGCCCTCGAGCTCGACCTCGGTCGCGATCTGTTGCTCGGCCGGGGCGAGGACTCCTCGGGCGGTCGGGCCAAGGCCTCGATCCTGGCCAACGCCGTGGAGGCCGTCATCGCCGCCGTCTATCTCGACAGCGGCTGGGAACCGGCCGCCCAGTTCGTCCTCCGTCTGCTCGACCGCCGGATCGAGGAGGCCGCCGCCGGCCCCGGGGCCGAGGACTTCAAGACCCGTCTCCAGGAGATGGTGGTCCGGCGGGTGGGCAAGCTCCCGCAGTACGAGGTGGCGGGGACCGGCCCCGACCACGCCCGCCGGTACACGGCCACCGTCATCGTGGGCGGCGCCGTCGTGGGTGAAGGGGAGGGCAAGTCCAAGAAGGACGCCGAACAGGCCGCCGCCCATGACGCCTTCCCGGCTTTCGCCGAACCGGTCGACCATGACCGGGCCGACGGTGGTGTGCCCAGCCATGCCTGAGCTCCCCGAAGTGGAGACCATCCGCCGGGACCTCGAGAAGGAGGTCGTGGGGCGCCGGGTGAAGACCGTCGAGGTCAAGGGCAAGCGGTCGATCCGCCGCCACAAGAGCGGTCCCGAGTTCCGGGCCAAGCTCGAGGGCAAGAAGATCGGCTCCATTCGCCGAGCCGGGAAGTACCTCCTGCTCGGCCTGGACGACGACGACATCCTCGTCGTCCACCTGGGCATGAGCGGCCAGCTCCAGCGGGCCAAGGGCCCGAAGGACCCCCTGGACAAGCACACCCACGTGGTCATCACCTTCACCCAGGGCGGCCAGCTCCGGTTCGTCGATCCCCGCACCTTCGGGGAGATGTTCGTGACCGCCACCGGCGACCTCGAATCGGTGCCCGAGCTCTCCCACCTGGGTTTCGACCCGCTCGAAGAGGTCATGAGCTGGGCCCGTTTCGGCCAGCTCCTGGCCGACAAGCACACGCCGCTCAAGACCCTGCTCATGGACCAGAAGTTCGTGGCCGGGATCGGCAACATCTACTCCGACGAGATCCTCTTCGCCGCCGGCCTGCGCTACGACCGGGGCTCCGACACGTTGAGCGCCCAGGAGATCCGGCGTCTGTACCGGGCCATGGTCGAGACCCTGTCGGAGGCGGTGAAGTACCGGGGGTCGTCACTGGCCGACGAGCAGTACCGCGACCTGTTCGGCGAGATCGGCGACTACCAGGGCCAACATCAGGTCTATGACCGCGAGGGCAGCGCCTGCCGACGGTGCCGGAACCTGATCGTGAGGGTCAAGGTCAACGGCCGCTCGGCCTTCCTCTGCGAGCACTGCCAGATCTGAAGTCGGCATCCCCGCCTGCGCAGTGGCGACAGGTAGGGTGACCAACGGTGTTCCTGAAGTCACTGACCCTGAAGGGCTTCAAGTCCTTCGCCGACCCGTCCACCCTGCAGATGGAACCGGGGGTGACCGTCGTCGTCGGTCCCAACGGCAGCGGCAAGTCGAACGTGGTCGATGCCGTGGCCTGGGTGCTCGGGGCCCAGGGCCCGCGTACCGTCCGTTCCTCCAAGATGGAGGACGTCATCTTCGCCGGCTCGGCCGACCGCCCCCCGCTCGGGCGGGCCGAGGTGTCGCTCACCATCGACAACCGGGCGGGCCACCTCCCCGGCGGTCTGGCCGAGATCACCATCACCCGGACGCTGTTCCGCTCCGGTGACAGCGAATACGCCCTGAACGGCCAGCCGTGCCGGCTGCTCGACATCCAGGAGCTGCTGTCGGACTCCGGTGTCGGTCGCACCCAGCACGTCATCGTGAGCCAGGGCCAGCTCGACCAGATCCTGAACGCCCGGCCCGAGGATCGGCGGGCCGTGATCGAGGAGGCGGCCGGGATCCTGAAGCACCGCCGGCGTCGGGAACGGGCCGAACGGCGGCTGGCGGCCACGGAGGAGAACCTCGAACGCCTGGGCGACCTGCTGCGCGAGGTGCGTCGCCAGATGCGACCGCTCGAGCGCCAGGCGGCGGCGGCCCGGTCCCACGCGTCGCTGGCCGAGGAACTCCGGGACCTCCGGCTGTACCTGATCGGGCGGGAGCTGGCCGCCCTCGACGAGCGTCGGCGTGCGGCCACCGACGAACGCGACCGTCTGCGGCAGTCCGAGACGACGTTGCGGGACCGGCTCGACGAACTCGACGCCGCCGCCGACGCGGCCGCGGCGAAGTTGTCGGCGCGCCGCGAGGACGGCCTCGTCGCCGCTGTCACCCGGGTCCACGGACTGGGCGAGCGCTGTCGGGGTCTGGCCGGGGTGTTGGCCGAGCGCCGCCGTTCGCTCGTCCAGGCCCTGGCCGCGGCGGCCGACGCCGACGTGGTCTCGTCGCTCGAAACGGACGCGGCCCGGCTGGCGGACGAGCTCGACGCCACCGCCGATCAGGCCCGGGCCCTCGATCCGGCGGCGGCAGAGGTGGCCGAGGCCGAGGCCGAGCTGGCGCGCCAACTGAGCGCCTACGAGGCGGCCACCGGTGACCTGGCTTCCATGCAGGCGGCCGAGGAGGCCTTCGCCGTGTCCCGGGGGGAGAGAGAGCCCCTTCGTCGCGCCCTCGAGCGCGACCGTGACGACCTGGAGCGACTCCTCGAGCGGGTAGCCGTCTTGCAACGCCGACGCGTCGGCGCCGAGACCGAGCTCCACGATCTGACCGGCCGGTTGGCGGCGGCCGAGACCGAGGTGGCCGCCGCCGCCGACGCCGCCGCCACGGCGCGCCTGGCCGCCACCACAGCGGCGGCCGCCGGCCACGACGCCGAGACGCTACGACGCCAGGCCGAGCAGGTCCGCCACCGCCTCGAGGCCCGGGCCGAGGCCCTGGCCCGGGCGGCCGACGAGGCCCGCGGCGCCGCCGGTGCCGACGTCCTCGCCGGCCTGCCCGGTGTCATGGGCTCCCTGGTGGAACTGGTCGACGTCGACGACGGCTGGGAGGGTGCCTTCGAAGCGGCCGTGGGGGCGGCCCTGGCCGGCGTGGTGGTCGGCGACACCGCCGCCGCGCGTGGCGCGCTGGCCCGGCTCCACGAGAGCGACGTGGTGGGCACCGTCCTCACGCTGGGACCGACGTCGGCGGCGCCGCCCATGCCGGCGCCCGCTCCCGGTCTCGAGCCCGTCCGCAGCCACGTCCGTTCCCGGACACCGGGGGTCGACGAACTGCTCGACCGTCTGCTGGCCGGCGCCGTGGCCGTGAGCGGCGGATGGCGGCCGGCCGTCGACCTGTCCCTCGAACACCCCGAGCTGGTCGTCGTCACCTCCGCGGGCGACCGCTTCTCGGCCGCGGGCTGGCTCGTCCACGCCGGATCGACGCCGGCCACGGCCGTGGCCACCGAGCAGGCCCGGCGCGAGGCCGAGGCGGCCGCCGCCGATGCCGAGGGCGCCGAGTCGGCGTTGGCCGAGGCCGTCGGCGCCGCCGACGCCGCCCGCGACGGGGCCGAAGCCGCCGCCCGCCAGGCCGAGCGGGCCGTCGACCATCGCCGGTCGCTCGACGAGGCCCGGGTCCGCCTGGCCGCCGAGTTGGAGACTCTGGGCCACGAGGAGACCGAGGCCGTCCGCCATCACGACGCGCTGGCCGATCGCGTGGCCCGCGACACGGCCCGCCTGGCCGAGCTCGACGGGAGGCTGCCCGAGCTCGAGCGGACGGCCACCGACGCCGCCGCCCGCCTCCGCGTCGCCGAGGAGACCCGGGCGAGGCATCAGGAGCTCCGGGCCCAGGTCGAGAGCCGACGACGCGATCTCGAGGTCCGCATCGCCGGGCTGGCCGAGCGCCGGGCCCTGCTCACCGGGCGCCTGGAGGATGTCGAGCGCCGGTTGGCCGGGCACGTGGCCGAGCGCGACCAGGCGGGGGAGCGCCGCCGCCGGCTGGAGTCCGACGCCCGCGCCGTGGACCGTCTGGGCGAGGTCGTCGACCGCCATGCCGGCCGCCTGGGCGCCCTGGCCGAGCGGCTGGCCGACGAGCGCTCCCGCCAGCTCGACGAGGTCCGGGCCGGCAGCGCCCGCCTGGACGACCTCCGCCGCCAGCGGGCGGCCACCGAAGGCCAGGTGACCGAGACGCGCGACCAGCTCCAGAAGCTCGCCCTCGACCTGGCCGAGTCGGGTGTGCGCCACGAGTCGGCCATCGAGGCACTCCGCCGGGAGATCGGCTGCGAGCCCGAGACGGCCATGGCCGCCCCCAGCCCGGCCCTGCCCGACGGCGTCGACGCCGCCTCGCGCGCGGCGGCGGTGGAGACCGAGTTGGCGTCGCTCGGCCCCGTGAACCCCTTGGCCCTCGAAGAGCTCGGCACCCTGGAGGAGCGGCACCGTTTCCTGGAGGAGCAGGTGGAGGACGTCCGTCGCGCCCGCCGTGAGCTCCATCAGGTCATCCGGGCCGTGGACGACGAGATCATGCGCATCTTCGCCGACGCCTTCGCCGACGTGAACGAGCACTTCCAGGTTCTCGTGGCCACGCTCTTTCCCGGCGGGATCGGCCGCCTCGTCCTCACCGACCCCACCGACCTCCTCGACACCGGCGTGGAGGTGGAGGCCCGACCGGCGGGGAAGAACGTCCGCAAACTGTCGCTGCTGTCGGGCGGCGAGCGCTCCCTCGTGGCCCTGGCCTTCCTCTTCGCCGTCTTCCGTAGCCGGCCCTCGCCCTTCTACCTCATGGACGAGGTCGAGGCCGCCCTCGACGACGTGAACCTCCACCGTTTCCTCGACCTCCTCCACGAGTTCCGCGACGAGGCCCAGCTGATCATCGTCAGCCACCAGAAGCGCACCATGGAAGCGGCCGACGCCCTCTACGGCGTGACCATGACCCCGGGCGGCTCGTCCAAGGTCGTGAGCCAGAAGGTCCGCCGCCAGCCCGACGACGAGTCGGCCGCCGCCTCCACCAACTGACCGCCCCCCCGGGGGTGATCGCCACCGTCCCGCCCTCCGCCGGACGCCGGCGAGTCATCTCGTAGGCTGCCCACGCCATGCTCGCCCTCCTGATCGTCCTGGCCGTCGTCGTCGTCCTGGCCGTCGTCACCTCGTCGACGCTGCTCGTCCGACGCCGGTCCACCCGACGAGCGACCGGTGCGCCGGCACCTGCGGCGCCCACTCCGGCGCCGACGCCATCGCCGGCCGCCCCGCCGGCGGCCACCGCCGCGCCACCGCCGGCGCCGCCGCCCGCCCCCACCGCGCCGCCCCCGGCCGCCCCACCGGCTCCCGCCGAGGCGACGTCCCCGCCGGTCACCGGCGACCAGGTCGTCCCCGCCGACCTGCGGGCCACCATGGGCAAGACCCGTGGCCTGTTGTCGGGGTATGTCCGCGCCCTGCGGGGCCGGGGGTCGGTGGACGACCAGACCTGGGACGATCTCGAAGAGGCGCTCTTGCGGGCCGACGTGGGGGTGGCCACCACCCAGGCGCTGCTCGAGGACCTCCGCCAACGGGTCCGCACGGGC
>Ga0302325_10029140_pt1 | contig 11406 bp, 5 predicted proteins | sample Palsa_T0_2_FD_201948 | JGI IMG/M metagenome (GOLD analysis project Ga0302325, IMG submission 201948) | Peat permafrost microbial communities from Stordalen Mire near Abisko, Sweden - Palsa_T0_2 | ecosystem: Environmental > Terrestrial > Soil > Palsa > Peat permafrost | place: Sweden: Abisko... | reverse complement strand
GCCTTCCTGCGCCTGGCTCTCGCGGATGGCAAAGCCCGCTTCACCCAGCGGATCGATCTCCGCGACGAGCATTTCCTCAATGCGCGCCAGCGGCGGCGCTTCGCTGCCGAGGCTTTCGACGAATCGGTCGAGCGCGGCAGGCGCGCCTTCCACCTCCGCCACCACGCCGGCCGACGAGTTCAGCACGTAGCCCGCCAGCTCGAGCCGCTTCGCCAGGTTGTACACGAACGGACGAAAGCCCACGCCTTGCACCACGCCGCGAATGCGTATCTGCCGCCGTGCCCGCACCACGCCCGATCTTAGCGCAGTGGGGCAGGCCCGTGGCCTGCGGCGGCCTCCCAGGCCGCCATCTTATTTACGCCGCGGGCGTAGCCCGCGTTTCGCCGGGCGCAGCCCGGCTACGGCTTAACCGTCGTGTTGGTCAGCAACGTAACCTGGTATGAACTGCTGTTCCCCACAGCCAAATCAAGCATCCCGTTGCCACCAAAATCCCCCGCCGCCAGACCAGTCGGTCTCGACCCCACCACCCATCGCCCCGCCGTGGGTCCAAAACTCCCATCGCCATTTCCCGGCAGTACGGCCACGGTATCGGAAGCGTAGTTAGTAACCGCCAGATCGGCCTTGCCATCGCCGTTGAAGTCGCCCACCACCAGGGTATAGGGACCGGCGGCCGCCGGATATGTCGCGGGCGGCTGGAAGGTTCCGTCGCCCTTGCCCAACAAAATCGCGACGTTGTCGCTGTTACGGTCGGCGACCGCCAAGTCCAGCTTTCCATCGCCATTGAAATCCCAAACCACTAAGCCGGTAGGCGCCAGTCCCGTGACATAATTCACCGGCGCCTGGAAAGTGCCGTCGCCGTTCCCCAGCAGCACCGATACGATGTTTTCCGGATGGCCAAACACCGGCGCGCCGTTGATGGTCACCACCAGATCCAGCTTGCCATCGCCGTTGAAATCACCCACGGCGATACTCCAAGGTCCCACCCCCACCGGGTAACTGACGGGCGATTGGAATGAGCCGTCGCCATTGCCCAGCAGGATCGCGACCGTGTTCGAGCCGTTGTTAGTCACTGCCAGATCCAGCTTGCCATCTCCGTTGAAGTCGTCCACCGCGACGTACAGCGGGAACGAGCCTCCGGTAGAGTAGCCGGCAGCCGGTTGGAAGGAACCGTCGCCATTGCCCAGCAGGATTTCGATATCGCCAGCCGACTCATTCGTCACGGCCAGATCCAGCTTTCCATCTCCGTTAAAATCCGCCACCGCGAGCCCCCAAGGCCCACCTCCAGTCGAGTAAGTCGTGGCCGGGCCAAACGTTCCGTCGCCCTTCCCCATTAAGACCGACACACCGCCGCTGCCACTGTTGATAATCTTATCCGTGACCGCCAAATCGAGCTTTCCGTCGCCATTGAAGTCCGCCACTACCACAGCCGGCGCATACGCCTGCAGATCGATCCCGGCCGGCTGCTGAAATCCGCCAAGGCCATCGCCCGGCAGAACCGCAACGGCATAGAGGGCGTAGGGCACGGCTAGGTCAAGCTTCTTGTCGCCGTTGAAATCGCCCACCGCGATGGCGCTGGGAAAAGTTCCGAAATGGTAGGCCACCGCTGGCCCGAACGTCCCCGTGCCGCTGTTGAGCAGAACGGAAACACCGCCCGGATCCACTACCGCCAGGTCCGGCTTCCCGTCTCCATTGAAATCTCCCACACTCATGGCGGAGGGCCGCCCGGCCGTGTACTCAACCGGCTTCTGGAACGTTCCATCTCCGTTGCCCAGCAGGACCGACACGTAACCCCAGAAGTAATTTGTGGTGATGTTTGAGTTAGTCACCGCCACATCGAGCTTATGGTCTCCATTGAAGTCCGCCGTCACAATGGCGCCTTCCCGGATCTGGTCCGCCGGTCCCGTGGGATACTGCGCAGACAAAGTAAAAGTGCCGTCGCCGTTCCCCAGCAGGATCGCTACGCTGGGTGCGGCCGTAGCCACCGCCAGGTCCAGCTTTCCATCGCCGTTGAAGTCTCCTACCGCCAACGATCCCGGGCTGCTGACGGCCGTGGCGATGGGAGATTGAAACGTCCCGTTGCCAATGCCCAGCAGAACCCAGACATTGCCGGAGCCATCGGTCACCGCCAAATCCGGAATGCCGTCGCCGTTGAAGTCCCCCACCGCCACGTCGCCGGCTTCATTGACCGTATAGGTCGCACCCTGACGGAAGGTGCCATCGCCGTTTCCGAGCAGGATCGTGACCTCCCGGGGTCCGAGTCCGCCGGCCACCGCCAGATCCGGAATTCCGTCTCCGTTGAAGTCTCCCACGGCGACCGACCCCGGGTCGCTCACCCCATAGTTCACCGGCGGCTGGAAGGTGCCGTCGCCGTTGCCCAGCAGTATCGAGACGGCGTTCGAATAGGGGGCCGATACGGCCAGGTCCAGTTTGCCGTCCCCGTTGAAGTCTCCCGTCACCGCCGAACCCCAATCGCCCGCATCCAGAAACGCCTGGGGAGCGTTGAAGGTCACCGCCGGCGCTGCCGCATAAGCAGCCCAGGCGCAAACCAGCACAGCACAAAGGAGTCTCATCGTGGGCTTAGTATACACCCGGCCCGCGAGCCCGCCGCATTTCCTTCCGGGAATAGGAACTAGTACCCAGCGCGCGGTTTCTAACTCCAAATGAACATCCGGCGGCATATCGAAATTCTGGCGCAGGACTTGCGCTATGCGGCCCGCGGTTTGCTGCGGACGCCCACATTCACGGTGGCGGCCGTGCTCGCGCTGGCTCTGGGCACCGGCGCGGGCAGCGCCGTCTTCAGCGTGGTGGACCGCATCCTGTTTCGCAGCCTTCCCTACCCGCAGGCGAACCGCCTGGTGTCAGTGGGATTCGTGGCGCCCATCATCCCGCAGGAGTTCATGCTGGGTACCGACTATCTGGAATGGCGTGCGCGGCAGCAACCGTTCGAGTCGTTCACTTCTTGGACCGGCATCAGCGATTGCGATCTGGCGGAGACGAATCCCGTGCGCCTGGCATGCGCGCAAGTAGAGGCCAGCCTGCTGCCCACGCTGGGCATCCAACTGCTAGCGGGCCGCAACTTCACGCGCGATGAGGACCGGCCGAATGCGCCGCGCGTGGCCATCCTTTCTTATGGCTTGTGGCGTAGCCGCTTCGGCGGCGACCGCGGCGTGGTCGGTAAGACCATGCCGCTGGATGGTCAGTCCGCAACCATCGTGGGCGTGCTGCCGCCCGACTTCGAGTTGCCCACACTCGAGCATGCCGACGTGCTGGTGCCGCAAGCGCTGGACGAAGCCGCGCAGCACCGGCCGAATACCGGGCGCGTGCTGTGGTCCATCGCGCGCCTGAAACCGGGGGTAACGCCGGCGCAAGCCGCCACCGCGCTGTCGCCGCTTTTCCAGGAATCGCTCACATTCGTGCCGGGGCCGTTCCGCAAAGAAGTGACGTTGCGCGTGCGCTCGCTGCGCGACCGCCAGATCCACGAGGCGCGGCTGGCCTCCTGGATCCTGCTGGGCGCAGTGCTCGCGGTATTGCTGATCGCCTGCGCCAACGTCGCCAACCTGCTGCTGGCGCGCGCGGCCGCGCGGCAACGCGAACTGGCCGTGCGGCTGGCGCTGGGCGCGAGCCGCGTCCGATTGATACGCCAGACGCTCACCGAGAGCCTGCTTCTGGCGGCCACCGGCGGCGCGGCCGGATGCCTGCTGGCCGCCCTGCTGCTGCGCGTCTTCGTGGCCATCGCGCCGGAAGGTATCCCGCGCTTGCAGCAGGCCACCGTCGATCTGCGCGTGCTGCTGTGTACGCTGGCCGTATCGCTCATCTGCGGCATCTTGTTTGGACTCATCCCGGCGCTCGAACAGCCGCGCGCCGAAACTCTGGCCGGATGGCGGGCGCTCGGCGGGCGCCATTATTTCTTCCGTCGCGGCCTGGTGGCCGCGCAGATCTGCGCTTCGCTGGTGCTGCTCACCGGCGCGAGCCTGTTGCTGCGCAGCTTGTGGAACCTGCAGAACCAGCCCCTCGGCATGCGCACGGGCAGCGTGCTCACCGCGACCATCACCCTTGGTCAAAAATCCTACGCCGACCCCGCCCGTCAGCTTGCTTTCTTCGAAGAACTGGAGCGGCGCCTCGCCCGGCTGCCCGGTGTCGCGCAAATGGGCCTCAGCGACTCTGCCCCGCCAAGCGGTCCGGCGCACGACATGATCTATGCGGCGATCGACATGGCCGGCCGGCCGCGTCCCGCGGAAGGCACCGGCGGCATGGTGACCTGGCGCATCGTTACGCCCGGCTATTTCGCGGCGCTGGGAGTTCCGATCCTGCGCGGCCGCGGCTTCGAGGATGCGGATCGCGACCCGCTCCAGGACTCCGTGATTCTGAGCGACTCGCTGGCGCGCCGCATGTTCCCCGGCGAATCCGCGGTGGGCAAGCAGATCCGGCCGGGCCGCTCCGGCGCCTGGCTGACGGTGATCGGCGTCGCCGCAGACGTGAAGAACACCGCCCTGATGGATCCCGACGAGCCCGAATATTACGTGGCGCGCAAGCACTCCACGGAGCGCATCGGACGCACTGCCACGGCCATCCTGCGCGGCAACATGGAACCGGCGGCCATGGCCCGCTGGGTGCGCGCGCAGGTGTCGGCGCTCGACCCCACGCTGCCGGTGAACGTCGAAACGCTCGATCGGCGCGTGGGCAAACTCGCCGAGCGGCCGCGCTTCAACGCCTGGCTGCTGGGCTTGTTCGCCGGGATGGGGCTGCTGTTGTCGGCCATCGGGCTTTATGGAGTCGTCTCGTTCCTGGTGGCGCAGCGCACGCAGGAGATCGGCGTACGCATGGCACTAGGCGCAACGCCGGGCGCCGTCGCCCGCCTGGTGCTGGGACACGCCGCGCGCTGGACGGCCGCGGGTGCCGTGCTGGGCGTCATCGGATCGCTGCTGGCAGTCCGCTGGACTGAGACCATGCTGTTCCACGTCTCGGCGCGCGATCCCCGGATCCTGGCGGCGGCCGTGGCGGCGCTGTGGGCGGTTGCCATGTTGGCGGCCTGGATTCCCTCGCGGCGCGCATCGCGAGTCGATCCCATGGAAGCCCTGCGCCAGGAATGAAGCCCAGTGGGGCAGGCCCTCGGCCTGCGGCGGCCTCCCAGGCCGCCCGGGTCCAAAGGACCCGCGCCGGGCAAAGCCCGGCTTAGCCGGACTACGCCCGGCGATCGCGAGCTTGGCTCGCGGGAAGAGCCGGCTGACAGCCGGCTGCGGGCAGAATTGCCCGCCCCACGGTGAAAATGTAGGAACTCCCTCGAGTTTGGACATCCTGCGACCCTGACGTGGCGCACGCTCTCAGCGTGCCGCGACCGCACTCTTGCGGTCGCCGCGGGTCGAGCCCGCGCAACCCTCGACCTTCGCTCGCGGGAAGAGCCGGCTGACAGCCGGCTGCGGGCAGAATTGCCCGCCCCACGGTGAAAACGTAGAAACTCCCTCGCCGGGCAAAGCCCGGCCCCAGTCCCCAGCCGTGATAGAATGCCATCCATCAGGGAGGTGCATCCTATTCCCCGTCGTATGCAGCCCGGTACAACTCCGCGCGAAGTTGCGCAAGCCGTCTCCTGGAGCCGCCGCAACTTTCTGCGATCCGTTACCGGCGCCAGCGTCGGCGGCGCCCTGGCCGGCCTTGCGCCGCGACGCCTCCACGCCCGCCCGCGCGACCGCAAGGTGATCGTGGTTACATTCGGCGGCGGCGCCCGTGACGAGGAAACCTTCATGCCCGAAGGACAGGAGAATATTCCCCATCTCCTGACCGAATTGATTCCCCGCGCTACCTTCTTCAGCCAGGTGGTCAATCGCGGCATCCTGGGTCATTATGTAGCTACCGCCAGCCTGGCCACCGGAGTATATGAGACCTTCAACAACTTTGCCGCCGTGCCCCCGGATTCTCCCACGGTGTTTGAATACTTCCGCAAAGACCTGAAGCGCCCCGTCTCGGATGCCTGGGTGGTCGCGCCCAGCAACGGTTTCAACCGCATCGGCGAGAGCGGCCACCGTTCCTATGGCCGCGGCTTGGGCGCGGGAGTCATTCTGCCGAAACGGCTGCTGGCGGCGGCTCTCTCTTCCAGCCTGGGAACGCAGTACGAGCATCTCTTGCGCGACAATTACGAGACTCCGCTGTATGCCCCCGAACTAAGTGGCAACTCGGTGGAGCTGCATCAGATGGCTGAAGTCCTGCGGCTCTCGGTAGGCGACTTTGCGGCGCATGCCCGTACCCTGGCCAGCCCCGACGAACTCTCCGTCTATATCGCGCGGCAGCTTATGCGCCAGCTCGCTCCCAGCTTACTCTGGATTACCCTGCACGATATAGATATTGCCCACTCCGGCACTTACTCGCTTTACCTGGAAGCCATTCAACGCACCGACCGCCTCTGCGCCGAAATATGGAAAACAGTCGAAAGCGAACCCGAGTACACCGGCAAAACGACCATGTTCATCCTGCCGGACTTTGGCCGCGATTCCGACAGCGACTCTGGCGGCAACGGATTCCAACATCACCGGACCGGCGACCCGCTCTCGCGCACCACCTGGATGATCGCCATGGGGCCCGGTATCCGGGAAAACGCGGTAATCGACCGGCAACTGGAACCCACCGATCTGGTGCCGACCCTGGGCGCGCTGCTCGGTTTCCAAACGCCGCTATCGCACGGCAAGCCGGCGCTGGAGGTCGTGTAGGCGCCATGCTACCCGATCAGTTGACCGCCGATTCGTTTCGCGGCTATCCTCCGCGGGCCCGCCAGATCGCCGCCGGCCAGGTTGCCTTGCTGCGCGAATTGCCCATCGGCTTTGTGCCGCTGCTGCTGCGCGAGTTGATCGCCTACGACTGGAAGTTTCCCGCCGAGCGCAAGGAGCTGGATAACCAGTTCGCCTACCTGCAGCCGCGCTCCGCGGAGGCCCGCCGGCAATTGATGGCTGGTTTCGCCGGCTTGCGCCTGTCATCGGAACTGGAGCGCTTTGACTGGGTCAACGCCCCTGCCCAATTTTCCGAGCAACTGACCACGCATCTGTGGGCCACTCACCAGATCGATGCCTTCCGCTCGGCGGCCACCGATTACATTCAGAAAGTGCATGCGGCCGCGCCCCGCGAGCCCCTTCCCCTGCGCCGCCTGGGACTGGTAGCGGTGGGGCAAGGCGTGCCCGAAAACAAGTACCGGCTTTTTCGTAAGCTGCGCCAACAGGGAGTGTACTTCAGCAATGTCAAACCGGAAAACGGAATCCCGCTGCTGCTGGAGGTCGCCGCCGCGCGCGCCAAAGCGCATCCCGTTCCGTATGGCCATTGGTACATCGACGGAGGAGCCGGCGAAGCGGCGCCGGCCGCCGGGCTGACCTGTATCTCGTATAACTCGCTCGCGCCGGCCCGCGCGGCGCTGCAAGAAAAGATGCAGCAGGCTTACTCTTCCATGGGACCCGAAGCGTTTCGCACCATGCTCGCCAAGATGCAGCCCGAGGATCTCGGGTTGGGCGCGGCTGGCGACGCCATATTGAGCCGCTTCCAGGTCAGCCTGCTCACCGAAGGCTCCGGAACCCAGGTCTTCAGTACAACCTTCGTGCAGTGGGCGGCGCGGGAGGCGCTCCGCCGCGCCGAACCCATGACTCTGTTGCTGCGCTTCGCACCGCGCCAGCGAAACCGTCCCATGAACGAATTGCTGGCCGAGACGCACCGCAAACCGGAACTCGACCCGCAGGGATCGTTGATCGACGCGGATATGGGCGCTTACTACACCTGGCTGAATCAGCAGCGCCTGGAAGGCGCGGACGATTCCCGTTTTCTGGTGTGGTTCGAGGAACACAACGAGGCGGTGGCGATTGCGCCCGCGCTCGCGCGTAACACCGAATCCGGAGATCCGGTGGATCTGCAGCATCTGCTGAAACAGCTAGCCTAATCCTGACGTGGCGCAGGCACGCCTGCCTGCCTGGATAGGCAGGCAGGTTTGGTGCTCTTGTGGGGCGGGCAATTCTGCCCGCAGCCGGCCTTCAGCCGGCTCTTCCCGCGAGCAAAGCTCGCGGGCAACGCAGGGCTAAAGCCAGGCTAAAGCCCCGCGCGGGATGAATCCCGCCCTCCATGTGCTGTGGCGAACACGAAATGTAGTAGAAACTCCAGCGCCGGACTTAGCCCGGCTTATGAAGCCGCCGGCGTAATAATAAACAGCGTGCCGAAGCCGCTGGAGCCGGTCGCCGAACCGCCCGCCGACGTCGCGCCCCAGATATTGCCCACGTTGTCCACCAGCACCCCGGCATTGGGACTCGCTCCGTCCGCGCCGCCCGTGAAGCTGTACACCGTCGTCAGGTTGCCCAGAGTATCCAGTTTGAATACCGTTCCGTAGCCGTAAGCCCCGCCCAGCAAGGTGGTGCCGTACAGGTTGCCCTCCGTATCCCACGCCAGCCCCGACATAGGAACCGCTCCATCCGGCCCTGTAAAGGTGTGCAGTACAGTCTCCTGTCCGGTCGCGATGTTCACCTTGAAGATCACCCCGCACCCGTTGCCAAAACTGCCATTGCCACCCCCTGAGGTGGTGCCGTACAGGTTGCCCAGCGTATCTCCAATCACCGGACCCATGGGTTGCGATCCGTCCGCGCCGCCGCTGAAAATGTATAGCGGCGTCGACCCCACGCCTGCCTGGTAAACGGCTCCGCCGTAGCTTCGCGTGGTGCCGCCTGAACTGGTGCCCCAGAGCTGGTCGTTGATCAGAGTCAGGCCGGCCCGCGGCAGCCCGCCGTCTGCCGGAAAGTTTTGACCCGTCTTATACACGCCGGCGCCCGTGATCTCGTAGGTCGTACCATATCCTTTGGTATTACCTCCTTGGTACGTAGTGCCATAGAGGTCCCCCCCTGGATCGAATACCGGCGTCCCCGCCGGCCCCAAACCTTCGGTGGGAGGTCCCGCGAAACTGTGCACGATGCTGTACTGGCCCTTGAGCGTGAGCTCGAATACCGTTCCAAAATTCAGGGCGCCGCCCTTGTATGAGGCTCCGTAGAAGTTGCCCGCGGCATTCTGGACCAAGCCCGCAATTGGACCAGCCCCATCCGTCGGGCCGCCCGCGAAAGAGTGCAGCACGGTCTCTTTGCGGCTTGCGAAATTAACCGTATAAATGGTTCCGGCTCCGTTGGCCCCGCCCGCGTTGGTCGTACCCCAAAGATTGCCGTTGTACAGTATCGGCGTGGCGAAGGGAGTTCCTCCGTCGGCCCCTCCGGTAAATGTGTAAATCACCATGTAAGTCTGCGCCAAGGCCGGGTGCATCGCGACGAGTGTTAGCCCCAGCATCATCGCCCCGGAAACAGCCGCTCGCCCAAATTTGTTTGAATTCCGCATTATTTCTCCTTATTGTGAGGAATCTCCCGCATCAATGCCGTGCAAGGACCTGCCGTCTAAGTGTGCCCGCGGGAAAAACCACAGCTTGTGTAATTTTCAGTCCATATCGGCTCTGGAGTCAAGATGTAATTCCGGGTTTCGTACTGGTTCGTTGCCGTCTGGGAATGGACGGCATCGTACAGTTCCAAGGTGTGCGGTTTTTTCCCACAAGCCACGCTGCAGGAAAATCGTTTATAATTGCCATATCAATTCGGAATCGCCTCAGGTTGGGTGGAGTTGATAATTCGGCCCTCCGGCCGGCCCCTGGGGAGGGGGTGTGCCGTGGATCTATCTAAGGCTCTTGCAGACTTGCGGGAACAGCGCGATCACATCGACCAAGCGATTCAGAGTCTCGAACGGCTCGCCAACAGCCGTCCCCGGGGCCGTGGCAGGCCGCCGGGCAGAAAGTCCGACACCGACAAGAAAGAAGCCCCTCCAGCCGGCGGGAGTGGCAATCGGGCCAAGGCGTCGTCGGAATAAATCCTGTTCCAGTTGCGCGCTGGCATTCTTGAAGTTCGTAGCGTCGATCGCGGCAGCGGTCCAATGCCAGGCAGCGCAGCCTGTCCGGCTGACACCACAGGCGCAGAAGTTTCGAACCTTCTACGCCCTGGACGATCCGCGCGTACCGGCAGCTTTCGCGCACCCCACCGGCGCGGTGCGCGCGGTGGCCTCCGACGGAGCGGAATGGTACGGCGCCCCGCAGGGGCTGACGCGCCTGGACCCCAAAGCGCCCGCGCGCGACCGCTATCAGTATTTTGCCGGCAAACGCTACCTTCCCGACGACGATGTGCGGCAGCTCGCCCCCGACCAGTCCGCGGGTATGTGGGTGCGCACCCGCACCGGCGTATCGCACATCGAGCTGCGGAGCATGACGATGTCTGCCAAAGCCGCGCTGTTCGAGGATCGCATCCACGCCCGGCATGACCGGCACGGTCTGGTGTCCCCATCCGATCTGCGGGTGCCCGGCGACCTGGCCTCCAACCAGTTGCGGGATGACGATAACGACGGCCTGTGGACCTCCATGTACGCCGCCGCGGAGTGCTTCCGTTACGCCGTCACCCAGTCGCGCGAGGCGCTGGACAACGCCAGAAAGGCGGCCGAGGCCGTACTTTTTCTGGAGGAGGTCGCCGGCCGGCGCGGCTTTCCGGCGCGCTCCTACATCCGCAAAGGCGAGCCCATGCCCACCGGCGGTCAATGGCACTGGACGGCGGATGGCCAATACTACTGGAAAGGCGACACCAGCTCGGATGAGATCGTCGGACATTTCTTCCTCTATGGCATAGCCACCGATCTGCTGCCGGACGCGGAGTTAAAGAAGCGCATCGCCGAAGCCACGGCCAGGATCATGGACCACATCCTCTACCATGGCTACTATCTGATCGATGTGAGCGGCAAGCCCACCACCTGGGGCCGCTGGTCGCCGGATTACTTCCGCCAGGAACCCGGCGACAGCGCCCTGAACAGCATGGAGCTGTTGAGCTTCCTGAAGACCGCGGCGCACATCACCGGAGATGCCAGGTACCGGAAAGAATACCGGAAGATCGCGCTCGATTTGGGGTACGCGCAGCGTGCCACGCGCTATAAGGAACTGCGCGAGGAGATTAACTATTCCGATGAAGAGTTGGCGATGCTTTCGTTCTACAATCTCTTCCGGTATGAAACGGATAGTGACTTGTTAGTCAGTTACTACCGGCCCGCTTTGAATGCGTGGTGGGAAAATATGGCGCGCGAGGAGAATCCCCTTTGGACCTTCATTTATGCGGCGGCCCAGCCGGATCTGCCATTGGATCTGGCCGGCGCGGTGCGCACGCTGTACCGCATGCCCATCGATACCATCGAGTGGACGGTGAAGAATTCCAGTCGCCGCGACATCCCCATGGACCCGGCCACCGACCGGTTCCAGCGGCGCCAGGCGCTCACTCTGCTGCCTCCCGACGAGCGGCCCGTCATGAAGTGGAATTCCAATCCCTTCGATATCGATGGCGGCTCGGATGGCCGCGGCGAAGACGATGGCACAGCCTTCCTGCTGCCTTA
>Ga0302325_10029138_pt1 | contig 11407 bp, 12 predicted proteins | sample Palsa_T0_2_FD_201948 | JGI IMG/M metagenome (GOLD analysis project Ga0302325, IMG submission 201948) | Peat permafrost microbial communities from Stordalen Mire near Abisko, Sweden - Palsa_T0_2 | ecosystem: Environmental > Terrestrial > Soil > Palsa > Peat permafrost | place: Sweden: Abisko... | reverse complement strand
ACAAACTTAACACGTACTTACACCCAAGTCAAAAAAATATGGTGTAAGTACTGTGGATAAACCGTGTAAAAGGTTTAGGCGAGTTCGACGGTAGCGCCGGCGTCTTCCAAGCTCTTCTTGGCGGCTTCAGCGTCGTCTTTCTTAGCCTTTTCCAGAACCGGCTTCGGAGCGCCATCCACGATGGCCTTGGCTTCGCCGAGACCTAGGCCGGTAATGTCTTTGACGGCCTTGATGACGGCGACTTTTTGGGCGCCAGCGTCTTTCAGGACGACGTCATACTCGCTCTTTTCCTCAGCAGCAGGAGCAGCATCGCCGGCAGGTGCAGCCGCAACGGCAACAGCAGGCGCAGCCGCGCTAACGCCCCAGTACTCTTCCAGGAATTTTACGAACTTGCTAATCTCCAGCGCCGACAGCTCGTCCAGCTCGCTAACGAGCTTTTCGAACTCTTTCGGTACGGCAACCTTATCAGTCTTGGCGGCTTTCTCAGGCTTGCTGGCCTCAGGAGCTTCCGCAACCTCTGTTTTAACTTCTTCTTTTACTTCGTCTGACATAATATTCTCCTTATTTACAAATTAATTACTGTCCAAGGGCCTCGGCGTGAGCGGTAAGTACGTTCAGGACGCCGCGGATGTTGCCTGAAAGGACATTCGCAAAGCCGCTCAGCGGCGCGGCAATGGTGCCGACCAGCATGGCGCGCAATTGCTCCTTGCTTGGCAGGTCCGCCAGAGCCTTGACATCGTCAGCGGCCATGAATTGACCGTCGGACGTTATAGCGCCGACAAACTGCAGCGTCGGGTGTTGCTTAGCGAAAGCTTGCAGATTCTGCGCTGGCGCAGCCTCGTCTTCGCTGTTAAAGGCGTAAAGCAGCATGCCCTGAAGGGCGCTGGTGTCCGTCTCTTTGAACGTCTCGGCGCTTTTGAGCGCTTGGATAACCAGGCGGTTCTTGACGACCTTGACTGTGGTGCCGTTGGTTCGGGCATCACGGCGCAACGTCTGCAACGCTTTGACGCCGGTGCCTTCATACTTGGCCACAACTGTCAGCTTAGAAGTACCGAGCAGGTCGGTAACCTCTTGGACAACAGCTTGTTTTTGGGTTTTGGTAAGAGCCATGTAGTATCTCCTACTAACTTAATTTTTATAGCCAGGCACATCGACCTGCAGCCTCGCCCGTTGCCAAACAAAAACGTCTTCGGTATCTGTAGACCAAAGACGTGCAAACTACCTGGATAGATGGTTTGTACCTAGGCGACATTATCAAGGCTGGTGCCCGTCGCTGTCTTCGGCAACTTGTGCATAAGTATACTACCCTTACTCCATCAATACAAGTTTGCTCTTACTATCGATAAATGTTATTATAATCAACATGCTGGACCCGTGTATTGAACAGATCACTTCGGGCAATATCCACCAGGTTGAACCCGGTAGCCTGCTTTCCAACCCCCAAGCCTTGGCTCTACAAGTCAACACGGGCTTGAAAGAGTTTATGGCCAGGACGGTTAATGAGTTTCCGGGCAATATTCCGCTGGAAGCAGCCCGGGCGCTGGTGTCTGAGATCGCCCATTATGAAATCGACCGCCCTCTTTACAGCGTGCACCCCTTTAGATATGTGCCGGTACCTGAACTGCCGGAAGCCGGTTATGAGCGTACAGCCGAGAGTACGGTTACTTCGGCCCTGGAAAACGCCCGCTATATGCGTGAACGGTTTGGTGACGTTACGTTTGCCTCTCAAGGGCCCAACCAACGCCGCCTCCGCGAAGTTACCTGGTTTGCGCCGGTTGACCGCGATTATCACCTTAACATAAGGGGTGGTTCGGGCGCCGGGACTTTCTCGATCGACTTCGGCTTAGGGGTGATTGATTATAACAAGAAAGTACCAAAGTATAAGGAACTTTGGCGCACCGGCATTGATACGGCCATCTCAGGAGACGCTCTAGCAGCCCGCTTTATTCGTACCGGTACTGCCATCAAAGAAGGCAGAGAGTCGTTCAAAGGCCAGTCATTCGACAGGTTCTACAAACAACATGGCATATTGCCGCAGCGCTTGCTTGGTTTAGTCGGCCTGTATTTTATGCGCGAGTTGGAACCGGACCATGCCTTTGCACTGACGACCGAGGGCGCCAGGCGTTTTTCCAGCCTTAAGCACTCAAAAGGCGGCTGTGACTACACAAAAATCTTCGGATCCTTGGGCTTTCAGGCAATAGGCGACAAAAACTGGTTAGCTATCACTGATTTTGAAAATGGTTTTTATGCAGCCCTTGAGGCTTCCGATAACCGGAAGGCGGCCGAAGATACGCTAAACTTGGCTCTTGAGTCACTCAAGACAATGATTACCGTTGACCCGCTTCAAAAAGGTCTCGGCCCGCTATTTGAAATTTGCAGCGATGATAGCCCCAACGTTATATCACGTGAACTTAAGGTAGTCCAAACCCGTCGCGAAAGGCGTAGAGTTACTAGGCGAAAGCACGACCGGCACTAGCCGTTCAGTTTCGAAAGTTTGAACTGAGTGTAGCGTTCGGCGGCGAGACGGCTTAGTTCGGGGTCTTCGTCGGTGTTGACGAATTTCATGGCATCAGCCAGCAGCGGGTGCACCTCTGAAAGTTTCTCGTGCATTTGCATGACTAGCTTGCGGTAGCCGGGATGCCCCTGCGGCGACGTCCTCAGTTCGTGCAGGTGGAAAGCCTCGCGGGCGTTGTAGGTAACCTTCCAGCGCATTTTATGGCCCAGAAGTGTCGCATACTGGGCTTCTAGGGGATAGCCGGCCTTTTGCAGCAGGCTATAAAGCTTGAGGCTGAGGTCAAAACAGCTTTCGAACTCTTCCGTCAGGCCAGCCTCCTCGATGAGCTGGGGAATCTCATAGCCATAACGCGGCGTCAAGGGCTGCCAGTTTAGGTCGTCAACCATGCGGTGGCGCTGCAGATCCCGGAAAATGCCATAATCGCAGACCAAATCCCAACTGTAGTGCGCCTTCTCAAGGGCCCGGCCAGGGCGGTGGCGGCGGTTAAGCCGCTCGCCAATATACGCCCTGAAAACGGCTAGTTTCTGTTCGTAAGGCCAGGCGTTGGCGGTAGTCTGGAGTTGCTCAAGGGATAAGTTGCTATGTTCGTATAGCATATCGGGCACCAGCAGTAGCTCGTTTTTGGGCCAGAAATCGACTAGTGTTATGGGTTCGACGGCACCGCCGGCGTGGCTGTCTGGCAGGTGCTCCTTGGCCAATTCCCTGACGGCCTGGGCGGTGTTAGCCCGGTAGGCGATGGCTGCGCCGCCGCGTTCCGGCTTGTCGGCCCGCTCCAGGAACATTGGAACAACCTGGCGGCCTTGCTCCAGCAAACTCTGGCCGGTAGCCTGCGCTTCTGGCAAATCGTCGCTCATAAGGTGCATAATCAGACTCTCGTAGGCCTGGCCAGAAGCGAAAATGCCAACGGTCGAAGTCGTGGCCACCGGCAACACCGGCCGGACAGCGTCGCAGGCTTGGGCCCTGGTAGCGCCTTTCCAGGCTGCGTCGCGTTCCGATTCGGGAGTAGTGGAAGCGGAGCGGACATACTCCGTCAGGCGGCGCACCATAGCCGAATAGGCATCAAAAATGATGTCCATGGCCTGTTCGTACTGCTTCTTGATATCCGGCTTAAGGTAATCAGGGGTGTAGTAGCGATATTTGCCATCGGCATTCTTTTGGTCGAAATAGATGTAGCGCGTCGATTGCTCCAGGTAAGCCGCCAGCCGGCCCCATTCCAGCTTCTTGGTCAAGAGGTTGGATGCGTTCTCAATCACGACGTGCAGGCCGCCCAGCTGCTGCACGGAGTCATCACCATAAGCCGTAATGACCCGTTGCAATAACTGCGCATCCTTGTCGACCTTGCCGGCAAATTCATCAAGTATGGTAATGCGCATGTCGTCGGCTCGGCGGCTGAGACGGGCCATGGCAGCGGCAATGGTTACCGGGCTGAGCTTATTGGTGAACACATACACGTTACCGGTAACGTCGGTGACGGCCTCTTTGAGGTAATCCCGGCCGGCCTGCGTCATCGTAAAATGGCCATTGTCGGACTTCTTGACGAAAGCCGTATCGCTATCCGTGGCCGCCGGTTGGGCTGCCTCGGGAAGCTTCTTCTGGTCAATGATCTCCTTGACGGAGGCCGGCGATGCAGCTGCGACGGCCTTGCTAGCCTGGCGGATGGACAGTTCTGTTGTCACCAGCGCCCAAACTTTGTCGGCCACAACCGTTGGCTTATCAGTAGCAAAGACGACCGGCAGGTTACGCTGTTTGGCCTCCCAGAGATAACCGGCGCGTACCCGCTCTAAAAAAGCGTCGCTTAAATTATCAAAACGGTCGCCGGTATAACGGCTTTTTAGCCGGTCATGCAAGATATTCACAGGTGCATCCAACACAATGCAGAGATCGGGCTCAACACCGTCAACCGCAAAACTGATGATGCTGTTGATGGCCTGGTAGTCCGGAACATCACCGCGGCCATAGTACTGAACGGCAAGGGTCGTTAGATAGTTGCGGTCAACCAGGCAGATAATACCGTTATTAACGCTCTGCTTTATAACTTGCAGACTTTGGGCCCGGGCAGCGTTATAGAGCAGGACTTCGCTCCGGGTGTTCATCGGGTAGCGGGGGTCTTGGGTAAGCTGCCGGATGGCCCGGGCTGTCAGGTCACTCTGGCTGTCCGGCTCTCGCAGCGTCCTGACCGGGAAACCGGCAGCTTGCAGGCGCTGTGCCAATTCCTCTAGCTGCGTCGTCTTGCCGACGCCTTCGACGCCTTCGATGACAATGTATTTGCCGCTACTCATAACCAAGCCCCTTGATGGTAGCCGGCAAGGAGCGCCTGTCCTTATAAGCCTTGGGCAGCATCATGTCCGGCGACCAAATCTTGATAATGGTCTCTAGGTCGCTGCCTTGCTGGTACTTGCCGCTAAAGCCGGCGTCTCGGCCTGCACCGTAAGTACCCTCGACCGGCCCGGTCTCTAGAAAGACAGCTTGCGCGATGCGCTCCCCGACCGGTAGCAGTACGGTCTCGCGTTCGTTCAGGTTGTAAATTTCCAGCGTCAGGCGGTTGACGTAGCCTGGATCAACCCAACCGGCATCGAAGCAGACGGCCACACCGTTCCGTCCCCAGCTGGAGCGTGACTTCAGCTCAAACGCACCCGGCGGCTTGATACCGAAGAACTCGTGCGTGTGGGCCAGGATGCGTTCACGCGGCTTGAGGCTTATAACTGGGTGGTCCAGAGGGATGTTGATAACAGGCTTGAAGCCGTTCAGCCGGCACCACTCGCCGTGCGGCATAGCCTTGTACGGCCCGTCGAAGTAGCGTTCGACGTCTTCGTGGTCGAAAGGGTTGTAGATAGTGCGCTCATTCATCCGCTCAATGCGGTAATAGTGGTAACCAAGCGTCACGTCCATGCTGGCGTGGCTGACGTGCTTGGGCTCAAAGGGATGGCACACAATGTGTCCATCCTGAATTGCCTGCCTTATCTGGGTATTGCTATAAACTGCCATTTGCCTCTCTCGCTCCACCTTATTTTAAGGTACTCATCAGTGTTAAAGCAAGCATGAATATAATGTGATTTTTACGCAAATAGGCTGTATAGCTGCTTATGCTCGCCCGAACTATTTAGTACAATGGTGTCACATGAAGGCACAGGCTCCCCTAAAACGGCACCTCCGGGTGCACCGGCAGTTCGCTGTGCAGTTTCTGGCTACGCTGGTGACAGCCAACGGCGCGTACATCTTGGCTGCCAGCCTGCTTGACCAGATAGCCGTCCACCGCGGCTCGCGGCTCAGCATTTCGGCCGTCGACGTGCCGTTGCTGATCGGTTTAAGCTTACTGTACCTGGGCACACTGCTGCGGCGGCGCAAACGCACCGCCTGGGCGGTGACCATCATGGCGTATATTTTTTACTTGGGAACGAACATTGAGCAACTAGCCGACAGGGTTAATCTCCATCCGCTGAGGTTCGAGGAACTGGTACGCCTATTACTATTGCCGGTAGTGGTCCTGGCCCTGCTGTTTGTGTTCCGGCGGGAGTTCGTGGTCAAAAGCGACGTCCAGGGCTTCCGGTTTGCAGCCCGTTTTAGCCTTATTATCCTGGTGGCTTGCTTGGTATACGGTGTAGCTGGTTTCCAACTGCTTGACAGGTCCGATTTTCATCAGGAAATTGGCCTGTCCAGTGCCTTCCACTACACAATCGACCAGTTCAATGTGACGACGGTTAAGCCTCTCCACCCCTATACCAAGCGCGCGCAGCTATTCGTTGACTCCTTGTCATTCGTGAGCCTCGGAGCAGTTATCTACGTGGCGATTTCGCTGTTTCAGCCGCTGAAGGCACGATTATCGGACCAACACATTGAACGTCAGCATATGGCCGAACTTTTGGCACGCTATGGCAGCCCAAGCGAAGAGTTTTTTAAGCTGTGGCCGCACGATAAGCAGTACTTTTTCGACGGCAGCGGCCGCAGCGGGGTGGCGTTCCACGTCAAGCGCGGCGTGGCGCTATGCCTCAGTGATCCGGCCGGCGACCCGGCCTGCTACGGCAGCTTGCTGCGAGACTTCAAGAGCATGTGCTTCGGTAACGACTGGTTGCCGGCGTTGGTCCACGTCTCCGATGAGCACCGCCGGCTCTACGAGCGCCACGATTTCGTGTTGCAGAAGATCGGCCAAGAAGCCATTCTGAATCTGGAGCACTTCCAGTCAAAAGTGGCCGGCAGCAAATATTTCCGGCAAATCCTTAATAAATTCGTTAAGCACGGCTACAGCTGCGAACTGCTCGAACCGCCGCACCACCAGGCAATATTGGACCGGCTGGGGGAGATTTCGGCTGACTGGCTCTCCCAAGGCGGCCGTGCCGAGCGGGGCTTTGTGATGGGATATTACTCAGCCCAGTACATGCAGCTATGTAAGGTGCTGGTAGCCCGCGACGCAGCCGGTACCATCCAGGCATTTATCAGTCTGGTGCCGGCCGAATTTGATAAGCAAGAAGCGACCTATGACCTCCTGAGGCATGCCGACAAATGCCTGGGCAATGTCAATGACTTTTTGCTCATGAGTCTGATCAAGCAACTGCAAGCCGGCGGCTATAAACGTCTCAACCTAGGCCTCTGCCCGCTCTCCGGACTTGACGACAGCGACGAAGAAAAAAACACCGTCATTGACGGGGTCTTCCGCTTTGCTTATGCCAACGGCGATCGCTTTTACTCGTTTAGCGGCCTCCATCGTTTCAAATCCAAGTACGAGCCGGAGTGGCATGACCGCTACGTGGCTTACCAGGGTAGCCTGCGTAGCTTTTCTCGGACGATGACTGCCCTTATGTTGACTATGCGGCTTTAGCAGCCAAAACCCGCTCAATGTGTTGCATGGTTTGGGCCTGGATGGCTTCGATTGGCTGATTGGCGTCGATGGTTACCGTCTGTGTCGAATACCGTTCAGCGGCAGCCCTATAGCCTTCAGCGACACGCTCGAAGTAATCACGCGGCTTACTTTCGAAGTAGTCGGCTTGGCCACCTTTTTGCCGGGCATGCTCCAGTGCCTTATCAACATCGGCTTCGTATATGATGGTCAGCTCGGGTTTTAGCCGGGCCATGCCGTCATCAACGTGCTGCCAGCCCAGGGCCGGATCGAGGCCGCCGCCGTATATTTCATAAGCTGCCAGCGATACCGGGCCTCTGTCCATCAGAACGAGCTGGCCTCGGTCACGCCAGGTCTGCGCCGCCTCAATAAGCGCTTCCTGGATAGCCACCGAAATATACAGGTTGGTGGTACTGGGACGTTCAACCGGAGATTTAATGACCTCTCTTAACTTTTCACCGACCGGTGTGCCGCCCAAGTTACGAGTGGTGTACACCGGCCAACCGGCTTGCTCCAGTGCTTCTTGCACCAGTTGCAGCTGCGTCGTTTTGCCAACTCCGTCAATACCTTCAAACACCACAAGCAAGCCATCTTTAAGCAGCCGGTGGTTATCGTTCATCGTAAATATTATGACAGACCGGCTATGGTTCTTTAAACCACGCTGGCTGCGTCCACCTTGACCGAAGGGCCCATGCTGGTAGTCAGATGGACGGCCTTGACGTAATTACCTTTGACGCTTTGCGGCTTATTGGTCTTCAGGCTGCCTAGGACGGCCTGAACGTTCTCCAAGAGCTGGGCAGTGCTGAAGCTGACCTTGCCGACTCCCAGGTGGACAATGCCGGTGCTATCGACGCGGTATTCCACGCGGCCAGCCTTAGCCTCGGCTACTGCGCGGCCGATGTCGTTAGTCACCGTACCGCTCTTGGGGTTCGGCATCAGGCCGCGGGGGCCAAGCGTCCGGGCGTATTTGCCGAGCTTGGGCATTAGCGCCGGAGTGGCGACCAGGATATCGAAGTTCAGCTCGCCCTTGTCGAGCTGGGCAAGCAAATCGTCAGTTCCAGCCAGATCGGCGCCGGCTTTCTTGGCGGCCGCTACATCTTCGGTCAGCACGGCAATGCGGACTGCCCGGCCAGTGCCGGCAGGCAATACCAGGTTGTCACGGACGTTTTGGTCAGCCTGGCGAGGGTCAACAGCCAAGTTAACGTGCAGCTCAACCGTGGCGTCAAATTTAACATGGCTGGTTTTCTTCGCCAACTCAACTGCTTGTTCAAGGCTGTAGACCTTACCTGTCTCAATCTGTTCAGCACTTTTACGGAAGTGCTTGCCGCGCCGTTCCAAGCGCGGCCGGACCGGTGTAACCGGCTTTTTGGGCTTGGCGTCCGCAGTCTCATCGCTGGCTTTTCGCTCTTCTTTAGCCTCACGCTCTTCGGCTTCGGCAACGGCCTTAGCGCTGCGTTTGCCGGCTTTCGCAAGTTTCGGTTCTTTATCAGAACTATCATCAGCTTCGTCCGTGACCTTCTCGGGCTTATTAGCTCTGTGATTGCTAATCAAAGCCTGGATTTCAGCCACTTTAGCTTTGGTATCAACTTCTATACCTAGTTTTTGAGCTTCTTCCAGAAGCTCCTTCTTCGTTTTAGCCATCATTGACTCCTTTCGTGGTGCATGCGGCCGATCCGGCCTCCCACAAGTTAACTTCTTAGTTCAGTCTCGAAAACCACCTTGCGGATAAGCTCGGCTATGTCTTCTGGTATTCCCTCCGGCCTTGGCGCCGGCCGGTGGTGCGCTTCATCGATACGGTCTGCCATAAACACCAAGTGCCCCTCGGCTGGAGCACCGGGCGGAACCGGCAGCCGAGGCTGCGTAGTAGCCGGCCGTAAAATTTCGCCTCTTCCGTCAAGCGCCATACCTAGCCCTCGACTTCCACGCCCATGCTGCGGGCGGTGCCGGCCACCATCTTTTTGACGGCTTCGATGTCGTCAGTATTCATATCGCTGGCCTTGTCCTCGGCGATCTTGGTCAGCTGGGTTTGCGACAGCTTTTTCTCAATCTTCTCAGTGTTGGGGCGGCCGGAACCCTTCTGGATACCAAGTTCCTTGCGGATACGGTCATCTGTGGGCATGCCGACGACCCGGAAATCCATGCTGCGGTCGTCGTAAATCGTGATGTGCGCCGTGATTTCCTGACCCTGCATGTCCTTGGTAGCGTCATTGAACGGCTGGATGAAATCCATCATGTTGACGCCGTACTGGCCGAGCGTGCTGCCGACCGGCGGCGCGGCGCTGGCCTGTCCGCCACGGATTTTCATCTTGAGATTAGCTTTAACTGTTTTTGCCATAGTAATTGTCGAACGGAGCCTGGCTCAACGTTCTCCTTCCCTTTCTTTAATTAAGACAGAAGTGCGTAACAGATTGATTGTATCAGTATTTAGTCGGATTGTCTATGCCGCTCAGCTTGGTTACCAAAGTGCCTGGCAATTGGTCCGGCCAGTATGGCTCCGGCAGCAAGGACACCCAGCTCAATTGCGCCATTTGCCACCGTAGGTTCAATTACTGCCAAAGATGACTTATGTAAGACTTCGCCTATAAATTTCACCGTCTCTACCGTAAAAAGAGTCCCGCCAACAGCTTCAACTGCAATGCCTCCGGCAGTGGCAGCTGCTTCGTTCCACCTGTTTACAGTATTGCCAGCTCCGTTGATCCTTTCAACAAGCTCTTGGTTATGCATGAGAGGTATTATACACGCTTAACCTGCAAGCCATCGAGTTCGACAGGCGTTTCGCGGCCGAACATGTTGACGAGCACTTTGAGCTTGCCGTTGGCGGCGTCGATCTCGTTTATGGAGCCGTCGAAGCCCTTGAACGGGCCGTCGATGATGTTGACGACCTCGCCGATGTTGAAGTCAATCTTGTGCTTGGGTTGCTCCAGGCCCATGCGCTTCTGGATCTTCTCGATTTCGTCCTGCTCGATCGGCGTCGGGTCGGTACCGCTGCCGACGAAACCGGTGACTGACGGCGTGTTACGGACGATGTACCAAGCATCTTCGCTAAGCTTCATGTGTACTAGGACGTAGCCCTGGAAGATGCGCTTCTCAACGACCCGGCGTTTGCCGTTCTTGATCTCGATCATTTTTTCCTTAGGCACCAGGATTTCGAAAATCTTGTCCTTCATGTCCAGGGATTCGGCGCGTTGGCGGATGCTCTCGGCAACCTTTTCTTCATAGCCGCTGTAGGTATGGATGGCATACCACCGCTTGTTGGTATCGTAACGCTTGATGCTACTCATGATTATGTACGTGCTCCTTTACTTTAGTAGGACGCTCTTAAACAGTTTATCCAGGCCGAAGTCAACCAGGGCGATAACAGTGCCGAAGATGATGGCAAAAATCAGTACTGCACGCGTCAGGCGACGACTTTCCCGCCAGTTCGGCCAGGTAACCAGCTTGAGCTCCTGCCAGCTGTTACGGAAATAAGCCGGAAAAATCACCTTGCCAACTAGACGCAGCGGGCCACGCAGGCGTTGAAGCGGCTCGCGGTTGAAGGCTGCCCTCAGAGCCCGACCGGCCTGCTTAAATGGTGCAAACAATAGGCTGCTCAGGCGCTTGAAAACACCGGGTCGACTGGGCTTATTGGTTTCCGCAACCGCCTTAACGGCCCGCTCGCGGAATGTCTCGGGGTTCTTAACCCGGCGCTTGGTCTTTTTAGCTGGCTCGTCTGCCACTTTGTTCCCACGCCTCCAATTAAAAAGCCTACAGTTTCTGTAGGCCGCTGCTGTCAAGCTTAGCAGATGAACTATAAGTGGTCAAGCTGTCAGTTTAGGTTAGGAATGAAAACCGTAAATGTTGAGCCTTTGTTTAGCTCGCTCTCCAGGCTCAGTTCGGCGTGTATGAGCCGTGCCAGCTTCATGGTGACATACAATCCCAGGCCGGTACCGCTAGATTGGCGGATGCGATAATCCTCGGAACGGAAAAACTTGTCGTAGACCCGTTCCTGGTCGCCTTTGCTAATGCCGATGCCGGTGTCTTCGACCGCGAAACTTACGCCCTTCAGATCGGCTGCCGCCCGC
>Ga0302325_10029137_pt1 | contig 11408 bp, 19 predicted proteins | sample Palsa_T0_2_FD_201948 | JGI IMG/M metagenome (GOLD analysis project Ga0302325, IMG submission 201948) | Peat permafrost microbial communities from Stordalen Mire near Abisko, Sweden - Palsa_T0_2 | ecosystem: Environmental > Terrestrial > Soil > Palsa > Peat permafrost | place: Sweden: Abisko... | reverse complement strand
CCATAGTACTAAAGAGCATCAGGTCTGATAGGCCTGGACGTAGGAGCAGGAGGCGGCGTGGGCCCAAATGCAACCAGAGGAATCTCCCTGGCCACTAATCCGGCCACAAAACACAAATCATCCAATGCCTCAGAATTCACGCCCAATATTCCCGGCGACGAGGGCGTCCATTTCGCTTCCTCCCCAGTAGTCAAGTGATTATTTTGGGCGAAGAGTTTGTCGCCGTCGATGTTGTAGATTTCAATGTTGAGATAGAAACGGCCTTGGTCTTCCATTTCTTGGCGATTTGTAGAGCGGGCTTGGTATTTCTTTTCATTCATTGTAAGGGGCTTGAAGATACCAAGATCGCGGACTAAGCATGCAGATTAGTCTTTGCTGCTCTGGGAACAGGAAATAAGAGAACAAAGGGCCGAGAGGGAAGGGTGCACCTTCAGAAACACGCATGCCGATGCGGGAGGTGCCGCTAGTATACTGTGAATGACGGACTTCAAATGTTTGAGTCTTGCGATGGAGAATCTGATCAACCAAAAGAAACCCCTCGACAGTATCAAATTTGATATCCACAGCCTCTTTATCAAATTGACTACCTCATCAGTGACCGCGTTCTGACTCCAATGACCGGGATCTTGACCTGATCGCAACACCTTTCAAGAACTGTTTGAAAGGCTTGATTGTTTGACGCGCGTGCAACGCAGTACTCAATTCGAGACGATAATCCCAGCCCATATTTGGTTCACCGAGGACATCGGCACAGACGACGGGTTGCCATTTATCGATTACTTTGAGGTAATTGGAAGAGTTCCCGTCGATAAACATGCGACAGGGTTTCCAATGATGGTCTGCTGCATCCTTATTGCTTGTCCAGCGTCCTAGAAATCGTTCTTAGAACTTGCCAGTATGAAGAGGGGGGGAGATACCGACGACCTCGATGACGTATTCTGCGTCGCCTCTTTGGGAGAATAAGTTTATCATACTCTCGTCGTTGGCTATGGTTTGGAGATTGAGGATGTTGAATAATGATTCTTTAGAGATGCGCATGCTAGAAACTGTCAGAAAGGAAGGGATTGAGAAATACTCATCTTTGAAGGTGGCACGCATCTTTCCTCTACACGTTAAATATAGATGAAAACGAGAGTGCTACCTAAGTGGATCTTCCCATTTACCAGTCTCCATCTGACGATGTTCGGCCTTGACTTTGCCCAATCTGTATTAACAATGCTTCGCAAGGGAATTACCGAAGAGCAAGCTTGCAATCGCCCTGATGAGCACGTGTATACTCCAACCTACCATTAACCGCATTCCAGGAACTCTTACGCAAGCCTAAACTCCTGGGCAATGACTTCTCTCCTAGCCATCGATTCTCTAACATCAACTCCCATGCTTCTCCAATAGGGTATACTTTTTAATCTCAGTGTAGATCACATCAAGTAACATCCTAGCCTCGTGTCTTTCCTTCAAGAAACTCGGCGCCAATCCATGATACGCAAATTCCTCGGCAAGAACTCCACTCGGTACCGGCATGTCCATTAAGTCCAGACTCGCCTTCGTCAAAGGAATGCGATTATACACCAACGTATCGGTTCCATTACCTTGAGAGGCTGAAGTTGCACGGGCAGCGGGAGACGTGACTGACTCGCGATGTTTCAGCTCCTTTGGGTCAGCAACGGAGGGGGCGGTGCTGCCGACGAACGGCATGCGGAGAGCCTCGATGTTAGTGACAAGATGGCCTTCTATTTCCAAGGGAAGACGGAACAAGGTTTGCAAATAAGTGAACGGCAATCCAGGACGGTTCTATATCTCAGCAAAAGATAAAGAGATTGGAAAGGATCCATGGCAAGGGGAAGAGGGGATCTACATAGAATTCCTCAAGTTTGTTGAACCGTGAGACTGCGAGCGCAATCAAATCAGGATCCTGAGAAGTCAATGTAACCGTATTCTCAGCCCAATCAACTTGTGCTGTAACACCGCAATTTCTCGCAATATCTTTTGCAAGATCAATCCCATGCGTGAACAAAAGCATCCTTCCGAGTTCCAATTGAGGGTCTGCCGTGAGCTGTCTGTATCCAACAAAAAGAAGAAAGTAGATATGAGCTTTCAGAGGGGAGGGATGGAACCGGCGGGTTTCCAAACGTGAGATGTCTCCTCGCTTTTGGCGGGGATGGGATCCTCAACAGATTCGATTGGGGCTTCTGTCTCTTCTACAATTTCTTTCAATTTGTGAAGGCGCAATTTCTCAGCCTAAGGTAAGACGCTTCTGGAGTTCGAGCTTGGAATATGGGAGTGGGATATGGGTGGGGAGAACCTCGACGTCAGGCTTGGGTGTGATTTGTTTGAGTTCAGCATCCCGTCTGCGGAGTACAAACTTCTCGTCGCCTTTCTACTCGGTCAGATTGTTTAGGTCGAAGTTGAATACGGTTCTCTCAATCAAGCTTTGGATATTTTGAAGAACTTTGACGAAGCTACTGTTAAGCTCATCTGAGAACGGCAGTACGCTTTCTCGCATTTCCCAGAATCACGATCTCCAATGACATAGAAAGACTACTATAAGTATTAACACTTCCAGCGGAGACCTCTTTATCGCGTTTATATCTCATGACGATTTCGCCGCCGAACATACTATTGTTCATTGCGCTGTGCATCAGATGGGACAACAAGGGTGATAGAGAGGGGAGTACTCGAAGTCATCTTGGATGACTTTGACAAATGCATCTTGGAACAAATATGGAGAACGATAGAAATGGCAACACAAATCTGTATATCGCAAAATTAGACTCATCCGACGGTGAAACGGTGGGGGTGGAATCTGGAATTGAGCGAGGAATGGAACCTTGGGGTAATTCCACGGGTTCAGGATGAGGAACTTCGGAATGAGTTTTGGGATGTCTCATTTCGACAGATAGATCAAGTAGGTCAGTGGTGAAACGAGGTGATGAAGTGAAGTTGGAGGTTTTTTGGAGGTGAGGATGGTGTGGTGGTTTGGTTACGGTGAGTGCCGAAACCATCAACTCCCTCACGTGCTTCTCCCGCATTCTCCCTTCCAAGTTTCCAACATCCGAGTCATCGAGTTTTTAGGATTGTGCGACAGGTAGGCAAAAGGTTTCATCGCATTTCACGTGTACTCAGTATCAAGCCTTCCAAATGGGGATAGAATTAAACCACGACCTCGTCCCCGCCTTCAATCCTCAGCCTGTCCAGTATAGCAATCAACCCCTGATTACCATTCAATCTCTCAATTTCCTTTCTTGCCCCAATATCCAATTCCCGCAGCACTGCTCGCGTATATTCAAACGACCGTGTCACATCACGCATATACTGAATGCAATATAACTTGATGTCCTCAGAAGTCGGATGTTGCTTCAGAATATCTAAGTTAGCGGTATATACAGATGGAGAATACTGATCAATTGTCGATCGTCAGGTTGTGAAAGTATAGCATGAATAATCGGGAACGAGAACTTTCCTTCGGTGATGTCCTCGCAGAGGCCCTTGTTATGAGTATACTGAGTATCCTGCAAATTCTGATAATCATCTCGAATCTGGAAGAGTATCCCAATTAAGTTCACCAGCGGCACATAATCACTATGTTCAGAACAGGCTGTCTTCTTGAGGAGGAATACGCTGAAATAGAACTGCATGCTTGCATGAGTTTGACCGCGAGGCGCAGTAGACCTCCCGTTTTATTGTTCACCATTTCAATGTATTCTTCTTCTGTAGGACATGTGAGACTATCGCGCCAGAACAAATCCATTCCTTGACCGCGATGTAGGTTTATTAGCTCATCTACTCTCAGCTGCGCGATGCCAAAGGTATACGTACCGTAGAAGATTTTGTATAATTGTGGATTGTTGAGTTTCTCAAGTTCACGAAGCGCGCAGAAGTAGACATAATTCGCCGAGTTGATGGTCTGAGGAATACCATAGATGGAATGCGCAACAGGAAATCCTCGTCTCAGCGATGATCCGTCTTCCACATCGTCGATTCTGTGAATCAGTTGAGGCTCTGGAACAGGACTTACAGAAGCGAACTGGTGTGGAGCATCTCCACCACTTGCGTGATGATATTCAAAGCAAGTTCTGGCACCTGGAGCCATACATTGAAGCTTGCTATCATTTGAGCGCGTATGTCTTTGCCTGCCTTGGAGTGTAAGTAGTGATACGGATCCGTCAATATCTAGCGCGTGAGTCTAAATGATGGTTTTGTGGGCGTACCTTTTCACATTTTGCTGACCACGGCGCGGCCTCAGTGTTTTTCTGCAACACTGTGGAACTAATATACGCGCCCAACTGCTTTCCCTTCAGCATCATTTTCACTTCCGACTCGCGCATGGTTGCCAGTCCGCTTCGGCGGTCAGGATTGATCATGAAGTTTTACAAACCAGGCTGGTAATTTACAAGAGATATTTATGTAATATGTGCTCTCATTTATGTAAATAACACGTTGTGGGACTTGGGCGCCTCGGATTTCCAACTTCCAACTTCTACAGTATATTTATACACAGCTACGCAGTTTCTCCCCCACAGCAACCTCGCCCATGCCTGGCCGCCTGGCTTGATACCGAAAATAAGGTCTCGTACTGAAGGATCTCTGTAATCCTGGAATTACATATTCAGAAGCATGTCAGAGCCGTGGAACTTCAAAACTGATGAGCGGGCCCTCAACGTCGAAGATGGAGAACGAGTGCGAAGGTGTTGAGAGATGGAGCATGCCAAGCCATTATCTTGTCATCGGCATCTTTGGGAAATGATTATGGGAAGGACAACAACAATTAGGTTTGGAAATGGGGAGCGTGGCTGTACAACTTCAAGCTCGGAATGGAACCTTGTCTGAACGAAGGTTCGCAAATTCGTTTCAGCACGCAAGTCCTGCCTATCTTTGATACATGAATACCGCACGGCGCAATTCATATCACTATAAAGACAGTGCCATCTCCGCCCGCCCGGATTCAGCCTTCTTTGGTGTTTCGTTTCTTGGGCCTACGCATGGAAATTTCAATGCCTGAACGATCTGGCGAGTTTCGAATTTTCCGCGTTGTTGAAGGCACAGGCGACTCGCAAGCAAAAGCAGAGTTCAATGTATCCCTTCTGACCCTGCTCTAAACAGGATAGGTTCCCGTCGCTTTTCTAAGTGCTTCTGAAGCTCTGGATCCCATGACGAATAACGACGGAATTCTTACTTCTGCAGATAACGTGGTAGCTGCCTAATTATCAATTGTTGATGGATACAAGATCCCATTCGAAGACTCTATCAAGAGTATTGAAGCGCTAGTCGGTTGGATGACTAGGAAAAAGGGGTTCGTCCCGCCACAAGAACATCTAACCTCTAAGCTTCCGTATCAACAAGGAAAATATGCGTGATCTGACGATCCTTGCAGACAAATACCTCATTGAGGCGCTAACGGAGGATATTCGGGTTCTCACCTCGATAGCTCAGAGCGTTGATTTTAGTGCTATACTGAACGATATATCTCTCACAAAGAAACGCCGACTCTCGATCTCTGGTTGTTCGCTGCTCGCTATTCCTTGCATGATTTGGAAGGGTACTGCCGGGCTGACTCCTTGGTTTTCGAATTGATTAAAAGTATTGTTGCGGATCCTAAGTTGGGGATTCATTACTTGGTGCGAAACGAGGAAATACCCTTGTCGGTCGTCAATAAGATCGTCACTGTAATAGCACAACAGAATTCCAGTACTGGTGGAGGGAGACAGTGCCAGCACTGCTACAGAGTCACGGCATGCAGATGCACTGAATGTGGAAAAATCTTCTAATTAGTGGAATCGATTATGTAGTGAGCCAGTTGATGTACCTTGGAGGATTTGCGGATGAGATGTATATGAGATAGGTTTGAATTGTCATTTTTCTCAACTCCGACCGCATGAGAATCTGACACAGACATACTCCTAGCCTCCCTGCTTTCTTACCTTTGTGGGAATTTATTCGCCGTTGTGAGGTCCTATAAGACAACAAGAGAGATATATGCTTATATTTCCAAACTCCCTTCTCAATGATCAGATCTCGTGATCCGATGTCTCACTTAAGTGTAAACTCATTCTCTTCCTCTCTTTGTGATGGATCTCGACGTCGCTTACCACGCTGTCTTCAGCAAAATTGTCCTCTTTCAAGCTCTCGCCATTCTCCCGCTCTCGTTGCTCACAATCCCGCTCCCGCCAGCCAAGGTGATACAGGGATTCCCTCCACCAGCTGGATTGCCAAACGCAAGGGCTAAGGTTATCGAGGTTCCCAAGTCCCCAACCTCACTAGACCTGGCCTTCCTCCTGGCGATTTACATCCTCGACGTCATCTTTCTCTATCCGTATACAAAAGAGGGCAGGCTTCTGCTTGAGGAGACCAACTCAACGATAATCTCGCTGTTCTTTTGGGCTGGATCAGGAGCACTTATCCTTCAATTCCTTGCGGCATGCGCATGGAGCGGGATCCAAACAGACTGGATTGCAGCAGAGCGGAGACATGGACTATGGCATTTCACGCCGTGGAGGATATACTACAGTTCTTTCATTCTTACGGGTCTTGGGATTGGGCTTCCCATGTTATTCAAGCTGGGTTGGACAATCATCTTGCTTGCCATCGAGGTCCTCCCAATAGTTTGCGACATCTTTAGCCATCAGTACGCCTCAGTCAAGGCCTGGTGGTGATTAGACGACGTGGGAGTTTCATTCTGCTGGATAGAAGGTAATAAATGCATATGTTATCTAGCAATGTAAAGAAATCCTACGACAAACTCTGAACTCCTAAACTGTTCTCAAATCGACCCTTACAAACGGCACCTCAACATCCTCACCCTCCTCATCATCTGCACAGATCTCAAAAATCAAGTCTTTCTGATGTGGCGCAATAGGTTTCTTACTGACGAATTCGACGAGCTTCGGAAGAGGGAGGTTCATTCTATTGGCTTGTCTAGCGGCGAAAAACGAGTTATAGAGGAGCGTAACACCACAGGAGAGCATCGTGATGCTCAATCCTTTCTCCTTCTTGAAATATGCGAGAAATTCTTTGAGGGTCATGTTGCCGCTGACATCGAATCGATCCCAGATCCTGTCCATGTTTTTGAACTACTTGTTAAACTTGATGTGGATGAGGGAAGTACGTCGAGTTTGGACGATGCAATAGGGGAGGAAAATGCCATGAGGGGGATAGCCAGATTGACGAAACCGTTTTTGTAGGAATCCAAATCATTTTTGCCATCCGCGATCTATGGTCAGAGGGCAGACAATGGACCAGTACCTTGTAGAGTTCCAAACAGATAAGACCAGTGACTAGGGATGTTGTAGTCGCAATCGCTGGAACAATCTTCCCTGCAACGAATTTCGTCTTGTGCTTGTCTGCTCTCTGAATTCCGTAATTCCTTGCTCGGAGATTGCTGGCACTGGTCACAAACTCGACATGCAAATCGAAATCCTTTTCAAACTCAATGGGAGATAGTCGATACCCAGCAAGACTCGATGGAGGAGGTAAGGAATCTGCTAACTGCGCCAACTCATCTTTCTCCACATTCATCGAAGGTGCATTATCCGTATCAGTATCGCTAACCTGAATTTTAACACCACTGCGGGGAGTGAATTCCGGAATAATGAGATTGTCGAGAGTCTTTTTGTACACATCCATCGAGACATCACCATTTAGTCCATAATTCGCGGCATGAAGTTGGGCTGCTGAGACGATGAAGTTCACATGTTCCTCGTCGTTCCAGTCAAAGAAGACGGGATTTGGACAACGTTTCGGGCCCGACCAGAATGGATGCCCCGAGGATGTGATGGAGTCTTTGGGGAAGTTGTACAGTAACTGCTGGATTTCATTGGTGAACCGTTTTTCAAACTCCAACCGAGCCCAGATGATGCATTCTTGGAAAACAAGAGGTCGTCCCGTGACGAGGAAGCTTTGAAGAGTTTGAAGGATCTCCAGTTGATTTCCAGAGTTTTTGAGCGTGGATTCGAGGAAGTTAGGCTGCGAAAGGTATAGGTTCACGTTCTCTGCTGGCTTCTGGAAGAGTTCTTCGAATTTCTCCTTGGCCCACTACAAATTAGTGAGGACTTCAGTATGGATATACAGCAATGGTGTGCTCAATTTGATTCGGAAAGCTCTTGATGGTACACATGGGGAAACTCTTTTCGGGAGGATCCTGACTTGACGAGTAACTCTCAGTTAAGAAAGGATAAACAACCTGAGTATTCCCCTTGGTTCCCAACGTCCCACTTTCCAACAGCGGCTTACGGAAGAACACGCACCGTCGGTCGACATACGTCCGTGCCTCTACATTATCCAATGCATTCACCACAACATCCAACGGCTCGTAGAAGTCGTGTCCGAAAATAGCCTCCGTGTCCGGTCCCACTGGATCTTTGAATACCTTAAATTTTCCAGTGAGTTCTGGATTCATGGCCTGGACAGCTTTCACTGCTCTCTCGGACTTGAGTTTGCCTACATCGGGGGGTCGGAAGAGGAATTGTCGGTTGAGATTGGATTTTTCAATACTGTCCATGTCTGTGACGGCGAGATTAACGCCATCGCCACCTGTGCCTACTCCCATCATTGCCCAGTTTTTGAGCATTTCACAGCCAATGGCACCTGCTCCGACGAGGAATTGTTTCATCTTTGTTAGACGGTCGTGGAATTCTTTTCCAAACACCACGATCTGTCCGTCGTATCGTGACCCAATCTTAAATTAGTAATTTCACAATGAGGACATACAGGCTTGCATGTCTCTTCGTTGAGGACAGCGTTGCTTGGTAGAGATTCAAGACTGTCAAAATACAGCCATTGGAAAGTTGGACCGAATTTCCCACTGACCGCTTTCAGGACTTCCTGGGCTGCCCAGCCACCAAAAACAGCCACCATGGGGCTCAGGTCGCCTTGCGCCTGGAAGGCAAGTTGTTGGATAAGTTTATCATCGATCTCGACTTGAGCCTTGGCAGCATATTCCTTGGTGATAGCTAGGAGTTCAGCGGCATCCGCGGCGTTTTGTGGTCCGGGAAGCCGTGATTTTGAGGCGTAGAACTGGTCCAGAGCTTGGAATCCAAGATGGAGTTGTGCAGGTCGATCGAACTTTGCGAAATCCGAAATCAAAAACTCTGGCTCCGCTAAAGACTCTCGTAATGATTTCTAATATTAGAAATATTGCCTGGGAATAAATACAAATTTGTATTCCTTTGGCTTTTTGACTTGAGTGAATATTCCTCCCTGGACGTATCCATTCCCTAGACCTTCCACGCTCCCGATGCTGAAGGTATCAGAAGTCTTGACTTCGACTTTGAACTCTTTCTTGTTGACATCCAAGCCGACGACTTCGTCAAATGTGACGATATCACCATCTTCAAGACCGTGTCTTCCTTCTTCCATCATCGTGACCAACCCATCAGGGGTAATAGAGGAGATCATTCCCGTGATTGGATTTTCGCCATTCTGATCAACGACCATGAACGACGGGCCGAAATCGCAGAAAAGAGATCCGAAAAGACCATGTGTCGAGGTGGATATAAAAGAGATTCCATTCTTGTGTGTAAAATCATTCATTTCGAGAAGAGTAGCGAGTGGAGCATTGCAGAAAACGACAACCTACGGAATGAGCGGAAGGACGGAGAAGGACGGACCTTAAATGGCGTGAGTTTTGCCGTAGTCAAAGGACCCTCAAGAACATTGACCGGTACATAGGCGTTGAGCTCTGCAAGACGAGCGCATGAAACAGCATCTCGCGGTGCTCCTATATCGGAATCACGGAGGTAGAACTATCGTTAGCAGCAAGATGGGGGATTATACTTGTGTTGAGAGATCTCTCATCTGAACAGGAGTAGGGTCATAGAGAGTGACACTCTTTACACCAGCAAGGATGACATTCTTAGCTGCTGGTTAGTAAAGATATAGAGCCACGTAACCTATTTCGCAACCTAAACCGTTGAGACCAACAATCAACACAGATGAAGCACTCATCCGCTTCATCGCTTCATGTCCAAGAACATAACTACAGGTCAGCGCGTGTTCAGTATGACAATATACAGCTGCCGCGAATAGAGGCCCTCATCGATGACTGTGTCGTCCCCCGTTTTGTCTATCTGCATTTTTGTCTAGCGCGACATTTAGTAAAAGCACCAGCACCAGCAAGGGAGGGCCATACCGACATGACGACAAATCAACAAATGACGGACAGAGCTCTGCACACAACGAAACACGAGACAGGCGAAGCAGTTGCTGAAAGGTCAAAGCAATAGCGAGTAACTAAGCAAATTGCAATCAGCGGTTTGAAATCAACAACGTTCCGTGGGCGATTTCCCGTGAATTCTGGAAACCCGCTAATTTCCCCACACTTGGGGGTCGAAAATTTCTCACGCGAACGTCGCCGCATGACGGAGCCTGGCACACGAATCGTGGATGCTGCTGCTGATTGATTGATCACCGTACACCATCGAAATGAGCGGACTCGTTCAGAGTCTGTTGGGCATTGCAGGCACCGTCATGCTGTTGCATGCAGGATACTCAGCATCAGAGTCTCTGGCATATGAGAAGTCAGTGGATCCATCATCGCCGTTACAAATCCCGCTAGATGTATCGCCAGACGTAGTTGGATCTAATTTCTGTAGATCAGAGTGGAAACAGTCGTGTCAGTCGTGTTGCTCTGCTTGGCTGTAGTACTCGGCAGCTCACAAATGAAGCCTGTACAGTGGAGGGAATGGACAAATCAGCAAGAAAAGGAAGCGCCAGGGTGCGTGTCCCAGATCTTCGTGGTTAACAGGCAGAGCAACCAATATTCTAGAACACAGACCTGGATTCTACGATATACGCGCGAAGAGGAAGGCGTTTCTGGCAAAGAAGGGAGAAAAGACCGTCATGTGATACCGTATTTTATACAGAAAGTGGCCATAGTAGCATTTCAATCGGTGGATTTTATTTCATCAGATTATACAACGGTAATTATATCTACCCCTCTACGAATGTGCCCTTCTCCTTCACAATTCTTGCGCTCCGTCTCGCGTCAAGGAACAGTTCTCCACACTCCTTGATATCGCTCACATCAATCTGGTCCCTGCCCTGCATTCTAGCAACAATGCTCGCCGGCGTCATCAACTGCAATGCATATCGAAGACTTGACCTCTCGCCTTCAGAAGCAAGAGCATCTAATCCCGCTTCTGCGATACTCAAACCCTCTGTCTTTGCGCGTAAACGGACGATCAGACGGATTTCTTCGACGGTGTATGGCAGCGTGCGGATGATAAGTAGACGGTCGAGAAGATCAGTGGGAATTCCGTGAGGGGCTTTGATGTCGTCTGTTCCTCGAATGGTACAGATTCCACGATTTGATGCGAATATAACAATTGGCGAAATTGTCGATTCAAGTGCTCTGTTCAAATACGTAAAGCATTCAATGTCCAGCATGTGAACCTAGGATTAGCGAGCCGCGTTAG
>Ga0302325_10029136_pt1 | contig 11408 bp, 14 predicted proteins | sample Palsa_T0_2_FD_201948 | JGI IMG/M metagenome (GOLD analysis project Ga0302325, IMG submission 201948) | Peat permafrost microbial communities from Stordalen Mire near Abisko, Sweden - Palsa_T0_2 | ecosystem: Environmental > Terrestrial > Soil > Palsa > Peat permafrost | place: Sweden: Abisko... | reverse complement strand
TTTTCAGCCGTCGTGCCTCCCTCGTGGCGCTTCTAGTCCGTGAGAGACCGCTCGCTCTCTGGAACGAGGACCGTCGCGTCAAGGTGGGCCGGGCCATGGACCGGCGTCGCGGCGGCTTGCATTGCGGGGCTGGCCAGCCGAACGGCGCTCGCGGCGTCTGGCGACGCAGCTCCGTCCGCGGAGCCTCCGTCGAGCGATCACCCCGCCGACGTGGCGCACACGGATTGCCCTCCGGAGTTCCCAGGTTGTGGCGGCCCTGCGACCACGTCGACGACCTGCACCTCGGACGGCGATTGCAACCAAGGGCAGTTGTGCCAGGACGGCGCATGCACAGAGGCGGGCCGCCCCCGCGAGCGCGCGCCCTCGCTCCGAAACTGGATCAGCGTCGCGTTCGAGACCGACGCGCTGCTCTTGCCGTACGCGAACAACGCGTGCGCCGGCGGTACCGGGTACACCTGCTTCGGCAGCGATGGCGCGTACTACGCCAACCTGCCCTTGGCTGGCGCCGACGACCAGATCGGGGGCGGGCTGGCCATCGCGACTTCGCGGATCCTCGTCGGCTACGACCGCGCTCTCGGAGAGAACTTCACCGTCGGCGGCCGCCTCGGGTACGCGCTCGGCGGCGGCCCTCAGCGTCCGGGCGCCAACGGCTTTCTCCCGATTCACGTGGAGGCGCGAACCACTTACTGGTTCGGATCGAGCCCGCTCGCGCGGAGCGGCTTGCGCTTCTTTGCCCTCGCCGCTGGAGGGATGGCGGAGGTCGACGCCTCCGTTCCCGTGGATGTGTACGCGAACGTGCAGGCGTATCAGGCCGAGCAATCCCAGGGGTACCGTGCGTGGAAGAAGGCGGGCCTCGGGTTCGCCGCCCTCGGGGGCGGTGGCATGTTCGCCTTCACGCCCTCGACCGGCGTCGTGCTCGAGGCGAAGGCGGTCGAGATGTTCCCGACGCCCGCCACCGGCGTGAGCCTTCAGCTCGCGTATGTCGTCGGTCTCTGATTGCCCGTGCGCTTCAGTGCGCGGCGACGGGCTCCGCCCTAAAGCCCTAGAGGAGTGGCCTGAGGCCCGCGCGGGATGCGCTCTTGCGCCACACCGTGGCAAGCCACGGCTGCTGGTCGCGCGGCTTGCCCGTCGGCCGGTAGTAGTGCGCGAGCTCATCGAACCCGGCGGACGCCACGAGCGCGCGCCACGCCTCGATCTCCCAGTGGCAACCGTAGCGGTCTCCGTGCCAGCCCTCGTCGTTCTGGCCTCGCGGGTTGGAGCTGAAGAGGACCCCGCGTGGCTTGAGCGATCCGCGCAGGACGTCGAGGACGCGCAGCAAGTCGTGGCTCGGAACGTGAAAGAGCGACGCGTTGGCGAACACGCCGTCGAACCGACCCTCCGGCAGCGACACGGAGAGGAAGTCTTGCTCGATCACCTCGCAGCCCGAATGCTGACGCGCCATGGCGCAGAACGTTGGACAACCCTCGAGGCCGACCGCTTCGTGACCCAACGAGCGAAAGTAAGCGAGGTCGCGCCCCGGGCCGCACCCGAAGTCGAGGATGGCGAATGGTTGCGGGCCCTCGATGGGGCCGAGGAACGCCGCGTAGTTCTGCGTGACGTCGTGGTCCTTCGTCCCTTCCCAGAAGGCCGCGGCGTTCGCTTCGTAATGCGCGAGCGTCCGGGCCGAGACGGCGGGCTCGCCTCGAAGAGGGAAGTCCATGGAAAGGGCAGGCTCACGCGGACGCCGCCGAGCGTCAACCCTGCCAGGTCCGACCCGCGAGCCCGGCCCCCCACAGGCTGAAGCTGAAATAATCAGGTCGGCCACTAGCGCAACGCGTCATATGCGTCATGATACTTGCGGACGCGACGATGCCCTCTTTGGACGCCCTGCCCTCTGCGGTCCCGCCGGTCGGTCATTTCGCTGTGGTCGGCGACGTTAGGCTTCACTGGGCCGAGCTCGGCGCCGGGCCGCCTCTCGTGCTGCTCCACGGGCTCTGCGACTCCCATCGCACCTGGTTTCCGGTAGCCCCGGCGCTCGCGCGGTCGCGCCGGGTCCTCATGCTCGACCTCGCTGGCTGCGGCGAGTCCTCGCGTCCGGACGCGAGCTACACGCTCGACTGGCATGCGAACCTGATCGGAGCTTGGCTCGACAAGCTCGGCCTCGAGACTGTGGACGTCGTGGGCCACTCGTTCGGTGGTGGCGTCGCGCAGTGGATGCTGCTGAATCATCGGCGTCGCATCCGGCGGCTGGGCCTCGAGGCCTCCGGCGGGCTCGGGCACGAAGTGGGCGTCGCGCTGAGGTGGGCGTCGTTTCCGTTCTTCGTCGAACGGTTCGGCCAGCCCTTCATGCGGTTCGGCACGACGCGGGCGCTCAACGCCGCCGGCGGCGCGTTCTCCGACGACGAGGTCGCGATCCTCGCAAAATACAACGCAGCGCCTGGCACCGCGCGAGCCTTCTCGCGAAGCGTCCGCGACGTCATCGACGGGTGGGGTCAACATCGTAATTTCCTCGACCGTGCGTACGAGGTGCCCACACTGCCGCCGGTCGCGATCTTCTGGGGCGACGCCGATCCTCTCATCCCCATCGCGCACGGCGTCCGGGCCGCGTCCACCATCGAGGGCGCCACGCTCACTCGCTTCGCGGGCGTCGGTCACTTCCCGCACCGCCAGGTCCCCGTGCCCTTCGTCCGGGCGCTCGAGCCATTCCTCGATGCGCCGCACCTGGCCAACGCGCGGCTTCGCGACAGCTCGCGACCGGCGCAGCCGTCGCGCGGGCTTGCGCGCGCGTGGAGCGAAATCCCCTAGCCCTCGTGGAGGGGCGCGGCGGCTCCGACCACTTTCATCGCGTCGAGCCGTTTGGTCGCACGAGGACGACCATCACGTCCTCGGGAACACGACCCGACTGCAGTCGAACCAACTGGACGAGCTTCTCGGTCGCCACGCCGATCGGATTCGCGCGGACGATGTCTGCGATGACTTCGCCGGCGGCGTACTTGAACAGCCCGTCGCTGGCCATGAGCAGGACCCCTTCGGGAAGGGGGCGCTCGAACATGGTGGGCGTCGCGTGGTTGCTGCCGAGGCGTTGCCTCGTATATTGGCCGGCCGTCAGATCGTCGATCGTCGCGTCGTCGATGATCCGGGCGCCGCAGTCGCCGGTGCTGATTCCGACAAGGCGCCGGCCGACGACGACGACGATCCCGGTCGTCTCGCCCGAATGATTGGCCGCGAAGCGCACGTCCATCGCGCGGAAGACGCCGAGCCACGCGTCGGCGTCCTCGAGAGGGAAGCCGGGGTCAGCCACCGCCGCATCGACGACACTTGCGAACGCGCGGCTCGCGCCGCCACCGTTGCGCATTCCGCCGCCGCCATCGGCGAGCGCGACGATGAGCACGCCCTCCCGCCGCAGGATGCGGTACGCCTCTTGGGATCTCTGGCCCGCCGAAGCGAACGCCACGGCGTGCTCGTACGCCTCGACCATCGCTGCTGTCAGATGGCGCGGACTCCTCGCATCGCGTCGGAGACAGCCTCCCAATCGAGCGAGGGGTAGCTGATCGCCCCGTCTTTGGCCCGCCACGATCGCGCGACGGCTCGGAGCGCCTCGTCGCGTGTGGTGCCCGGTTCGTTGACGGTGGGCGCCTCGGGGGCCGGGCGCGTATGTGCCTCGATGAGCCACCCGCCCTGCCCGTCGTCGTTGGGCCGCTGCGTGATCTGCAACGTGAGCCGCACGTCCTCGGATGCGAGGTCGTAGACCATCGAGTCTCTCCTCCGGAACTGATTCGTAATCCGGATCCCGGGACGCGACATCTCTTTGGCTTTGGACATTTTCGCCCGCGCCTTTCTGCGGAAGGGAGCGCCCGGGAGGCACCTCCCGTCGAACGCTCGTTGGCTCGCTGTCACGGCTGCGGGCCCCCGCCGTGGCCGAGCGCGCGAAATCGTGGGGCGACGCGTCACCCTACGCTGCAAACCTCTCACAAGCAAGCGGGACGCCAACGATCCCCGAGCGCGCCGTCGGCCGACGCAATGGCTCGTTCGCGACCCGCGCGCGATCAATTGCTGCTGCAACGATCGAGTGCTGCTGTAAGAATTGTAGCGAAAAACCGAACGTCCGGCGTTTTGAGCTGACCCTCGTTGACCCGGATGCTCGTGGGTGACCCACTGTCCATCGCGGAGGCAGACGATGCGACTGTGGTGGCAGGCTCTTCCTGTGGTTGTCGGCCTGGCCTCGTGTGGAACGTCTCCCGAGACGGGCCTGTCGGGCGGTAACGGTTCGCCCCCGGAGTCGAACGAGGGGGACGCATCGACCGATGGGGCCGGGATCAGTCTCGGCCCGACCACGGGGGGCGACTCGGCCCCGCCGCAGTTCATCTCGTTCGTCGACTCGTCGACGCAGTCGTTCAGCTGCAAGCCTGGGACGTACAGCGGGCCGTTCTCGACGAAGGTGACGGAGGCCTCCGATGCCGGCGGCCTTCTCGGGTTATTCGCGAGCCTCTTTCAGTATCCGTGGATGGGCACGCTCTCGATCACGCTTGTAGGCATGACGACCGGCGTGGTGACCGGCGAGAACGACTACACGATGCTCACCATCGCGCCCGGCGCGCAGCTCTCGGGCGTCGACCAAACAGGCGGACACTTCAGCGCCGACATCTCAGGCACCCTCGACTGCTCGACGGACCTGCTCACGGGCACCCTGAGCAACGGCGCTTACGAGTTCCCGGGCGACGCCGGCAGCCTCTCGATGCAGGGCACGATCTCGGCGATGTACGGCAAGGAGGGCGACGCGGGAACCCCCGCCTTGAGCGGCGATCTCACCGCGTCGAGCCAGCAGCTCCAGGGGACCGAGGCCGCCGGGACGTGGTCGGCGGCGCTTCAGTAAGTCCTTAACTCTTCCCCGCGAGCGAACCGTCAGGCCTACGAGCTTCGGGCCTTCTTCGTAACGAGCGCGCGCGCCGGAGCGTCCGCGATGCCGGGCCGTCCGTGCGTGTGCTCCGTCGGCTCCGTCCGCCCCTTGGCGAGGGGCCGGGCCGGGGCCGCGCCACTATCCACGACCCCGAGGCCTTCGCAACGCGGACACACGTACGTCTCGACATCCCACGCGGACCCCGCCCGACCGAACGGCCCTCCCCCCGAGCCGCCGCACGCCGGGCATTCGTAACGCAGATCGTGCATCGAGTTCTCCCGAGCGGGCCCCTTTCGGACTCTCCCACATCATACTCTGCCACGCCCGCGAGCCAAAGGAACGGGCCCCCGGCGTGAGTGCCCGTCGAGGCAGGCCGAGACCGCTTCGATCCGAGCCCGCCGAAACGTCGAGCACGGGCCGGGCAGTTGCATCCATGACTTCGTCATGCGCGGGGCCATTGCTGCAGGAGCTCTTGGCCTGGTCGTCTGCTCTGGGCAGGCATCGGCTCAGGTAGCCAACCAGCCAGAGCCTGTGGCCCCTCCAGCCGACGGCATCTCGCCGCAAGCGTCGTACAACGTCCCGCTTCTGCTCGCCTCGTACATGAGCCGGTTGGCGGCCGCCGGGGCGCCCGTGAGCCAGGAAGATATCGAGGAAGCCGCCCACCAGTACATGACCAACGGCGCTGCGGCGACCAGTGTTCCGACGAGCGGGCCCGCGGCCGCGTACTTCACGAATGGCGCGGCCGTCACGGGCGTGCCGGCCAGCGGTCCCGTTGCCGACTACTTTCGTAACGGAGCTCAAGTGTTCGCGTATTCGCCCGAGCCGGTCGCGGCGACCTCTCTCGAGACGCCCTCAGCGGATGCAGGTTTGCCGCGCCCCAAGGCCGCGCAGGAAGTCCCTGCAAGTCAGACGGAGGTCGCGCAGAACAGCGTCCCGGCCCCTGCGGCTCCCACAACCATGGCAGCCACGATCCAACCCGCGGTCAACAGCGCGACGGGGCTGACTTGTTCACCTCAGGAAATCGAGGCGGCGATGGCGATTGCCAGGGTTTACGCTGGCCCGTCTACGCCGGCACCGGTGCCCACTAGCGCTGCCCTCGCCGCCGCCGCGGCTCCGGAGCCGTCTTTCGAAGAGCTTCGCTCATCGGACGTCAAGCGCGCGCCCGCCCGTTCGCGGAGACCTTCGCCGTGGTGGCCGATCGTCTCGGCGCTGGTCGGAGCCCTCCTCGGTGCTGCGTCGATGTCCCTCTGGACGCGCGTCCGGGTGCGTCACGCGGGGCACGGCGCGTAAGGCCGCGGCCCCCAATTTTTTCTTTTGAAACCAAGAGTCGTTTTCTCCGTGTCCCGGTTGGGGCCTGGGAGGGCGACGATCATGAAATTGTCACGTTGGAGCGTAGGCACCGTGGGCATGGTGCTGCTTCAGGGCTGCAGCAGTAGCAGCGGCGGGACTCCGACCGCGAGCAACGATGGGAGCGTTGAAGGCGCCTCCCAGGAGCCCGAGGGCGACGCGGGCGGCGCTGCGGATTCGGGAGTGGCCCTCGACTCGAGTGCCAACGACGCGAGCGCGGATGGCCCCATCGGCGACGGCGCCATCACCGACGGTGGCGGCGACGCCGTCGCCACCGGCTCGGACGCAGCATGCACGGGCGCGTGGCTGAACGCTTCGGATCTCTACCCGGGCGTCACCCCCGACGCGGGCGCCGTCATCCTGCACGCCGCCGGCAACGGGACGCAGAACTACGAGTGCGAGGCGGTCGATTCCGACGCCGGCACGACGTACGAGTGGGTGTTCACCGGGCCTCAGGCAGACCTCGACGACTGCAACGCGACGCTCATCGGACACCACTTTGCGAGCGAGGCCGGCGTGTCGGCGCCGGAATGGCAGACGCTGGACGGCACATACGTCATCGGCAGCAAGAAGGTCTCGTACACGCCCGACGGAGGCGCCGCCTCCATCCCCTGGCTGCTGCTCGAAGCGACTGCGCACGGCGGCGACGGCACCCTGAGCAACGCGAACTGGGTCTCGCGCGCCAACACCGCGGGCGGCATCGCGCCGACCACCGCGTGCACGGCGTCCAACGTCGGCGCCACCCAAGACGTCGACTACACGGCGGACTACTACTTTTGGGGGCCGTGAGGGGCGTGGGGCGCGTGCTGCGCGTGGATGAAGTTCGAGGCCGAGAACCGGGATAGTCTTCACGAGGTGTTTGGAACGAGCGATGCCTGAATCCGAAGCGCCTTCGGCGCTCCGCGCCCGCGTGCTTGCGGCCGCGGCGGCGACGCCTTCGACGACGCGTCCACGAGGACGCGCCGCGGGCGGAGCTTTGCTCGCCGCGTCCGTGGCGGTGGGCGTGTCGGTCTTCGAAGGCGTCGGCGGCTTTGCCCACGGAGCGGGTCGCCCTTTGCGGATCACGATCGCGCTTGCGGGCGGCTGGATGGTCGTGTCGGCGGTGCTGGCCTGGCTGGTCCTCGGGCGAGGGGGATCGACGCTCGCGCGCAGTCCCGTGCTCGTGGGGTTGGCCGCGGTCGCGACGCCGTTCATTCTCTTCGCGTGGATGCACGCGTTCAACGGCGCGTACGCCGAGCCCTACGACGCCGTCGGCTACCGCTGCTTGCGTTACACATTGTTCATCTCGGTCCTCCCGCTCGCGACATTTCTCGGCTTGCGGCGGGCGGTGGAGCCCCGGCACCCGGCCGTCCTCGGTGCAGGCGCGGGCGCCGCATGCGCCGCGTGGGCGGGCGCGCTGATCGATCTCTGGTGCCCCCTCACGAACACCATGCACGTCCTGGTCGGACACGTCGCACCGCTGGTGGCGGCGACCATCGTGGGCGCGGCTGTAGGCCGATTCACGCTCGGCGTACGACCGGTTCGATCGCGTTCGCGCTCATAGTCATTTCTTGAAAAGGGTTTCCTCGGCGGAAACTCCTCCTGTCCGTCGCCGTGTTCCAGGGCGAGACTGACGAGGCGACGGAACGTCGTCCCAGGGGGCGTGAGCCGCGCGTGCAGCGTCGCTCGTCGAAGCCATGAACGAACGATTGTCCCAATCATGAAACTCCAGGACGCCGAGCGGGCAGCGCTCAACAGCGCGATGGATCGCTACGCCGACGGCGAGGAGAAGGCGTTCGCGGACGTCTACGATCTCCTCGCTCCTCGGCTGCTCGGCTACTTCGCCCGCCAAACGGGCGACGACGCGCTCGCCGAAGATCTCGCGCAGCAGACGCTCCTCCAAATGCACGCAGCACGAAGGAACTACGCAACGGGTTCCGACGTCGTGCCGTGGGCGTTCGCCATCGCCCGCAACGTTGTCATCGACGCGTACCGCCGGACGCGCAAGGAGTTCCTGTCACGCGCGACGGGCGACGACGTCGAGGCGATGGACCTGCGCATCGATCGTTCCTCCAATCCGGACGAAGTCGCGATGACGCGGCAGACGATCGACCTCGTGAACGACGTGCTGTGCCGCGTGCCCGAGCCACTCCGCGCAGCGTGGGACATGGTCCATCGAGAGGGCTTCAGCAACGCCGAAACGGCGCTGGCACTGGGCATCACCGAGAACGCCGTCAAGCTCCGCTTATTCCACGTCCGGGAGGCGGTGCGAGTCGCCATCCACCGCGACGAGTCTTAGCTGCTTCGTCGAGCCGTCCGAAACAATCCAAACGAGGAATCCGATGAATACCGCAGTGCCGCTGCGGGAGCGCGTGCTCTCGGCTGCAGCGGCGACGCCTTCCATGACGCGCAGACAAGGCCGGCGCATGGCCGTCCTGCTCATCGCCCTGTCGGCTGCCGTCGCCGCCGCGCTGCTCGCCGTCGTGGGTGGGCCCGCCGACGTGGGCGAGAGCGTCTCCACACGAGGGCCGATCGTCCGAGGATGGGCCATCGCCGCAATCTCGCTCCTGTGCCTGGTACTCGGGCGTGGCCGTTCGACCGTCGTCCGCGCGCCGCAGCTGTTGACCGCCGCGACGTGGGCGAGCCCGGTCGTCATCCTCATGTGGACGCTGCGCTTCGACGGCGGCGGCGCTTCGCTCCACGAGGCCGTGAAGGGCCTCGGGCTTGGCATTGCGGTCGCCATCACGCCGCTCGCGTCCTTCTTGTTCATTCGCCGCGGAGCCGAGCCGCGTTACCCGGGTGCTCTCGGCGGCGCCGCCGGGGCGATGTGCGGCGCCTGCGCTCAGGTGATCGTGCTGCTCTGGCATCCGTTCACGGGCGTTGGTTACGCGGCGGTGGCCCACGCGGTCCCGCTCGTGGCGCTGGCGGGAATCGGCCGCGTGACAGGCGGCTGGACCCTCGCGTCGGCATCCGCGCGCGCACGGCACGACGACACAACGAACAAAATATCGAGAAACCAGGACCCCGTTTCCACGTGGTCCAGTTGGGAGGACGCGGAGTCATGAAGGTCAAATTGGGACTCATCGGAATTGTCAGCATGGTGGCTGGTTGCGCGTCGACGGGAGCGGGGCAGGTGTCGCGCGGAGAGCCCGACTTCTCGAGCTTCATCCGCCGCGGCGACCCGGCCGTACTCGTGGGCGACGCGCGCGTCGTCGACGCCAAAGTCAACCCGCTCGTCCCCGTTCAAGCGTCGACGGAGGGCAACGAAGTGACGCTCCGATTCGGCCGGCGCCGGCACGTCGAGGGCGTGGCTCGCCTGGAGGGGTCGTCTTTCGAGACGGTCTCGCTCGAGCAAGCGACCGTTGCCGACGACGCCACGCCCCCGGCCCGGGCCACACGCGTGATGCTCGACGGCGGCCACTTCATCGTTTGCTGGAAGCGGGGCGACGCCGAGAGGGGCTACCGGGCGCTCGCGCAGGTGTACAAGCTGGACGGCACGCCGGTCGGCGCGCCCGCGGTGATCTCCCCGGCGAACGTGGACGTCGTCGGAATGCCGCAAGTCGTGTCGACCGACGGCCATCATGTCCTCGCGACCTTCGCGGCTGCCTCGGACGGCTCGTTCGTTCTGATGGCCGTTCCGATCGAGGACGGCTCCGGCGCCGACGGCGTCCAGTCGGCCGTGACTGACCGGCGTTGAACGCGGATCGATGCTCTCGCAACGTTTGATCCCTTCTCGACGGGGGTGCACTAGTCTCGGGCCTGGTTCATGGCCGTCGAGCACTCGAGACCGGGCGGAGAAGTCCACCGCAGCGCGCGAGCTGGATGGTTACGCGCGGCGGTGCTCGGCGCCGACGACGCCCTCGTCTCGACGTCGAGCCTGATGATCGGCGTCGCCGCCTCGTCCGCGACGCAGCAAGCCATCCTGCTCGCCGGGGTGGCCGGCCTCGTCGCCGGCGCCATGTCGATGGCGGCGGGCGAGTACGTCTCCGTCAGCTCGCAGCGCGACGTGGAGCTCGCGGACATCGAGATCGAAAAGCAAGAGCTGGCGCGCGAGCCTCGGGCCGAGCTGAACGAGCTCGCGATGATCTACGTCAGCCGCGGCCTCGACAAGGAGCTGGCGATGAAGGTCGCGAAGCAGCTCAGTCGCCGCGACCGACTGGCGGCCCACATGCGCGACGAGCTCGGAATCGATCCGACCGCGCTCGCCCGGCCGATGCAGGCCGCGTGGATCTCGGCCGCCAGTTTCGCCTCGTTTGCCCTCGTGCCCATCGCCGGGCTCCTCGTCGCGCCGGCCGACGTCCGGATCCCCGTCATCGCCGGGGTGTCGCTCGTCAGCCTCGCGGGGCTGGGCGCCCTGGGCGGGCGTCTCGGAGGGGCGCCTGTGGTTCGCGCCGCGTTGCGCGTCACCGTCGGCGGGCTCCTCGCGATGGTCACGACGGCCGCCATCGGGCGGCTCTTCGGCGTTGCTGCGGGGTGAACGGCGCGCGCGAGCCGCTCGACGCCGCGCGCAGCCTCACCAGGCGACGGAGCTCGGCGTCGGGTTGTAAACCTGACTGGCCGCAGGCCGTCCGAGTTCATCGAACCCGTCGGCTCCCCACGTGTCGACGGAGCCGTTCATCAGAAGCCCGCACGCGAACACAGGGCCGAATGCGATCGCGGAGACGCCCGTGACGCCGCCGAGCGCCACCGGCGGCGACGACAGGGGGCCGCTCGCGCCGGAGTCGCCGGTGCCGACCTCCCCGCTGTAGCCCTGACCCCAGCAGACGGCCGTCCCGTTTGCCCGGATGGCGCAGAAGGTGTTCGACAGGGGCCCCACGGAGAGCGAAACCGCGTCGGTGACGTTCTGCACCGTGACCGGCGTCGTCGAGTCGGTCGCCGTCCCGCCCCCGAGGGCACCCGACGCGTTCGACCCCCAGCACATCACGGCTCCACCCGAGAGAATTGCGCAAGACGTGTCGGACGCCGACGCGATGGCGATGCCGTTCGTGATGGTCGAGACCGTGACCGGCTTGCTGTCGGGAGAACTTGTCGGCGTCGATCCGTTGCCGAGCTGCCCGTAGCCGTCGTCTCCCCAGCACTGAACGGTGCCGTTCGACAGCAGGGCGCACGTGTGATCCTCGTACTCGTCATAGCCGCCGATGGCGAGGGCCGTGACGCCGGTCAAACCCGTGACGGGGACGGGCGCCGCCGAGCACTTGTCCGTGCC
>Ga0302325_10029135_pt1 | contig 11409 bp, 7 predicted proteins | sample Palsa_T0_2_FD_201948 | JGI IMG/M metagenome (GOLD analysis project Ga0302325, IMG submission 201948) | Peat permafrost microbial communities from Stordalen Mire near Abisko, Sweden - Palsa_T0_2 | ecosystem: Environmental > Terrestrial > Soil > Palsa > Peat permafrost | place: Sweden: Abisko... | reverse complement strand
GTCTTGGAGTGCGGAACGCCAGTTCCGCTTTGGCCTCGAAATAGGGATTGTTACCAATTTAAAGAATTTTGTCCTGCAAGCGTTTGGGATCCCTCAATCCTTAACGAATAGGGAGAATAATTCACCGAAAAGGTGAGTCGGGTAGGGCGACGCTCCAGCGGAGCCTTTCCCCTGGAAATGGCTCGGCTGGAGCCTCGCCCTACCAAACATCGCTAATGATTGGGGGAGAATCTCCGGGTGAGCAAAATCCGTTGACATTTGCTCAGGAATGCCTCTATATTTCGGTTATGGAAAGGGCGGTTTATGAATGAAACCAAAACATTTCAATCATGGATGGCACGTGGCGGCACAAAAAAATGAGAGCTACTTCATGTATGAATCTTTTGCGTTCATTGTGGCGAAAACCGCGGCTTGTCTTGTCTGTCTTCGTGACTTTTACGGCCAACGCCCAAATCCAACAAGCCTGGGTCGCCCACTACAACAACGGCATCACCAACGGCACGAATCAAGCCGTCAAAATGGCGCTTGACTCTAATGGGAACATTTATGTCAGTGGCTTCTCCCAAAACGCCAATGCGCAACTCGGCTACGTCACGATCAAATACGCCCCTAACGGTACTCAGCTTTGGGCCACGCGGTACGATTCCACCGCATACTCCGTAGCCGCCCCGACAGCCTTAGTTCTTGACACAAGTAATGACGTCATAATCACAGGAAGCGCTCTCACGATAGAGTACGACTCAAAAGGAAATCTGATTTGGACAGCGCCTTATGCCGGCACCGCGCTTGCCGTTGACAGCAATAACAACATTTATGTGGCTGGGTTTTCAACCAATTTTGGAACTGTGAAAATAGCGCCGCAAGGGACAAATGTGTGGCTAACTACTTTTGTCGAATCCTATGGCCCGACACTATCCCAATCTGTCTTGGTGGATTCCTTTGGTAATGTTTATGTGTCCGGCCTTGACTCATACGCCACTCTTAACGAACCTCCGATGTTTAACAATTCTGTTTTGGTGCAACTGACGACCATCAAGTATGGACCAAGCGGCAACCAAATTTGGAAGGCAAGTCAAAATCCGAATCAATACAGCAACGTTGAGATTGAAGGCGCCGCACTTGATAGGTCAAACAATGTTTATCTGGTTTCAGATTGGTTTGTAGGATCGTCACCCGACGGAGGGTATCTAACATATAAGTATTCGAGCAATGGAATGCTTCTGTGGACAGCAGATCCTGCAAGTGGAAACGGCAACAACGCTTGTAATGGCTTTTCTCTCAGCAGCTTAGGTAATATCTGCTTTAGTGGGCAAGTCTTTCATATGGGAAAGAGTGGCTATGGCACGATTGAATTGGACACAAATGGCGCTACCGCATGGATGGAGATTTATCCTTCAAATTATTCAGGCATGGGCGGAGGAACGGGAATCGCAATCGATGCCGCAAACAACTCCTACGTGACCGGTTTCTCTCCCGGAACGAGTTCTCTTAATGACATAGTGACGATTAAGTATGGTCCGAACGGCAACCAAGTTTGGCTGCAACGCTACAACGGACCTGGCAACGGCAACGATGCGGGTAATGCCATCGCCGTTGATAATAACGGCAACGTCTATGTGACCGGCTACGACACCACGGCGGCAGGAGGGACGGAGATCGTCACCATCAAGTACTTCCCCGTCACCCTAAAAAAACAGGCGAATGGCACGGTGTTGCTGCAAGCGCAGGGCTATGCTGGGGAGAACTTCGACATCCAAGCCAGCGCCGACCTCCTTAATTGGCTCGACCTTGGCATTGTAACGGCCGACACCAACGGCCTGATGCAATTCGACGACACCAACGCCGCCAACTACCCCGCCCGCTTCTACTACACAAACCCGCGATAGAAGGGCTGAAGGCTGAAGGCTGAAGGCTAAAGGCTGAAGCATGAGGGCCTGCTTTCATTTTTAGGGTGGTTCTTTTTGAATCGTAATCTTACCCTTGGCGCTCATTGAATTTTATGAAAAGAAAACTTTCCTCCCTCGTCATTATCCTGTCATTTCTGGCCGACGCCCACCAAGTGTCGGCGCAAAATGCGGTGTTAACGTATCAAGGCCTGCTGATGGATAGCGGCACGAATTTCACCGGCACGGGGCAGTTCCAATTCGCCCTGGTCGCCAGCACCAACTTCAATCTCCAGGCCATCGCGACCGCCAATTTGAACGGGCCGTTCGTGACCAGTTACAACCTCCTCTCCGGCGGCAGCGGCTATACCAATGTTCCCACGGTCACTGTTTCGGGCGGGGGCGGTTCGGGGGCCGCAGCCACGGCCAGCGAATCGAACGGCGTGGTCACGGCCATCACTCCCGTTTCGGCCGGCTCCAATTACACCAGCGCGCCGACGGTCACCATAAGCCCCCCACCGCCCAATGTCACCTACACAACCTATTGGAGCAACGACGGCACCAGCAGCGGCGGCAGCGAACCGACTGGCGAAATCAGCCTGGCGGTGAGCGACGGTTTATTCACCGTCGGATTGGGCGATACCACCATTCCAAACATGATGCCCATCAACCCATCCGTGTTCGCGCAGACGAATCTCCAATTGCGAATTTGGTTCAATGACGGAAGCAACGGCTGGGCCGCGCTGAGTCCGGTGCAAAACTTGACGCCCGCGCCCTACGCCTTCACGGCCCAAAGCGCGGGCAGCCTGTCCGGGTCTTTCCCTGTGACGCAGTTGAGCGGCGTGGTGAGCAACGCCCAACTGGCGAACAGTTCCATCACCATCATCGCCGGCACTGGTTTGGGCGGAGGCGGCAGCGTGTCCTTGGGCGGATCGAACACTCTCAACAACACCGGCGTTGTCTCGCTGGCCGGCAATGCGGACATCACGACTTCCGCGACGAACGGCGCAGTGACGCTGGGCACGACGGGCACGAACTCCAACATCCCCGGCACCATCGTCAAGCGCGACAGCAATGGTAATTTCAGCGCCGGCACGATCACCCTTTCCGGCACGCTGAACATGGTCAATACCCTCAGCAATACTGCCACCGGAGCGGGCGCTCTTGTGAACAACACGACTGGCGCTGACAACACGGCCAACGGTTGCGAGGCGCTTTACTACAACACGACCGGTTATGAGAACACGGCCAATGGCCTCTATGCGCTACAATATAACACCAATGGCTTCCAAAACACGGCCGCCGGGGCTTACGCGCTTTCGGAAAACACGTCCGGTTCCGACAACACCGCCAGCGGCTGGGTGACGCTTCTCTTCAATACGACCGGCAGCAACAACACGGCCACCGGCGCGTTCGCGTTGGAGCATAACATGACCGGCGGCTACAACACCGCCAACGGTGCCTCCGCGATTTTGAACAACATGACAGGCTCCAGCAACACCGCCAATGGTAATCAAGCGCTTTACAACAACATGTCCGGCAACAACAACATGGCCGACGGCGCCTCCGCCCTGGCCGCCAACACGTCCGGCAACAACAACACGGCCTGCGGTTGCAATGCGTTGAGTGGAAACACGCAAGGCAACAACAATATTGCCATTGGTTTTTCGGCGGGCACCAACATTTACTCAGGAAACAACAACATCGATATCGGCCACCCGGGCGTCACTGGGGACAACAACGCCATTCGCATCGGTTCGGGCCAAACCAGCGCGTCCATTGCCGGCATTTCTGGGACCACCATTGCCAGCGGCGCGGCGGTGTATGTCAATTCATTCGGTCAACTCGGCATTGTCACTTCCTCCGAACGATTCAAGCAGGATATTCAAACCATGGGCGACGCCAGCGATGTGCTTCTGGCGCTTCGACCTGTGACCTTCCGCTACAAACCAGACCTTGATCCCAGGGGCACGTCGCAATTCGGGCTGATCGCCGAGGAAGTCAGCAAGGTGGACCCCGACTTGATCGTGCGGGACGACAAGAACCAGATCTACACCGTCCGTTATGAAGCCGTCAATGCCATGCTCTTGAATGAATTCCTCAAGCAGCACCGAAAAATCGAACAGCAGCAGGCGGAGATTCAAATGTTGAAAGAGAAGGCCGCCCATGTGGAGTCGCTTGAGAAGAGAATGCGAGCCTTGGAAGAGTTGCTGCTTCCCCGTTAAAGAGACCGTATGATCCGACTTCCTTCGCCGCTTGCGGTTTTATAACCAAGGCTTACAATGCCCTTTGTGAGATTGCCCTCGGGCATCGCTATGACAGAACGGAAGACATTTTATTTTGACAACAACGCCACCACGCGCGTCGCGCCGGAAGTGGTGGACGCCATGATTCCGTTCCTGCGCGATTTCTGGGGCAATCCTTCCAGCGCCTACACCTTTGGCAGCCAGGTCGGTAAGCAAATCGAAGTGGCCCGCGAAAAGGTGGCCGCTCTGATTGGGGCGGAACCGAAGGAAATTGTTTTCACCAGTTGCGGCACGGAGAGCAATAACGCCGTGCTGCAAAGCGCCCTGGCCACCCAGCCGGGCAAACGACACATCCTCACCACCGCGGTGGAACACTCAGCCATTGTCAAGCATTGCGAATGGTTGCAGAAACAGGGTTGCGAAGTGACTTTCCTGCCTGTCGATGCCGACGGGATGTTGGATTTGCATTTGCTTGATCAGTCGATCCGACCCGATACAGCGGTGGTATCGGTCATGTGGGCCAATAACGAAACGGGCGTCATTTTTCCGGTCGAGGAAATCGCCGCCATCTGCCGGAGCCGGGGCGTGCTTTTTCATACCGACGCCACCCAAGCGCCGGGCAAATTGAAGCTCGACGTGGGCGACGTTGGGGCGGACTTTTTGACGCTTTCGGCGCACAAGCTGCACGCGCCCAAGGGAATCGGTCTGCTTTATGTGCGGCGACGGACTAAATTCCAGCCTTTCCTCATCGGCGGTCACCAGGAGCGCGGCAAACGCGGCGGAACGGAAAATGTGGCCGGCATCGTGGGATTTGGCCGGGCGGCGGAATTGGCCATGGAACGGCTGGAGGACGAAAACACGCGCGTGCGGGCCTTGCGCGACCGGCTGGAAGAGACCATTTTGCGGACGGTCCCCAACACCCTTCGCAACGGCGCCAAAGAACCGCGCCTGCCCAATACCAGCAACATCGCCTTCGATTTCGTCGAGGCGGAAGGGATTCTCATGATGCTGGATGAACTGGGAATATGCGCCTCCAGCGGTTCGGCCTGCACGACCGGCTCGCTCAATCCTTCGCATGTCCTGACCGCCATGGGTATCAAGCCCGCGCGGGCCAAGGGCTGCGTGCGCTTCAGCCTGGGATGTTATAACACGGGCGATGAGGTGGATTATTTGTTGACCCACATTCCCAAGGTCATTGCGCGTCTGCGGGAAGCCGCCCCGGACAAGCTGGCGCGCCACGCCAAACACGCCGCCAGCCATGCGCCGGCCGTGATGGTTGATAGCCATCCAAAGTAAGAGGATTTTCGCATGAACGCCAAACCTCACGTAGCGATTGTCGGCGCCACCGGCGCGGTGGGCCTCGAAATGATCAAAACGCTGGAGAAACGGAAGTTTCCCCTCAGCCAATTGACTTTGCTCGCTTCGGCGAAATCCGCCGGCAAAGAATTGCCTTTCCGCGGCCAGCCCGTCACGGTGCGCGAATTGACATTGGACGCGTTCAAAGGCATTGATGTCGCCCTCTTCAGCGCGGGCGGGAGCATCTCCCGGGAATTCGCTCCCAAGGCGGTCCAAGCCGGCTGCGTGGTGATCGATAATTCCAGCGCGTTTCGGATGGATGACACGGTGCCGCTGGTGATTCCGGAGATCAACGCAGACGACATCTCGTGGCACAAAGGCATCATCGCCAACCCGAATTGCACTACGGCCATCACGCTGATGGCGCTTTATCCGCTGCACAAGGCTTTTGGCGTCAAGAGAATTTTTGCGTCCAGTTACCAGGCTGTTTCCGGCACCGGGGCCAAGGCCATTGAGGAATTGCGGCGCCAGGTCGCGCAAGTCGTGGCGGGCGAACCGGTGACGAAGGAAGTGTATCCGCACCAGATCGCCTTTAACGTCCTGCCTCAGGTGGACGTCTTTTTGCCCAACGGCTACACCAAGGAGGAGGCCAAAATGGAGAACGAAGGCCGCAAGATCATGCACCACCCCGCTTTCCGCGCCAGCGTGACCTGCGTGCGCGTGCCGGTCTATCGGGCGCACTCGATCGCCGTCAGCGCCGAGTTTGAAAAACCGGTCACGGTGGAAGCCGCCCGCGTCGTGCTGGCCCGCGCGCCGGGCCTGGACGTGGTGGACAATCCAGTCAAACAGGAGTACCCGCTGCCACTCTACGCTAGCGAAAAGTATCATTGCCAGGTGGGCCGTCTGCGGCTTGATTGCGCGTTGGACAACGGCCTGTGTTTCTGGGTGTCGGGCGACCAGTTGCTCAAAGGCGCGGCCCTCAACGCCGTGCAAATCGCGGAGGAGCTTGTGGTGTTGTGCTCCAAATGAACGAAGACAAACACAATCCAAGTGTCAATAGGCCTGCCAAGGGCTGCGGTCAAAAGCAGGGCGGCGCGGAGGGTTCTTGCGCCAAAAGGGCCTTCAGCGCAAGAATAGAAACTCCTTCGTATTGTTCAAACAAGCTCTGAGCCAACGATCGCGCTAAACGCCATTCGATCATGAACTTCCTCGTCGCCTTGCTCATGTTGCTTTCCTTCGTTACCGCGTGTCGCGCGGGATGGCCGGAAAGGGTTTTTGCGCCTTATATGTACATCGGCGCGGGAGACAATTTTCAGATCGTCCAGTGCCAAAAAGCCTGCGGTCAGAAATTTTACACCATTGCCTTTATCATCGCCGACAAACAAAAGAATCCCGCCTGGGACGGACGGTTTGCCTTGGACAAAAATCTTTACGCTGACCAAATCGACGGGATTCGAAGCCTCGGCGGCGATGTGATTGTCTCTTTCGGCGGCGAGGGCGGGACGGAATTGGCCATCGCCGAACCTGATCCCGTCGCGCTCGAAGCAAAATATCAGTCCGTCATCGACCGCTATAAATTGACCTGGCTCGATTTCGACATCGAAGGCAAAGCGTTGTCCAAAATGCCGGTCAACCAGCGGCGCAACACGGTCCTCGCCCGGCTTCAGGCGAAAAATCCCGGGTTGATCATTTCCTATACCCTGGCCGTTGACCCGGACGGAATTCCCGAAAATGGATTGAAAGTTTTGGCCGACGCCAGAGCGAAAGGCGTGAAAGTCTATTCGGCCAATGTCATGACCATGGATTACGGCGAACACTTTTCGAAAGGCAAAAAGATGAGCGACGTCTCCATCGCCAGCGCGCTCAAGGCGCATCAGCAGTCTCAGAAAATTGATCCGGCGCTTCTCATCGGCCTGACGCCCATGATCGGGCAGAACGACGAGAAAGGGGAGATTTTCACGCAAGATGATGCGCGCGCCTTGAAGGAATGGGCCGAGGCGCAGCCTTGGGTTTGCAGCCTATCGTTCTGGGCTAGCAATCGCGATGCCAGCAGGCGCGGCGATCAAAAGAATGACAACACCACCAGCGGCATTGAGCAAGAGCCCTGGGCCTTCACACTGATTTTCAAATCATTTACCACGGAACATAAAGCCTCGCGCGAATAGAAAATACTTCTGTTCAATTTGTTTTTGCTAGATGACTAGGTCGGATTCAGGCACGTTCTTCGCCGTGAGGCTGTTCATCGTCATGTTTTGGGTCTTGCCGGGGATGCTGGCGGCCTCAGCCGACGCCGGAGTTCCTGGCCCAGACGCGCGTTTTGATTGGTGGCGGCAGGCGCGTTTTGGGCTGTTCATCCATTGGGGGCCGGTAAGCCTGGTGGGAACCGAGATCAGTTGGAGCCGTATCGGCGAACGCCGCGACCGGCATGAGTTCCACACCAATGGAATTCCAACCGCGGAATACGATGCGCTATTCAGGAAATTCAACCCAACGAATTTCAACGCCGCCGACTGGGTGGCCACGGCCAAGAAGGCCGGAATGAACTACCTTGTCTTCACCGCCAAGCACCACGACGGCTTCTGCGAATTTGACAGCCAGTTGACGGATTACAAAATCACCCGCACACCTTTCGGCCGCGACGTCTGCGCTGAATTGGCCGACGCCTGCCACAAGCAAGGGATGCGGCTGGGCCTTTATTACTCGCCGCCGGACTGGCATCATCCGGACTACTTCACGACCAACCAGCCCCGCTACAATAAGTATTTCCACGGCCAGGTGCGCGAACTGCTCACGAACTATAAGCCGGTGGATATTCTTTGGTTTGACTCAACCAGCAAAACTAACTTGCCGGGACTTTGGGACGCGCCGCAATTGATGGAAATGATCCATCAGCTTGCGCCGCAAATTCTGATGACCAAGCGTTGCGGCGGCGTGGGGGACTTCGACACACCCGAACAACGCGTGGGAAAATATCAGACCACCCCATGGGAGACATGCATGACTCTTTGCACCCAATGGTCCTGGAAGCCGAACGACCGCATGAAATCTTTGAAGGTCTGTTTGCAAACGCTGGTTTTATGCGCGGGCGGCGATGGAAATCTTCTCTTGAACGTCGGCCCGATGCCTGATGGCCGCATCGAACCGCGACAGGTGGAACGATTGGCCGAAATCGGGGCCTGGCTGTCTCGCAATGGGGACAGCATTTATGGCACGCGCGGCGGTCCCTGGAAACCAACCAAAGCCATCGCCAGCACGCGCAATGGCAATATCATTTACCTCCATATTTTGCAATGGAAGGGGGACTCTGTTGAGTTGCCTGCCATCGCACGGAAAGTAAAATCGGCGAGCCTTCTCAACGGCGATGCGGCCGAAGTAGTTGAGACGAATGGCCAACTTGGAGTCAAGGTTGCGCTTCCGGGGCGCGATTCAATGGACACGGTGGTGAGAATCGAACTGGATGGTTCAGCCATGGATTTGCCGGCCATGGAGCTTGCAAAATGATACGGACCTATCATCTATTGGTAAGCAATGAACCGTCATGGCTCCATCATCCTGGTCAAACCCGCAAGACTGGAGGAATACAAACGCCTCCACGCAGCCGTGTGGCCCGAAGTCTTGCGCGTCATCGAGCAGGCCAACATACGCAATTACTCCATTTACCACCGGCAATTGGATGATGGGCAGCATTGCTTGTTCAGCTATTTCGAGTACGCAGGGAGTGACTTCGCCGCCGACATGGCCAGTCTGGCATCGCATCCGGTCACGCAACGCTGGTGGGCGCTCTGCCTGCCTTGTCTTATCCCCTTGGCCAGCCGCGCGCCCGAAGAAATTTGGGCCGGCATGGAGGAGTTGTTCCACCTCGATTAAAGTGGCTCCATCAAGGTGAAACAACAATGTAGAACTGCTCCGCGGCCGTCGGAGTGGCATTGGTGTAAGTGCTCGTGCCCGTGCCAAAGGATCCGGTGGCGGCCACCGTCCAATTCGTCACCGGCAGCAACAGATTCGTCGAGGTCAGCACGGTGTAATCCTGGGTGTTCGGGCCGGTAAAGCTCAACAAGAAGTGGCCACCCAAAACCGTGGCTCCCGTTATGGTCGGCGGACTCAAGGTGGTGGTGATGTAATTAACAACCAGTGAATTGCCAATGGCATCCAGGCTGAACGTGCCGGCCGCGCTGTAATCGTTGGCGAAGCCGGAGAGATTCAGGATGAAGTTATTGGTGTTGAAGTTCAAAATGCCGCCGCTGGCAGTGGCAATCGGCCAGGAATAATTGAGTGTCTTGTTGAAGTTGGACATGACGCCAGGAGTGTTGGAGGAGGTCAGCGTAACCAAATCAATCGTGAACGCATTGGTGGAAGCAGACATAATGTCGAGCGAGCCGGTGATGTTGAGCAGGTCCACGCCAGTGGCGGAGGTGGCGTTGCTCATGCCGACTGTGTACACGCCGCCACCATTCCAGGTTTCCGCGCCTGTTGTCAATGTGCCGACACTGATGCCCGGCCCTGGTCCGGGCTGGATGGTGCCGTTAAGCGTCACGGCGCCACCGATGGTGCCAATGCCGCCAAGGATGGCGTTGCCAAAACCGGAGTTCGAATCCACCAACACCGGGCTGGCGGAAATGACGCCGTTGACCAGCATGGTTCCTTGCGCAACCTCTGTTTGCATTCCGTAAGCGCCGTTGCCGGTGAAGTTGAAGACTCCCGCGCCGGTCTTGGTCAGGCCTAAAGAAGAGACCGCCAAGCCGGAAGCAGGAATATATCCCGCCGAGCTGGCGATGACCATGGAGCCGGCAAAGGTGGAGCTGACATCGCCATTCCCCACAGTGAGCGCGCCGATGTAATTATTGGCAATTTGCTCGATGTTGCCCTCGCCGGTCAGAGCGCCAACGGAGAGCGGGCCTTGCATCAGGATGGTTGATCCCAAGCCCACATCAATGTTGCGGTTGGCTCCGAGATAGGTCCCATAAGGTTGCAGCGCGGCCGTGTTGGTGATGTAAATATTGCCGGTAAATCCCCCCACACCAGCCATGTTCAGAATGGCGCGGGCGTTGCCGGCGATGGTGATGTTGCCTGTGCCGGTGATGGTTTGGCCTGTGCCGGTGTAGTATTCGGCATTCTCGGCCAGGATGGTTAGGTTGGTTTCGAGGTTGATGTTGCCCGTGTAATAGACGCCGGTGTTGAGCACCAACGCCGCCGAATTGGTCGCACCGATGATGGCCGTGCCGCTGTTGGCCGTCACAAAGATGTTGTTGGTAATGGAGTAACGGTTAGCCTCGCTTAAGTTGACCGACAAGCCCAACAGCGACGCGGTATTGGTGCCGGTGGTAGGGTCGAGCAAGTAAATAGTCCCGGAGCCAAACGCCTGTGTTCCATCGGTAGGGGTGAATGTGTTGCCAGCGCCCAGCGTATTGGTAAACTCCAGCGTTCCCAGGCTGTTGGTCGTGCCGCCGGTGTAAGTATTGGTCGCCGAAACGAGCACAATACCAGGGCCATGAGTCAGCAACGATCCGGTGCCGGTAATGGTATTGGTGAAGTTCACGCCCTTGCTATTCGTCATGCTCAATTCCAACACAGAGTCGTCCAGTATCGCGCCGGCAATGGAGCCCGAATTGGTCAATTGCAAAGTGCCGCCATTGATGGCTGTGCCGCCAGTGTAAGTGTTGGTGTTTTGTATCGTCAACAAACCGGGGCCGTTTTGAATCAACCCGGTAGACCCACTGATGGAGCCGGCACCCGTAAAGGTATAGGTGTTGCTGGCCTGAATGAGCACTGAACCGGGGAGCACATTCGTCGTGATAGTGACCAAGTACGAGGTTGCGCCATCGAGGAACCCAACCGAGGCCCCGTTGCCAAAGTTTGTCGGGCTGCCAGCATAAATCCATTGATTAGACCCAAGCAGGTCCCAGGTGGGGCTTGCGCCAATGTTCCCATTCCAATCCAAGGTGCCGGTGTTGGTCAGATTGAGTTGCAGCATATTCCTTGCGGCA
>Ga0302325_10029134_pt1 | contig 11409 bp, 8 predicted proteins | sample Palsa_T0_2_FD_201948 | JGI IMG/M metagenome (GOLD analysis project Ga0302325, IMG submission 201948) | Peat permafrost microbial communities from Stordalen Mire near Abisko, Sweden - Palsa_T0_2 | ecosystem: Environmental > Terrestrial > Soil > Palsa > Peat permafrost | place: Sweden: Abisko... | reverse complement strand
CGTGTGCGCCACAGCGCCGCCGGACGGCTGCCAGTCGACCGGTAGGTAGCCGGCTTCAGCGAGGAGCTGCTGCAAGCGCAGCGTCGAGCCGGGCGGCACCGTCCATTCGATCTGGCTGGTGCTGCGCAGCCCGCTCCCCGTGCTCGCGGTCACCGCGACCGTGCGCGGGAGTTGGACGCGCAGCTGCGAGCCGAGCGCCGCTCCGAACCCCGACGGGATGAACACGAGCGTGTGGCTGTTGGTCTCGTGCCAGCTGCCCTGTGTCGCCGGCGAGAGGCGGGGGCGACTGGAGCCGAGCACCTCGCTCACGGGCTTCGAGAACGTCAGGTGGATGTGCGTGGCGGGAGCGATCCGCGCGCCCGCGGCGGGAAGGCTGACCATCACCGGTGCTTTGGAGGGAGGGAACCAGCTCACCTGCGTGGGAGCGCCGACATTCTCCCACGGCCGTGCCGAGACGGCGATCTCCGTGGTCCCCGTCTCGGGCTGGGCGCCGAGCGAGACCGTGCTCTGCCCCCCGCTCAGTGCGTGGCTCTTGGCGGCGCCTGTGGTTCCGTAGACGACCGTGCTGACCGGCATGTCGAAGCTCACGTGTACGTCCGAACCGGCGGGAACGGTCATCCAGGGCTCCTTCACCTGCGCCACCGGGGCATGCAGCGTCAGGTGCTCGTTGCGCTCCGAACCCAACGCCCAGCCGAGCCATCCAGGTCGGCGAACCTCCACATCCACCGACACCTGCTCGCCCGGGGTCAGCCGCTTCAGCGGCGTCAGACGTCCGCCCGATACCGCGATTGGCACGGCCCGACCGTCAGGGCCAAACGCCTGGACGTGCTCGATCGACCCGCCCAACGGCGCCACCGTCACACGCGCGAGTGCCGTCGAATCGCTCGCGAGCGTCACGCCGGAGAAGACCAGCACCGCCACGATTACCAGGGCGACGATCAGGACTATTACGAGCCCCATACCAAGCAGGACGCGTTTTCGACCGTGCCCAGCTGACACAGGGTCGCCATGAGCAGACGCCATCGCCATGCATGGATCGTAGGGCGTATTCAGCGGGGAGGACGTATTCGGTAGAGATCCTCGCTCAATGTCCCTCGTAGTTGGCGTGTCCCGGTCCGCGGTCCAGGAATGAGCGCACGGCGTTCTTGAGATCTTTGGTGGCGAACAGGTTGCCGGCGAGCTCGGGGACGCGCTCGTCGGCGGCGCGGGCTCCCCCACCCTGCAGAGCGGCACGGACGATCGCCTTGGTGGCCGCGTGGGCGCGCGTTGGGCCCTCCGCCAGGCCCATTGCAAACGCGTGTGCGGCCTCGTCGAAGCCCGCGTCTGGAAGGACACGGTTGACGACGTTCCAGCGCTCGAGCGTCGCGGCGTCGTACAGCTCGCCCGTCATCACCAGCTCGCGGGCGCGCGCCGGACCGGCGCGCTCGGCCAGGCGCTGGGTGCCGCCCATCGCCGGGGTCAGCCCGACCACGGTCTCCACCAGCCCGAAGCGCGCGGACTCGGCCGCCAGCAGTAGATCGCAGCCGAGCGACAGCTCGAACGCCGCGGTCAGGCACAGCGCGTGCGCGGCGAAGACCGTCGGCAGGGGCAACTCCTCGACGCGATGGATCAGACCGAGTAGCTCTCGCCACAGCTCCGCCGCTTGGTCGGGGGAGAGTCCGTCGAACAGGTGCACGTCGACCCCGCCACTCACCGCGCGGCCCTCCGCGCGGATCAGGAGGCCACGCGGCGGATCGGCCGCAATGCGGTCCACTGCCTCCGACAGTTCCCCCATCAGCTCGCGCGTGAACAGGTTCAGCGGCGGCGAGTCGATGCTGAGGATCGCCAGTGGCCCGTCCTGCTCGACCCCGATCGCACTCATCTCCTCGGCTCCATCGGACCAAGAGACTACCTCGACCCATAAATCTGACGCGACACCGCTCCACGGGGCGCTCCCGGTTGTTGGCAGTCTCTATAGGCATGCCAGATCGGTTCAATGACAGCAACCGCCGCACGTTCATCAAGCGGGGGCTGCTCGCCGGTGGCTCGCTGACGCTGGCGGGTGCGGGCGCGCCCCAGGTGGCGCAGGCCAAGCGAGTCCGCAGAATCCGCCGCCCAGGCGCCGCAAGGCACTCCCCGAACATCCTCGTGATCCTCGTCGACCAGCTGCGCGCCCCGGCCTGGGTTCCGGCGTCGCTCGCGCTCGACGCGCTGTTACCGAACCTCGCGTCGCTGCGTAATGAGTCGGTCAGCTTCGAACGCCACTACACCGCCTCCAACGACTGCTCGCCCTCGCGCGGCGCGCTGCTTACCGGGCTGTACTCGCACCAGACCGGTTGCATGATCACCGGCCGCAGCGAGCTCAGCCACGGCTTCCCGACGTGGGGCACGCTGTTGCGCGACATGGGCTTCCAGACCACGTGGTGGGGCAAGTGGCATTTGAACCCACACGCGAACGCGTCGCTGCAGCCGTACGGCTTCTCCGGAGGGACCTATCCCTCGCCCAACGGCAGCCCCGGTCAGGGGACAGAGGTGGACCCGTCGATCGTCGATCAGTTCGAGGATTGGTTTGACCAGGAATCGGGGAGCGAGCCGTGGTGCACGACGGTCTCGCTCGTCAACCCTCACGACATCGCCTGGTGGTACCGCTTTACCAGCGAAATCCCGCGCGAGAGCGAACCGCCGGCGTGGGTCAGCCAGATCCCACCGAACTTCGAGACCCCTGAACAGCTACAGGAACGCGGCAAGCCGCTCCTGCATCGCTCGCTCCAGGAGACCGCCGCCCGTTCGTTCGGCGCCGTGCCGTTTGCAGGAGAAGAACTGATCGGCGTGTGGAGCGGTCTGATGAACACGTACCTGCTGCTGCAGAGCTACGTCGACCGGCAGATCGGACGCGTGCTCGCAAAGCTCTCCTCTCGGGCAGAGGTGAGCGCTAACACGGTGATCCTGTTCACCTCAGACCACGGCGAGTACGGCGGCTCGCACGGCATGCGCGGGAAGGGCGCTTCCGCCTACGAGGAGGCGATTCACGTCCCCCTCTACGTGAGCGACCGCCGCGGCGTCGCGACTGCCGCCACCGGCGTTCCCCGCAATCAGCTCACCTCCAGCGTCGACATCGTCCCGCTGCTGCTGAGCATCGCGACCGGGTCGAACGCGTGGCGCGCGGAGAGCTCGCTGAGGCACCTCGCTGGGCGCGCCGACCTCGCCGCGATCTGCGCCGATGCGCAGGCGCCGGGCAGACCCTGGGTGCTGCACGCCACCGATGAGGACGTGACCGAGTTCGCCGGCGAAGAGCACGATGCCGAAGCGCCTCGCCACGTGGTCGCACTGCGCACCGAACAGGGCAAGCTGGGCCTGTACTCGAACTGGGGCCAGGAAAGCATCGAGGCCGAACCGACCGGGCAGGAAGTCGAGTGCTACGACTACAGCTCGGACGTTGGCCAGGCAGAGCTCGCAAACGTTGCCGGATCGAGCGCCTTGGAGGAACAGCTCCGTGCGACCCTCGAACAGGAAGCGATCCCCAACGAGCTGCATGCCCCGCTGCCGGGTTATCTGCAGGGGCCACTGCGGAAGGGTATGAGCGATTACTTCGACGTGGATGCGGGTGAGAGCGAAAAGGCCGCCGCCTCCCATCTTCACGTCGCGGCGCCGATCGAACCCACGCCGGACTGAGACCGGCCTCGCACCTGAGGTTCTGTCACGCTGTGGGCGTGAGCACGCTCCCGCCCGGTCCCTCCGAGGCCCAAGCGATCCAGACCGCCCGCTGGCTGCTGCGCCCGATCGCCTTCATGGAGTCCTCCCGGCGGCGCTACGGCGATGCTTTCAGCGTGAGCTTCCTCGGCTTCGAGCGGCCGATGGTGATGCTGTCCGATCCCGAAGCAATTCGCGCCCTCTACACCGCGCACGAGCACGGACTGCCGGCGGGGCGCAGCATCGCGCTGCTGCCGGTGATGGGTCCGGGCTCGGTGCTGCTGCTCGAGGGCCAGGAGCACCTTGCGCGGCGCAAGCTGATGCTGCCCCCGTTCCACGGCGAGCGGATGCGCTCGTATGAGGCGACGGTCCGTGAGGTCACTGAGCGCGAGATCGACAGCTGGTCCGATGGGAGTCCGTTCGCGATCCATCCGCGCATGCAGGCGGTCACGCTCGAGGTGATCCTGCAAGCGGTGTTCGGCGTCACCGACCCGGCGCGCAGCGCGCGCCTGCGCGAGCGTCTGCCGTTGCTGCTGGGCGAAACATCCTCTGCCGCCCTGCAGTTCCGTGTGCTGCTCTCGCGCCGCTTTGGCCGCGGAGATCCGATGGCTGCTATGAACGAGTTGCTGGGCGAGATCGACGAGCTGCTGCTCGCGGAGATCGCCGAGCGCCGCTCAGGTTCGGATCCCACCCACCCCGCCGAGCGCGAGGACATCCTCTCGCTGCTCGTCGCGGCCCGCTTCGAGGACGGCTCGGAGATGAGCGACCGTGAGGTGCGCGACCAGCTCGTCACGCTGCTGCTCGCCGGTCACGAGACGACCGCCACGGCGCTTGCCTGGACCTTCGACCTGCTGCTGCGCAATCCAGGGACGCTCGCCCGCCTAACCGCCGAGGTGGACGCCGGCGACGAGGACACCTACCTGCGCGCGGTGATCTCGGAGTCGCTGCGCCTGCGTCCGGTGGTCCCGCTTGCGGGACGACGGCTGGCATCAGACCTGAATGTCAACGGGCTGAGCCTGCCGGCCGGTACCGACGTGACACCGGCGATCTGGCTCACGCACACACGGCCAGACCTTTACCCCGAGCCGTACGCGTTCCGTCCCGAGCGCTTTCTCGAGGGGGAGGGTGGGTATCCCATCAATAAATACGGGTGGATCCCGTTTGGTGGTGGCATCAGACGCTGTCTGGGCGCGGCGTTCGCCGAAATGGAGATGCGGGTCGTGCTGGAGGCAATCCTGCAGCGCCGGGCGTTGAGCCCCGCAAGCGATCGCGCCGAGCGGGTGACGCGCCGCAACGTGACGTTCTCACCGCGCAAGGGAACGCTGGTGCGCAGCAGGCTGCGCAACGCGCCCGCGCCGGTCGCCGTGCCCGAGCCTGCGCTCGTCGCGTAGGCATTCAAAACTAGGCGTTCATGGACCAAGCTGGACGACGCGGGACGGCGAAGCGCGTGCAGGTAGCACGCGTGAGCCGTCACGTGGCGCCCAGCGCAGTGTCCATGGACGCCTAGCGCTTGGCCTGGTGCTCGAGCACCTTGCCAAAGGCGCCCTCCAGCTGGGTCGTCATCCGCTGCTTGAACACCGCTAACAGAGCCTCCGAGGCGAGCGGCCGCAGCGCGCCGACGGCCTCGATCACCTCATCCCAGCGCTCGTCCGGCTGACCGGCCTGCTCGAAGGGGTCCCACAGCTCCTTCAGGAACAGCCTCGCAAACGCGCGCGAGATCGACTCACAATCGCGGCTGACTCGCTCCATCAGTGCCAAAGCCGCGTGTAAGGAGATGCCGAGCTCCACGACCTCTTCGGCGGCGCGCAGCAGCGACGGGCTCGGGACTTCGAAGCGACCATCGCCCAGCGGCACGAGCAGCTTCAGCTTGCGCACCCGCTCGACGTCCTTCCCACTGACCTCACCGAAGCTCTTCTCCAGGTCCTCTGCGGTCACGACTTCCGGGGTCTCGGCCTCGAATGGCGTGGTCACGGCGTGGCGCAGCCCGAGCAGTCGCTCGGCCAGCCCGTCCGACCCGCTCAACAGCCGCTCGATTGCGGCGAGGTTGAAGCCGTCGGCCTGCAGGTCGAGGATCAGGCGCAGGCGTGCGACGTGGTCGGAGCCGTAGTAACCGACGCGTGAGCGCACCTCGGGCGCGGGCAGCAGGCCGCGGGAGTGGTGGTTGCGGATGTTCCGCACCGTCATGCCGACCTCGCTCGCAAGCTGCTCGATCGTGAGGTCTGCCGGCGCGGGAGATGTGTCGCCGCGGCCCTGAACGGGTACCTGTGCCTTGTCGAGCTTCGTCGCTGCCATCTCCGGATGAGGATACCACTATCAATGTACCCTCGTTTGAGGTATCATCGGTTCAGGTCGTCAATGAAAGCCATCCGATGAACAACTCAGCCAGCCACGACCAGCAGATCGCCGATGGCTGAACGAGGCGCCGTCCCGCAAGTGTCGGATGGCCGGCGCAGGGTCCTGAACCTGATCCGCTCCTTCACCTCGCCGCTGCTGCCCGATGACTACCTTGAGCTCGTTAACCCCTTGTGGTCCACGCGCGAGCTGCGCGGCAGGATCGAGCGGATCGAGCGCGAGACGCCAAACGCCGCGACGGTGCTGATCAAGCCCGGCTGGGAATGGCCGCGGCACCGGCCCGGGCAGTATCTGCGGCTCGGAATCGAGGTCGACGGCGTGCATCACTGGCGCGCGTACTCGCTGACCTCCGACCCCGAGCGCGCTGACGGTTGCATCTCGATCACCCCGAAGCTCGTCGACGGCGGCAAGGTCTCGCCGTTTCTGTTCTCCGGCGTGCGCCCCGGCACGATCGTCAGGTTGGGAGGGGTGGAAGGCACGTTTACGCTGCCCGATCCGCTTCCGGCCAAGCTGTTGTTCATCAGCGCCGGCAGCGGCATCACCCCGATCATGAGCATGCTCCGCGCGATCGCGCGCGAGGGGAAGCTCGAGGATGTCGTGCACCTGCACTGCGCACGGACCGAGGGTGAAGTCATCTTCGGACAGGACTTGCGCGAGCTGGCCGCCGTGCACCCGGGCTACCGGCTGCACGAGCGTCTGACCGGCGCGGAAGGCCGCTTCACCGCCGAGCAGCTCGACGAGCTATGCCCCGACTGGCGCGCGCGAGAGGCATTTCTCTGCGGTCCGGCCGGGTTGCTCGAGGCGCTGAGCGAGCGCTGGCAGCGCGACGGTGACCCGGAGAAGCTGCACGTCGAGCACTTCCAGCCCGACTCCACCGTCGGCGATGGCGAACGAGGCGAGGGCGGCACGATCGCCTTCTGCTCCTCAGGCGTGCAGGCCTCCAGCGACGGCGAGCAGCCGATCCTCCTCGCCGGCGAGCAGGCCGGCGCGAAGCTGCCCTACGGCTGTCGCATGGGCATCTGCCATACCTGCGTCGGGCGGCTGCGCTCAGGCCAGGTCCGCGACCTGCGCACCGGTCGTGTGTACGGGCAGGCGGGCGAAATGATGCGCACGTGCATCAACGCGCCGGAGGGCGCGATCGAGATCGACCTCTGACCCTCTTCTTTTTCTCTCTCTTCACACACCCACCCAAAGGAATCGAAATGTCCGCCACCCACAGCCCGCCGGCCGCAGCCAGACTCAACGAGATTGAGGGCCCGCCCACCCCGCCCACCACGCCGCCGCGTACCGCGCCCACCGCCGAGCCCACGCAGCGACCCCAGAAGGGGTTCGAGGACGAGCCCGATAACCCCCTCGCCCGCCTCTCCCCCGAGCAGCTCGAGCAGCTCGGCCGCGAGTTCGACGCGATCCACGAGGAGGTCTACGCCGAGCTCGGCGACCGCGACTCGCGCTACATCCGCTCCACGATCAAGCTGCACCGGCAGCTGGTGCTCGCGGCGCGGGCGATGCTGCTCGGCTCGCGCTACCGGCCGCTGTGGCTCGGTGGCACCGCCGCGCTGTCGGTGGCGAAGATCCTCGAGAACATGGAGATTGGGCACAACGTGATGCACGGGCAGTGGGATTGGATGAACGACCCGGATATCAACTCACAGAACTGGGATTGGGACACCGCCTCGCCGGCGGACGCGTGGCGTCATTCGCACAATTACGAGCACCACACGTTCACGAACATCCGCGGCAAGGACCGAGATTTGGGATACGAGATCATGCGGATCGACCCGCACCAGAAATGGCATCCGGTCTACTTGTTGCAGCCGTTTTACAACCTGATCCTGATGGGTTTCTTCGAGTGGGGGGTTGCGTTGCACGACCTCAACTTCGACGCGATCCGCGCGGGGGAGAAGTCAAAGGGGAAGGTCAATAAGGAGCTGAAGGCGATCGGCGTGAAGGCGCGCAAGCAGGTCGTGAAGGACTACATCGCCTTTCCCCTGCTCTCTGCGGCCGCCGCGACGCTCGCCTCCGGGCGCGACGGATCACTCGCCGAGCGGAGGTCCTCCGCGGGGCGCAACTTCAAGGCGACGCTCGCGGCGAACTTCACCGCGAACATCGTCAGGAACGTGTGGGCCTACTCGATCATCTTCTGCGGGCACTTCCCCGATCAGACGTATACGTTCAGCCAGGCGGAGGTAGAGAACGAGACCCGCGGCGGCTGGTACGTCAGGCAGCTGCTCGGATCGGCGAACATCGACGGTGGCCCGCTGTTTCACCTGCTGGCCGGCAACCTCAGCTTCCAGGTCGAGCATCACCTCTACCCGGACATGCCCTCCAGCCGCTACTCGGAGATCGCGCCCCGCGTGCGCGAGATCTGCCGCCGCTACGGGTTGCCCTATAACACCGGCCCGCTGAGCAAGCAGCTCGGCACCGTCCACCGCACGATCCTGCGTCTGGCCTTCCCTGGTGGCAAGGTCCGACCGAAGCCTGGGCCCTACCGGCCCGAGCATGTTTAAGGGTCTCCGGGGGTTATCCCCCGGGTGGGAGGGCCCAAATTAGGGGGCAAGCTGGGGCGAGTCTGTGGCCGGCCACAGCGAAAATGGCCGCTCGCTCCGTCAAGATCTAATACATGAGCGCTACCACCGGACCAGTCGAGGCTCCCGCCAAGCTTCTCGAGACGCCCACTGACCCTGTCCACCAGGGTCCCACCCCCGAGGAGATCCAGGAGCCGGTGATGGAAAACCTCGACCGGTTCATCACCGGTCTGATCACGGTGGTGCCGCCGGCGCTTGTCGTACTCGCCGGCTGGCAGCTGTGGAACAGGGAGCTGCACCTGCGAGACCTGGTGCTCTTGGTCATCCTCTACATCCCGATCGGCCTCGGTGTGACGATCGGCTTCCACCGCCTGCTCACGCATCGCAGCTTCAAGACCTCGCCCGCGCTGCGCGGGCTGTTTGCGGTGCTCGGCACGATGTCGGTCGAGGGCCCTGTGATCTCGTGGGTCGCCGATCACCGCAAGCACCACGCCTACTCCGACCGCCTCGGCGACCCGCACAGTCCCCATGTCGATCACGGCGGCGGCTGGAAGGGCGCGCTGCGCGGCCTCGGCCACGCGCACGTCGGCTGGCTGTTTGACCACCAGCAGCGCGGCTCGCGCGAGCGTTTCGCGCCGGACCTGATCGCCGATCCGGTCGTGAACTTCGTCGACAAAACATTCATCTTCTGGTCGCTGCTCGGCCTCGCTATCCCGTTTGGCCTCGGCTGGCTGATCGTCGGGACTGTCGCCGCCGGTCTGGAGGCGATGCTGTGGGCGGGCGCGGTCCGGATCTTTATCCTGCACCACGTCACCTACTCGATCAACTCGCTCTGCCATTTCTTTGGCTATCGCCGCTTCGCCACCGAAGACGAATCGCACAACCTCACGTGGCTTGCGCCGCTGTCCTTTGGCGAGGCCTGGCACAACAACCACCACGCGTTCCCCACCTCTGCGTTTCATGGCATGGCCAAGCGCGAGGTTGACCTGTCGGGGCTGACGATCTCCGGACTCGAGCGCCTTGGCCTTGTCTGGGACGTGCAGCGGATCAGCCCGGACCGCCAGGCCGCCAAGGCTCTGATCGACTGAGCTCCGTCTCTGCCGCCTCTCTGAAGTGAGACCATTGTCGGGTGAGTCAGCAGCCCGCTCCACCGGCCCCCTACCAGTCTGATCCGGTCTCACCCACCTCCGCCGCACCTCGACGCTGGATGCCGCGCCCGGCCGCCGGGCTGTCGTGGGGTCAGTACGTCCGCTCGCTGGTGCGCCGGTTGGCAGCCCTGGTCGGGGTCCTGCTGGTCGCGATCTGGGCTCTGACGGGGCGGGGATACTTCTGGCCGGCGTGGGCCTGGCTGGGACTGGCCGTGGTCGTGCTTTGCGACTATGCGGCGGGCTGGGTGTGGCGACATCCCCGCGGCGCCCCGCGGCGGGTCGCGGGCGTTTGGGCGGTGATCGGTGTCACCGCGGTGATCCTGGTGATGACCTGGTTGCTTACCTGGCTGCTCGCGGGCGCGCGCACGTTCTGGCCGGCTTGGGCGCTGCTCGGCCTCGCCACCGCCGGTAGCGCCTATTCGCTGATCGCGCTGCACGACCGCGTACTGATCGCCAACGGAGCACGTGAGCTGCGGCAGCGGACGGCGGCCGGCAAAGCCCGCGTCGGCGCGCTCCGTGCGTTCATCGGCGCGCAGCGCCGCCTCGCCCGGGGCGGTGTGGTGCTCGACCGCGACACCGTGACCCGGCTGCTCACGCCTGGCGCGTCGGGGGAAGATTCCTTGCCCGGGCTGGCGGCGGGCTCGCATGGGCTGCTGGATCGTGCCGGCCTGCCCGCCGGCTCGCGGGACGTTCTCGATCGCCTGACAACGCGCGAGCGCGAGGTGCTCGAGCTGATGGCCGAGGGACGCTCGAACGGGGCGATCGCGGAGAGCCTCGTCGTGAGTCTGGGCGCGATCGAGAAGCACATCACGAGCATCTTCACCAAGCTCGATCTGCCGGCCTGCGACGAGGATCACCGGCGGGTGCTGGCCGTGATCGCTTACCTGCGCGCCGTGCCCTGAGCTCGTCTGGGGGCTACTTTTGCGCTCAGGCGGTCAGCCAGGTCGCTCAGGCGGTCAGCCAGGTCGCTCAGGCGGTCAGCCAGGTCGCTCAGGCGGTCAGCCAGGTCGCTCAGGCGGTCAGCCAGGTCGCTCAGGCGGTCAGCCAGGTGCGGTTGCGCCCGGCGGTCTTTGCCTCATACAGGGCGGCGTCGGCTTTGGCCATCAGCGCCTCGGGCGGCGCTCCGGGCTCGTGCGTCGCGATCCCAGCCGAGCAGGTCTGCTCGCTGGGGATGCGCATCCGCAGGCGCTCGACGACCTCGAGCGCGTTCGCGGCGTTGCAGTCCGGCAGCAGCAGTGCGAACTCGTCGCCGCCGAGCCGCGCGACGAGGTCGCCGGCGCGCAGCTCCTCGCGCCAGGCGGCGGCCGTCTCGCGCAGCAGGCGGTCCCCTGCCGGGTGCCCGTATGTGTCGTTGAAATCCTTGAAGTGGTCGAAGTCGAGCATCGCGAGCGCCACATCCATGCCCTCGGCGAGCGCCTGGTGCAGGCTCGTCTCCCACGCGCGGCGGTTGGGCAGGCCGGTCAATGCGTCGGTGCTCGCCATGTCGGTCAGCTGGGTGAGCATGTCTGCGCGTTCGATCACGGTCGCGACCTCGTGTGCCAGCAGCGCGATCGCGGTCGCGCGCGAGCCACCGACCCTGATCGCCTGTGGCCAGCCGACGACCAGCACGCCGACCGGCTCTCCGCCTCGGAGCAGGGGCTCGCACAGGATCGATGCCGGTTCGCCGGCGAGCTCCCAGATCTTGCTGCTGAAGAATTGCGACTCGCTGTGCTCGT
>Ga0302325_10029133_pt1 | contig 11409 bp, 6 predicted proteins | sample Palsa_T0_2_FD_201948 | JGI IMG/M metagenome (GOLD analysis project Ga0302325, IMG submission 201948) | Peat permafrost microbial communities from Stordalen Mire near Abisko, Sweden - Palsa_T0_2 | ecosystem: Environmental > Terrestrial > Soil > Palsa > Peat permafrost | place: Sweden: Abisko... | reverse complement strand
GATCGTTGGACGAATACATCGAGAAGCCGTTGAAGTCGTCGTCGGTGGTGGTGCTCAGAAAGTATTCGCCGTGCAGGTAGTAGGTGTCACACACCTTGATGATGCCGCCCCCGTGCGCGTCGACCAGTTTTCCGTCCGTGTCGGTGAAGGTGATGCCGGGCGGGTTGGGCGGCGTGATGGGGGTGGTGGTGATGGGATCGGTCAAGACCCCGATGACCGATCCCGCGGCGACCGTGCAGCCGGCGTCGGCGCCCGCGTCTCCAGCGGTTCCCCCCGCGTCGTGAGCCGCGACTCCCGCGTCGCCGGCATCCCGCTCGGCGGCGGCGGAGTCCCCGGCGTCCCCGGCGTCCTCGCCGGCGCTCGACGCGTCGCCGGCGTCGTGCCCCAGGACCGCTGCGTCGCCGGCGTCTCCGCTCACCGCCGTCGCGTCGCCGGCATCCTCGCTGGCGGCGGCCGCGTCCCCAGCGTCCCCGCGTGCGCTGTCCCCGTCGGCGCCGGCTCCATCTCCCGGCGTAGCGTCGGTTCCACCCTCCGCCGGGCTGGCGGCATTGTTGGCCGTGCCCTGGCTCCCGCAGGCGGCGAGCACCGCGCAGGCCATGGAAAGAACGAAGGCAACACCCAGGCGGCGTCTCATGCTGCATCTTCTAGCAGAAATGGTTCTGGACGGCTCAGCGCATCCTCTGGCATCGCCCACGGCCAGGGCTCCTCGTGAGCGCGCCCGTGCACGTACCTCGAACCAGGCGCCCGGCCTCGAACAACGACGGTCGATTCGCTTTCCACCAAACCTGAAGAAGACCCAAGCGTTTACGTCGAACCCGTAAACGTTTCCTCGATTGCCGGGTGCTCCATGGCGCGAGTATGGTGCGATTACGAGAGGGCCATCGCGACGACCATCAGGTCAAGATGCGACCGCGGATGGCTCGGTAGCGCGCGCTTCTGGCGGGCGAATCGGTCGGATAACCATCGGCGCCCGTGACGGGCTTTTCTCGCGTGTCCCGGGGGAGGCTTGCGCCATGTCCAGATTGCTTTGGGTCTCGATCGCTTCGCTCGCCATCGCGTGTGGGTCGTCCGGCGGCAGCACCGGTGCGGTCAAGGACGCGAGCGCGCCCGACACCGCCGTGGAAGCCGGCGGAAGCGAGGGCGGTCCGCTGGACGGGGGGGATGCCGGCGAGCTCGATGCCGCGGATGGCGGGATTCCACCGGCGTGCGGCTCGCTCGAGCTCGGCGCGGGGAGCCTGTACACCAGCGGCGCGTTGCATGGTCTGGCCGTGACGGTAACCAACCAGGAGTCGACCATCACCCCGACGGACTTCAACAGTGTTCCGGCAGGCAGCCCGTTGTGCGTTCAGGGCACGGTCGCCAATCCGCCGCAAGGGTACGGGTACGCCGAGCTCGCCCTGGGGGTCGATGAAGAGGCCCTTCGCGCCAGCCTCCCGGTCGACGCGGGTACGGACGCCGCCGCCGACGCCGGGACGACGAGCTACGAGTCGAACAGCATCGTTCCCACGAGTGACGGGCTGGTCGTCCACGTCCGCAACGCCGGCAATTCGCCGCTGTCTCTGTGCCTCGACGGCGCGAACGACGACACGTGGTGCGTCACCGACTTGAGCCAGGGGCCCTTCTTTCCCTGGTCGAGCTTTCGAGACAACTTCGGGTCAGGCGCCGTCGCCTATGACCGCCAGCCCATCGTGGACATTTATCTCAACGCGTCCGTTGCGGGCTCCGCCGCGTCGACTCCGTTCGCCTTCTGTCTCGACAACCTCGCCGAGGCCGCAAGCTGGTGCGGCTGCATGGGCGACGCCTGCGCTTGCCCGATGGGCACGACGGCATGCAACGCGACGTGCGTCCTCGACACGGCCATCAACCCCAGCGACTGCGGCGCGTGCGGGACGGTGTGCTCGAGCACGTCGGCATGCAGCGCGGGGCAATGCCAAAATACCATCGTCTCCGGTCCGAGCAATCCCTATTCCATCGCCCTCGACGCGAACAACGTGTACTTTACGGATCTCCAGGCGGGCGCGGTCCTCATGGCGGCGCGTGGCGGGGGCGCGCCCGTGCCAATCGCCTCCGGACAGAGCCTCCCATTCGTCATCGCCGTCGACGCGACGAGCGTCTACTGGGCCAATCAAGGCACGGCTGCCAATAACTTCAGCGACGGAACGATCATGAAGGCCCCGCTCGGCGGCGGAACGCCGGTCACGCTCGCCTCGGGGCAGACCGACCTCGAAGCCCTCGCTGTCGACGCGACGAGCGTCTACTGGGCCAACCAAGGCACGGCTGCCAATAACTTCAGCGACGGAACGATCATGAAGGTCGCTCTCGGGGGGGGAACGCCGGTCACACTCGCCGCCGGGCAACTGGCCATTGGCTTCCTCGCGGTCGACGGCACCAGCATTTACTGGACGGACCAGGGGACGGCGACGTCCGGCTCGTTCAATGCGGACGGCTCGGTGATGAAGCTTGCACTGAGCGGGGGCGATGGAGGGACGCCGACGATCCTCGCGTCCGGACAGGTCGGCCCCTTCCCCATCACCGTCGATGGGACCAGCGTCTACTGGGGCACCACCGGAACCATCGCCAAGGTGCCCCTCGGCGGGGGTGACACGGTCGTTCTCGCCTCCGGACAGAGCTTCCCTTTCGGCATCGCGGTCGACGGCACCGACGTGTACTGGACGAACGCCTACGGGGGCTCGGTGGTGAAGGTGCCTTTGGCCGGCGGCAGCCCGGTGACGCTCGCGTCGGGGCAGAACAACGCCTTGTTCATCGCCCTCGACGCCACGAACGTGTACTTTACGACGGAAGGCGTCGCGGGCGCGGGGGCCATCGTGCGAGTGGCGAAGTAAGCGGGATAGGGACGCTTTTCGCAGCGTGCTGACCCGAGCACCTACCTAACCCGGACTATTCACTAGCTCGATACCTCCCCAACAGCGCCCTCCGAGGAGTACGCTAGGCTTCATGGCAGCCGGCCCCAAGCGAAACTGCCTGAAGAGAGGTCTCGGGCTCATCACACCAGGGCTCGTGGGCGCACATTTCGTTCGGTCTTGGTCGGTGATACGAGCCAGCCCGAGATGCGCCCGATGGTCGCGGAGCTCGGGGCTCTCGGACACGGGCACGCGCGGAACATCAACGGACTCGATCCCGCGGGGCCGGGCGCCTTCATCGGGATGTGGGCGAGGACCCAGCCGGAGCCGCCGCCCGCGGAGATGACGATCTATCGTCGCATGGCTCACCATCTCGGTGCGGCCCATCGCTGCCGCCTGCGCCTTCGCAAGAGCGAGGGCCATGGCCGGTCCGTCGATGCGACCGACGGCGCCGAGGCCATCCTGGACGCACGAAGGCGGATTGTTCACGCCGAGGGCCTCGCCAGGGGCAAGGCGTCGCAGTCCGACCTGGTGGAGACCGCCAAGGCGCGGGATCAGGCCCGTTTGCGCAAGGGGGACGCCGACGAAGCCTTGCGCCGCTGGCCGCCGCTGACCCGCGCGCGGTGGACGCTGGTCGATCGCTTCGAGCGAAATGGCGCGAAGTACATCGTCGCGCGCGAGAACCAGTCCCAGGTGCGAGGGCTGGCGTCGCTGTCGGATCGGGAGCGGCAGGTCGCGGCCTATCTGGCGATCGGCCAGTCGACCAAGGAGACGGCCTATGCCCTCGGGATTTCGGATAGCACGGTGAGGGTCCTGCTCGGCCGCGCCGCGTCGAAGCTCGGCGTGCGCACGCGCGCCGACCTGCTCGGTCACGCCGAGGTTCGTTTGCTGTGCCCGCCGCCGTGCAACGAGCCCGCAGGCCCCACGGCACCATCCATCTCCGCGACGCCCGGAAAGCGAAAAGCCTGACCGCTGAGATCTCCCGTGGGCTGGATCGCCGTTCGGACGAAGGAAACTCCCCCGCGTGTTTACGTCTAGCCCGTAAGCGTTTTCCCGGTTGTCGCCCGCTCGCGGTGCGAATAGGGTGCGAGCAAGAGGGAGGGGAATCCGTGAGTCATCGAAGGACTATCCGCCTTGGTTGCTCGATTGTCGCGCTCATGGGGGGATGCTCGTCAAACGGCTCGAGCTCCGGCCCCGCCAGCGACGCGGGCGTCGACGCAAGCATCGGCCCTGGGAGCGACTCGGGGGCGGACTCAGGACCCGGCACCGGCTCGGGCTTGGACTCCGGCTCGGATTCCCATTTCGATGCGGGGAACGAGGCCGGCATCCTTGACGCTCCGAGCGTGGACACAAGCGACGCGGCCACCGACTCCGGAGAGGCCGCGTCCTCTTGCGCGACCGGAGCTCCGGACTCAGGCACGAATATCGTCGTGGATCCGGGCTTCGAGAATGGTGGCACGGGCTGGTTTGCCGTCGGGGGCGGGGGAACGTTCGGCGTCACCGCCGCGGAGGCCCACTGCGGCACCTACAGCGGCGAAGCTTCGGGTCGGACGCAGTTCTACCAAGGCCTGGGATACGACCTGCCCGACACCACCACCACGGCGGCTCTCTACGATGTTTCGGCGTGGGTCCTGCAAGACGGGGCGGGCGACCTCAAGATCTCCGTCCAGGGGAGCGGTATCTGCGATGACGCGGGGAGAAGCTACTTCAACGTGGCTTTCCCCGTCCTCTCACCCACGACCTGGACGCAAGCTACCGGGACGCTGCTCGTGCCCGCCAATTGCACTCAAGTCTACCTTCAGATCGTGCAGAACGCCGACCTGGTCGAGGATGCGGGGCCGGAGTATCCCGATCTCTTCGCCGACGACGTCTACGTGACGCAGTAAACGCCGCCTGTTCGGCACACGGATCGCCTGAACTTCAACGTAATCCGTCCGTGAAGGACGGAATTGGCCACCCTTGATGGAACGCGCGCGCGGCGGCGGCTGGTTCTGCCGGGTGCCGAGTGGTATGCCTTGGGCCACAGGAGCGGCGAGCGGCTACTTCGCCATTCGATACGTCCGTTCCTTCGTTAGCGAAGGGAAGCCATGTCTCGACAGCCTCGGTTCTGGGCGTCGTCCGCCCTCTCCATCACCTTGGGCGCGCTGGTCGCCGGCTGCGGCAGCTCGACTGCCGAGCATGGAGGCAGCGGCGACGCCAGCCCCGGAATCGATGCCGCGGGTCCTCCAGCGGACGGCTCCGGAGGAGCTGTCTCGACCGACGGCAGCCTCGAAGATGGCGGCAAGCCCGACGGAACCATCGCGGACAGCTCCGCACCGGATCAAAGTACCACGGCCGATGCGGAGGGCAGCCCGGCCGAGGCTAGCAGTACCGACGGCGGCGAAACCGAAGCCACCTGGGCGACCATCCACAACGACTTCTTTTGGTACGACCAAAACGGAAATCTCATCAACGTACGAAGTGGAGCGCTTCGCAAGTTCGGCGACCTCTACTACTGGTATGGGGCAGCTCCCAACGACCACAATCAAAACTGCTATTCATCTCCCGATCTCGTCCATTGGACCTACAAGGGCATCGTGCTGACGACGACGGGCGACGCCAACAGAATGGATATTCTGTATAACGCCACGACCAAGACCTACGTCATCTTCCTGAAGTATATTGGCAACAGCGCCTATCTGGGCATCGCCACCGCGACTACTCCTGAAGGACCATTCACCTTCATCAGCCAGACTCTCGTCGACGGCTACTTCATCGGAGACATGTCGATGTTCCAGGACGACGACGGGCAGGCTTACCTGGCCTACGTCTGGTGGGAGACGGGGCCGGACCGCGAACATGGGATCTACCGCATGTCGCCGGACTATCTGACCCTCGCCGAGCGGGTGTATCTCTGGAACATCCCGAGCCGGGAAGCCCCCCACATCTTCAAGCGCAACGGCGTTTACTATTACGGAACATCCCGGACCATGGGCATCACCCCCACTGCGACGGAGTACTACACGGCAACGAATCTGGCCGGCCCCTGGTCGGCCGAGGTCGGGCTGAACACCCCCGGGTCGACCAACTCCTGGTCAACTCAGTGCGATTTCGTCTTCCCATTTCCGGGGACGCAGGGCACTTATTACATGTACGACGGCGATCGCTGGCTCCCGGAGGGCGGCAGTGAGGGCGACTACGTCTGGCTGCCATTCGAGTTCGACGACGCCGGCACGACGCCGACGATGAACTATTATCAAGACTGGGATTTCAACCTGGCCGCAGGGACCTGGAGGGCCTTCGACCGGTCGCGCGACCTTGCGCTAGGCAAGACGGCCACGGCCTCCTCCGAGACCGGCGCGAACGTCGCCGCGAGCGTGACCACGGCCACGACGTACCTGAACTACACCGCGACGCGCTGGGCGAGCGCGGCGAGCGACCCACAATGGATCATGGTGGATCTGGGCGCTCCGACCGAGATCGACCGGGTCGTTCTCAAGTGGTACTTCGACTACGCCAAGGCGTTTCAAATCGAGGTCTCGACGGACGCGACGACCTGGACCTCCGTCTACAGCACGACCGTCGGGGCGTCGTACTCGGTGACCGACGTCACCTTCGACAAGACGACCGCGCGATACGTGCGAATGGACGGAACGCAGCGGGGCACGGCCAACGGTTACTCCTTGTTTGCGTTCATGGTCCTCGACGACCCCTGAGACGCGCGATGATGCGACGGATGTCCAAAGACTCGTTGACAGATTCCGCCAGGTTGCTCGAGGGAGGGCGAACCTTCACTCGAGTGACGGGGAGGTTGCTCTCGAGGGAGGGTGAGCCTTCACTCGAGTGACGGGCAGGTTGCTCTCGAGGGAGGGTGAACCTTCACTCGAGTGACGGGGAGGTTGCTCTCGAGGGAGGGCGAGCCTTCACTCGCGTGACGGGGAGGTTGCTCTCGAGTGAGGGTGAGCCTTCACTCGAGTGACGGGGAGGTTGCTCTCGAGTGAGGGTGAGCCTTCACTCGCGTGACGGGGAGGATGCTCTCGAGTGAGGGTGAGCCTTCACTCGAGTGACGGGGAGGTTGCTCTCGAGGGAGGGCGAGCCTTCACTCGAGTGACGCGGAGGTTGCTCTCGAGGGAGGGCGAGCCTTCACTCGAGTGACGGGGAGGTTGCTCTCGAGGGAGGGCGAGCCTTCACTCGAGTGACGGGGAGGTTGCTCTCGAGTGAGGGCGAGCCTTCACTCGAGTGACGGGGAGGTTGCTCTCGAGTGAGGGTGAGCCTTCACTCGCGTGACGGTGAGGTTGCTCTCGAGGGAGGGTGAGCCTTCACTCGAGTGACGGTGAGGTTGCTCTCGAGATAAGGTCCGCTTGCACCCGGGATGGGCCCACGGGGGACTGCCTGGCGGACGCGTCGTGTCTCCTGGACAGGGTGTCGGGCAGCCTCTCACCCCGGCGTCTTGCAGGCATGGTTGATGGCATCGCTGGCCCGTTCCCGCACCGCGGCGCTGTCCTTCCCTCCGGCCGCCACCCGCGGCAAGGCCGCGCAGGTCGCATGGAGCGCCGTTCCGTAGGTGGTGAAGGGATCGATGGCCTCCACGACGAAGGCGTGCGTGGCCGGGAGATGAGCGATGGCGTCGGCCAGGACGCCGTCCATCTCCGGCGTGCAGCGCTTCACCGCGTAGGCGAGAGGAACGGTGAGTGCCGGGTACACCTCCACCGGGCGCGAGGTCAGCGCCTTGGTCCAGGCGACGTGCAGTCTCGCGCAGGGAAGGCGGACCTCCTTGCCGGCAGCCCCCAGCAGCCCCGGCTCGCCCTTCACCGCCAGCCATGCCAGCGTCGCGTCGTCCTCTGCGGCGATGGATACCACGGCGTCCACGCAGATCGGCGAATCCCGCGCCGCCTCGGGCGCCTCGACCAGCGTCGTGCGCGCCTCCGCGTCGGCGTCCTTCGAGGCGATCCCCCGGCACATCCCGCCCCGCGTGGACGCGTCCTCCAGCCGGCGGACGATGGCCTCGTGCGCCGGCCTGCCGATGGCCGCCAGCGCGCTGGACACGTTGAAGTTCTGCGGCGTCGCCGACAGACGCACCAGCGCCTCTTCCAGGTCCCCGACGAAGGCGGCGAGGCGTTCGTCGTGCCGGTTCACCGCGCCGGCCGCGAGATCCGCGCGCCTGGCGTCGCCCAGGCCTGCGCGCAGCATCGTCGCCCCCCACGGCGCTCCGCGGGTGAAGGCATCCCATGCCGCGCGAAATGCCTGCCCGTCGTACACCGAGCGCGTCTCCAGCGCGGACACCGCAGCCGGGTTCTTGTCGGCCAGCCTCCCCAGAGCCGCGACCGCGTCCGGCGTGCCGTTCTGGTCGAGCCACCCCACGTCCCCCTTTCGCTCGGCCTCCTCGAGGGTGCTCGGCCGGCAGGCCGGAGCCAGGAGCGGAAGCAGCGCGAGGAGACACGTTCGCGCGACGGAGGGGATCATCCGTTCATGTTCCGTAAGTGAATGGCTAAGTCGGGCGCTCTTCGGTGAGGCTCCGCGCCGCCAGTCTCGGGCCGTCCTTCAGGTTGAGCCGCACCGGCAGGACGACCATCGGCACGCCCGCGTGCTGGAGCCGACGCTGGATGGTGAACGCCGTCTCGTTGTGCAAGATGCGCGTGACGACGGTGTCCTCCTCGAAGATGAGCTGCCCGGCGACGAAGAGGCCCTTGGGGTATTTCTGGATCACCTCCGTCGCCACCTTCTCGGCCTCCACCGCGACCTCGATCCCCGTGGAGAAGGTGCTCTCCGCCGGGAGGCCCAGCCACGCCGCGTATTGCACGTACTTGTCGAGGGCGTGCTGGACGCGGCGCTCGAGCTCGTGCACCTCCCCGATGCCCTTGAACACGCCCGAATCGATCACCGCCACCGAACAGAAGACGATGCCCTTGAAGTGCCCCGGGAACATGCGCAAGAGGGTCAGCAGCGCGTGCCGCCCCAGGCCTCCGTAGCTGCCCACGAAGAGGACGGCCACCGCGTTTCTGCGGTCCATGCGCAACACGCTCGGGTCGTCCACGCTGGCCAGGGTGGGCTTCTCGGCGTTGGCCAGGTCGGGCAGCGGGTCGGTGAGCTCGACGTCGAGCCGCCGGATGGCGTCGACCACGCGGTTGTAATGCCGCTTGATCCAGAAGCACACGAAAACGAGGATGCTGGTCACCACCAGCGTGAGCCAGCCGCCCACCGCGAACTTCACCACGCTGGTCACGATGAGGATGGTCACGCACAAAGCCAGGCCGACCACGTGCACCGGAAGGTGCCGGTACCAGTCCGGGTGCTCCTTGCGGTTTTCGATCCAGAACCGGGTCATTCCCAGGTTGGACAGGGAGAAGGTGAGAAACACGTTGATCGAGTACATGACCACGAGCTTCTCGACGTTGCCGTGCGTGTAGACGAGCGCCGCGATCGACGTCCCTCCCATGAGGATGACGCCGTTCTGCATGCTCAGTCGCTCCGACAGCGCCGCGTAGCGATGGGGAAGCCACGAGTCGATGGCCATGTTGGCCATGACCCGAGGCCCGTCGACGAAGCCGGCCTGCGCCGCGATGAAGAGGAGCCCGGCCTCGCTGCACAGCGCGCACAGCACGAACCAGTACCCGCTGTGCCAGTCCCCGATGCGCCATGCGCCGGCCACCCTGTCGAGCAGGATGGCGTTCATCGGCTTGGTCGGATCGTTGAAATCCGGCGCGACGTGCACGAGGAGGTACGCGAGGATGATGCCGCCCGCCGTGACCGACAGCGACACTGCCATCAGCACCATGGTGCGCTTGGCGGTGCGCGTCTTGGGCTCGCGCATGATGGGGACGCCATTCGACACCGCCTCGATCCCGGTATAGGTGCCGCCGCCGAGCGAGTAGGCGCGGACCGTCAGCGAGAGCGCGCCGAAGACGCCCAGCGCACCGACGGTGCCGTGAAGGTTCGACGCCGTCTCGCGCGTCACCTGGCCGAAATCGCCGACGTGGCCGCCGATGGCGATGATGAGGAGCACGGCGTGGGTGAGTACGAAGATGGCGAAGATAGGCGTGATGGCGGCGACCGACTCCTTGACGCCCCGGATGTTGAGGATGATAAGGAGACCGATGGACCCGATCTCGATGACCACCTTGGTGCGCTGCACCGGGTCGAGCCAGGTGCCGATGTCCTCCTCCGCGATGACCATGGCGGCCCGGCCGAACCATGCGCGCGGAATGAGATAGAAGATGGCCTCGCCGCCCGCGGCGATGGACGTGGTGATGGTCAAGATGTAGTCGACCAGCAGGGCCGAGCCGCTGACCACACCGAACTTCGGCCCGAGGAGCTTGGTCGCGACCACGTATCCGCCGCCGCCCGACGGAAAGTGCTCGATGATCTGCGTGTACCCGTAAGAGATGATGAAGACGGTGAGCGCCGTCCCCAGCGCGAGGAAGACCGCGAGCGACGAGTAGTCGTGCTCCGGGGTCATGATCTCCCGGAAGGCAGCGTCCGGGCCGTACGAGGAGGACGACAGACCGTCCGCCCCCAGGCCCACCCACGCCAGCATTGCCACCAACGAGATGCTGTGAAACGTGTGTTCGGAGTGAATGTCCTTCGGCGCGCCGAAGAGGATCGCACGTATCTTCTTCCACATTGCCGAAGCGCCTTTGGCGTCCTTTCCAGCGAGCGCGGCCCACAATAGTGCAGCTGGGCCTGCCGTCAAACACTCGATCCACGACTGCGCTAGGAAGTACCCCCGTGCGGATTCTCTTGACTGGCGGAACGGGTTTCATCGGCAAGGCATTGGCCGGCGCTCTCCACGCGCGCGGCGATGCGGTGGTGGTCGTCTCGCGTCGCGCGGCCGCCGGAGGGCTCCGGGGCCGCGGTGAAGGAAGCGTCGGCTGGGACGCGGTGGAAGAAGAGGCGGAGCGCTGCGATGCCGTCGTCCATCTGGCGGGCGAGCCGCTCGCGGACGCGCGATGGACGCCGGAGCGGCTGGAGCGCATTCGCAGCAGCCGCGTGGACACCACCCTGCGCCTGGCCCGCGCCATCGCCGCGGCGGGACGGAGACCGCGCGTGCTGGTCAGCGCGTCGGCGGTGGGTCTCTATGGCATGCGCCGGGACGACGTGGTGTGCGACGAGCAGACGGCCGCGGGGGACGACGTGCTTGCTCGCCTCGGCGTCGCCTGGGAAGCCGCGGCCGATCCGGCGAGGGCGGTCGGGGTCCGGGTGGCGCATCCGCGCATCGGCGTCGTCCTGGGAAAAGGAGGGGCGCTGGCCAAGATGGTGGGGCCCTTCCGCTGGTTCGTCGGCGGCCCCGTCGGCGATGGCACCCAGTGGGTGAGCTGGATCCACGTGAAGGACGCGGTTCGCGCGCTCCTCTTTCTCGTCGACCGCGAAGACCTGGCCGGCCCGGTGAACCTGGTCGCCCCCGCGCCCGTCACCATGAACGACCTGGCGCACGCTCTCGGCCGTGTCCTCGGGCGACCTGCCGCCTTCCGTGTCCCCGCCGTCGCCTTGCGGCTCGCCTTCGGCGACGGCCTGGCCGAGCTGCTGCTCACCGGGCAGCGTGTCGCGCCCCGACGCCTCGAAGAGGCAGGGT
>Ga0302325_10029131_pt1 | contig 11410 bp, 7 predicted proteins | sample Palsa_T0_2_FD_201948 | JGI IMG/M metagenome (GOLD analysis project Ga0302325, IMG submission 201948) | Peat permafrost microbial communities from Stordalen Mire near Abisko, Sweden - Palsa_T0_2 | ecosystem: Environmental > Terrestrial > Soil > Palsa > Peat permafrost | place: Sweden: Abisko... | reverse complement strand
TTGGCCTCGAAGATCTTCAGGTCGCTGGTCACCCGGTCGACCGCGCCGTTGCGCTGCAGTAGGTAGTACAGGCCGCGACCCCGGTGCACGTCGTGGTACGCCAGGTCGAGTTGGGCGATGCGCGGCGCGGAGAGCGGCAGGTCGTGCTTGGCCCGGTACCGCTCGATGAGCTGGTACTTGGTCACCCAGTCGATCTCGCGGGCGATCTTGTCGAGGTTTCCGTCCTCGATCGCGGTGAGCGCACGCTCCCACATCTCGATGACGCGCAGGGTGATCGGGTCGATCCCGTTCTTCTCGGTGAAGTCCTTGGCGCGGGAGAGGTACTCCCACTGGATCTCAAGCGCGGACATCTCCCGGCCGTTGGCCAGCCGGACCTTGCTGCGGCCGGTCATGTCGTGGCTGACCTCGCGGATTGCCCTGATCGGGTTGTCCAAGGTCATGTCCCGGAGCACGACGCCCGCCTCGACCATGCGCAGCACCAGGTCGGTCGATCCGACCTTGAGCAGCATGGTGGTCTCGGACATGTTGGAGTCGCCGACGATGACGTGCAGGCGGCGGAACCGCTCGGCGTCCGCGTGCGGCTCGTCACGGGTGTTGATGATCGGCCGGGACCTGGTGGTGGCGCTGGAGACGCCCTCCCAGATGTGCTCGGCGCGCTGGCTGACGCAGTAGACCGCGCCGCGCGGAGTCTGCAGCACCTTGCCCGCGCCGCAGATGATCTGCCTGGTGACCAGGAACGGGATCAGGATGTCGGCCAGCCTGCCGAACTCCCCGTGCCTGCCGACCAGGTAGTTCTCGTGGCAGCCATAGGAGTTGCCGGCCGAGTCGGTGTTGTTCTTGAACAGGTAGATATCGCCTGCGATGCCCTCCTCGCGTAGGCGGCGGTCGGCATCGACGAGGAGGCCCTCGAGGATCCGCTCCCCTGCCTTGTCGTGTGCGACCAGGTCGACGACGTTGTCGCACTCGGGGGTCGCGTACTCGGGATGGCTGCCCACGTCCAGATACAGGCGCGCGCCGTTGCGGAGGAAGACGTTGCTGCTACGTCCCCATGAGACCACGCGGCGGAATAGGTAGCGGGCTACCTCGTCGGGCGACAGCCGCCGCTGTCCCCGGAAGGTACACGTAACGCCGTACTCGTTCTCAAGCCCGAATATTCGCCTGTCCACGACCCTAGGCTACGTTCCCTGACCCCCTCCGGTCACTACGCCCCACCGAAGTCGGTAGACCACCCTCGCTCCGCGCGGTACCTGGCCGGTGGCGTAGACGTCGAATATGCGGCCATCCAAGACCTGTGCGGGGGTGCAGATGAACTGGCTGGTAATCATGTACTCAATGCTCAGGTTGGTGACGCACGCGGTCACGCCGGTCCGTTCTGACTGGAGCAGGAGGCCGATGAGGGTCGGCCACGCGTCCTGCGGAAAGTGCAGCACCGCGGGCCGTCCGTCCGCCACTTTCGCCATCGCGGCGACGGCGCCCGGCAGTCCGGGGTCCGTCGGCGAGTTGGAGGTCAGGTTCTCCGGGTCAACGTGGACCGTGCTCACCGCGGTCTCCGGCGAGACGGCCCACCCGGCGCCGGCCACCACGGCGGCGGCCACCACGGCGGCGGCCACCGCGAGGGCGAGCCGGCTCGCCGCGACCGATGTGAGCAGCTCGGCCGCGCTCAGCCCGATCACCAGGACGACGATCACCGGCGCGGTCCAGTAGAAGTAGCCGATGTAGTGGTTATTGATCCAGTCGACGCCACTGCTGACGTATACGAGGAAGACCGCACTGGAGACCGCGTCCACTACCAGCAGCGAGAAGCAGAGCCGCCGGAGCTCGCCCGCCGCCAGGCGCCGCGCAAGCAAGATCGCGGCGGTGACCAGGATCAGCAGCACTGCCCAGGCGTGGTGGTGCGGCCACCAGTACAAGAGCGCGTACTCCAGCACCAGCTTCACGCTGTGCCCGCCCGCCTGCGCGGACGATGAGTAGGAGAAGTACTTGCCGAAGTTGCCCGGCCAGTGCAGGACGAGCTCGACGGTCATTGGGAACGCGAACACGGCGCTGATCACGGCAACCGGGACCCAGACCCGCCGCCGCGGCCTCGGCCAGCGTCGCGCCGGCCCCGTCAACGACGCCCGGCGCTGCCAGAGCAGGGCCGCGAGCGCGGTCGCGGACAGCCCAGGGACAAAGATCAGGAAGCAGGCGTGGCCGTTGATCAGGAACCAGCCCGTGAGCGCCGCCAGCCACGCATGCTCGGTGCGCCCTGCCGTCACCGAGGCGATCGCGACGACGAAGGCGAGGTAGGCGGGGACGTAGACGTACGGCATCCAGTCCGAGCTGAAGATCGCCGGGTGCAGCGCGGCGAAGAGCAGCACCACCGCGAGGGCCACCGCGACGCCGCGCAGCGACCGGGTCCAGCCGTAGGCAACGGCCACCACCGACGCGGCGAAAAACGCGTTCAGGGCGTACAGCGCGAGCAACTGCCCGTTCCACGGCGTGGGTACGACGCGCAGGGCGTCGTAGCAGAGCGACTCGCCCCATGACTCCACGTAAAGGAACGCCGGCCCCGGGTGGTTGAACTTCTCCCGCGAGTAGTTGCCGACCAGCAGCGCGAACCGCCTGGCCTGCTCAATCAGGATCGAGTTGGCCGCCATGTCCGCGTTCTCGTACTCGGGCGTCGAGAACAGGAACGCGTTCCTGGCCAGCAGCACGGCGAGCACCAGGATGAAGGGCACCGCCCAGGCAATCGCATTGGCAGCGGGCCGACGAAATGCTCGCTTCGGCCGGTCAACCGCATGTTTATGCCGATAAGCGCTATTTTTCGCGCTTGCGGTGATATTCACCGTCACAAAATAGTGTCAGGAAAGTAAATAAGTGGCATATTAGTAAAGCATTTAATTTTGCTTAGTAAAGCATTAATTTTGTACGCATAGGACGCTAATCGCCTGTCACTTTGGCCACAGACGTGACTGCAACCGACGGCGGCAACCTCAAGCCGAGCGGGGACGCGCAAGCGTCAGGCCCTGCCGCCGGCGGTCACCCACGTCGCGTACATCAAGGTGATGACCTTGCCATGCTCCGGTACCCCGACGAAGTGCAGGTAGTAGCGCGCGCCGTCGGCGACTTCCTGCGGGGTGCAGATGAACGCTCTGGTGACCATGTACTCCCACTTGGGGTTGTCGACGCAGGCCGACACCCCGGTCCGCTCCGCCTGCACCAGGAAGCCCGTCAGGTCTTCCCAGGCGCCGTGATCGAGGTTGAGCACCAGCGTCTTGCCCGGCGAGCGCGCCGCCAGGGTCGCGACCGCACCCGGTATCAACGCGTCGGTGTCGGGCGGCGACATCCAGGTGGCGCCTGGATCGGAGTAAGACGTCGAGGTACGGGCGAGCGGCGCCGCGGCGAACGCGGCCGCTGCCAGCACCGCGGTGAGGACCGCGAGGACGCCCTGAACGTTCACCGACACGCGCGTCACGGCGGCCTCGGCCAACGCCACCGCCGCCACCACCAGCGTCAGCAGCGGTGCCGACCAGTAGAAGTAGCCGATGTAGTGGCCGTTCCTGGTCAGGTTGTCGATGCCGACCGCCGCGTAAGCGAGGAACACGCACGACGAGGCGACGTTCAGGCCGAGCAGCGTCAGCAGGAACCGGCGCAGCGGCCCGTCGGTGCACCACCAGGCCAGCCCGCCGGCGATGAGGTAGGCCAGCACCGGCACAAAAACCATGAACCGGAGCGCAGGAGCGGTGCTACCTGGCCACCAGAACCAGAGCGCGTACCTGACCACCGCGACGACCGAGTGGCCCCCCGCCTGGGTCGACGAGCCGTACGAGAAGTACTTGACGAAGCTACCCGGCCAGTGCAACACCACGTTGGCCACGATCGGCAGCAGGAAGATCGCGCTGATCACCGCTGCCGGGGTCCACGCCCTCCAATTACGGGCCAGGAAGGCACCCAGCGACGCCCGCCGCCCCGACCGCAGCCCGGCCAGGATCCGGGCCCGCCGCGGCCAGCAGAAGGCCGCCAGCACGACGACGCTGAGCGCCGGCACGAAGAACAGGTAGGCCGCGTGCCCGTGGATCAGGAACCAGCCGGCCAGCGCGAAGATCCACACGTCGCGCCCGGCCCCCGCCGCCACCGACGCGCCCGCCAGCACGAACAGGATGTAGGTGGGCACGTATAGGTACGGCATCCAGTCGGAGCTGAGGATCATCGGGTGGATCGCCGCGAATGCGGCGAATGCGGCGAACGCCGCCGCCGCCGTGGCCACCGAACGGGTCCACCCGTACGCGATCGCGACCGCCAGCGCGACGAACAGGCTGTTCAGCGCGTAGACCGCGAGCATCTGGCCGTTCCACGGCGTCGGCACGACGTGCAGCAGGTCGTACCAGAGTTCCTCGCCCCAGGCCTGCACGTACAAATACGCCGGCCCCGGATGATTGAACCCGAGCCGCGAGTAATTACCCACTAGTAGCTTAAAATGCCTGGCCTGCTCGATCAGGATCGAGTTGGCCGCCTCGTCGCCATCCTCGTAATACCTATTCGAGAAAAGAAACGCGTTCCTGGCGACCAAGACCGCGAGCAGCACAACGAACGCCACGATGGCGACCACCACGCGCGGCAACCCGCGCGAGCCGTCACCCTCTGATGGCGATCGATTTACATGCTGTTGATCGCGTATGACTGCAGACACGGCCCCAGCTTACGTACCCCAGTCCCGGCAAACACCCGAACCCCGTCAACCGGCGAGCAGGTGGGATGGGAGCGAAGCGACTCGATCGTGCGGATGAGGATGGAGACGACTCCGCGCCACCGGGCACTTCTTGCTGTTATCCAGGATTAGGTATTCCGCTGGGACTTTGACCGCTGTGGGCGGCATTAGTCCCAGCGGAATCGTTAAGCCCCCCGGAGCGGAGGCTGAGTCGGGGCAGGGTGGGGCCGGAGCAGGCCTGAGCCCGGCGGGGGGCGGGGTTGGGGCGAGGCTAGGAGTGGTGGAGGCGGGGTTGGAGGCGGGGTTGGAGGCGGGGTTGGAGGCGGGGTTGGAGGCGGGGTTGGAGGCGGGGTTGGAGGCGGGAGCGGGGCGCGAGGGGTGCGCCACCGCGCGTTCGGCCCCGATTCGGGGTTAAATCGGGGCCGACAGCGCGGTGAAGCACCTCCGCGCCCCGCGACCCGCCACGGTGCCAGAAACAGCGGAACGGACCGTGGAGAACCACGGTCCGTTCCAAATCATGCGATCTAGATCTTCGATCTTGATCTTGAAGACACAGCTACAGCGTGCCGTTTTCTACTGCTTGGGTGATCCACGGGATGACCTCGTCGAGCATCGTCTCGAGCGACGTGGTCGCCTCGAAGCCGAGCATGCGCTTGGCCTTGTCGGTCGACGGGACGCGGCGCTGCACGTCGTACTCGAACGGGTCGTCGCTGGTGACCCGGAGCGGCACGTCGGCACCCTTGATCTTGCGCCAGATCACCTCGGCCAGCTGGAGCACCGTGGTCGACTCGGCGGTGGAGAGGTTGAAGTCCTCGTTCGTCGCGTCGGGGTGGTCCATCGCCGTGATGATGCCGCGGGCCAGGTCGCCGCCGTAGGTGTAGTGCCTGATCTGCTCGCCGGTGCCGAGGATGTGCAGCGGGTCCTGGCCCTTGAGCACCTTCTGCACCAGGTCGGGGACGACGTGGCTCATCGCGAGCTTGACGTTGCCGGAGAGGATCTCCTCGTCGCCGAGCGCCCGGCTCTCGCCGATGCCCACGCAGTTGAACGGCCGCGCGATCGTGTAGGGCAGCTGGTACTGGTCCCAGGCGGCCTTCGCGAAGTACTCGACTGCCAGCTTCTGGAACCCGTAGGAGGACAGCGGCGGCGGGATCTCGCGCTCCGAGCCCTCGGGTGACGGCCACTCGGTCGCGCTCTCGTAGACCATCGAAGACGACATGTAGGTCATCTTCTTCAGGCGGCCGTTCTTGTGCGCCTCAATCGCGGCGTCGCAGGACGAGGCCATGATCCGCTCGTTGGCGGCGAGCAGGTCGTAGGCGTAGGTGTGGAAGTACGAGATGCCGCCGATCAGCGCCGCCCCGGCGATGAAGTGGTCGCAGTCGGACAGCAGTCGCGTCATCAACTCGACGTCGCGGGCGTCGCCCTCGACGAAGTGGTAGTTCGGGTGGCTGTCGTAGGACTTGACGACCTTCCCGTACTTGGAGTAGTTGTCGATGCCCACGACAACGTCACCGCGCCCCAGCAGCTCCTCGACGATGTAGCCGCCGATGAAGCCAGCGGAACCGCTGACCAAAACCTTCTGCATCGTTACTGACCTATTTCCTTCCGAATCTGCTGCCCGTAGGCCCTGACCTGCTCCGCAGTCAGTCGCGGCCCGAAAGCGAACCGATACCACCGCAAGTACCCGGGTATCCACTTCGCCATCCGGAAGTTCGACACTCCGGCCTGGCGGTCGAGCCAGATCGTGGGGATCTCCGCGACCGGCAACCGCATCCGGCGCGCCTTGGCGGTGAGCTCGATGCCGATCTCGAAACCGTCGCGGGAGTCGATGCCGACCGAGCGGACGAACTCAGTCGAGTATGCCTTAAATGAGTTGGTGGCGTCCCGGGTGCCGATGTGCGCTAGCAAGCGCAGCGAGCGACCGGCCGTCTTCGACAACATCCCCTTCAGCCCCGGGCCGCCGACCTGCTGGCCGCCCGGCATGTAGCGGGACGCTGCGGCCACCGCGACGCCCCGGTCGACCAGCCGGGCCAGATCGTCGATCTGCCGGGGGTCGTCGCAGCCGTCTGCCATCGTCACGACCGCGACCGGCGCGGCGGCGGCGGCGATACCGAACCTGATCGCGTTGGCCGGCCCCCGGCCGTAGGTGTTGACGAGGCAGCGCAGCCTCGGCTCCTTGAGCGAGTACTCGTCAACGATGGCAACCGTGGTGTCGTCGGGGGTGTCGACCACCACCAAGACCTCGCACGGCAGCCGGATCGCCTCGAAGATCCGATCGAGCGCCGGGAGGATGTTCTCCCCCTCGTTGTAGGCCGGGACCACCACGGAGACCCGCGGCGCGTCACCCGTCATACGCGCACACCCGACCCGAGCACGTTCCAGATGTCCGCCACCGGCTTGTCCGTCACCAGGTCCCGGTACTGCGGGTGCGGCGTGGCGATGATCAGCAGGTCGGAGCGGGCGATGACCTCGTCCTGCGGGAGGAGCCGCGGGTCCACGGTGACGTAGGGGTCGGCGCAGAGCACGTTGTCCGCCTTGAACTCAAGGATCCGCTTGAGCTTGTAGGACAGGCTCGACCTGATGTCGTCCGACTCGCCCTTGAACGCCATCCCGAGGATGCCCACGGTCATCGACGACAGGTCCATCTTCTGCTCGAGCCGGTGCACCAGGTAGAGCGGCAGGCCCTCGTTGATGGTCATCGCGGTATGGCCGAGCGCGAAGTTGTTGTGGTTGAACGCGGCCAGCTGCATCGTGTCCTTGAACAGGCACGGCCCGGCCGCGAAGCCGGCCCCGGGCATGTCCGCGGCCCTCGGGTAGTCGTGGGCGAGGCCCTTGCGGATCCGCTCGAAGTCCAGGCCCCGGTCGTTGGCCATCATGTAGAACTGGTTGGCCGCCGCGAACTTGATGTAGCGCCAGACGTTGGTGAATAGCTTCGCGAGCTCGGCCTCTTCCGGCGACAGCTCCACGATGGACTCGGTCAGCAGGGAGAACAGCTTGACCGCGCGGTCCATCCCCTGCGGCGAGCGCGCGGAGACGATCTGCGGCAGCTCGAACAGCTCGGTCATCGCCTTGCCCTCGGCGATCCGCTCGGGGCAGAACGCGACCTCGATCGCCACCCCGAGGCCCGCGATCATCTTCTCCACCAGCGCGGTGACGCCGGGGAAGACGGTGGAGCGGAGCACCAGCAGCTGGCCGTCGCGCAGGTACGGCGAGCAGGTGCCGAGGGCCTTCGGTATCGCCGTCTGGTTCGGGTTCAGGTGCTCGTCGACGGGCGTGCCGATGACCACGACCACGTGCTCGGCCGAGCCCACCACGGCCGGGTCGGTCGAGGCCAGCAGCCGTCCGGAGGCGACGGCGCGCTCGAGCAGCGGCAGGGCGCCGGGCTCGTCGAAGGGGAGCTTGGCCGCGTTCACGCACTCGACGGCGGACTCGCTCACGTCGTAGATGGCCACCCGGGCGCCCCGGTCCGCGAACGCGATCGCCAGCGGCAGGCCGACATGACCGCCGCCGCCGATGACCACCACATCCCGCTCGAACTCGCCGTTGGCAGGCGGTGTCGCCATGCTTGTCCCTCCGGTTGCCTGGTAAGCACATCACGGTTGCCGAAGCACTTACCCTCTCGGCAGTGCCAGCGCACGTTCTTCCGGTCGATCCTTTGCTGTCGCTGCAGCTAGTTACTAATTTCTTACTAAGATCACGGGTGACTGATCACGGTGCGTCCGGGTTGCGCCAGCTAGACGCCTTGCCGCGCAAGGTCACAACTTGCGCACCATCTCTGACTCGCGCACCACAAAGCAGCCTGGCCGCCGCACGCGGATCAATGCCCGTACGGCGGCCTAGTATATTTGCGTAGCATCGTCCGCTGAGCGCCGATCGTGGTACTTCGCGCGATTAATTTCACATTACCAGTCAGTTGCGATGTACTTGGTCTCTGTGTACTCCAGGAGTCCCTCGTGCGCGCCCTCGCGGCCGAGGCCGGACTGCTTGACCCCGCCGAACGGCGCGGCCGGGTCCGATACCAGGCCGCGGTTGAGTCCGACCATGCCCGCCTCCAGGGCCTCCGCCACCCGCAGTCCGCGCCGCAGGTCCTGGGTGTAGACGTAGGAGACCAGCCCGAACTCGGTCGCGTTGGCCCAGCGGATCGCGTCCGCCTCGTCGGTGAACCGCACCACCGGCGCGACCGGGCCGAAGATCTCCGAGTCGAGGATCGCGGCGTCGGCCGACACGTCGTCGAGCAGCGTCGGGGTGTAGAAGTAGCCGCGCCGGTCCGGCGCGCCGCCGCCGGTGACCACGGTCGCCCCGCCGCTGGTGGCCCCGTCCACCAGGCCCGCCACCTTGGACCGGGTCGCCTCGTTGACCAGCGGCCCGATCTCGGTCGCCTCCTCGAGGCCGGGCCCGACCACCATCGCCTTCATGCGCGCGGCGAACGTCGCGTTGAACCGCTCGGCCACCGCCTCGTGCACGTAGAACCGGTTGGCGGCGGTGCAGGCCTCGCCGCCGTTGCGCAGCTTCGCGATCAGCGCGCCCTCGACGGCGGCGTCGATGTCGGCGTCCTCGAAGACGATGAACGGCGCGTTCCCGCCGAGCTCCATCGAGCAGGACACCACGGACTTCGCCGCCTGGGCCAGCAGCAGCCGTCCGACCTCGGTGGACCCGGTGAACGAGAGCTTGCGCACCCGGGAGTCGTTCAGCATCGCCTCGACCGCCGCCCCCGGCTTGGACGTGGTGACCACGTTGACCACGCCGTCGGGCACGCCCGCCTCGCTCAGCAGCGCGGCCAGCGCGAGCGCGGTCAGCGGGGTGTCCTCGGCCGGCTTCAGCACCACCGAGCAGCCCGCCGCGAGCGCGGGGCCGATCTTGCGGGTGGCCATCGCGGCCGGGAAGTTCCACGGGGTGATCAGCAGGCTGACGCCGATCGGCTGGTGCAGCGTGAGGATCTTGTTCGCGCCGGACGGCGCGCGCATCAGGGTGCCCTCGATGCGCACCGCCTCCTCGGCGTACCAGCGGAAGAACTCCGCCGCGTAGGCCGCCTCGCCCCGCGCGTCGCGCAGCGACTTGCCGTTCTCGGCCGACATCAGCCGGGCGAACTGCTCGGCGCGGGCGGTCATCAGCTCGAACGCCTTGCGCAGGATCTCGGCCCGCTGCCGGGGCGGCGTCGCCGCCCAGCCGGGCAGCGCCGCCTGGGCCGCCCCGACCGCGTCGAGCGCGTCCGCCACGGTGCCGTCGGCGACCTCCGCCAGCGGCTCCTCGGTGGCCGGGTCGAGCACCGGGAAGGTCGCGCTCCCCTTGGTCCACTCGCCCCCGATGAGCAGGCCGGTCGGAACGTCGATGCCGGTGAGTTCGGCGATACTCATGTGCAACTCCATGCCTTCAGCGTCTCGGTCATCCGCTGATCTGAGCCTACGCTGATCCGCCGGCGGCCTGCTGACGGCCGGCCGCCACGCGCCTAGCTGCCGGTGGCATCGTCTTGGCCACCTATGATGACCTGGCCGAAGTCGCGGCCCATCAACACCGGTCCGCCGTGGACGGTGCCGCTCATCGTATTGGTGACGTTCCCGCCCGCATTGGGAACGTCGGGTCGCAATTCCGCTATCAGCGCCTGCAGTTCTACCGTCGCCTCCGGGTGATCGGCCAGCAGGTCCGCGAAGCGCGTCTCCCATCGGCGCGCCTGACTTGCCTGCGTGCTCCCCAGCTCTTCCGGTGTCACCGCATTGAGCTGCTGCCTGGTCTCATCCAGCCGACGCTCAATGCGCGAGTCGGATTTGTCACGGCCGAAGATGCGTGCCACTTTTGTCCGCAATCCCTCGAACGCGTCGGTAACCGTCGCGGCGACAATTGTGTTCCCCGCAAGCGCCGCCAAGGCATCGATGTCCATTTCACGCTCCTTCGCCAGATGAGAAAGTCAACGATCGCATGGAACGTTCAGTCGAGGCCAGGCAGCGGGAGGTCCCGAACGCGTGGTGACGCCTTCGCGCCTAGGCAGTCCCGCTTGGGCCGGTATCGCCGAGAGCACAGCGGCATGCCGAAACCACAGCTGACTCAGCCCAGGTTGCCCGCAAGGTTGACGCGCAGACACGTCAACTAGCTTGACCGCGCGACTATGGTCGACTACTGTCTGCGGAGTGGAGAGTTCAGGTAATGCAACCGGGCGACGGGGAAGTCAGGCAACGACCTCAGGGAAACAGCGGAACCCCTGCTACCAGTCCGGTCCGGTTGCCCGATGCCTTGCGGGTCGTTCCGGCAGCAGGGGCCACGAACAGAGAGGAACTAAGCGAAGCCAGTGTGCGCTGGCCGATCCCTAAAGTCACACTTTAAATATCCAAATGGGACTTATTGTTGCACAATGCGCATTAGCTATTACATGCGTAACGAGGTGCATTATTGACACAAACATGAGTATCACCGCATTCTTTGCACGATGAATCGCCGATGATCACGCGGTCTCGCTTGCGCACGTCGTTGCGAAGGAGAACGCAAGCCTCTATCGGGTGCCCCTCCCGCACCACAAGACCGCCCAGAGAACAATAACCCAATCCGTACCATCATGTTGGGCTTTCATCGGGTAAGCCGCAATGATGCGGGTTCTCCGGCAGGAACGCATTGTCTGAACTACGTACAGTGAGTAGGATGTCGCCTACGGTATGCAGTGAATTCGTCTAGCCGATGGAACGGCCTGCATGATGAGCGTCGGTCCAGAGGGACCCCAGAGGCGGCGAGAGAATGAGG
>Ga0302325_10029130_pt1 | contig 11410 bp, 12 predicted proteins | sample Palsa_T0_2_FD_201948 | JGI IMG/M metagenome (GOLD analysis project Ga0302325, IMG submission 201948) | Peat permafrost microbial communities from Stordalen Mire near Abisko, Sweden - Palsa_T0_2 | ecosystem: Environmental > Terrestrial > Soil > Palsa > Peat permafrost | place: Sweden: Abisko... | reverse complement strand
TCGCTCGTCGAGAACGACAAGCTCGAACTGGCCGGCGATTTACTTTCCCAAACGAGTGCGAAGAGCTTCCAGTTTCGATTGCCGGTGGATCACGTCGTCGCGCAGTCGCCCGCATCCACCGATACGAGGACGGTCGACATCGCTCAAACCCCCGCTGACTGGATGGGGCTCGATATCGGTCCCAAGACGATCGAGCAATTTGGACAAGAAATCTCAAAGGCGCGGACGATTGTGTGGAATGGCCCGATGGGCATGTTTGAAAAGCCTGCGTTCGCTGCCGGAACGCTTGCAATTGCGCGCGCGGTGTCTGAGGCTACGGCGAAGGGCGCGACGACGATTGTTGGCGGCGGCGATTCCGTGGCTGCGGTCGAAGAGGCCGGCGTCGCCGATAAGATTTCGCATATCTCGACGGGCGGAGGGGCATCGCTCGAATTTCTCGCGGGTCGCGAGCTGCCGGGCGTCGAAGCGTTGACCAACAAGAGCTGAACGGAAGAGGGATTCTTCGCTGCGCTCAGAATGACGGCGTTAGGAAACAGGGTGCGGCGTAGCAGCGCAAATTGAGGAGATGCAATTGCGACGGCCGGTGATCGCCGGAAACTGGAAGATGTTCAAGACGCAGGCGGACACGCGCGCATTTTTCGAACGTTTTTTGCCGCTGGTTGCGGCGGCAACTCATTGCGATATCGTGGTCGCGCCGCCGTTCACCGCGCTTGGTGCCGCTGTCGGCGCGGCCCGAGGCTCGACGGTGACGATCGCGGCACAGGATGGTTTTTGGGAGAAGGAAGGCGCGTTTACGGGGCAAGTTTCGATGGGTATGATCGTCGAGACGGGCTGCCAGGGCGTCATTATCGGGCATTCCGAGCGGCGGCAATTCTTCGGCGAGACGAACGAAACCGTGAACAAGAAGCTAAAGGCTGCTCTCGCTGCCGGCCTGCGGCCCATCGTGTGCGTAGGCGAAACGCTCACCGAGCGCGAAACTAATCTCACCCATGCCGTGCTCGAAGAGCAATTTGAAGGCGCGTTCGTTTCGTTGACCGGGGATGAATTCTCACGTATTCTGCTTGCGTACGAGCCAATTTGGGCCATCGGCACCGGTCGCACTGCGACGGCGGAAATGGCTGCCGACAGCCACCGTTACCTGCGGGAGTTGGCTCAGAAGAGATTCACGTCCGAGCGAGCCTCCGCAGTTCGAATCCTCTACGGCGGCAGCGTCAAGCCCGACAATATCCGGGGATTGATGGCGCAAGTGGAGATAGACGGCGCCCTTGTGGGCGGAGCGAGTCTGGACGCGCAATCCTTCGCGTCAATTGTTAATTTTTAGCGCGTTGGTTTCTTCGATGGTGAACTTTTGAAGGCGCAAGATGCCGGTGTGGCCCGGCGGCGCCGAGCGGGAGAAGAGAATGCCGACGGAAGCAAAATGGGCTTTGTCGTTGTTGATTGCGGCTGGCGTGATTTTTCTGGGTTGGAAATACGTGCCAGTGCTCGTGGCTTTGCACATAGTGGTTTGCTTTGTGCTGATCCTCGTGATCATGCTGCAGAGCGGCAATGCGGCCGACTTGGCGGGCGCGTTTGGAGGAGCTGGCAGTCAGACAGCGTTCGGGCCGCGCGGAGCAGCGACGTTCCTTTCGAAGGCCACCACGTGGTGCGCGATCGTGTTCATGGTGACGTCCCTCACGCTTTCCGTGAAGCGCACGCCGGAAGATGTCTCGATTGGCGGCAGCTCCGTACTCGAGCAGACAACCAAGACCGCGCCCGCTCCGGCACCTGTGAAGCCTGCAATACCGCCGCCGAGCTCGGCACCCGGTCAGACGCCGATGAAAGTTCCTGCTCCGCCAGCCGGATCGCAGAGGCCCGCTCCTCAGAAGTAGCGGCTTCTGCTACAATTTTCAAAGATTCCTCTCATTGCGGAAGTGGCGGAACTGGCAGACGCACCATCTTGAGGGGGTGGCGCCGTGAGGCGTGAGGGTTCGAATCCCTCCTTCCGCACCATTCATTCGCTCCACCGGCTCACGCGAGCGCGAACAGGGACTTACCGATGCGCGATTTCCCGGTCATAGACATTTCAGAGTTCACGACGCACACAACTCGTACCGGATCAGCTGATGCTAGGCGCGAGGTGGCGCGGCGCGTGGATGAAGTTTGCCGCGAAACCGGATTTTTGGCGGTATCGGGTCACGGCGTACCACCTGAAATAATTGCGCGAGTTTGGGCGGCTGGAAGCGCGTTTTTCGATCTGCCGACCGAGAAGAAACTCAGCGTCAAAATGTTGTACGACGGATATCCTTACGGCTATTCGCCCTTGCAGGCCGAAGCGCTGGCGAAATCGCAGGGGTACGAAACGCCGCCCGACTTGAAAGAGAGCTTCAATATTGGCCCGCTCGAGCAGAAGATTCACGTCGAAAACGATCCGGACGAGGATTTTCGATACGCCGTGAACATTTGGCCGTCGGAGCCGACGGGATTTCAGGACGCGGCTACGGCATATTACCGGGCGCTCAGTGGTCTCGCGGCAAGAATTATGAGGGTGTTCGCGTTAGCGCTTGAGTTGCCGGAAGATTATTTTGAGAGTGCGATTGACGATCCAATCAGCGCGATGCGGATGTTGAATTATCCGCATACAAACGTGACGCCCGAACCGGGGCAACTGCGCGCGGGGGCGCACTCCGATTACGGCAGTTTGACGATTCTTCTGGCGGATGCGGCGCCGGGCGGGCTTGAAATTCGCTCGCCGGATGGGCAATGGGTCGCGGTGCCGAACCTGCCTGGAGCGTTCATCGTCAATATTGGCGATTTGATGGCGCGTTGGACGAACGATCGCTGGATTTCCACGCTGCATCGCGTTGTGAACCCTTCACCCGATCACAGCGGCTCTACGCGGCGGCAATCGTTTGCATTTTTCCATCAGCCGAACTGGGATGCGGAGATTTCGTGCATTCCAACGTGTCTCTCGCCCGGAGAGAAGCCGAAATATCCGGGGGTACGCTCGGGTGAGTATCTGATGAATAAATTCCGGCGGACGACGGTGAAGGTTGATACGGCGGCGGCCGGATCTGAAGCGACTTCGAAAAGCTGAGATTCCTTTTCAAATTAGGGCTTGCCGCACAGAACTGACTGAGCTATGGCAATTTGCGCTGCCACGCTCGCATTGCTCACAAGCAAATCCATGTTGGCTTTCAGAGTCGCGCCATCGCTGGCGTTTGATAGATAGCTGAGCAAGTATGGCGTGACCGCCTTCCCCTGAATTCCCGCAGAGTTTGCTGCGATTAATGCAGTTTTGATGAGCGATTCCGTCTGCGCTCGATCGAGTGCGCCCGATTCCGGCGGCGGATTGCAAAAAACGATTCCCGACGAGAGGCCGAGCTGCGATTGAATGGACATGAGGCGAGCTGCTTCTTCGGCGGATTCGACGCGGAGATCTAAATTGAGGCCGCTATCTCGCACGTAAAATGCGGGGAAGCTGCTGGTGCGAAAACCCACGACCGGCACACCGAGCGTTTCTAGCAATTCGAGTGTGCGGGGTAAATCCAGAATGATTTTGGCACCCGCGCAAACGACGGCCACGGGAGTTCGAGCGAGTTCCGCAAGGTCGGCTGAGATGTCGAGAGTTTCTTGCACGCCCCGATGCACTCCGCCGATTCCGCCGGTGGCGAATACGGAAATTCCGGCCTGAGAGGCGATCAGTATAGTGGCTGCTACTGTTGTTGCTCCGGGTTTTCGCGATGCGAGCACGGCGGAGAGATCGCGACGGCTAACTTTGTGAACTTCGTCAGCATTGGCGAGGAGTTCGATTTCTTCATGCGATAGGCCGACGATCAAGCGGCCATTCAAAAGGCCGACCGTCGCCGGGACGGCCCCCTCCCTGCGTACTGCTGCTTCCATTCGTTGGGCTGTTTCGAGATTGTGCGGGCGGGGCAGACCGTGTGAGATCACGGTTGATTCAAGCGCAACGACTGGGCCGCCGCGGTCGATCGCCTCAGCCACTTCGGATCGAATGTCGAGATATGAGTTCACGAGTTGGCTGAGCCAGACTTTCGCATGTTTGATTCGATTCGTTCGAGTACCGACTGTCGGCTTAGATTCGGCGCGATCGATTCTTCCGTTTCGAGCGTCAGACTGGCAGCCGCGAGGCCCCAGAGTGCCGGTTCGTAGTGTTCGCCGGCAATCATGGCGTATGCGTAGCCAGCGACGAGCGCATCTCCGGCGCCTGTCACGTCGGCTACTTTTCGAGCGGGAATCGCCGGGATAAATCTTCCTGGTGTTCCATCGTCAACGTAAATTCCATCTTCGCCGAGCGTCATGATCACCGCGCCAACGCCTCGTCGCCGGATTTCGGTGGCTGCTTCGATGATGCTATCGCGGGTCGTGACTGAGCGTCCGCTCAGGACTGCAGCTTCTTTTGTGTTCGGAAACAAAACGTCAATTTCATCCAGAACAGAGCGCACGCGCACGGATTTCGCCACGGAGATAGGATCAACGAACACCGTCGCGTCGTTTTTGTTCGCGCGCAAGAGTCGCTCGATTGTCGCGGCGGGCAGGTTCGCATCGAGTACCCAGAATTTGGATTGTGCGATCACGGATGCGATGCTGTCTGCCCAAGCTGCGTCCAGCTCTTCGAAGATCGTCATATCCGCGAGGCCGATGAATAGCTGGGCTTTTTCGTCAAGCACAGCGGTGTAGCTTGCCGTAGGGCGATCGTGTGATCGACTCACATACGAGAGATCCAAATTTGAAGATGCCAAATCCCGCAGGAGATGATCTCCAGCACCATCCTGGCCAACAGAGGAGAATATCGCTGATTTGCCACCGAGCTTTACTAAGTTACGAGCGATATTGCAGACGACTCCGCCGGGGCACGAGCTGACCATCACTGGGTTCGATGTCCCGGGATGTAGCGGTTCGATGACGCGGGCTTTGCGATCGACGACGATGCCGCCGATGCAGGCGACTGTTTCTGAATTCTTGTTAGTCATTTCTGAGGAGTCGCGCTCGCCGTTACGCCCGACATCATATCAAGACATCCGTGAGATTCGATTCTGTCTGCGAACGTTCGCTGGGCCAATTTTGACTGGGAGTACGCGCCGGTGCGGACTAGGCGTCGCGGATAATTTTTGCGGCTGCCCAGCCGAGGAGGATGAGCGCGACCAGGACCACCCATCCATGCGAGTTTCCGTACGTCGCGGATGGGAAGTGATTGCTCAGCATAATGAAGACTGCGGGAACCGCCATGAAAGTGTTGTGCTTGGAGCGGAGCTTCGCGCGAGCGCCGAGCGCGGCGTCGAATTTGGCGCCTGCTGCGGACGCTGCGATCATCTTCCGTTGTGCGGGAAGAATTCGCATCCAGACGTTGAGCGTCATGATGGTTCCGAGTAGCGCTCCGACGTGGATGTACGCTGCGCGGCCGCTGAAGACGTGCGACAGGCCCCACGCGAGGAGCGCGATTGCGACGATGGAGAACGCCGCGAAGCCAATTTCCGATTTACCGACGGGCGATCGCGCGGCGACGTCGTAGATGATCCAGCCGATCGCGAGAACTCCCAATCCAATTACGACGCCAAGTCCGACGGAAATGTTGGCGACATCGGTGTCAATCAGCGCGCCGCCAAGGTAGTAGATGAGAATCAGCAGGATCATTCCGCTGACCCACGTCATGAGGGCCTCCCAGCGGAACCAATGGACTTGGCCGGGCGCGACGCCGAGAGTTCTTTGCTTCTCAACGGCATAAAAACCGCCACTGTGAACCATCCACAACTGCGGGGCTGTTTCGCCGGCGGCTGCCGACTTCTCGAGTTTTCCGAATTGGCCGTCGAGCCAGGTGAAGTAGTATGTCTGGCCGACCCACATGATGCCTGCAAAAACATGGAACCAACGGACGAAGAGATTTAGCCATTCCAGGACTGTTGGATTCACGTTATCTCGATACCTCGATCAAACGGTTCGCTAATCAGAAAATTCCAAAAACTTCGGTAGCCGAAACTCGTGACACTAGCATTGAGTTCGTCGCTGCACAAGATCGGTGCGGGCTTCTTTGGCTTCCATCCGCGACGCCAGTTCTCGCTTGCGATTAAGAGGTATCATCGAAATCGTTTGCGGTAGAGTGCCATTCCGACTGCGGCGTCTATTCCGATTTCCTCTAATGCTTTCACTTCGCGGCGGGTGCGAATTCCTCCCGCGGCGATGATAGGAAGGCGCGTCGCGCGGCGGAGTTCGCTAAACCACTTTAGATTAGCGCCGGTCATCGTGCCCTCTCTATCCACGTCGGTGCAGAGGAATCCACTGCAATAGGGTTCGAGGGCGACCATCACGTCCTGAGCTTTGATGGAAAGGGGCCGCTTCCAGCCATTGATCGTGATGCGGTTTTTTGCAGTGTCGAGTGCGACGATAATGCGGCGTCGTCCGGCGATCTGTACGAGTCGATTTAGAAATCGAAGGTCTAGGCCGTCTCTACAAAATACCGCGCTTCCGACAATGATTTGAGCCGGTCGACAACCTAGAATCTGTCGTGCGCGTGCGGCTGATCGTATGCCTCCGCCAACGCGCACTTTCATTCCGTATTTCGCGCGCGCTTTCTTGCACAGCTCGCGCAACAAAGTATCGTTCGGCGTTTTCCCCATCGCGGCATCGAGATCGATTACGTGCAGCCAGGAATAACGGCGGAATTTGTGAAGCAAGCCGACTACATCCTCGACCTCAAGGGCTTTTTTTCGGCCCTGGATCAACTGGACGGCGCGGCCATTTTGAAGATCTATACAGGGGATCAGCACGGCAGGCGGACCTCGACGGCGCGAGCGGCAAGGAAGTCTTTCAGGCTGCGAATGGATTGCACGCCATCGTGGAAAATCGAAGCGGCAAGAGCCGCGTCGGCGTAGCCTTCGGTGAAAACGTCGAAGAAGTGCTGTGGTGTTTTCGCGCCTCCCGATGCGATTACTGGCACGCGAACGGCAGTCGAAATCGCCGCCGTGAGCGCGAGATCAAATCCTGAGAGGGTGCCATCGCGATCCATCGAGGTAAGGAGAATTTCGCCGGCGCCGTGCGATACGCCTTTCTTCGCCCAGTCCACTGCATCGAGTTCGGTCGCGTCGCGCCCGCCGCACACGTAGACTCTCCAGTTTTTCCCATCGCGCTTTGCGTCTATCGCCAGGACCACGGCTTGAGACCCGAATTGTTCCGCGAGACGCGAAAGTAATTCCGGATCATTGATTGCGGCCGTGTTGACGGTAACTTTGTCCGCTCCGGCGAGCACTACCGCGCGCGCTTCTTCGAGCGTCCGTATGCCTCCTCCGGCAGTTAGGGGTATGGCGAGTTCCGCGGCAACGTTTCGGATCGTTTCGAGAAATGTGGAGCGGCGGTCGCGCGAGGCCGCAATGTCGAGGACCACCAATTCGTCGGCGCCTTCCGCGTTGTAGCGCGCGGCAAGTTCGGCGGGATCGCCCGCGTCGCGCAATCCAACGAAGTTGACGCCTTTGACGACGCGCGCGCCGTCGGTATCGAGGCACGGAATGATTCGTCGAGTGAGGGTCATTGTGCGAAGTTCAGGAAGTTTTGCAGGACGGCTGCGCCGGTTGCGGCCGATTTCTCGGGATGGAACTGCAGCGCCCAAACATTTTCGTGCTCGACAGCCGCGGCGAACGGAATGCCATGGCAACTCGTCGCGACGACGCGGGAATCTGCGCCATTGGCGGCGTAGGAATGGGCGAAATAGAAATAGGCGCCGTCGGGCACGCCGCGCAGTGCGCTCGACTCGCGCAATTGCTTGACGCGGTTCCAGCCCATGTGCGGCAACTTCACATCTGCGGGCAATCCCTGCACTGAACCGTCGAAGATATTTAGGCCCGGCACACCGGGAGCTTCTTTACTTGATTCGTAGAGAGCTTGCAGGCCCAGGCAAATTCCTAAGAACGGAACGCCGCGCCGGATCGCTGTGCGCAGCGGTTCTCGTAATCCCCGTTCATCGAGGCCGCGGATCAGCGTCGCAAAATGCCCCACTCCGGGAAGTAGTAAAGCGTCGGCGCGCTCGATGGAGTCGGGTGATTCCGAGCGCCTTGTCGCCGCGCCGAGACGCTCGAGTGCGCGCTCAACCGATGCGAGGTTTCCAGCGCCGTAATCGACCAGCGTGACGATCACAGCAGGCCCTTCGTGCTGGGAAGAACATTGCGGAGCCGTTTGTCTTTGGCGACGGCGAAGCGCAAGGCTCGCGCGAATGCTTTAAAAACCGCTTCGATTTGGTGGTGCGACGAACGGCCGTATAGGGCGCGGAGGTGGACGTTGGCGCGAGCCGACTGTGCGAATCCCAGGAAAAAGTCCTCGACGAGCTCGGACTGAAAGTCTCCGACGCGCTTCGCTGCTACTTTTACGTTGCAGACGCAATAGGGGCGACCGCTCAAATCAACTGCTGCTGCGGCCAAAGTCTCATCCATCGGCATCAAGAAGTAACCGGCGCGCAAAATTCCTCGCTTCGATCCGAGAGCGTTTCGAACAGCGTCACCGAGCGCGATCCCTGTGTCCTCGACTGTATGGTGCTGGTCTACGTCGAGGTCGCCGCGAACCTTCAGATCGAGATCGAATGCGCCGTGGCGAGCGAATAGCTCGAGCATGTGGTCGAAAAATCGGATACCGGTCGAGATGCGCGCCTTTCCTTTGCCGTCGAGATTGATGCGCAATCGGATGTCGGTCTCCGTAGTTGCGCGATGGATGAATGCGGTTCTCGGCATGGTTTGTCAGCGACTCCCCTCAATTTCGCGTAACAGCCGATTCATCTCGTCGCGAGTCCCAATGGTGATGCGAACAAATCCCGCGCCAATATCATGCGTTCGCGCACGGAGGAGAATCCCGCGGCGCTCGAGTCTTTGGAATAAAGCGGGACCAGCCGGGCCGAAATTGGCGAGAAGGAAATTACCGGCGCTGGGGAAAACCTGGATGCCAATCGTTTCAAGCGCGTTGGCAAATTCCGCGCGCACTTTTTTAATGTTTCTTACGTATCGCCGAAGCGTATCTCGATCTTTGATCGCGGCTTCAGTTGCCACGAGCGCCGCGAGGTTTACGGCATAGGGCGGCATGACACCGCGGAGCAGGGCGATGGATTTTGCGTTGCCGATGACGCAGCCAAGTCGCAATGAGGCGAGGCCGGCAGCCTTCGAAAAGGTTCGCACTGCGAATAAGTTCGTATACCGACGAATCCACGGCACGACTGTAATGCCGGAAAAATCGGCATACGCTTCGTCAATCACGAGCGCGGTTTCCTTTGCAGCGTTAACGATTTGCTTTAGGGCACGCTCATCGAGAAGAGTGCCGGTTGGGTTGTTTGGATTCGCGATGATGGCAACGCGAGGTTTGCGCCGTAGGGCTCGAAGAAAATCGTCGAGCGGGAAATCCATTTGGCGGGTGTACCGCAGCGCCGTGATTCGGGCGTCGAAATTCTCGGCGTAGAAGCGATACATTGGAAACGTCGGCTCGCAGAAGAGCACCCCCGATCGTGGATCGACGCAGGCGTCGAAGAAGACGCGCAGTGCATCATCGGCGCCGTTCGCGAGTAGGAGCTCTTCGGGGCGAATAGCGAAGTACCGCGCGATTTTCGCGGAAGTCTGGCGATACTCGGGATACATTGCGATGTGTTTTGTTGACAGGCGCGCGAGAGCTTTTGGAACTCCATGCGAGCAGCCTGCGGTATTTTCATTCAGATCGAGCCGAAGCACGCCCTCGCGGCCGTCACCGGGGAGATCGTAGGTTCGTTTGTTCAGAACAGCGCGACGAATCGGAAGGCTGGATTTCATTGACGCACCGTGATCGCAGCTTCGTGCGCGAGAAGGCCTTCGGCGCGCGCGAGCGCCGAAGCGACGGGCCCGATTCGCGTGAAGCCTTTTCGCTCGATGGTCTGGACATTGATGCACTTCACAAAATCCAGCGCACTGAGACCACCGCGCCGGCGCGCCCATCCGCCTGTGGGTAGAACGTGATTGCTGCCGCTGGCGTAATCGCCGATTGGCTGCGCGCTCCATTCGCCCAGGAAAATTGTTCCGGCTGCGGAAATGTTATCGAGCTGCTGGCGCGCGTTGCCGTCTAACGTGAGATGCTCGGGCGCAAATCGATTTACAAAATCGACTGCAGCTTTGAGCGAGGTTGCGATCAGAATTGCTCCGTTGCGCGTTGTCGCCTCGTGGGCCGGATTTTCTCTCCGCAGCTGCTTAAGTTGCATACCAATCTCACGCTGCACATCTCGTGCCGATTTCGTCGAGGTTGTCAAAAGAAAACTTGCAGCATCAGGGGCATGTTCGGCCTGCGCCAGCAAATCCGCCGCGATCCATCTGGCGTTCCCGCGTGTCGCGAGGATCATCGCCTCCGTCGGTCCGGCGGGCAAGTCAATCGCGCAATCGGCGCTGATCAATTGCTTCGCAGCAGTCACAAAACGATTGCCCGGCCCAAAGATTTTGTCGACGTTCGGAACACTGGGTGTGCCATACGCGAACGCTGCGACGGCCTGAGCGCCGCCGATGCGCGCGATCTCGGTGATGCCGAGCATCGCTGCCGCTGCCAGCAATTCGTGATTCGGTCTCGGGCATACGACCACGATTCGCTTCACGCCTGCCACTTGCGCCGGGATAACGGTCATCAGAAGTGTCGAGACCAACGCGTATCGGCCGCCGGGGATGTAGCAGCCAATCGTCTCGATTGGACGCACCATTTGCGAGATCGTGACGCCAGGCTCGACCTTGAGCGTGGTACTTCTCGGCAACTGCGCCTGCGCGACGCGGCGAATATTTCTCGCGGCGTGCCGAACGGCTCTGAGGAAATCCTCCCTCACGCGACCGCGCGCAGACTCGATTTCACGCCGCGTGATCCACACGTCCTCTCTGCGTAAATCCGTGCGGTCGAGCCGTTTCGTCCAGGCGAAAAGGGCCTTGTCGCCGCGCCGCCGAACGTCGTTTACGATCTTCGCAGCGACGCGCTCGGCTTCGATGTCTCGCTGCCGGCGTGCGTCCAAGAGCGCTTTTTCCACTGTCGCGGTGAGTCGGACGATTCGCATCAGAGCACGATTTTGTTCAGAGGATATTCGACTATGCCCTGCGCCTTGGCCGTTTTGAGCTTGGGCAGGAGTTGCCGAACCACACTTTCCTCGATGATGGTGTTGACCGCTACCCAATCCGGATCACTGAGTGTGGAAATCGTCGGATTCTTCAAGGCGGGCAGAACATTTAACACGCCGGGCAAATCTTCGCGGCGGACGTTCAGCATCAAGCCGACCTTACTTGCCGCAGCGATAGCGCCTTGGAGCATCACGATAAGATTTTGACATTTTTCGCGCTTCCAGGGATCGCTGGCAGCTTCGTGATTCATGATGAAGACCGTCGCTGACTCGAGCACAGTATCCAGGATTCGAAGCCGATTCGCGCGGAGCGACGAACCCGTTTCCGTTACT
>Ga0302325_10029129_pt1 | contig 11410 bp, 9 predicted proteins | sample Palsa_T0_2_FD_201948 | JGI IMG/M metagenome (GOLD analysis project Ga0302325, IMG submission 201948) | Peat permafrost microbial communities from Stordalen Mire near Abisko, Sweden - Palsa_T0_2 | ecosystem: Environmental > Terrestrial > Soil > Palsa > Peat permafrost | place: Sweden: Abisko... | reverse complement strand
CACTCGAACGTCGTGTTCATGCTCGGTCCGGAGGCCAACCACTACATGACCGTCTCCCATGCCTCCAACTTCATCTGGCGCGACGGCCACCTTCGCGACCTGATCGGCCTGATGGGCGACGGGCTGCTCACGATCGACGGCGAGTTCCACAGACGCTCGCGCCTGATCATGCTCCCGGCCTTCCATCGCGACCATATCGCCGCCTCGGTCGATGCGATGGTCGAGGAGACCAACCGCGCGCTCGACCGCTTCACGCCGGGCGCGCAGATCGACCTGTATGCCTGGACCCGCCGGCTCGCCCTGCGCGTGGCGATGCGCGGCCTGTTCGGCCTGGACCCCGACGGCGAGCCCGCCCACTCGATCGATGCCGCCGCTCTGTTCGAGCAGGCGCTTGCCTTCTACTCCTCCGAGTACCTGCTGCGCGTGCTGCGCGGCCGCCACTCGCCGTGGGGGCGCCTGCAGGTCGCGGCGAGGCAGCTGGACACGATGATCTACGCGGAGATCACCCGCCGCCGGCGCACCGGAGAGCGGGGCGAGGACGTCCTCAGCCTGCTGCTCGACGCCGAGGACGAGGACGGCAACACGCTCTCTGACCTGCAGATCCGAGACGAGGTGATGACGCTGATGTTCGCCGGCCACGACACCACCACCTCGACCGTCGCCTTTATGTTCTACGAGCTCGCCCGCAACCCCGACGTTGCCGATCGCCTGACCGCCGAGCAGGACGCGCTGCTCAGGGACGGCCGCCCAACCGCCGCGCAACTGACCTCCGGTGAGCTCTCAGAGCTCGAGCTGGTGCTCGATGAGACCCTGCGCAAGTACCCGGCCGCCTGGGTCGGCCCGCGGCGCTCAGTCGAGGCGTTCGAGTTCGAAGGCCAAAAGGTCCCCGAGCGCGCATTCGTCAACTACTCCTCCTGGGCGAGCCACCACCTCCCGCACGTGTTCGCGGACCCCGAGGCCTTCCGCCCGGACCGCTTCACGCCCGAGGCGCGTGCGGCCCTGCCCAAGGGCGCCTACATCCCCTTCGGAGGAGGGTCGCGCACGTGCATAGGCATGCGCTTCGGCCAGCTCGAGATCCGCACGATCGCCACACTCATCCTCTCCCGCTTCTCGCTGTCCCTGCCCGCGGACTTCCGCCTGAGTATCCGCCAGATGCCGACGATCAGCCCCAGGCACGGTCTACCCATGGTGATCCACGCCCGTGCAACCGCGGGCAGGGCCGATCTTTCAGCGGTGGCCTGAAGGCGCCGCGCACAAGGACCCGGCTGCGGGCGGACACCGCCCGTGTGGCGCGCCTCAGCGCAGGCTCGCCCTGATCGTCAGCCGATAGCCCACCACGCCTGCACTGCCGCTGATCGCGCTCGCGCCGACCCCTTCCACGTACACGTCGGGCTCGGAAAACACCGTGAGCTGGAGGCCCCCAACGAGAAATCCACGCGGGCTCGCCACCAGCTTCCCATCGCTCGCGTGTGCCACCGCGTTGACAGAAGCCCCCACGCCGAACAGCCCGCCGGTGGCTCGCACTTCGACTTCGCCGCCCCCGCTCGAGAGCAGCTGCACGCCGAATCCTTCCGGCAGCGCCGCCTTCACGTCCGCCACGCTGATCTGCGCCTGTGCGCCCAGCGCGGCTCCCTGCTTGTGAAAGCTCACATCGGTGAGCCGCAACGGCCCCTCCTGGGCGCTTGAGGCCGTCAGCTCGATCTTGTTGACGCCGCTCGCTTCCCGCAGCAGTTTCCCTGTCTGCGCCGGGCTCACTTCGAGGTTCCGCGCGCGTACCGTCACCGAATCGGCGTGCCCCCACAGCAGCTCGATCGCAGGCCAGGCCTTCACGGTCACGCTTTCCACGCTCCCGTAGCGGCCCACACGCGAGGAGATCCTGTTCGCGGCGATGCCCGGCAGGAACACCTGCGCCAGCACCAGCACCAGCACGATCGCCCCTGCCAGCCCCGCAGCGATTCGGCCGGCTCTGCCCACCCGCACAGCTTCGCAGGCCCGCTAGCCTTGGGGTCCCCCTCACAGGGGCGCGTAGCTCAGTTGGTCAGAGCACCTCGTTTACACCGAGGGGGTCGCCCGTTCGAGTCGGGCCGCGCCCATCCTCCCTCCCCGCCGACCGTCCACCGCCACGAACCCACGACCCGACCACGACCCCGATGACCGACCAGACCCCAATTCGCATCGCGGTGATCGGCTCGGGGCCCGCCGGCTTCTACGCGGCCGGGCACCTGCTCAAGGACTCCGCCGGCCTACTCGAGGTCGACATGATCGAGCGCCTGCCGACGCCCTGGGGCCTCGTGCGCTCCGGCGTCGCGCCCGATCACCCGAAGATCAAGTCTGTGACGCGCGTGTATGAGAAGACCGCCGTGCATCCGCGCTTCCGCTTCTACGGCAACGTCAACTTCGGCGAGCACGTCCACCGCGAGGATCTGCTCGAGCACTACCACGCGATCGTCTACGCGACCGGCTCACCGTCTGACCGGCCGCTCGGCATCCCCGGTGAAGATCTCCCCGGCTCCCATGCCGCCACCGAGTTCGTCGGCTGGTACAACGGCCACCCCGATCACACAGATCTCGAGTTCGATCTGCTCTCCGCCGAGCGGGCCGTCGTGATCGGCAACGGCAACGTGGCGCTCGACGTCGCCCGCATGCTCGTGCTCGAGCCCGCCGAGCTCGCCCCCACCGACACCGCCGACCATGCCCTCGACGTGCTCGCCCGCAGCCGCGTCCAGGAGGTGGTCGTGATCGGCCGCCGCGGCCCGGCCCAGGCGGCCTTCACCAACCCCGAGCTGCTCGAGCTCGGCGAGCTCTCAGACGCCGACGTCGTCGTCGACGCGGCCGAGCTGGACCTCGCGCTCGCCGTCCACGACCCCGACGCCGAGTCCGACGTGACCTCGCGGCGCAACGTCGAGATCCTCCGCTCCTACGCCGAGCGACCACCCACCGGGCAGCGCAGGCGCGTGGTGCTGCGCTTCCTGCTCTCACCCGCGGCCCTGCTTTCAGATGATCATGGCCGCCTCGGCGCCGTCGAGCTGATCCGCAACGAGCTCGTGCCCGCCCCCGGCGGTGGCCTGCGCGCCCAGGCCACCGGCGAGCGCGAGACGATCCCAGCCCAGCTGGCCTTCCGCGCGATCGGCTACCGCGGCATCCCCCTTCCCGGCGTCCCCTTCGATGAGCGTTCGGCCGTGATTCCCAGCGAGGCCGGCCGCGTGCTCGACCCCGAGACCGGAACGCCGCTGCCGGGCGAGTATGTCGTCGGCTGGATCAAGCGCGGGCCCTCCGGCGTCATCGGCACCAACAAGAAGGACGCGCAGGAGACCGTCGATGCGATCCTCACCGACCTGCCCTCGCCGGGCACGGCCAACGGCGCGTCGCCCGACCGCAGCGACAGGCACGTTCCGCGCTCTCCCGATCCCGCCGCGGTCGAGGCGCTTCTGCGCGCGCGCCAACCGGAGCTCGTCACCTACGAGGGCTGGGAAGCGATCGACCGCCACGAGCGCTCCCTCGGAGAGCAGGCGGGTCGCCCGCGCGTCAAGCTCACGCGCATCGAGGAGATGCTCCGAATCGCGGGCGCAGCCGACCCCACCCCGGACTCTTGAGCGTCCATTTTGCGGTGCATCAGAACGGCCATCTGCCAGACTGTCGCTTCGTGAGCCCCGTTAGCTCATCTGGTAGAGCGCCGGACTTTTAATCCGGTGGGGCGAGTTCGAGTCTCGCACGGGGCATTCTGGCGTAGTGCAGCTTGGTTCGAGAATCATCGAGCTGGTCGCCCGAGATACACGTCCAAGAATCCAACTCGCGCTCAACTTCGGCGGTCGCTCGTCGATCCTGAACATGAGCTTCGAGATCAGCCCCCCTGCTTACCTCGCGCGGGAAGTCTCGGTGCAAATCCCGTGGAACAGAGCCCAGCCAACAGCGACCACCCTGCGCTGACCGAGCCCCGTTCTGACACCACCGATCCAGCGGATGAGGTCTTTGAGCCAGGGCGCCCCGGGCGCGTCGACGCGGAGACGCTGGAGACTGTGCTCGAGTCGCTCCTTGCTCGCTATCCCGACGCGCCGGTCGCCGCGGCCGGAGCGGACGGCGTCGCCCTTCCCATGCCCGAGTCCATTCCGCTCGCGCGCAACCCCGTCCTGGAGTCCCCTTCGGGCCTGCATCTGGTCGTCCTTGCGGATCGGGTCAGGCTCCTTGCCACCTGGGATCGCGTCCTGGCTGGGGGTGCCGCTCGATGCCTGGCACACCTCACGTGCGATCCCGAAGTCACCGTCGCCTACAGCGGACTTGATCTCCGTGAGCGCCACGGCGTGCTGTTCGCCATCTTCATCGAGACCGACGCGCCCCGTGAGCCCGAGACGGAGATCCGTCCAGTTCCCAAGGCCCTGCCACGATTCTCCACCATGGGCAAGGACGAGCGGAGCTTCATTATCAAGAGCGACGACGCGATCACGCAGATCCTGGGTTGGAGCGCCGAGGAGCTGGAGGGCCACCGCTCGATCGAGTTCATCCACCCAGACGACCATGCCCTTGCGCTCGACAACTGGATGGAGATGCTCGCCTCCCCAGGTCCCGGACGACGGGTGCGCCTGCGCCATCGCCACCGTGACCAATCGTGGGTGTGGTTCGAGGTCACCAATCACAATCTGCTCGACGACCCCGATCACCAATGTATCGTCAGTGAGCTGGCCGACATCTCCGAGGAGATGGCCGCACAGGATGAGATCACGGCACGGGAGCAGCTCTTGCACACGCTCGCCGAGGCGGTCCCGGTCGGGCTCCTCCAGGTCGATGCGAGCCGAGAGATCGTCTACACCAACGATCGGCTTCACGAGATCCTCGGTGTGGCGCGAACCACGGCCGTGCAGCCACAACTGGCGACCGTGGTGGAGGGCGATCGCGCAAAATTGGAATCAGCTCTCGCCGAGGCGCTCGAATCTGGAGCTCCCGCCGACATCGAGGTCGAGCTGCGGCTACCGCTCGAGCGCGAGCTGCGCTACTGCACAATCAATCTGCGTGGCGTGACGCAGGCCGACGGGACGGTCAGCGGAGCGATTATCTGCGTGGCCGACGTGACCGAAGGCGCGCGCATGCGCAACGAGTTGGCGAAGCGGGCGACCTTTGACGAACTGACCGGCTGCTACAAGCGCGCGTCGATCATGCTCGCGCTCGAGGCCAATATCGCCGCAGGCGGGCATCAGGCAGAACGCGCCGTGATGTTCGTTGACCTCGATCACTTCAAGCAGGTCAACGACCGCTACGGTCACGCTGCAGGAGATGAGCTGCTGAGTATCGTCGCACAGCGGCTGCAGAGCGTTGTGCGACCCGGTGATTCGGTCGGCAGAATCGGCGGAGACGAGTTCCTGGTCATCTGTCCGGATATCGGTGGACCCCAACAGGCAATCGGGCTCGCCCAGCGTCTGATGAGAGCCCTCAGCGGAGATGTGCGTCTCAGCGCCGGGAGCATCTCCCATCACGTCAGCATCGGAGTGGCACGGTCCGACAGCGATGACACCGATGCCGACACGCTCGTTGCCCTGGCCGATTCTGCGATGTACGAGTGCAAGCGCCGGCAGAGTGCCGAAGCCACCCTGGCGAACGTCAACCCGGAGATGGCCGCGTAGCCGCGAGTGCAGCCGGACCGTTAATCGGTGGGTACCGCGTGCGACCATAGCCGATGCGAAAAGGGAGGCGGGAAGGAAGGAAACTCGCCACGCCCTGGCAAGATTCGCGGGCTCTTCCCCGAGCTCCCATGTCAAATCCCTGCGAGAGCACGAACGAGCCGAGATGACCAAGCTGGTCATCTTCGACTGCGACGCCGTGCTCGTCGACAGCGAGCCCATCTCCAACGGCGTGCTCGCACGAATGCTCACGGCCGAGGGACTGCCCACAACACTGGCCGAGGCGCGTCGCGATTACCAGGGGCTGCTGCTCGGCGAGGTCCTTCTCAGTGCCGAGACGAAGCTCGGTCGCCCGCTTCCGCACGGATGGCTTGCCCGCTACGAGCGTGAGCGCTCGGTCGCCTTTCGCGATGAACTGAAGCCCGTGGCGGGCGCGGCGGAGGCGGTTCGGCGGGTCAGCGCTGCGGGCATCGCCGTGTGCGTCGCCTCGCAGGGCAAGCTCGAGAAGACGCGCCTGACGCTCGGCCTGACCGGCCTTCGCGAGCTGTTCGGACCCGGCGCGCTGTTCTCCGCCGAGTCGGTGCCGCGCGGAAAGCCCCACCCGGATCTGTTCCTGCACGCGGCAAGCGTGATGGGCTCCTCGCCCGCCAGCAGCGTCGTCGTCGAGGACACCCCCTCGGGCGTCACGGCCGCGGTGTCCGCGGGCATGCGTGCGCTCGGCTACGCCGCCGACAGCGATGAGGTGGCGCTCCGAGAGGCGGGCGCAGAGACCTTCCACTCACTCGATGAGCTCCCGCGCCTACTGGACCTCGAGTGAGTTCCTAACCGGGACAGGCACCGACCTCAACGCCCCGGCGCTGCGGCCGGTTCGCCGTTGTCAGTAGGACCACCTCCCATGTGCATCGTCACGCCCGTGGAGATCGGCGTGCCGCGGAGGCAGCCGACGGTGTACGGATACTCGATCGTCGCGACGTAGTGGTAGATGTCGGTCATCTTCCCGTTCCACATCACCCTGCTCCTGCGCCCATGGCAGGCGTCCAGGTCGGTGTTCGTGAGCAGCGCGCCGCTCGCGTCGCGTTCCACGTAGATGCCGTATCCGTCCACCGCATAGCCAACGAGCGTCGAGCGTGCCGTCGCCTTGTCGATCATGAATGTCGGGACCTCGTGATGGTGGTAGGTGTCGCCCGCGTCAGGGTGGCCCTGATAGGAGTCGAGGATCTCGTGCGCGCCGGCGTCACGACCCTGACCGTCGAGGGCGTTGAAGAGCACCACGCCGTCCATCAGCACGCCGATCGCCCCGCCGCCGGTGCATGTGGATTTCTTGGCCATGGTCGGATCGGCCGGGATCTTCCAGTCGATCGATTGCGCAACTATCCGGTTGGGGTTCATGTCGTAGGTGTATGCGGGATCGCTGCTGGCGATCGGGAACACCCCGCTTGTGTGCCCGAGCGGCAGGTCGTTCGTCCTGATGATGCGCCTCGAGCCGGAGCGTGAGACCGAGAAGGACGCAGCCGGCCAGCTGACCGAGCCCTCGACGGCGAGCTTCGTAAGTGAGTCCCAGGTGTGCGTCTTTTCGTCGATCCACGGGCCCACCTTGGTGGCGCCGCCCATGCCTCCAACGCCGCACGAGTCGACATAGCCGACCTTCGGACTCGTCGAGCGGTAGCCGTCCCCGAGCGGGATCGCGGCGGGGTTGATCGGGCCGGTCGACGTCGGCGTGGTTGCGTAGGGGGTTGTCGCTGTCGTCGAGTCCGCGGACTGTGTGATCGTCGCCGTCGTGCCGCCGCAGCCCGCGAGCACGATCACGCTCACGCCGGCCATGCCCACGCGTCGTATGTCGCCGAGTCCAGACAAGCCTTCTCCTGACGTGCGTTCGAGAGGCGGGAGCATACTGCTGGCTCGTGACGTCGGCGCGGCCTCTGAGACCCCACGCCGCGCGTCGCGCGATTACGTGTCCGCGCTAGCCTTCGTGGCGCTCGGCCCCGACGACCGGGCGTGCACCACCCCATCTGGGAAGTAGGAGGTCTTTCGCATGAGCCGCTCGCCCGCAGTCCCCTTTGACGTGTCTTCTCGCACCGTCTTCATCACCGGCGCAGCGCGCGGCATCGGCGCCGCGACAGCCGAGCGGCTGCATGCCAAGGGCGCGAACGTCGCTCTCGTCGGGCTCGAGCCCGAGCGCCTGGAGGAGCTCGCCGAGCGCCTGGGCCCCGATCGCGCGACGTGGTTCGAAGCGGACGTCGCCGACTACGACGCGCTCGAGCGAGCCGTCGAGGGAACGGTCGAGCGCTTCGGCGGAATCGACGTCGCAATAGCCAACGCCGGCATCTCCTATGTCGGCTCGCTCGCAACGGCTCCGGTGGAGCAGGTCGAGCGCACGCTCGAGGTGAACCTCCTGGGTGTGTGGCGCACCGACCGCGCCGTCATCGAGCAGATCACCAGGCGGCGCGGCTACCTGCTGAACATCGCCTCGCTCTCAGCCGTCACGCACACCGCGATGATGGGCCCCTACACGACTGCCAAGTCCGGAGTCGAGGCGCTCTCCGATGCCCTGCGCATGGAGACGGCTCCGAGCGGCGCGCGCGTCGGCTGCGCCTACTTCGGCTTCATCGACACCGACCTCGTGCGCGCCGCCTACGCGCAGCCGTCCGTCGAACTGATGAACGCCGCGCTGCCCGGCTTCCTGCGCGACCCGGCGCCCCTTTCCAGCGCCGTCGACGCGATCGAGCGGGGCATCGAACGGCGCGCAGCGAGGCTGTGGGCTCCGCGCTGGGTGGGCGCCGCGATCGCCCTGCGAGGCGTGCTGCAACCGCTGCTCGAATGGCGCGCACAGAGCAACGCCGCCGAGCTCGCCGAGGCCATGCGCATGTCGGATCCTCAGTCGGGCAATGTGCCCGAAGCGGACCCCTTGCTCGGCGTGGCAACACAGGCGCTCGCTCCACGCGAGAGCACTCCCATCACTGGGCGCGAGAGAACTCCCATATCGCGATGAACAGCATCCCCAGCCCGAGCGCCGCGATCACCGCGGCCTCGAGCGCCGTGGGCACGCGCCATCCCCACCAGGTGACGCCCGGGTCGAGCGCCTTGCGCGCCGCTGCGCTGATGTCCAGGTGCGTGAAGATCGCGCGGCGCATCGGCTCGACGGCGTAGGTGAGCGGATCGAGGCGGTTGAGCACAGCGAGCCACGCGGGCAGGCGCGCGACCGAGTAGAGCGCGCCGGAGAGGAAGAACATCGGCATGATCACCATCTGCATCAGCGCCATGAACGACTGCATCTGGTTGATCCGCGCCGCGAACATCACGCCGAACGCGGTTATCGCGAACGCGAGCAGCAGCGCCAGCGCGAACAGCTCGAGGATCAGGGTCAGTTCGTAGGGCACACCCACGAGCGGCGAGATCGCGATCACGATCAGACCCTGAAACGCCGCAACCGTCGCGCCGCCGAGGCACTTGCCGAGCACGATCGAGCTGCGCCGTACCGGCGCCACCATCATCTCGCGCAGAAACCCGAACTCCCGATCCCACACGATCGAGGCGGCGGAGAACATCGCCGTGAACATCACCGCCATGCACAGCACGCCCGGGTAGATGAAGGTTCTGAAATTGACCCCGTGCGTGCCCGCCGAGGCAAGCGTGGAGAGGCCCGTGCCCAGCACGAACAGGAACAGGAACGGCTGCACCAGCGAGGTCAGGATGCGCAGGCGGTCGCGCCTGAAGCGGATCAGCTCGCGCTTCCACACCACCTTGATCGCACGCAGCTCGCTGCGCAGGCTGCGCATGGGAACGTGTACGCGTGCGATCTCATGCGGCGGGCCCTCGTGACTCTTCGGCGGGGCGGGGGTGCTTGCGAGCTGGGTGGCCATCAGCGGTTCATCATCCGCGCCACGTTGCGCCTCGTGTCGTTTTCCGATGACTCGGCGTCGCGGATCGTGGTGCCCGTGTAGGACATGAACACATCGTCGAGCGAGGGGCGCGAGACGCTGATCGAATGGATCGGCCGGCCGAGCTCGGCGAACAGGCGCGGAACGAACTGCTCGCCCTCGGGCACGCCGAACGTGACCTCGCCTTCCGCGAGCACCGCCTCGATCCCGAAGCGCTCGGAGAGTGCGGCGATCGCCGCGTCCTCATCATCCGTCTTTATCTGCACGCGGTCCTTGCCCACGCTCGCCTTCAGCGCCTCGGGCGTGTCGAGCACGATGATCCGCCCCTGATCGATGATCGCGATCCGGTCGCAGTGCTCGGCCTCGTCCATATAGTGGGTGGTGAGAAAGATCGTGATGTCCTCGCGCGTCTTCAGCTCGCGGATGTAACCCCAGATCGAGCTGCGCGTCTGCGGGTCAAGTCCGACCGTGGGCTCGTCCAGAAACAGCACGCGCGGCGAGTGCAGCAGGCCGCGCGCGATCTCAAGACGCCGCTTCATCCCTCCGGAGAAGGTGTTCACGAGGCTCGACCGGCGCTCCCACAGGCCGACCATCTCCATCACCTGGCGCAACCGCTGTGCAACCACGTCGCGGGACACCCCGTAGAGCTCGGCGTGCAGGGCGAGGTTCTGCTCGGCGGTGAGGTAGCCGTCGAGCGTGGTGTCCTGGAAGACCAGGCCGATGTTGCGGCGCACCTCGTCGCGTTCGCCCACCACGTCGTGGCCGGCAACCGATGCCGATCCGGCGCTGGGGCGCACCAGCGTGCAGAGCATGTTGATCGTCGTCGACTTGCCCGCGCCGTTGGGGCCGAGGAAGCCAAACGTCTCCCCGGCGTGCACCTCGAGGTCAATGCCCCGCACCGCCTCGACCTCGCCGTAGCGCTTGACCAGACCGTTCACGGAAACCGCGGGAGCGGCGCCGTTCGAGGTGGCAGACGACCCCGCGCCACCTGCGAGCGGCGCGGGATCTGAATCGGTGGATGCGGGTGGCACGGTGCCTGGTTGGCTTGACATCTGCGGGGTCGCGCGACTAGGAGGCGTCCTCCACAGTAGTGCTCTCCGGATCGCCATCGCCGAGGATGCGGTAAAGGTCGCGCCGGGTCGCCGTGAGCACCTTGCGGGCCTCGGCGAGCTGGGCGTCTGAGCCGGTGCGCATCACCTGAGCGAAGGCGAACGCGACCTCACGAGCGAGCTTGGCCAGATCGTGGACCTGATCGCTCACGTCTCCGCTCATCTGCTCCCACGGCGTGGATGCATCCTCGCCGCGGTCCTTCAACTGCGTCTGGCCGGCGTCGGTCAGGCGGAACAGCTTGCGACCGTCGATTTCCTCGGAGCGGATCAGCCCCTCGTCCTCGAGCTGCTGGAGGGCCGGATACACCGAGCCCGGGCTCGGGCGCCAGGCGCCGTCGCTTCGCTCCTCGACCTCCTGCATGATCTGGTAGCCGTTGCGCGGCTCCTCGGCCAGCAGCAGTAGCGCCGCCGTGCGGATGTCGCCGCGGCGAGCCTTGCGTCCTCGCCCTCGGCCTCGGCCTCGGCCGGCGGGAGCACCGAACGGGAAGTCGCCGCCTCCGGGGCCGAAGCCGCGATGGCGGTGGCGGCAATGTCCGTGGCCTGTTGATTGTGGTGTACTTGAAAACATATCTAACTCCTATCGAGTTCTATCAAAGTAACGCAAAGATATATCACAACTGTTCGGAAAAGCCAACCCTCCGGCGTTCTCGCCAGGCGCCAGGCGGCTTCCGTTCAGGCTCCGCTGGGCTGCGGGCCGGGTTCATAGCCACCGAGCTCCTGAACCGTCCGCCTGGCGCTCGCGTTGGCCCATGGGCTGCTGCTGATCAGACCGAGCACGAGCACCGCGAGGCCGCAACCGGTGATGATCCACCAG
>Ga0302325_10029127_pt1 | contig 11411 bp, 8 predicted proteins | sample Palsa_T0_2_FD_201948 | JGI IMG/M metagenome (GOLD analysis project Ga0302325, IMG submission 201948) | Peat permafrost microbial communities from Stordalen Mire near Abisko, Sweden - Palsa_T0_2 | ecosystem: Environmental > Terrestrial > Soil > Palsa > Peat permafrost | place: Sweden: Abisko... | reverse complement strand
CAATCACATCTCAAAAGCCGCGCGCACCGATTACCTCTGCGATCTCGATCTCACCAATGACGAGCTTTATTACCTGCTCGATCTCGCCGCTGCCGTAAAGCAATCGCCGCGGGCCTACGGGCAGAACATGGCCGGTAAGTCCATCGCCATGCTCTTCGAGAAGCCGTCCCTGCGCACCAAGCTCACGTTCGATCTCGCTATGAGTCAGATGGGCGGCGCCTCCGTCTTTATGGAAGGCCCCATCGGAGTCCGCGAACCGCTCAAGGATGTCGCCCGCAACCTGGACCGCTGGTGCAACGGAATTGTCGCCCGCGTCTTCGCCCAGAGTACCGTCGAAGGCCTCGCCGAGTGGTCATCGGTCCCCGTGATCAACGCCCTCAGCGATGCCTGGCATCCCTGCCAGGCGCTGGCCGATGTGCTCACCATTCGCGAGCGCTTTGAAACCTTCCAGGGCCGCAAACTGGCCTTCATCGGCGACGGCAATAACGTGGCGCAGTCCCTCATGATTACCGCGGCACGGCTGGGCATGGATTTCGCCCTGGGATGCCCGCCGGGATACACCCCCGATCCCGATATCGTGGCCCAGGCGGAAGGTTTGTCCGCCGTCTCCCACGCGTCCATCACCATTACCCACGATGCCGCCGAGGCGCTGGCTGGCGCCCACGCGGTTTACACCGATGTGTGGGCCAGCATGGGACAGGAACAGGAAGCCGCCAAACGGAAAAAGGCGTTCCACGAATATCAGGTCAATGAAGCGCTCTTCGCGCAGGCCCGGCCCGACGCCGTCTTCATGCACTGTCTGCCGGCCAAACGCGGCGAAGAGGTTACCGACGGCGTGATGGAAAACCCGCGCAGCGTGGTCTTCGATCAGGCGGAAAACCGGCTGCACGCGCAAAAAGCGCTGCTGCTGATGATGCTAAGTTAAATCGATGCATAAAACCAACATCATTTCCGCTCCTTGCAGCGGCCAGGATATCTCTGTCTTATGAAGCTCTGGGGAGGACGATTTGAAGCCGGCCCGTCGGAAATCTTCGAGCGCTTTTCAGGCTCGCTGCATTTCGACCGGCGCCTCATCGACGCCGACATTCGCGGCTCGCAAGCCTTCGCCCGGGCTCTCGTAGGCGCCGGCATTCTCACCGCCGGCGAGTGCGCGCAAATCGTCGCCGCCTTCGACGCCATCCGCGCCGAGGCAACCGCTCCCGATTTTTACGCCGGCGCCACCGACGAAGACGTGCACACCCTGGTCATTCGAAAATTGAAAGAGCATGCCGGCGCGGTGGCCGATAAGATCCACACCGGCCGCAGCCGCAATGAGCAGGTCTCGCTCGATACGCGTCTCTGGCTGCGCGAGGAATGCGACCGCGTGCGCGCCCTCTTGAGTGGCGTGATGTCCGCGCTGCTCAGTCTGGCCGCCAAGTATCCCGGCGCCATCATTCCCGGCTATACGCATATGCGGCGCGCGCAGGCAGTGCTCTGGCCGCACTATCTGCTGGCCTATTTCGAAATGTTCGCGCGCGATTTCGACCGCTTCGGCGAAGCCCGCCACCGCGCCGATGTCCTGCCCCTGGGCTCCGGCGCGCTGGCCGGCAGCGGCTTTCCGTTCGACCGTGAAGCCATGGCCCGCGATTTGGGATTCGCCGCCATCACCGCCAACAGCATGGATGTCTCCGGCGATCGCGATTTCGCGCTCGATTTTCTCTACGCCGCGAGCGTCGCCATGATTCACCTCAGCCGCCTCGCCGAGGACTGGATTCTTTATTCCAGCGAAGAGTTCGCGTGGATGGAGTTGGGCGATGGCGTCACCAGCGGATCCAGCCTGATGCCCCAAAAGAAGAATCCCGATTCGCTCGAACTGATCCGCGGCAAGTGCGGGCGCGTCATGGGCTGTCTCACTTCCCTGATGGTCACCATGAAGGGGCTACCCATGACTTACAATCGCGACATGCAGGAAGACAAGGCGCCGCTCTTCGAGGCTGCCGACGAAGTAAGTGGATCGCTCGAAATGGCCCGCGCAGTTATCGAGTCCGTCAAGTTACTTCCCGCCCGCCCCGCGGCCGCCGCCGAAGAGAGTTGGGTAGTCGCCACGGATCTAGCGGAAGCCCTCGCCCGCGCCGGAACGCCGTTCCATCAGGCCCACCGGATTGTCGGCCGCTTCGTGCTGGAAAGCTTGCGTAACGGCAAAAAGCCCGCCGATTGGACACCCGCCGAGATGGCGGAATTCGCTCCCGAATTCACTGTCGATATGGCGGCCTTGCTCGATCCTCATAAAGGAATGCAGTCCCGCGAGATTACCGGGGGCACCGGTCCGCAATCCGTAGCCCAGGCCCTGACCGCCGCCAAAGAGCGGCTCGTAAGGATGAATCCATGACGAAAACCTACCGCCAAGGTCAGATTTTGAAACTGATCCGCAACAAACGGATCTCCACGCAAGAGGAACTGGCGCAGGAGTTGCGGGCGCTGGAAATTGCCGCCACCCAAGTCACCCTTTCCCGCGACATCCGCGATCTGCGGCTGGTCAAGACCCGAGACGGCTATCGCGAGATGGCCCCCGAAGAGACCGGTCCGCAGTTCTCCATGCTGGCGGCGGAATTCCTCAAAGATGTCCTGCGCGCGCAAAACCTGGTGGTGCTGAAAACCTCCCCGGGTCATGCCAATTCGGTCGCCGTGGCGCTCGATAATGAAGGCTGGCCGGAAGTGGTCGGCACCATCGCCGGAGACGACACCATTTTGGTAATCACCCCCGACACCCCCACCGGCGAAGCCGTGCAGGAAAAACTGCTCGACCTGGTGGAGAGAACTTGAACCCGTCGAGAAACCTGTTGCTAAGGCGCGCGGCTCCGATCTGAGCGATTCCGATCAGCGCGCCCAAATCAGAGCCGCGGCCGTAAGGGAGTCGGCCCTCCGGCATACTCCTACACTCTTCCCTACCCTTATTTTCATCCCAATCTCCCCCCGATAAGGGATGGGCGTAAACTTGCTGTCTCTGTACGATTGAGATTGCAGGCCGTCCTTTATGGGAATGAGAACCTTTGTACTTCTCGCGTTACTCGCAGGCCTCGTGGGATGCTCCAAGACTGAGCCCGTCCGCGCCGGCGCTGAGCCCGATGCCGTCACGACTGTCGGCGTAACATCTGTCGCACGCAAACCGATGATGCGGCAACTCACAGTTTCTTCGGAACTGGTGCCCTACCAGGAGACCGATGTCTTTGCCAAAGAATCCGGGTATGTGAAGGATCTCCTGGTGGACTACGGCAGCCGGGTGACTAAGGGCCAGTTGATGGCGGTGCTCGAAATCCCCGAGTTGGAGGCGCAAATCCAGCAGGACAACGCCGCCATCGCCGGCGCCAATGAAGCCGTAACTCAGGCCCAACACCAGGTGGACCGCCTGAAAGCGCAGCAGGCGCCGCTGCAAGCGCAAGCCGACCGGTTGACCAACGTGTCGAAGAGTCGACCCGGGTTGGTGGCGCAACAGGAGATCGACGATGCGCAGGGCAAAGGACTCGCTGCCGCGGCCCAGACGGAAGCCGGCCAGTCGGCGTATCAGACCGCACAGAGCCAATGGGAAGAGGCCAAGGCCAAAATGCAGCGCGACAAGGTGCTGTTCGATTATGCCCGCATTACCGCGCCCTTCGCCGGCGTGGTGACGCAGCGCTATGCCAATCTGGGCGCGCTGATGCAGGCAGGAACCAGTTCCAGCACGCAGGCCATGCCACTGGTCCGTCTCTCCGAAGACGACGTCTTCCGGTTGGTGATCCCGGTGCCCGAATCCTACGTGAAATATATCCATATCGGCGATCCCGCGCAGGTGCGCATCGCTTCCATGGACAAGGTATTCACCGGCACGGTCAAACGCTTCTCGAACGATGTCTCAGCCGACACCCGCACCATGCACACCGAGGTGGAGTTGCTCAATCCCTCGCACATACTCATGCCCGGACTGTATGCCGAAGCCACGTTGACGTTAGATCGTAAGAGTGACGCTCTCACGCTGCCGTTACAGGCGATCAACCAGACCAACGGACAGGCGACCGTATTGTTCGTGGATGCCAACAACACCCTCCAGGAACGGAAAATCACGGTAGGCATCCAGACCGCGGCCGACGCCGAAATCCTGGGCGGCCTCAATTTGGGAGACCGCGTGGTAGTGAGCGATCGCAGCGGCTTGAAGGCCGGTATGGTTGTGAAACCGCAGGAAGTGGAAGTGCAGCAATACCAGAGCGGCAAATCTCAGTAGGATCTCATGCCAGGATTCTCGATCCGCAATCCGTACTTCATCGTGGTGATCTGTCTGGCGCTCGCCCTCATTGGCGTTACCAGCTTTGCTCGCATGCCGGTGGATTTATTCCCACCCATCAATCTGCCCGAAGTGATCGTGGCGACGTTTTACAACGGCATGCCTCCTGAAGACATCGAGACGGACATCACCAATCCACTGGAACGCTTCTTTACTCTCGCATCCGGCATCGATCACATGGAATCACGCTCCCTGCTGGGAGTGAGCATGATCAAAGTCTTCTTTCAGCCGGGAACCAGCGCGGATGCCGATGTTACTGAGCTTTCCAACCTGGCGTTGGCCGATTTGAAGCGCCTGCCGCCCGGCACCCTGCCGCCAGTGGTGTTGAAGTTCGATTCTTCCAGCTTGCCGGTCTGTCTGGTTACCGTGAAAGGCGAAGGCCTGAACGAAACGCAGCTCCACGACCTGGCGCAATTCCAGATTCGCAACCAGATCGCCGTGGTGAAGGGAGCGGAAATTCCCGGCGTATTCGGAGGTAAGTATCGCCAGGCGATGATCTATGTCGATCCTTATAAGTTACTGTCGCGCCAGTTGAGCGTGATGGATGTGGTCAGCGCCGTGAACAATAGCAACCTGATTCTTCCGGCGGGCGATGTCAAGATAGGACCGAGCGATTACTACATTTATTCCAACAGCTTAGTCAAGAACGTCAAGGATCTGGACGATCTCCCTTTGAAGGTGGTGGGCAATAAGCCGGTAACCGTCGGCGACGTGGCCGATGCCGAGGACGCCAGCCAGTTGCAATACAACATCGTCCGCATCGACGGTCAGAAATCCGCCTATATTCCCATCATGAAGCAGGGCGGCGATACCAATACCATCCAGGTAGTGGAGGATGTGCGCACCCTCACCAGCCATCTCTTCGATCTGCCCAAGCAGTTAGTCACCGCCATCGCTTTCGATCAATCGGTGTTCGTGAAGCAGGCTTTGGAAACCGTGATGCATGAGGGCCTGATCGGCCTCTTTCTCACCAGCATCATGATCCTGATGTTTCTAGGAAGTCCGCGAGCTACCTTCGCGGTCTTATTGTCCATTCCCATTTCCGCGCTAGTCACCATCGTGGTTCTCTTCATGCTGGGCAGCACCATCAACACCATGATTCTGGGCGGACTGGCGCTGGCATTCTCACGCGTGATCGATAACTCGGTAATCTCGCTGGAAAATATCTACCGGCATCTGGAAATGGGGGAATCACCCGCGGTAGCAGCCGAGTTGGGGGGCGCGGAAGTCAATCTCGCGGTCTTAGCGGCCACATTGGTGGACGTGGTCGACTTCTTCCCGGTGACACTGCTTTTGGGCGTCAGTAAGTTTCTCTTCTCCTCTCTGGCGCTGGCCTTCTGCCTCTCGCTGCTGGCCTCTTTCATGGTGGCGATGACCGTGATTCCGCTATTCTGCGCCAAATTTCTTAAAGCCATTCCGCACGAGCATGCCGAAGGCGCCACCGAACAGACTCGTGTGGAGCGTGGCTTCAACGCCTGGTTCAACCGGGGCTTCAATAAGCTACTGGATTTCTATGAGCGCACCGTGCGCCGCACGCTGCGTTGGCCGGGACTCACCGTCGCCGCCCTCATGGGCCTGTTTGTTTTGAGCCTGGGGATTTATCCCTTTCTTGGCCGCGCCTTTTTCCCGCGAACCGACGCCGGCCAATTCACCCTCAACGTGAAAGTGCCCACCGGCAGCCGCATCGAGGTGACCGACCAGTATGTGGCCAAAATCGAAGACCTCATCCGTCACGAGGTGCCTCCCGCAGAACTCAAGATGATCGTTTCCAACATCGGAGTGGTCAACGACTTCTCTTCGCTCTACACCTCCAACGCCGGACAATATACCGCCACCATTCAGGCCGCCCTCAACCCGGGACACAAAGTCAGCAGCCTGGATTACATGGAAAAGGTCAAACACGCGCTCCAAGCCCAGTATCCCGATGTGCGCGCCTTTTTCCAGAGCGGCTCCATGGTGGACGCCATCCTCAATTCCGGCATGCCGGCGCCTATCGATGTGCAGGTCAACACCCGCGATCTGGCCCTTACTTACGGGACCGCGCAGGACCTGGCCCGTAGGATCCGGCAACTGCCCGGAGTGGGTCAAATCTATATTCCGCAGGATATGAATTACCCGGCGATTCGCCTGAACGTGGATCGCGTGCACGCCGGCGAACTGGGGCTTTCCCAGAAAGATGTGGTGGATAACGTGATCACGGCGTTGAATTCCAACACCATGATCGCTCCCAACTATTGGGTGGACTATAAGACCGGCAACGACTACTTCATGAGCGTACAGTATTCCGAACACGGACCGGCGGCCATTCATAACTTAGTCGATCTCAAGAATATCCCGCTGCGGGCTCCCAACTTGAAGGAGCCGACCACGCTCGATTCGGTAGTCCAGCTGGAGTATCTGCAATCGCCCACCGAGATCGATCATTATCAGATCCAACGCGTCGTGGATATCTATGTCACGCCATCGGGCGAGGACCTCGGTAAGATAACCAGCGCCATTCAGAAGACCATTAAGGATGCCAAACTGCCTTCCAATATCCGCGTGAGCCTGCGCGGCATGGTGGAGGGCATGAATGCGTCGTTCACCAGTTTCGGCTACGGCTTCGGCATCTCCTTCGTCCTGCTGATCCTCATCCTGGTGGCGCAATTCCGTTCTTGGATCGATCCTCTGCTCATCATGCTGGCGATCCCCATGGGATTCATCGGCGTGCTGGTCATTTTGCCGCTGACTCACACCACCCTGAACGTCATGTCGCTGATGGGCGTGCTGATGCTGATCGGCATTGCCGATTCCAACAGCATCCTGATCGTGGATTTCGCGCATAAATTGGAGGCGCAGGGCATGCCGGTGCTCGACGCCGTGGTGACCGCCTGCCGGGTGCGCCTGCGGCCCATTCTGATGACGTCGCTCGCCACCATCATTGGGATGATCCCCATGGCCATGAAACTGGGAGAAGGCGGCGAGCAATATACTCCCATGGCCCGCGCGATCATCGGTGGTTTGACCTCGTCGGTGCTCCTCACCGTATTTATTGTTCCGGCAGCCTACCTGCTGGTCTACGGCAGGCGGCAGCGGACATCCGGAGAAGCTCAATGAGACATCTCGGCACATTCTTGCTAGCATCATTCCTGGTTGGCGGCGCCCTGGCACAGGCCCCGGTAAAGCTCAGTCTGCAGGACGCCGAAGCGATGGCGTTGAAGAATCATCCGCAGGTGCTGGCATCGGAACATGTGGCGTCGGCCATGAACCAGCGGATCGACCAGACCCGCGCGGGGTATTTTCCTCTGCTGGCTGGCGACGTTACCGGCTCGCAGGCAAATCCGCGGGCCCGCGATGGCGCAGGACTATTGAATGTCCCCTCGCTTTTTAACCGTGTGGGCCAAGGGTTCACGCTCAGCCAGTTGATTACCGATTCGGGCCGCACGCCCAACCTGGTTGCCAGTTCCCGCCTGCAGGCCGGCGCGGCCGCGCAGACCGCCCAAGCCACCAAATACGATGTGCTGGTGCGCGTGAACGAGGCGTACTTCAGTGTCCTGCGTGCACAGGCCATGGTGAAAGTGGCGCAGCAGACCGTGGCGGCCCGCCAGTTACTGGACGATCAGGTCACCGCGCTTTACAACAACAAATTGAAATCGGAATTGGACGTCAGCTTCGTGGACGTGAATGTTTCGCAAGCCAAGCTGTTACTGTTGCAGTCGCAGGACCAGATACAGGAATCTTTCGCGGAACTGACCCGCGCCCTGGGCGGCCAGGACTCGCAGAGTTACGAATTGGCCGATGAGCCCATGCCCGCGAGCCCGCCGGCGAATGTGGAGGATCTGGTGCGCCAGGCCCTGAGTGCCCGGCCCGAACTGGCCAGCTTGCAAATGAATCGCGACGCAGCCTATAAGTTCGAACGGGCGGAGAGGGATTTATCGCTCCCTACGGCCAGCTTTGTGGGCGTGGGAGGCGTGATGCCTTACATCGCGCAATTGCAATTGCCGCGCGTGACTCCGCCCGAATACGAATCCCTGGCCGTGAATGTGCAGATCCCCATTTTCAACGGCGGACTTTTTAAGGCGCGCCGGGAGGAAGCGCATTATCGGGCGATGGAGGCCGATCAACGTTTGCGGGACGAAGCGGAAGCCATTGCGCGCGATGTGAGAACGGCGTGGGCGGGGGTGTCGATCGCCTATCAGCGGCTGGATGTCACCGCGCAGCTGCAGCGCCAGGCCAATCTGGCGAAAGATCTCGCCCAGGGCCGCTACGATCTGGGTCTCTCCACGATTGTGGAATTGACGCAGGCCCTGCTCAACGTTACCGACGCCGACATTCAGAATCTTACCGCCAAATACGACTATCAGAGTCAGTTCGCGATGTTGCAATACACCATGGGAGCTTTGCGGTAAGCTTCAGTCATGATCAAAGCAGGCTGCCTTGTATTGCTCGCCCTGGCCCTTGTAGGCTGTGGCTCCAAAGAAGAAGGAAAAAAGTATCCCGTTCAGGCCGACGTGATTTCCGTGGATCAGGCCGCCCAGAGCGCGACCCTGGCGATGGGCAAGGTGGGTGACTGGATGGACGCGATGACCATGGAATTTCCGGTCAAGCCCGATAGGGATCTGGCCAAACTGCACACCGGCGACCACATTGAAGCCACGGTTGTGGTTCAGGGCCAGAAATATTACGTCACCGGCGTGAAGGTTGTGTCGAAAAAATGAGGGGCTACTTATCCATCGGCGGCTTGACGTCGCCGCAATCGGAAGAAAGGAATTTGTTGCTGAAGGTCGTCTTGATGGTCATGTTCTGACCGGCCGATCCGCTGGTGGAAGAGTCGCCAGTGGTCTTCATATCCATGTTGCCCTTGAGATGTTCGTTATCCACACGGTTAAAACTCAGGTCGCCCGAGGATTTCGTGTTCCCGCGGGTACAGTCCACATGAATCTGCTGGGTGCTGGAACTGGAGCTGACCAGCTTATAGGTGCAGTTTTTTTCGCCGGCAAGCGGCTTGCTGAGGTTTTCCTTGGTGATGCAGACTTTGGTGGTATTGGTTTGCGGAGCTCCCCCGCCACCCTTCATCATGGCTTCCACCTGTGCGCGCTGCGCTGGAGGCATTTGGGCCAGCTTGTCGGGACTGATCTGCGGCATATTGGGCATCGTCATACCCGACATCTGAGTGGTAGTGGTATTTTCCCAAAGGCCTGGTTTGATATCGATCGGTTTGATGTCCTGCGCCCAAATAGCCGTGGGGCCTACCAATGCCGTAGGGACTACTATTACAATGGCTAACAAAATTATCTTCATTTCCTCGAACCTCCTTGGAGACAATGGTATCTCATAATCAGAAGGCCGCAAATTAGCGCGTCCTGGATCGTTTATGGCAATTTATCCCCGAGCGGGCCAAAGCCCCACACCGCAAGATCTGGTCAACGTCCCCCGTTTGATCACCGCATACTACGCTACCCACCCGGATGTGACCGTGCCGGCGCAACGGGTCAGCTTCGGCACGTCGGGCCATCGCGGGTCGGCCTTCGATGCTGCCTTCAATGAGGACCACATTCTGGCCATTACCCAGGCGATTTGCGAATATCGCGGCCAAAACGGCGTGGATGGGCCGCTGTTTCTGGCTGCCGACACGCATGCGCTCTCCGACCCGGCATTCGCCAGCGCGCTGGAAGTGCTGGCCGCCAACGGCGTGGAAACGATGATCGATCAGGACCGCGGCTACACGCCCACGCCGGTGCTTTCGCACGCCATTCTGACTTATAACCGGCCGGTCCGTGGGACGCCGCCCACCACCGGACTGGCCGATGGCATCGTCATCACCCCTTCGCATAATCCGCCCGACGATGGCGGCTTCAAATACAACCCGCCCCACGGCGGACCGGCGGACACCACGGCCACCAAATGGATTCAGGATCGCGCCAATCAGATACTGCGCGAGGGACTGCGAGCCGTCCGCCGACATACCCTGGCAGCAGCCCTGGCCGCCTCCACGACGCATCGCCACGACTACATTTCGGCGTATGTCAACGACCTGGGCGCGGTGGTGGACCTGGAAGCAGTGCGCGCGTCCGGAATTTCGCTGGGCGCCGATGCGCTGGGCGGCGCGGGACTGGCCTACTGGGCTCGCATCGCCGAAAAGTACGGACTGAAGATGGACATCGCCCATGTCGATCCCGACCCGACATTCCGCTTCATGCGGCTGGATTGGGACGGCAAGATCCGCATGGATTGTTCCTCGCCCTACGCCATGGCCGGGTTGATCGCCCTGAAGGACAAGTTCGATGTGGCGTTCGCCTGCGACACAGACCACGACCGGCACGGTATTGTGACGCGCAGCGCGGGGCTGCTCAATCCGAATCATTATCTGGCGACTGCCATCTGGTATTTGTATACCCACCGTCCAGGCTGGAGCGCAACCGCCGGCGTCGGCAAGACGATGGTCTCGAGCAGCATTATCGACCGTGTGGTGGCAAGTCTGGGACGGCCGCTGGTGGAGGTGCCGGTGGGTTTTAAATGGTTCGTCGATGGCCTGCTGAGCGGATCGATCGGTTTCGGCGGCGAAGAGAGTGCCGGCGCCTCATACCTGCGCCGCGACGGCTCGGTGTGGACCACCGACAAGGATGGCATCATCATGGCGTTGCTATCGGCCGAGATGCTGGCGGTTACAGCCAAAGATCCGGGGCAGATTTATACTACCTTGACGGAGCAATTCGGCGCGCCGGTATACGAGCGTATCGACGCTCCGGCGACTCCCGAACAGAAGACCAAGCTGGCCGCGCTCTCGCCCGATCAAGTGCATGAGAAGGAACTGGCGGGCGATCCGATTGAAGGAATGCTGACTGCGGCGCCGGGCAACCACGCGCCGCTCGGCGGATTGAAAGTGGTGACTCGCCGCGGCTGGTTCGCCGCGCGCCCATCGGGCACGGAGGAGGTGTTCAAGATTTACGCCGAAAGCTTCGTGGGCACGGATCACTTACGGCAGATTCAGCAGGAAGCGCAGACTTTGGTGGGCAAAGCGCTGGGGTAGCGGTGGTGATGTTTCTGCCTCGCCGGAGGAATCCGTGGGTCACTGATAATATCAACGGCGGAAGGTCAGGTCCCTAACGCTAGCTGAGAGATGCTCGGCAAGCCCGAA
>Ga0302325_10029126_pt1 | contig 11411 bp, 9 predicted proteins | sample Palsa_T0_2_FD_201948 | JGI IMG/M metagenome (GOLD analysis project Ga0302325, IMG submission 201948) | Peat permafrost microbial communities from Stordalen Mire near Abisko, Sweden - Palsa_T0_2 | ecosystem: Environmental > Terrestrial > Soil > Palsa > Peat permafrost | place: Sweden: Abisko... | reverse complement strand
TCCTCCGCACTTCGACTCGTTGCGCTCGCTCCGCGCTTCGCTCTGCTTCAAATTGCGCGGCCCTAACCGTTGCCGAAGAGCTGGCCGAGAACGCCGCCGACGTTGCTCGTGCCGCCCGTTTGCTGCGGGCCTTCCGCTGCGGGTGGGTGGTACGTCATCGACTGGAGACCCACGCGGCCCGGGCCGACGAAGCGGTTGAGCGTCAAGGCCGAGCCGCCGACGAACGCACCGAGCGCCCCGAGCAAGCCGCCGCCGCCTTGCGATTGGAGAACGGAGATCGTGTTCATCTGCACGTTCGAGTCTTTCCAGAGCCACGCGCCCGGTTCGACGTCGAGCATCTCGCCCGGGCCGAGCGTCTTCTCGAAGACGTTGCCGTAGCCGTGCAGGATCACGACGCCGTCACCCTTGCCGGTGAAGCGATCGATGAACAAGCCCGTGCGCGAGAAGAGCACGTTCGCGAGGCCGGTTTGAAAGAAGAAGTTGTATTCGATGTTGCTGGTCGCAAGCAAAAACTGGTGCTCGCGAACGTCGATCGATTGACCCGGCCCCAGCCGCATCGCAACGACCTGGCCCGGCGCCTCGCGCGAGAATGCGATGTTCCCCGGACCCTTTGCCGTCGAGATGAAGATCTGCAAGCCTGAGAAGAAGCGCTTGGCCGCATTCTGCAGCCCGAGGAAGCCGAGGGTGACCCCCGGACTCTTCCAGAGCAAGATGTGGTGCTCGAAGTAAATCGACTGCTGCGAACCGAGCTCGACGTCGGCGACCGGGACGAGCTCGCCCTCGATCTTGATCGACATGTCGCCTACGATGATTGCGGACTTCGGATTGTCGCTTTCGGGCACCGGCTCGGAATACGAACCGACCTGCGTCACTTGTGGAGCCGGGGCTCCACAATTCCCACAGAACTTTACACTAGGATCGAGCGGCGACTGACAAGACGGGCACGTCATCGGAAAAACCTCCAGAGCGAGGAAGAGCAGGCGTGCAGTGAGGACCCCGGTGCGAACGGCGGCAATCGCAGGGGGATTATTGCGCGCGCGGCGCTCCTCCCTGGCTACCCACCGTTCCTAGAAAGTTTCAAACCCCAGTTGTGATCTACACCGTGCTGGACTCCAACGCCCACGACGCGCTGACGATCGCCCACCGCCCACCGGACCGGTGCAACGTCAGAGCCCACAGACCGCTTTGACGCTGCGGCTTCGACTTCAGGGTAAACGACAGATCGAGCGGGACCACAACGTACGCGATGTCGGCGGAGACATCGAATTGCGTGACGGGGCGCGCCGTGATGCGCAGGTTGGCGAGGCCGGCCTTCGCGTTCGCCGTATCGAGTGCCGTCCACCAGCGAACTGCCGCATTCAGTCCGCTCCACGAGTACGGAGCGAAGTCGTCGATGACGACGGATCTCGGGGCGAACCACCCGCCCACAACGTTCGGCTTATCGACGTTGAGAGAAGCCACGACGCCATGCACCGTCGCCATGATCGCCGCATCCGGATAGGCCGCGGCCGCCGGCGCTGCCGAGCCGAGCAGCAACGCAGCGATGAAGCTCATTCGAAATAGCATGGAACGCGCTTCGTGCAAACGCCCGCGCCACCCGCGTTGACATGCCGCCCGCGAGGGCGCCGGCGCAGCCGCGCCCGGGCCACCCACGTCACGTCGCCCCCACCACAGCTCCGAACGCGCCGGGCGGCCGTAGTTTCATGATGTAGCACCTGGGCGGCCGGCCACACTTCCCCACACGAATGCTACATCATGAAACTACGATTCTAGGATGTAGACTACGTGTGGAGAAGTACGAATTTTATGGCGGGGAAAGCGGTTGAGCGGCGCGGCGGAGCGCGCCGCGATGAGGTGATCTACGCGCCCGAGGATCCGGCGGTGGCGGCGTTCGTGACGGACTTGCACTACGGCGCCGGGCGCGGGGCGCGCACGTGCGAAGCGTATGCCCGCGATCTCGAGTTCTTCGCGAAGTTTCTCGGGCGCGATCTCCTGACGGCGCAGCGCTCCGACGTCAAAGCGTTCGTCTTGGATCTCGCGGGCAAGCGGCGTTATCAGCCCGCGGCGATCCGGCGCAAGCTCGTCGCACTGCGCCGGTTCTATCGCTACCTCACCGTCGAGGGGCGCCGCGACGACGACCCGACCGTCGGCGTCGACTCTCCCAAGCTTCCCAAGCGCCTGCCCTCGGTGTTGGACGAGGACTCGGTTGCGCGGCTGCTTCGCACGCCGCCCCCGGCGGGCCGCACCGAGTTTCAGCGGCTGCGCGACCGGGCGATCCTCGAGGTGCTCTACGCGAGCGGCATCCGCCGCGCCGAGGTCGCCTCGCTCAACCTGCAAGACGTCGACCTCAAGCGGCGCGTCATGCGGGTCACGGGCAAAGGCAACAAACAGCGCACCGTCCTAATCAACACGGCCGCCGCCGATGCGATGACCCTGTACCTCGCGCATCGGCCGCGCTCGAGCGACGAAGCGTTCTTCGTAGGCCGGCGCGGCGCGCGGCTCGGCGTACGCGCCGTGTGGGAGATCGTGAAAACGTTCGAGCGCCTCAGCGGCATCCGGCTGCACGCCTCACCGCACGTCCTGCGCCATTCGTTCGCGACGCATCTGCTCGAAAACGGCGCCGACATCATGACGATCAAGGAACTGCTCGGCCACGAAAGCCTCGCGACGACGCAGATCTACACCAACGTCTCCGTCGAGCACATGCGCAAGACCTACGACGACGCCCACCCCCGGGACAAGCGCGACGACCGCTAGCGCCGAACAGCACGGCCGTGACCATGTTCCGGTATCTCGCCCTCCTCGTGTTCGCAGCGTCTCTGACCGGCGCGCCGGCAGCGGCTCGCGACGCGCAGACGCCGTGGCTCGCCATCAGCGACATCCATTACGGGCCCGGACCATCGCGGCGGCCGTCGCACTTCGGCAGGGATACGAACTTCTCGCTTTTGCTTACCATGCTTGCGGAAGCCCGGCTGGTCGACCCGAACCCTCCGGTCGTTGTCTTGTCCGGCGATTTTCTCGCGCATGGGTTACCCGATCGCGACGCGACGGCGACGATGCTGGAGCTCGCGCAGCGCTTCAACGAGACGTTCCCGCACGCGCAGTTCCTTATTACACTCGGAAATAACGACTCGAATTGCGGCGACTATCAAGCGCCGATCGACGGACCGTTCCTCGCTGCGATTGCGAAGGCGTGGGAGCCGCTCGTGAACCGGCGCGGGGCGGCGCCGGATTTTGCCAAGCGGTTCGCGCACGACGCCGGCTACGTCGCCCGGCTCCCGCTGCCCGGCCTGCGCGCCGTCGTCGCAAACGATGTCGTCGCCTCGCTGCGCTACGGAAATGCGTGCGCGGGGCAAGTCGATGCGCCGGCCGAGGTGATCGCGGGCTTTCGCCGCGATCTCGATGCCGGCAAACCGGACGAGCGCACGTGGACGTTGTTCCACATTCCGCCCGGTATCGACGCCTACTCCACGACCTATCTCGCGCACCGTCTCGGCATCGTTCCGTTTTTGCAACCGAGCGCGCGCGAAAGCCTCGATGCGGCCCTCGCCGATCCGCGCCACCACGTGACGCTCGCGATCGCGGGGCACACGCACAAGTTCAGCTTTCGCATCGATGGTTACGGCAACGGCCGCGTGCCGATGCTGCTCGTGCCCTCGGTGTCCCCGATCTTCAACAACGGCCCGTCCTTTCTCACCCTCGACGTCGCAAGGGACACGACGCTGTCCAACGCGACGGAATGGACGTACGTGCATCGCAAGTGGCAGCGGTTGGGCGACCTTCGCACGCTCGGCGTCGCACGCTTCACGGTTCCCGAGCTCGAAGCGCTGCAAGGCCGCCTGGCGCGCGATCCCGCACTGCGCGCCACGTTCTCGCGCATGTACAGCGGCGCCGGGCCGGCCGAAATCACGCCCGGCAACTGGCGCTCGTACTGGTGCGCGGTCGACAACCTGTCGTCGACCGCGTACGAACGCTGCACGGGACAGGGCGGCTTCAGTATCATCACCGATCGCGGCCTGGTGCTCGCGGGCGTCCTCGCCGCGCTCGTGGCCGGATGCGCCGGAGTCTTCTTCTTTCTCTACCGCCGGACACGCGGCGCGCGAGCCGGCTAAGGCGGGCACCGGACGCGGCACTGGTTGGCTCTTTGTCGAAATGCTGGGCCCGCTTCTCGAGCGCATTCTCGCCCGGACATGAATATCCAGATGCCGGAACACCGCCTCTCTCCCGTCCTCGAAGACCTTCTAGCGGATCTGCGCGACCGGCGACGCGAACTCGGCCTGAGCCTCAATGCGCTGGCCGAGCAGCTTGGCCGCAGCCCCATCTACGTCGGCGCCGTCCTTACCGGGCAGGCACAGCTGACGGCGCAAACGGCCGCTAAGCTTGCGAGCGCCCTTTCGATCGACGAGTCCACGCTCGCCCCGCTGACCGAACCGCCCGTGCGCAAAGGCGATCCACTCGTCTATCGCCTGCACGAGCTGGTCGAGGTCTACGGCGATGCGATCCGCGACTGGACGTTCGAAACCTTCGGCGACGGCATCTTGAGCGCGATCGACCTGAAGATCGCCGTCGAACGCCGTGGCGAGCGCGCGATCGTCACGCTCGATTCGAAATTTCTACCGTACAAGGAATTCTAAGGCTAGGCCGTCTTTTCGAGCGACTGCTCGCGCGTGTCCTGATTGTAGAACGAGCCGCCGAATTTGCCGGCGCCCGCCTGGCGCGCGAAGGTGATCAGATGGTGGCTGACCATGCCGATGTGGAACATCGCTTCGACGTTGCCCTTGGCGAGCGTTTTGCGCGCCATCTTCCAGAAGACCCCGCGGTAATCGCTGAAGACGCCGACGCGCACGAGCAGGTTGCCCAGGATGCGCAGCGCCGTGCGGATGTTGCGCGGATTGATGCGTTGCGGGCTATTCGGCGGCGTGATCCGGTTGGGGAACACGTTTTCGAGGTGATATTCGAAACGCCGGTAGATCGCTTCGGGCGTATACGCCGCGGTGAACGCGCGCCGCCACATCGCGACCATCTGCTCGTAGGGAAGCTTGAACTCGACGTTCGATTCGCGGCCCGGTATGTCGACCAGCCGGCCTTCGGCCTCGAGTCGCCGGTAGAGCGGGGTGCGCGGCAGCGCCTGCAGCAAGTTGATCGTCAAGAGTGGGATCTTCGAGAGCTCGACAAACTCGAGGATCCGTTCGGCGGTGTCGACGGTATCCGTATCGAGGCCCATGATGATGCCCGAGACCACTTCCATGCCGAAGGAGTGGATGATTCCGATCGCCTCCATGATCGGCATCATGTTGTTCTGCTCTTTGTGCATCGCTTTGAGCGCCACGGGATCCGGCGTCTCGATGCCGCAGAAGATCGTGCAGAAGTACGCTTCGCGCATCATCGCGAGCAAGTCCGGCGACTTCGCGATATTGAGCGTCGCTTCGCAGGCGAGCTGCACGGCGTAGCCGTTGCGTTTCTGCCACGCGATCAGGTGCGGCAGAAGTTCTTTGGCGGCTTTGCGGTTGCCGACGAAATTGTCGTCGACGAAGTAGATCGCGCGTTCCCCGCCGTTCGCCAGGATCGCATCGAGCTCGGCGACGATTTGCTCGGGCGTCTTCAGCCGCGGGTTGTTGCCGTACAGCTCCGGGATGTCGCAGAACTCGCAGCGGTACGGGCAGCCGCTGGAAAATTGTACGCTGCCTAAGAAGTAGTGCGCGACGTCGATCTTCTGATATGCCGGAACGGGGAATTCCGCGAGCGGAAGCCGCTCCTTGGTTTCGAAGCGCACTTGAGAAGCCGGCCGTGCGACGCTCTGCCCCAGCCGAGCGATGAGCGCGTCGGTCGCGTCGCCGAGCTCGCCGACGTGCAGGTAGTCGAATTCGGGATAGTACTCGGGACAGCCGGAAACCGATGGGCCGCCGAGGACGGTCACCTTGCCGTGCGCGTGCGCGCGGCGGTTGATCTCGTTGATCTGAGGTCGCTGGATGTGCATGCCGCTCGCAAAAACGGCGTCGGCCCACTCGAAGTCGTCCGCACTCGCGCGGCGCACGTTCTCGTCGACGAAACGGACCGTCCAATTTTCGGGCAAGTAGTTTGCAATGACCAGGATGCCTTGCGGGGGCATGAACGCCTTGACCCCGACGAAGGGATAGGCGTTCTCAAACGTCCCGAACGACGGCGAATAATGCGGGAAAACGCAGAGGATGTTGCGGGTCGTCGAGGAGGCGCTTCGACTCATCGGCCCGACGCCTGCGGCGCGACGTCGCGGAAGGGAAACGCGTCACATGCCCCGCAAAACGGCGCTGCCTGTTCGTTTGAGCCGGTTTGCATGCTTGCGTGTGTGCCGCAGACCCCCCCCGCAGTCCTGCGACGGTACCGAGCAGCCGCGGGGGTCAGACGGCGTATTCTATCGTATTGGGGGGTGTCGCGAGCGGTGAGACTGACGAGAAGGAGCGAGCGGAACCAACGAATGGCGGAAAACCCAAAGACGCGTGCGGCGCTCGATTTCGGGCGGGGCATCATCAGCCGGGTATCGCGCACCTTCGCCATCGGAATCGGCGTCTTGCCGGGCGATCTTGGGCGCGCCGTGCTCGCGGGCTACCTCCTTTGCAGGATCGCGGATACCGTCGAAGATGACGGCAGCGCGACGGCCGCACGCCGTCAGGAGTTGCTCGCCAAGTTCCTGGAATGCTTCGATGACCCGGCCAAGGCGGAACGCTTTGCTGCCGAAGCATCCGACATCCATGCGGACGCGTCGTATCTCGAGCTGCTGGCCGGGACCAACCTCGTGTTCGAACTCCACCGGTCGCTGCCGCCGCGCTCCGGCGCCATCGTCGAGAAGTGGACGCGCGAACTCACGAACGGCATGAGCGAGTTCGTCGGGCGCTATCCCGACGGCATTCGCATTCAAACGATGCCCGAGTACCGGCGGTACTGCTATTACGTGGCGGGCACGGTCGGCCACTTGCTGACCGACCTCTGGTACTGCCATTCGCGCCTCGTGACGAAGCGCGACTACGAACGTATGCTCGTGAATTGCGAGGCGTTCGGCGAAGCGCTCCAGACGATCAACATCCTCAAAGACATCGCCTGGGACATCGAACACGAGAACTCCGCCTACATCCCCGAAGACTTACTGCGGGCGCGGGGTTCGAGCCATCAGACGATCTTGCACGGCGACTGGCGCATCCAGAACCGCGAGGCGCTGGTGGCGCTCGTGCAGCTCGCGAAGGACGACATCCGCAAGTCGCTCGATTACTTCAACGCCATCCCAAAGATGGCGGTCCAGATCCGGCTCTTCTGCCTGCTTCCGATCCTCTTCGCGGTAGCGACGCTGCGCGAGATCGAGCGCTCGACCGCTATGCTGCAATCGGGCGGAGCGGTAAAAATCTCGCGGGCCGAGGTCCGCTCCCTCATTCTCGCAGGGTCGGTTTCGACGATAAGTAACAAGACCACGCGATGGCTCGTCTCGAAGACCAGCCGGCAGCGCTTCAAGCTCGGTCTGGCCAAACCCTGAAGCGGTTCCTCAGCATCTCGCAGATCGCCATCGACTTCCCGGTGGCGACCTTGGTGCTCTGGGGTCTCCTCTCCGTCGCCGGACTTATCGCTTTTACGCACCTGAAGCTCGCGCTCTTTCCGGATATCACCTTTCCGGTCGTCATCGTCACCGTCAACACGAACGAAATCGACGTCGACCGCAACGAGAGCGCCGTCACGATTCCCATCGAGGCAGCGCTCAAGGGGCTCACCGGCGTGACGCGCGAGCATTCCCTGACCTATCCGCAGTTCGTCGCGCTCGACATCTCGTTCGACGTCAGCACGAGCCTCACGGCGCGCCGGGATCAAGTTGCGGCGCTGATCGCAAGCGTCAAGCTGCCGGCCGGTGTCACGACGTCGATCACGACCCAAGACCTCAACGAGATCCCCGTTACGACCTACGCCTTGACGCAGTCCGGCCGCTCCCTTGCCGAACTCGCGCAACTTGCAAACCGCGACGTCGTTCCCAAGCTTTCCGCGATACCCGGGGTCCTCAAGGTCGACGTGATCGGCGGCACGACGACCGGTGCCAATCCGTCGGTCTATCGCGTCGACGGCCAGCGCGCGGTTGCTGTTAGCGTCGTCAAGCGCGCCGCCGCCAATACCCTCGACGTCGCGGGCGACGCAGCGAAGGCGATCGACGAGATCGCGGCGAGCAATCCGGCGCTGCGCATCACGCGCACGGCCGAACAGGAGACGTTCATTCGCGAAGCGACCGGCGCCACGCAAGAAGCGCTCGGCATCGCGGTCGTGCTCGCGGTACTCGTCATCTTGTATTTCCTGCGCGACTGGCGAGCGACGACGATTTCCGCAGTCGCCATCCCGGTTTCGCTGCTCGGGACGGCGTGCGTGATGTGGCTGTTGCACTTCAATCTCGAGACGATCACGCTGCTCGCCCTGGCGCTCGTGGTCGGGGTCATCGTGGACGACGCGATCGTCATGGTCGAGAACATCGTGCGCCACCTCGAAGCGGGCGAGACGCCGATGAACGCCTCGTTTGCCGCAAACAAGGAGATCGGGCTGACGCTGGTCGCCGCATCGCTCACGGTGGTCGCCGTCTTTTTGCCGATCGGCTTGATGCGCGGCACGCTCGGCCAGTTCTTCCGGGCGTTTGGGATCACCGCATCCGCCGCGGTCATCTTCTCGCTCCTTGCGGCGCGCACGCTCTCGCCGACGCTCGCGGCGTGGTGGCTCCAGCCGCGCAAGCCGGGGACCCAAACGGCGGACGTCAATCGCACGCAGCGCTATGAGGAATATCGCCGCATCCTCGCTTGGGCGCTCTCGCACCGGCGCTATGCGATCGGCGTCGCGATCCTGGCATTCTTGGCCGGCCTCGGCCTGATCCCGTTCATCCCGAAAGGATTCTTGCCGCACTTGGACCGCGGCGCGTTCATCGTCGATTTCCAGACACCGCTCGGCACGAGCATCACCGATACCGAGAACATCGGCAGCACGATCGAGGATTCGATTCGCAAGGACCCCGCCGTCACCCAAACCTACACGACGATCGGCGCTCGCAGCGGCCAAGCAAACGCCGGCACGATCACCGTGGAACTCCGGCACAATCGCAAAGTCACCACCCTCGATGTCGAAAACGCGGTTCGCTCGCGCCTACCGGATCTCGACGGCGTCGTAACCACGGTTGCCGACGTGCCCTTCGTCGGCACCGATACGACGAAGCCCCTCCAGTTCGCGCTGGTCAGCGACGACCTGGAGAAGCTCCGCGTCGCCGGCCGCGCATTCGAGCATCGCCTCGAGCACGTCAAGGGCTTCTTCGACGTCGCCGCGAGCGGACTCTCGGACGGCACGCCGTTCTCGGCGATCGAACACGTCGACGACCGCCGCGCGGTGCAGATCACGGCCGACCTCGCTCCGAACCTTCAGATCGGAGACGCGAACGACACCGTCGTAGCGCTCGCACGTAAATTTCTGCCCAAGGGTATCACCCTACACTTCGGCGGCAACTCGCAAGACGTGGTGACGACGTTCCGCGATTTCGGGATCGCGCTCGGGTTCTCGGTCGTCGCGATCTTCACGGTCCTCGTCGTGCTCTTCCGCAGCTGGATCGACCCGCTCGTGATCACGGTGTCGCTGCCGCTCTCGATCGTCGGCGCGCTGTTCGCGCTGTGGGTGACGCGCGCCGATTTCGGATTGATCTCGCTGATGGCGGTGATCTTCTTGTTCGGCTTGGTCAACAAGAATGCGATCTTGCTCGTCGATCGCATCAACAAACTACGCGAGGAAGGCTACCGGCGCGGCGACGCGATCATGGAAGCGGGCGCGCAGCGTCTGCGCCCGATCGTGATGACGACGGCGGCGACGATCCTAGGCATGCTGCCGATCGCCCTCGGCTTCGGCGCGGGTGCGGAACTGCGCGCCCCGATGGCCGTCGCGATCATCGGCGGCCTGATGAGCTCGACGGTCCTGAGCCTCGTGGTCATCCCGGTCGCCTACACGATCTTCGACGACTGGCGCAAAGGCGGCCGCTTCGGCAGCACGGCATGACGCTTCGACAAGTTCGGGGACACGGTGGCGCGCTCGTTCTATGAGAACGGCTTTTCTCACCGGAGGCACCGGATTTGTGGGCGCCAACCTCGCGCGGCTGCTGCTCTCGCGGGGCTGGAGCGTGCGAGCGTTGGCGCGGGCCGGTAGTGACCGGCGCAACCTCGAGGGGCTGGACCTCACGATCGTCGAGGGCGATCTCAACGACAGCGGCTTGGCGGCGAAGATCGGCCCCGTGGACGCAGTCTTCCACGCTGCGGCCCACTACAGTCTGTTCCGGACCGATCGCGATGCGGTCATGCGCAGCAACGTCGACGGCACGCGCAACGTCCTGGCCGCGGCGAAGGCCGCGGGCGCGGGCCGTACGGTGTACACGAGCTCGGTGGCCGCAATCGGGGTGAAGCATGCGGGGATCGCCGACGAGACCTACCAGAGCCCGCCCGAGCGCCTCGTGGGAGCCTACAAGCTCTCGAAGTATCTCGCCGAGCGAGAAGCATTCTCAGCTGCCGAAGCGGGTCAAGACGTCGTCATCGTCAACCCGACCGCACCGATCGGCCCGTGGGACCGCAAACCCACGCCGACGGGTGAGATCTTCGTCCGCTTCCTCACGGGCAATATGCCGGCAATCGTGCGCACCGGCCTCAACTTCGTCGATGTGGCGGACGTCGTAAAGGGGCACCTGCTGGCGTTCGAGCGGGGCCGCAGCGGCGAACGCTATATTCTCGGAAACGAAAACCTTCCGCTCGGGGCGCTGTTGCAGCGCGTGGGCGCCTACACCGGACGGAGGGCGCCCAGCCTCACGCTGCCCCAATGGCTGCCGCTCGGTGCAGCCTGGGTCGACGAAAAGATTCTCGCTCGAGCGGGGCGGACGCCGAAACTTTCCATCGACAGCGTCCGGATGAGCCAAGAGTCGATGTACTACGACGCGTCGAAGGCCAAAGAGCAATTGGGGTTCGCCCCTGAACCGATCGACGGCGCCATCCGCGCCGCGGTCGACTGGTTCACGCAAAACGGTTATATCGGGAGATAGATACAGCAGCATGGCAGTGACCCTCAAGCAAGCGGCCAAAATCGGCGGCTACGTCATCAAGCAAAAAGTTCTCGGTCGCAAGAAGTTCGCGCTCACGCTGATGCTCGAGCCGCTGTTCCGTTGCAACCTTGCGTGCTCCGGGTGCGGGAAGATTCAGCATCCCGTCGAGGTGCTGCGCCGTCATCTGACGCCGGAGGAGTGTTTCAAGGCCGTCGACGAATGCGGCGCGCCGGTCGTCGCAATTCCCGGCGGAGAGCCTCTGCTGCATCCGCAGATCGAAGAGATCGTCAAAGGGATCATCGCGCGCAAGAAATTCGTCTACCTCTGTACCAACGCGCTGCGCCTCGAAGCGAGCCTC